>Ga0209673_1000893_pt1 | contig 38432 bp, 30 predicted proteins | sample AraplaCol_mMS_r2_2_FD_184274 | JGI IMG/M metagenome (GOLD analysis project Ga0209673, IMG submission 184274) | Arabidopsis root microbial communities from North Carolina, USA - plate scrape MF_Col_mMS_r2 (SPAdes) (version 3) | ecosystem: Host-associated > Plants > Roots > Endosphere | place... | reverse complement strand
ATCAAACGGGCTCTTTCGAAAGCCATCAAGGGTCATCTAGGTGATGATGACTCCTCTGGCACTGGCATTCGTTCCACTCTCTCACCAAAGCCACGTACATCGACCTCGCGCGATTCCATGTCTCCTACCTCCCCTCGACGCAGCATTCTGAGCAACTTTTTGCGTGAGCGTGACTATGTCTCCTCCTCCGATGACTTCTCCGACGACTCCTCCAGTGGCGCGCTCAGCAAGAATCAACAGAAGCGCCTCGCCCGTCAGCATCGACGTTCAGAGAAAAGTCGTTTGAGTGAGGAGCAATTCTCTGAGTCCGATCACCGTCGCAAGGAAGAAGAACTTGCCAAAGCAGCCGAGGAAGAGACCCCTGATATGAAGGCCCGCTACGGTGAGCTACCCCTCATGCAGTCACGGGAACGAAAAAATGAAGAACGCCTTCGCTTGGACCATATCACATCCGATATGGTAGGTAAGCAGGTCTTTTTCACGGCTCGTCTGCATGTCGTTCGTCGGATGAGCGCCAAACTAGTTTTCCTTGTCTTCCGTCAACAGCTGGAGACATTCCAGGGCGTGCTTCACGAGCGTGCTGGTATCTCGTCTGTTGTCATGATTCAGTGGGCCGAGCACTTGCGGGTAGGATCATTCGTCACTGTTCGTGGCACCATCCAGAAACCAGAAGTCCCTGTCCTGGGATGTAGCATTCACGATGTCGAGCTCTCTATTGAGTCCGTTCACTTGCTTGTTAAGCGCGAGGAGCCGGTTCCCTTCAGCGTTTATGAGGCTGAAATTCGAACCAACGAGGAGGATAAGGTTGAGGGCCGTCGCAGTCATATTCCGGATCGCACCCGCTTATCCAATCGTTTGCTTGATCTACGTACTGCAACCTCGCAGTCCATCTTCCGCCTTCAATCTGCAACCTGCAATCTTTTCAGGAGCGCGCTCGACGACCGCGAATTTATCGAAATCCACACACCCAAACTCCAGGGAGCTGCTACGGAATCTGGAGCTAGTGTGTTCAAGGTCAACTACTTCGGCCGACCTGCTTTCCTGGCTCAATCTCCTCAATTGGCGAAGCAGATGGCCATAGCAGCCGACTTTGGTCGTGTCTATGAAATCGGCGCTGTATTCCGTGCCGAAAACTCGAACACTCATCGCCACTTGACCGAGTATACTGGATTGGATATTGAAATGGCCATCGAAGAGCACTACCATGAGATGCTCGAAACCCTCGATGCGGTCATCAAAAACATTCTAAGTGGCATTTACTCCAAGCATCGCAAAGAGATCGAAATCGTTAAGCATCAGTTCCCCTCGGAAGATGTCACATGGTTGGAAAAGACTCCAATTATTCGCTTCGCCGATGGCATCAAGATGCTCAACGAATCGGGCTGGCGAGATGAGGATGGCAATCCCTTGCCTGAGGATGAAGATTTGTCAACCCGAGATGAAATTCGTCTGGGTCAGCTTGTCAAGGAAAAGTACAGCACTGACTACTATGTCCTCGATAAATTCCCACGCGGAGCTCGGCCCTTCTACACGATGCCGGATCCCGAGGATGATAAATACACAAACTCCTTCGACATGTTCATTCGTGGCCAGGAGATCGTGTCTGGGGGTCAACGTATCCACGACCCCCATATGCTGGAAGAGAATATGCGCCGCGTTGGTATCAACCCTGACGACATGGAAGATTATATGGAGGCATTCCGATGGGGTGCGCCACCTCATGCCGGTGCCGGTGTCGGTCTCGAACGTCTCCTGATGCTCTTGCTTCAGGTGGGCAACATTCGACTCACCTCGCTCTTCCACCGTGACCCCAAGAGTCTTCCAGCCAAGCCTCCTGTACAGCAGCTTCGCCATCCAGAAGCATCAACCATTGAGCCTCCATGGCACACTGAGCAACCTTCGCGTCGCGTTGCTAATGATGAAAGTGAGTTGCAGCCATTAGAGAAGCTCATCGCCAATTATGGCGATGCCACCTCCACCTCCTGGTTCGACGACCGTTACAAGGTCTGGCGTGACATGACCACCGGCGCGGCCGTTGCCTACGTTCCCAGCTCTCACAACTACGTCATTGTCCCTGGTAATCCAGTTTGTGATTCTTCTCAGTACACACGTACCATTACCCAGTTCCTGCAGTGGCTGAAGCGTGAGACTAAGTACAAACCTGTCTGGATCCTTTGCTCGCCTAGCGTCGAGACTATCCTGGGAGAGCGGTTGGGATGGCGCAGCTTGTCTTGTATTGCTGAGGAAAGTGTTGATCCGTCTCGCAACAAAGCTGCCTCAGACGGCGAGATTGCCAAAAAGCTGCGCCGCGCCGAAACGGAGAACATCAAAGTGGTCTCTCTTAGCCAGGGCGAGCTACCCTCGGAAGATATTCGCAATAAGATTGACGAGCGTATCCGCGAATGGCTGGCTGGTCGCAAGGGCACACAAGTACATCTTTCGGAGATTCGTCCATGGATCGACCACGAGCATCGCTGGTACTTCTACGCAACCGACAGGAACGGTACGATTTGCGCGTTCGTGGCCCTGGCTATGCTGAGCCCGGATCACGGCATGCAGGTGAAGTACAGCTTAGACTTCCCCAACTCGCCAAATGGTGTGATTGAATACATTGTTACTGAGGCTATCCAAACAGCCGCCCAGTCCGGTGTTAAGGGCCTCACTTTTGGTGCTGGTGCAACTGCCCAGCTCATCCCTGGTCACAACCTGCACGGTACAAAGATCAAGATGCTTGAACACACTTACGAGGCTCTGGCCAAGCAGTTCCATCTTGTCCGTAAGAGTGAATTCCGTGCCAAGCTTGGTGCTACCGAAGAGCCTCTTTACATCTCGTACCCAGCTCATGGTCTTGGATCAAAGGGTATCCGCGCCATCTTGAATTTCTTTGAAGATTAAGCCATGTACAGATGCACATTTAAAGGCTTGTGTTCATGAATAGCTGATGAACGAATCTTCTTAATTTCCCCACGGTTATGATGGCATTTACCAAGATTGGATATCATTTTGCTCAATTTGGGACGTCGTATTCCTACCACTTTTTTGGTCAATATACGATGTTGTTAAAGACGCATAGAGTAGAGCAATGCGTGATGACGCTTATGTTTGGATCCCACATTTTGCTTTTTCTTTCTTTTTCTTTTTTTGATTTAAATCACGGCGTTGTCTTGCTTCTCAGGTGTTAATGCCCCATCTCCCATTTTGCATTGATGTTTAGTATTCCCCCTCCTGTACTCACCTCTCATGTACCCTTGCTTTGGTTGGCTAGCTCAGTTTATATAATGTATCTATTTGGGAATGGTTATGCTATAGTTCTTGGGCCATGATACTAGTAATAGTAAACTCGGTTGGTTTGCGAGGAGTGGCAGTCCACGAAAAAGTTCTGTCTTGGTGCATTGGTAGTCATCCTGTAAAATTCTCAAAAATTGAGGAGTAACCAGACTATAGTACACTCAGTAGCTACTAGTAATCTCCGAATATAACAAGTAGTACCTTCCAATACGCCCAGTTCAACTCGAAATTTAGAATTTCGCAGCTACTGATAGTCTTACAAATCCGAAGCCCAAGTAGATAACTGCTTCCCTCAAGCTCATTACCTTTCCTTTTTATCCTTCTTTTCCTCTTCGCCCTCCCTCCTCGCATCATCAATGACCCTTCCAAGCTCAGAACTAATCCATCTCGCAATGAGAACGGCAACAATGGCAACCACACTAATCCACCCGGCCGTTGGGATAAGCGAACGGGGGAAAACATTCAACACGAATGGATCAAGAATTAAATCAACAGCCACAGGTGACGGATTCTCCATCAGCGCATCATCAGTCGTGAAGTAGTCTGCCGCGGCGTTGATGCGGAGAAAGAGCACCGAATCTGTGCTTGGTGCAGGATCGGCTTTTGCCGGGCTTCTGGGGATGGCATTTGTTTGCAATCTGATGTCTAGGGTTGAGAGACGGGATGTAGAGAAGATGCTTAAGGATGAGAGGAGGGTTGGGTCCTCAATGACGGTTTGGAGGGGGTATGTGGTTAGTGTGAAAGACGTCGGTTGCTTTATTAGTGTTAGTTTGTACTTATTGAGTGCCAATATCAGGTTCCGGGGTATTATTGGATCCTTTCAAGTTGGGCATATCATATGCATACGAGGGTGAACAATGTTCATCCGGGTAGTTGTCACTTACAGTCGCGAGCCAACATACGCGTACTTCGTATCGCTGGCCTGGATTGAGGTTCTCGAGGAAGAACCATGATTCTGTACCGGATGAGGCATCATCGGTTGGAAACGAGGCATTCAATTGAGTACGCACGACTGGCGTATCGGGAGATAGCCTTTCCAGACCCAGGTCATCTAGATCTGACTCTTCTGATGGGATTGTTGAAGCCTGTGGAGCGAGGAAAATGGTCTTTTCAACATTGGCGTGGGCGATGTGGATGTTCACAATGCTGAAGAGCAGGTAGTAAAATACTATGTGGAGGTGCATCTTCAGCTAGAACATTTGTGAAGTGCAGCACTCGACCACTACACGTTGGACGTTGGAAGATATTGTGGTGTGTCGTTACGGTGGTATTTGCCTAGTGTGGGCTTTTTTGAGATTGGCTTGAGCCGGCGTGTTTGTAGTAACACCTTGGCAATGAGTGATACTGAGCTCTTTAAGATTGTTCAACAACCTTAAAGATACAAGTTGTAGATGTGCGGAGCGTGAGCTCGGGCTGGCGAGATATATCCATCATAGCTCCACGGGTGGTGACGCAGTTGGCGGTGAGGGACTTGAGTAGACTGGCAAGCGTGGTATACAGCAATTTTGCATTTCCTCTTGATTATTTGATCTAATAGAAGTACTATATAGTATAAAGCAGTATAATCTACGAATCTACTCGACCATAACTATTTAATTCATCCTATTCCTAGGTGTGCTGTATTGTCTACTAATTATGTCACCTGACCGATTACTAACTGTGTACATCACATGACCACAACAGGCGGTGTGCCTCCCTGTTGACGCCGTCGACCAATCAGAAGCGAGCGACGCGACCCAAAGCAAATCAACAACGAACTCCCTCAGCACAGACGCCCTCCTCCACAACATTTCTGCTTCTCTTCTGCTCGAATTCGACTCCATTCCACCCATTCTTGGTGAGTTGATCCCTTGCCCATCTTTGTGAACCCCTCCCCCTTCGACCCTCGGGGCTGTCTCATCTTCGCCAATTTCAAACTGACTAACCCCTGAATTCGATTCCCTTAGATCCGTGTTTGTTGTCGGGTCCCTCTCCCCCTCCTTTTTTTTTGACCTCGAAAAATCACCATCCATCACAATGAGAGAGATCATTTCTCTGAACGGTATGCTCTGAATTTTGCACGTCATTTTTCTTCTAACACGCTTGAAATCGAAGAATCCCCGTTCTGACTTGTTTTCTCTATTCAGTCGGTCAGGCTGGTTGCCAGATTGCTAACTCCTGCTGGGAGGTAAATATTCAACTTATCTCGTCAATTGCAGACTCAACTTGTCAGATACTAACCAAACTCTTGAATCTATAGCTCTACTGTCTGGAGCACGGTATCCAGGTACGTTAAGAATCCCCCAACTCTAGTGACGCCCAATTTCAACTCGGGCAGCGGGAATCCCCCCCCCCTTTTCCCATCGACGGGAAGCAAGCACCCGCGACTAACTGCCTCAATAGCCCGATGGTTACCTCACCGATGAGCGTAAGAAGGCTGATCCCGATCACGGCTTCAGCACGTTCTTCTCCGAGACTGGTATGTAAATCTCTTTTCTAGACCTTCTTACCTTTTCTGTTCCCCACATGTCCGTCAAATTGCTCGTGGGAAAGATCCCCATCTCACATTCTTTCTCCCCACCTTGACAGGCCAGGGCCGCTACGTTCCCCGTACCATCTACGCCGATCTCGAGCCCAATGTCGTTGATGAAGTTCGCACCGGTGCTTACCGCTCCCTTTTCCACCCCGAGCAAATGATCACTGGTAAGGAGGATGCCTCCAACAACTACGCCCGTGGTCACTACACCGTCGGAAAGGAGATGATCGATCAGGTTCTCGACAAGGTCCGCCGCGTTGCCGACTCTTGCGCCGGTCTCCAAGGTTTCCTTGTCTTCCACTCCTTCGGTGGTGGTACTGGTTCCGGTTTCGGTGCTCTTCTGATGGAGCGTCTGTCCGTCGACTACGGCAAGAAGTCCAAGCTGGAGTTCTGTGTTTACCCTGCTCCCCAGAACGCCACCTCCGTTGTTGAGCCCTACAACTCCATTCTGACCACCCACACCACTCTCGAGCACTCTGACTGCTCCTTCATGGTTGACAACGAGGCCATCTACGATATCTGCCGCCGTAACCTCGGCATTGAGCGCCCCAGCTACGAGAACCTGAACCGTCTGATCGCCCAGGTCGTTTCTTCCATCACTGCTTCCCTCCGTTTCGATGGCTCTCTCAACGTCGACCTGAACGAGTTCCAGACTAACCTGGTCCCCTACCCCCGTATTCACTTCCCTCTGGTCGCTTACTCCCCTGTCATCTCCGCTGACAAGGCCTCCCACGAGGCTCACTCTGTCACTGAGATCACCTCCAACTGCTTCGAGCCCAACAACCAGATGGTCAAGTGTGACCCCCGCAACGGCAAGTACATGGCTACCTGCCTGCTTTACCGTGGTGACGTTGTCCCCAAGGACGCTCACGCTGCCGTGGCCACTCTTAAGACCAAGCGCACTATCCAGTTCGTTGACTGGTGCCCTACTGGCTTCAAGCTTGGTATCTGCTACCAGCCTCCCCAGCAGGTTCCTAACGGTGACCTTGCTAACCTTAGCCGTGCTGTGTATGTTTCCTATCCCGACAATTCGCTTTCTGAAGCAAAAACCTTTGCTCAATTACTAATAATTTTTTTAGCTGCATGCTGTCCAACACTACCGCCATCGCCGAGGCCTGGTCCGCTCTCGACCACAAGTTCGATCTTATGTACTCCAAGCGTGCTTTCGTCCACTGGTACGTTGGTGAGGGTATGGAGGAGGGTGAATTCTCCGAGGCCCGTGAGGATCTGGCTGCCCTGGAGCGCGACTACGAGGAGGTCGCCAGCGACTCCCTGGAGGAGGAAGAGGAGCTGGAGCCTGAGTACTAGATTAGGGATGCTTTTTGAGCGTGTCGTTGATGGAATTGGTTTTTTGATGCTGCTCCTTTTGGACCAAATTCACTCATGGCGGGCTCTCAGCTTCTCTATCTTAACTGGGCTTGCAAATAGAAGGGAACATAAGTTTCAGCCCGATGATGTGTTTCTGGCTTTGTTGTTCGATATATCTTTAATATCCCCGAAGCAGCGATAAATTTCCCGCTCGTTCTATCTATTTCCCCCCTACATCGATTGTAATTATCCAAAAAAAAAAATCTTCCTAAGAAAACCGATCAACTTCAAGTTTCGACTACCATGTTGGAGGCTGGAAAGACCCTCTAAATCTGATTCCAGCAATCTCAATTCTCTACTACTGCAACTTGTAGACTGCAGTTACCTAACTGCTAGGTAGTAGTATGACATTGTTGGGTTATAAGAAGTTGTTTGAAAACACACTATTAGGGTAGAGCATTGGTAATGCTCCCACGGCCAGCACTGAAACCCCCGCAATTTACCAAGTATAGCTTCATTTCGCTAGCCACCACTTTAATCCCTCGGTATCTTGGAAAGAGACTAGATAATACCCTGCCAGAGTCTAGATTAAGATTTTAGGGCCATGATTCAACTCCGGAATAGTTCACTGTGAGCCCGGATCTTTTCTGCTTAAATTGACTGGCTACTTCGAGGTAGATTATTTGGATTGATGCCAGTCTGGATGTTCGTGGAATGTTAAAGCCAGCCTGAGAACCATCTTAATTGGAAAGTGACGAGCAATATTGTTGAGACTATACCATACCAGTAGGGGTGATATTATTCTCATAAATACAACACGATTCTGCTAAAACATAGCTATCTACTGTAAAGACTATAAAAACCATGAGTTGTTATGCCAAGATCCGCAACGATGACGTAGAAACAGGCACTATGTATGTACATCCTGGTACTATGTATAGCATGCTGGGGGTGTTATTGATGTATATCAAGGGGAAAAATCCCAGTCGAAGTGCAGATGAAGTATTTCTAGATCCTCGTATGTAGATATATTGCAATTCTGGCATTACGCTGTGTATCAACAGTAGTAATACTAAATGTATACTGAGTGTCTATAGAGTTGTCTACAATGCCGGCTTCAGGTTGCCTACGTGAGTCAACTCGAATGTATTTCAAGCTATTCAAGAATCCTAGAGATAAGCCATAGGTGTAAGCAAAGTATCGCCAGTTTCAGAATGACCAGAATCATTTCCAGTAGGGAATTGATGTTCAATTAATTCGAGTCTCCTTTCTCAAAGGAAGAAGAAGTGTTGGAATGGGCGCTAAAACCAATTGACCGCCTTGGACCCATAGGGGGGACATTTCCCTCCAACGAACTCCCCAGCCACATTGCATACTCCCTCTCTCCATTCCTGCAACTCTTTGATTCTCTTTAGTGTTTGAGAGAGAGGCCCTCTCAAAAATCTCTCACTACATCTTTGTTCCTCACCTCATATCATTTCATGCTTGTGGTCTTCGGCTAAAGCTGACGGCGACCCCCCCTCCCGTTACTCCAACCAGTCCTCCAGGCCCCAATTATCCGGAAACCGACTTGGAAAAAGAGGAGTTGAACTCCTCCATAATATACAGCTATGGCTGATACCGGTAAGCTCTATAATTTACTTTGTCTTCTGGAACGTTCGCAATGGACACAGAAGCTCCCGCGCAATTCAGGAGCACCCGCCGAGCTCCGGCGACCCCCTTCCCCTCTCTCCCTCCACGGCCTGCTCTTGAGGTCCGGGTTCAACCCTGGGAGGAGAACTGACACCGGATTAAAGCGAAGGGATAAAACAACCATCTTAGGGACATGGCTGATCTATGGGAATTCTAGCTCAACGGCATCCGAACCTAAACCTCACCCCCGAGGAGAAGCGCGTCTTCTACCAGCTATTCCAAGCTGCCGATACAACCAACCTCGGCGTGATAACCGGTGAAATCGCTGTTCCATTCTTTGAGAAGACACATCTACCATCTGGAACTCTGGGCGAGGTAGGTAGAAAGCGAACAGGGTCTATAATTGCGAGAGTGGATGAGCTGACGCGCCTCCAGATATGGCAACTTGCAGATAAAGAGAACAGAGGTCTCTTGACCCCGTCTGGATTCGGGATCGTACTGAGATTAATTGGACATGCACAAGCCGGCCGAACACCATCAGACGAGCTGGCGCTGCAACGTAAGCATTCCCTTAATCAATCGGCACCTATTCAATGACCCTTCGTTGCTCGCCGACCGGACCAATATTAACATAGTGTTTCTGTCATTATAGCCGGTCCACTTCCTCGATTCGACGGAATCCATATCGATACGACTGCCCCGGTACCAGAGTCTTCACAGAGCCCACCCCCAAGTGCGGGGGGTCCCATCCGAGTGCCTCCTCTCCAACCTGAGGATGCGAACAAGTTCCTCTCTCTCTTCGAAAAGTCAGGCTCTACGAATGGTGTTTTATCTGGCGAGACGGCTAAGCAGATATTTGAACGCGCGAGACTGCCAAATGAGACCCTCGGCCGTATCTGGGGTCTTTCCGATACCCAGCAGCGTGGCGCCCTCGATGCGACAGAGTTCATCATTGCCATGCATCTTCTGACCTCATTCAAGTCCGGTGTTCTACGAGGTATCCCACAAACGTTACCCCCTGGACTTTATGATGCTGCGTCCCGCCGCGGCTCTCAACGGGGATCCTTTGGAGCTCGTCCCGAAGCCCCTCCTATGCCTGGAGTCCCGAGACAATTTACAGGGCCCCAGCGGACTGCGAGCCCCATGAGCCCTGCCAACAGGACCCAATTTGGAACACCATTGTCGGCGCAGTCAACTGGTGATTGGATCATTACTCCCCAGGAGAAGGCGCACTTTGATCAGATCTTCGAGACCGTTGATACTGCTAGAGCGGGCGTTATCAGTGGTGACCAGGCCGTTGGCTTCTTTATGAGGGCTCGTTTGTCTGAAGAAGTTTTAGCCCAAATCTGGGATCTCGCTGATATCGATGCGGATGGTCAACTTAACCGCGACGAATTTGCTGTGGCTATGTATCTCGTGAAATTGCAGCGAGGTGGCAAAGAACCTATACCCCAGGTCCTCCCACCTGGCTTGATCCCCCCCAGCATGCGTCGACAAGCGCCAGTTCCTGGAGTCGGTACCGCTCCTGTCCAGGCTCAGGCTCCAGCCCCAGCACCTCCCGCGCCGGCGCCTGTTCCGCGATCCGCTGCAGATGATTTGTTTGGCCTCGATTCACCACCTGCGCCGACGACTACCCAAGCACAGATTCCCCAGTCTACAGGCGGTTCCAACGTTCCATTCCAGGCTCCTGGATCGCCACCCCGCGCTTCTCCGCAGACCGCATCGACAACTTTCAAGCCGTTCATTCCTACATCAACTTTCGGCCAGAGTCTGCAGCCTCAGCAAACAGGAACCTCAGCCGGAACACCAGCGGCAACTCGATCTCCCCCACCTCCATCTGATGACTTGTTGGGAGACAACGATCCGGAAGAATCGGGCAAGCTCACTCAGGAGACCACAGAACTCGCGAACTTGTCTAACCAAATCGGATCGTTGGCCAAAGAGATGCATAATGTGCAAGAGCAGCGTACATCAGCAGAGCAAAACCTCACACAAACCTCCCAGCAAAAGCGTGACTTTGAGACACGTCTTGCTCAGGCACGCACAATGTACGAGCAGGAAGTGACCAACTTCAAGGCGCTGGAGGAGAGGCTCCGTGTCTCGAAGGCAGAAACCACAAAACTGCAGCAAGACTACGCTTTGATAGAGGGTGGGCGTCAGGATCTGCAGAACCAGTACACGCAGGTTTCGACCGCCTTAGCTGCGGACCAACAGGAGAACGCCAGCCTCAAGGAAAAGATTCGTCAAGCAAACGCCGAGGTCGCTCAGCTTAAGCCAGCGCTGGAGAAAGCACGTTCTGACGCTCGGCAGCAGAAGGGTCTTGTTGCCATTAATAAGAAGCAGCTGGCCACCGTTGAGGGGGAACGTGACAAGATTCAAGGTGAAATCGAGACTCTGTCAAAGGAGGTTCCTCAAGATGCAGAGGAATCAACAGCTGCAGGAAACAATGAGGTGACTAGCCCTGCTGTCTCTGCTGCTAGCCAGAATACCAACCCATTCTTCCGTCGCACCACGACTGGAAGCTCGAGCGAGCGTGGACCTTCACCGGATAACACAAATGACCACCAGAAGATGTTTGACAGCCTCTTTGGTCAGACTTCAGCTGCAGCTGCAGCTGCTGGACCTCCGCCTACTTCATTCCGCTCCGAGTCACCCCTGGCCACATCCAAGTCTCCTGTTACATCTGGCGTACCGACTCCATCTGTCTCTCCACCACCTGGCAGTCTTCCTGGTGCCTTCCCAGGAAACGAGCCCCCACCGCCGAGCCAGTCCCGTCAGATGACCCCCAATTTCCTGCCTTTCAATGAGAACCAGTCCGTGACCTCATCTACTATGGTGTCCCCTCCTGGCAGCCGATTTGGCGGACCTGATACGTCTGGCATTGCGACGCCTTCACAACTCACGGTCAGTGATCAAGGCGCGCCATCTATCGGGGAGTCTAGTGATTATAGCCGTGCCCCCGAATCAACTGCCGAAGGAACACCGGCTCGTTCCCCATTCGATGAAATCCCTGAGCCATCGGAGGCAGCCGCCGTGATCAGCCCTCCCCCTGCTGAACAACCTGCCTCAGCAATTTCCCCGGACGCTACTGGAACTTCCAAGGACCTTTCATTTGACGAGCTGTTTGGCAGCAAGGCCCACAAGCGGTCCGAGTCGCAGAAAGAGAACGATTTCGAAGAAGCTTTTGCTTCCATGACGCCCTCTGGTGGTGAAAACGCCCATGGGGCTGCGGCTTCCAGCACTGAGTTCCCTCCTATCCAGGAAGTTCACCACGATGAAGAGGAAAGCTCTGATGATGAAGGCCCTTTGGGATTCGATGATAACTTCACCCCAGTTGCGCCCAAGAAAGAAGAGAAGCGTGCGGAATCTATCGATGCAGCCCAGCTTGCTGCTTTCCCTACCCCAGGAACAGCCCAAGCGGCGGCCCAGCCCCCAGCCCCAGATGCGCAACAGAGTCCTCCTGACTATGCTCAAAGTACTGTCAAGGAGGAAGCTGGCCATGTTCCGGAATATGATGGTCTCCTCCCTGACCGAGCCGACCCCACTGTCCCTCCCGATGCACCTCACTCTGTTGAGGCAGGCACTGGAGCCCCAGTGATTGCTAATGCGCCGCAGCATAACCCACAAGATGCTGCTCCCGCAATTGGAGGCGCAAAGACTGGCGGTCCCGATTTTGATGCTGCTTTTGCAGGACTCAACCTTGCTCCAGCACAAGAAGCTGAGGATGACGATGATGACGAGCCTGTGGGCCATGACACCAAGAACGCTGCAGACTTCGACTTCTCATTCGACTCTCCAGCACAAAAGCACGAGGCCCACTCAAGTAACGACGCTGGCCATGCTGGCTCATCCGACTTCTTCTCGTTTGACAACCATGTCAATGCACCTCCCGCCCAAGCTATCGGCTCTCCAAATGGAGGCGATGCTAAAGCAGGTAATCATGACTGGGATACGCTCTTCGCGCCCCTTGATAACGCAAAGCCCGCCACCGAGGAAGCAGCTAATGGATCGGATCCCAAACAGCCTGGCTGGGCCCTTAACACCGACTCTGGAGAGGACGATCAGATCCTGCAGCGACTAACAGGCATGGGTTTCCCACGAGAGGCGTCCCTGGGAGCCTTGGAGAAGTTCGATTATAACCTGGATAAGGTAAGCTTTGCCTGATCCTGATGGCAAACCAATTGAAAGAAGGTCTATACTAACACAAGTGATAGGCCGCAGACTACCTGACTTCAAAGCCTTAATATTGCCATATTTACCTTGCACATATCATCCCCACATATCTTTGTTTCCATGATGCCTTTCCTTGATGACCATGTCTCTTCTCTACCTTCGATGCACTGGGACTTGGAGGTATCCACATCCTATTTGTCGAATTCCCTTTAACCAGCGTCATGTACATCCCTTCTTTTTTTTCTTTCTTTCTTCTCTTTTGTGTCTTCGCCTCACACCGCGTCATCGATTTGTCTCGCTCCTTTCGTTGAGCATTCTCAATGAAAGGTCCTTTGAGCCCTGAGCCCGACATCTTATCATGTGTCATATATCTGTTACAGTGTAGTGTAGCTTACATAGCTTCCATCAACCTATAATTCATCCAACTAATCTTATGAGCTTCAACTTGTACGACTGCCTCTGGTGTGCTAGTAGAGAAGCAAGCAATAGTATTGCCAAAGAAACTTTCTTTTACATTGCATCGCCCAACCTGATGGATCACTTTTCATCGTAAATACATCCAAATGCGAAATATCCGGAGCAAGAGCATGGTAATTGAATTGGATAATTTTTGGAAGGCAAAGACAGTCTGCGGAATACGTGAATTACTGCTTGTCATACGAATTAGAGCCAAAAAAAGTGTCAGGAACCAGCTGAGCAGGATTGATATGAATCAGATGAATTGAGTCAAGTCGCTTAAATGCAAAAGATCAAGTGATCAGCGAGTAATGTAAAAGCCATTGAGCCAGATCATGACGCCAATAGTTGAATTTAGCATGCCAGTGCCGGGTAAAAGAATATAAATTGGTGGAAAGAAGTTTGGCTTGTCTATACTTCATGCGAGGAGCGGTCATGAATACTGAGAATACCGCTCTCTTGCTTATCCTCTTCACTCCTACGATCCTCGCGGAGCAAGGGGCGGTATTCAGGTTCGTTGTCCGAGTACACACCGTGCAGGTCTTGCGTGAAGGTCGTACGGTGATGATCATTGCTGTCTCCCCAACCAACTTCTCCGACTGCGTTAGTTTCTGCGGAACGCGCGCATGAGGGACATGTACGGTAACCGCCGATTTGACTTTTGATTTGGGGAAGAATGTAGCGATAGAAGGATGCCTTGGCGATGTTGTGAAAGTGAAGAAGACTGTAAAGAAAGCTATTAGAATTGCACTTATGATGAATTTTTGTTGTTCTTCAACTTACCCCAGTACCAGACAGGCCAGATTGGAGTAGATTTGAGGAATTCCTCGGGCCAGTTTATATGTGTAGCCCCATTCTCTGATTTCGCGTTTTGACAGAACGACTATTCCCCCAATGTAAGTTCCAATCAAAATCGAGCCTAACGCGGTGTCGATGAGAATTTCAATGGGTAAGTGGGCAGTTTGTGGTTTTCTTGAGACTCGTTTGGCGTGGAGAATTCCGAAGGCAGCGACGCCAGAGAGGGAGATCTGTGCGAAGTTTCGTTAGTTCTGAAAGTTCAAATCATGTTCGATCTGAAGAATTTCTTTCTATAGAGACTACAATGTTGACCCTTACCATAACAATCTGAAGAATCGTCTCAGGGGATTTGTGAGACTTGAGTACGGCGGCCAGCGCACATGGCCAGGCACAAAAAGCAATAAGCAGTTGCACCCTGCGAATGGCGCCCACATTGCTCTGCGAAGACGAACACATGGCGAACTCTAATGCTATTTCGAATGAATCCCAAGATTTGATGTTGTTCTGGTGGAAGAAGAAGAAGAAGTAACTCTTCTTTTTTTAAAGTGACGTCGCGACTGCGCCTCGCTGACGCGTGACTTTTTCTCTTTTGGAAGCGCCAAGACTGAACGAACAAGGCTCTGCCGGGTGGAGCTGTGATGGACACTGTAGATTGACGGGATTTAGGGGGGATCTGCAGTAAGTGTGTATACTAAGAAAGTATTTAACTGGCTAGAGAGTGCTTGTTTCTGCATTGGAAGGATTTCATTACGAGCTCAAGGCAGAAAGCAGTTCTTTGTAACCCTAAAACCCCTCTACGGCTGACACCTTGAATTATGTTGCCTACAGGATCAGACTATAATTACAGAATCTCATGTTGATAAGCAGAGTACTAGATGCACTATGTTCATACTCGGTGAGAAATACAGTGTAGTATGATTGGATCGAATGTGTATGTGGCTATGCCTGCATGCCAGTATCAAACCGAACTTGAAGGCAGCTGCTTATTGCTTCATATCGAATGAGACCTTCATGTTGAGCTGTATCGCCCCGCAATAAGAACCCAAAGGATCGGATTTACTAAAAATACCAGGAGTAATTAGGCTGACGCATAACGATCACGAGTTGAACTCCAAGCTAAAGGTTTGTCTTGGGCTCTGCCTAGCTATTCTATAACTATTCCAGGAAGAGAACACGATAACTCGAAGATTGGTCACAATCGAGTTGTCTCCAAATGAAAGATTGTCCACTGTAGATTGGGCTACGGGGCCAATTATAATTTATCATTTCAATCAACAAGGAGGCTGTACTACACTTCAATTAGGGTTACAGCTTCCAATTCTACGTTCCAAACGTAAGAAGGCTCTTATACGATCCACTCTAGTGAAGACACTGGCAGTCTGTGACAAGACAGGTTCTTGGATTTAAAGAATCCCATCAAATGTAGTAAATATGCATTCACCAATAAATATACCCTTTGCTTTGACTGGCGCTGCCCATATCAACTAGTCAGACGGAGAGCCAAATACTTCCATATGAATTCGCTCTGGTGAAACACCCAAAGACTCGAGACTTTTGCTTTGCGCTTTCATGAATGGCTGTGGCCCGCAAATATAATAGTCAGCGTCTGGAATGATCACTTCCTCCTGGATCTGGGCCAAATCCACTCGTCCGGTGTAATCATAGTCCATCCCCTTTTTATCATTCTCCGTGGCTTCCTCATAGAAGACTATGCGACTGACAGACTGGTGATCTGCCGTAATTCGCGCAAGATCTTGCTTCATAGCATGCACACGTCCATTCCTTGCGGCGTGGACGAAAACCACCTGTCGTGCCTGACCTTGTTGTTGAATAATAGTCTTCAGCATCGACATCATTGGAGTCAAGCCCACGCCGCCACTGATAAGAACGACTGGATTGGTTGCATTGATGTCGAGAATAAAGTCCCCAAATGGCATGCTCACGTCTAGCTCCGCGCCAACAGGGAGTGATTCATGGAGTACATTGGAGATCCGACCGGCAGGTCGAGGTCCACTTGCGAATTCTCTCTTCACGGAAATACGAAAATGATCTGGGGTAGGCGAGTCCGACAGACTGTACTGTCGAGGCTGATACGATTCCAATTCAGGAACGTAACATCGTACACTCAGAAATTGACCAGGCTTATATGGTGGGAGTGCATCTTTATCCACTGGGGTGAGGTGGAATGAGATGATCTCGTCGCTCTCAGTGACCTTTTTGGAGATGAAAAACTTCCGCCATCCCTTCCAACCACCGGGGGTCTTCTGATTCTGTTCATAAAGATTACTCTCGAAGTTGATAAAAATATCAGCCAGCTCTTGGTACGCTGCACCCCATGCATCAGCTACGGGGGCAGTAACCGCTGGACCAAGGACTTCTTTAATCGCAGCGAGAAGATGTTCGCCGACAATTGGATACTGATCGGCCGTAACGCCTAAGCTGGCATGTTTATGGCCAATGCGCGAGACGGCAGAAGCAAGTGCCTCTGGATGATCAATATTGACGGCATATGCCCATACAGCGTGGGCTAGAGCATTCGGTTGCTCCCCGGTCGCTTGATGAGCTGTATTGAAAATATTCTTCAGTTCAGGGTGAGCCTCGAGCATGCGCTTATAAAATAAAGTTGTGATTTCTACTCCATGCTGTTCGAGGGCAGGGATAGTCGACTTCACGATTTGCTTTTGCTCTGTCGTCAACCATTTCGGCCCTTGAGCGAGACGTATCGCACGAGTAAATGCGGGGCGTATGGCACGTCGAGTTTGCGATAGAAACATAGCGCTATTTTAATTGATGATGGTGGTTGAAAAGAATGATAGCTTGGGATCTGAGAACTTAAGGTAAGCAAGAGTAGCAGAGCGGAGAAGACTCTTAGTGACTTCGTAGCGTAAGCTGACTGACAAAAAAAATGTCACATAAGCCTCGGAAATAAGAATAAACGGCTCATATATTGTTTCTCTTGGCTTTCTACGAATTGAGTGGCACCATTGGATGACGACCGCATGCGGAGGTTTGGGCTTAAAGTTGACATCATTAAATCACGATTTGTGTAATCACAGAAATCTGATTGGACCTGAGTATAATTATGCACCAACTGGTTTACTCTTTGAATACACTAGCATCTCAAATGCTGATAGAAGCCATGTAGTAAAAATTCTATAAATAGGAAGTTGGAAAGCTCCTCCATAGATTACAATGAATTAGTATACGCAAGTCATCGAGCTAATCCCAACTAATATAAAGTACCAAAATAGTACTCAAAGTTCACACTGTGTTCACATGGTGATTATCGAATACTAAAAAGAAGAACGTATACAGTTCTACAGAGAAAAAGTCTTGCAAGACATCAAATAGTTCCGGAAATTATGAATTTAGGATTCCGAATCGTGCTTATAGGTCCAGACCGACCTGCAAATAAAGTCAAGGAAAACTTACCTACATTCAAGAGATACAGTAGAATCCCAATTTAAAATTCCCTGCATGCCTAATGTCTAATTTACTATGTAAAGTTTTAGAATAGGTATTCTCTAATGAATCTAGGCTGGATCGGGTGCCAAGCCCTAGCTCCGCGGCGAAGAGAAGATCTGTGGCATCTCTCAGATAGTATTAACTACCGGTTTATTATTTAATGTTATTGTATATCTTGTGCGTATTGCTGGCTATTCGATGATCTAGAATGACTTGAGCAGTGAAAAAAGTGGACTTCCTCTTTGCAACAGTGATTCTGCCGTACTTATTTTCATGTTTTCTTTTTCAATGCTATGAATTCGGCCATACCGAGCCTGGAAGTAACCCTAAACATCCTAGCTCTCTCCACGATTCGTGAAAAACAAGGCTGGGTCGCCGATGGACCGGAAATCACGATTTTCTGGGGGCGGAATGTAAATGTACAGCATTGTATGTACATGGTGAGACTTGAACTCTGATATTCCAAGTCCGAGTCCGAGTCCAAGCCCTCAGACTCCGCAGATTTGTGAATGAATCTCCAAAGACAACGTCGATGTGACTTTGGTTCATTTGTTTAAAACAATGAAACAAGTGAGGTTTCTTTCAATCTGTTTTTGATTAACCCAAGATGTCAGTGGTGGCCTCTCAGGTCTCCTATCCAGCTAACTGTTACTGAATGATACAGTCTAATAAAATTGAAACTATGGACTATTCTATGACCTAGGAATGATATCTCTGGTATGATGGGCTTTGTCCTCTGCCCCATTCTCGCGCGTACTGACCGTGCTGCCTTGAGAACCCTATTCACTTTCACTAGGTAATACAATGCAGCGTGTTTAAATCGTTCAAAGAATCCTCATGCCATGAAGTATTCAGACTTACCGTCCGAGACGGCCTCGGATCTCCGAGATGAATCCTTCAAGTTCTCCGGATACAGCGGAGTTACCACTTTTGGAATGTACCGAAGGTGCCAAGATGCAACTATTCACAACTATTACTTAGTAGTATATAGTATGCCTGTATGCCTGAGAGCTTTGAACTTGGGCTAGATAAAACATTTCATACCAAGAACATTCGATCTCGTATTATAGCCCGATAAGCGGTTCAATTGCATCAATCAAAATGTCCGATCTAGAAAAGTTAGAGAACACTCAACCAACAAAGCCCAACTTTCCAGAAGGGGGTACAAAAGGATGGTTGGCTGTTCTAGCATGTTGGTGTATTATGTTCAATACATTTGGCTATATCAATGCGTTTGGGTAGGTTGGATGGGACAAAGCAGTTATAAGGCCTACGCTAACAGTGTATCAGCATCTACGAAGCTTATTATAGAGAGACGTTTCTGAGTGATCAGAGCGAGTCTAATATTGCTTGGATTGGCTCATTACAGGCCTTCTTCATGTTCTCAGGTGGTCTCATTTCCGGCCCTTCGATGGATCGATATGGACCGAAGGTAAGTGAAGCAGTATCAGACACATTAGTGAGTAAATAGTGACTGACTTTGAACACAGGTCATTCTTATTCCCTGCTCACTTCTTTTTGTCGTCGCTGTAATGCTCACCAGTCTTTGTACTGAATATTACCAATTCATGCTGGCTCAAGGCGTTCTTGGTGGCCTCGCCAATGGTTTAACGTATACCCCGACACTGACCGCGGTCAATCAATATTTCTTCAAGCGTCGCCCACTGGCAATGGGTATCGCATCTAGTGGGTCATCTCTGGCCGGAGTGATATTTCCGATTGCGCTGAATCGGATGCTGAACAAGAGTACCCTTGGTTTTGGCTGGTCTGTTCGAGTCCTTGGGTTTTTGATGCTAGCTCTCAGTATCATTGCTTGTGCGTCTGTATCGTCCAACGCACCCAGGCGAAAAAGTGGACCGCCTTTTCTACTAGCAGCGTGGAAGAAACCGGTGTATACCTTGCAAATCACTGGACTTTTCTTGGTGTTTTGGGCGATGTTCATCCCTTTCTTTTATATTCCCGGATACGCCCTGTCAATCTCGATCAGCGTCGACATGTCATTCTATTTGATCGCAATTTTGAATGCTGGATCATTGGTCGGTCGACTTCTCGGAGGAGCTGCAGCTACGCATCTTGGGCAATTCAACACATTGACCGGTTCGTCGGTGATTTGTGGCGTGCTGAATCTGTGTTGGCTAGCCATTGACTCTCTCGGTGGAATGATTGCATACTCTGTTCTTTTGGGATTCTTCTCTGGTACTATCATTGGCCTTTTCCCTGCTACGATTGCAGTGACTTCCGAAATATCGAATGAGATTGGCTCTTACATTGGTATGGGACTGGGGGTATTGAGTATTTCTGTGCTGACGGGTACCCCGATCACCGGTGCCATGATCAATAATTATGGATCTTATCACCCGGCAATTATCTTTTCTGGAGTGTCGAGTATTCTGGGGGGCATTGTTATTGCAGGTGGACGAGTCTACTCCAAAGCAGCAAAGCAGTAAGCCGGGCTATGAACCCAGCAAGATGATAGAGTCAAAACTGTTTTTATGGTCGAGATTGACAATAGGAAAGTATATGTTTCAGTATGCCTCATCATGTACCGTTAATATAGTTTTCAAATTCGAACCATTCTGTTTCTAGTATAGTATATACTTTGGATTCTGCATTACCTCGGTATCGGAGTAGCTTTTGTCATTCCTGGAAGATACGCTGGACATCAATGGCAATGATCATACTAATACTCAATACACGAGTATCTCTCATATTGATTTCGAGAAATCGATGTTAAATATTTTCTTATATAAATTTAGCCGATCACCAAGCCATTTCGGCGAATATCGTCTCCGGCCCGAATCCACCAATGCTTGGCCATTTCTCCGCAACATCAACCAACACTTTCACCATCATCTACTGCTGCAACTAGTTAAAGTTCTTCCTGGAGACTCGAGAGAATTATCTATTAAAAGTGTCTTTTCAATTCAATCTTATTTTGCAGTTTGAATATGGCGGCCACGGAGAAAAGGGAAGACATGATATCCATCGCCCGGGAGCTTTCCGGGGTTCCCATGTGCGACGACTATGAAAAGATGATATCCGGCATGCTGTAGGTAGCTCTTCTTCTGAACTGAGAGACCAATATGATATGTTCAATCTTTCATATGGTGTCAATTTCGTCTCGATTGATAGAGATAATGCTGACATGCCCAGGTACAATCCACTTCTACCCCGCCTTGTGGAAGCCCGCCATCGTTGTCGCATTTTGACCAACGACTATAACAACCTCGACCCGCGTACAGTCGCAGCTGAGGATATCAGTAATGTACGATTCGAACTGCTGAAGAAGCTGGTCGGTCGTGTCGGAGAAGGCACTTTCGTTGAACCTCCATTTCGTCCGGATTATGGCTGCAATGTGGTCATTGGCCGAGATTGCTTCATTAATTGGAAGTGAGTTATTCTTATATCATATACTACCCGGAAGGTCTTATGCAGTATTTTGCCTTGGAGTTTTATGGATGTTGACAGAATATAGCATGACAATCCTTGACACGTCCCTAGTGATCATTGGTGACCGAGTCCAGATCGCCAGTGAAGTGCGCATCTACTCGGCAACTCATGAAACCAGCATCCTGTCAAGGCGAAAGTTCGTAGAGTATGGACATCCAGTTAGGATTGGGGATGATTGCTGGATAGGTGGTGGTGTGATCATCTTACCTGGCGTGTCTATCGGAGAGGGATGCACGATTGGAGCTGGGTCGGTCGTCACCAAAGATATTCCACCTTCCTCGGTGGCCGTTGGGAATCCATGCAAAGTACGAAAGACGATTGCATCAGCTGAGGAGGAAGAGAAAGACCCCAACAATCCATACAGGAATATGGTTCGTGAACTGTGAAGGTGCAACAAGCAGACAACGTAAAGACACTTCCAATCTGCGAATACTATTGAGTACAGTCTAGCATTATAACCACTACAAGAGCTTTTGATTTCGTGAAATGATAGCAACACTGAATTGAGTGAGACACGAACTAAGAACTGAATAGACTATTGAATCAAACAAAAAGCAAGAAACATCGAAGTAAGACTGAGCAAGTTCAACTTATTGACCGGTCTCACGACCTGCAAGATAATGATATGGTTCATATCCATCAGCTACTCCTTCTCAAGGGGACTTTTCTTTCTCGTGCTGAGACGAGACTCGCTGTAAGGATACAACAAAGTCTTCCCATGATCTCTCCCGACGTTTTCCACCTGGTCTGCGGCCGTGCATAATATTGTCGAATGCCTCCGATGACTGCAACGTAGTATACACTAGAGCGCAGATAATCGATACGCCAAGAGAGAAGACGTAAACTCGGACGACAGTGACAACGTGGGTCTCCTTATTGACAAAGGCACCGAATATGACCATGAGCGTAGCGGCTATGTCTACCGCAATGACAGCGCCGATCAACTCGATCGATGGACGACTCCGCCAGAATGGGCCTTTGATAACACGTGTGATGAAAATGAGCCAGTTTTGCGTAAGCGCGATCTCGAGGAACAGCACCGGATCGCGCGCTCCATAATGTTGAACCATCCCTGCTTGGTCACCTCGCAGTAGCATGGTGCCGAATGCTATCCAGGATCCTGCAGCCAGGATTGCACCCAAAATCACAGAGATTCCCCAGAGCTTGGGCTGGTTCCATTTCACAGGATCTGGAGAATATGGAGCATTGTCATATGCAATTGCCAGAGTAGCAATATCAGCAAATATCGCCAGCAATACTACCAAACGCACATCTAATACTTCATTCCTGATCACAATCCACAATCCGAAGAACCACATCAAATGCTGGGAAAGTGCAATACGATAAATCACGTACGCATACATACGGTGGAAGATTTGTCGTGATGTCTTTAGCGCATCAATGATCGCAGACAACCCCGGAGCCACAAATACAATATCAGCAGCGGACCGAGCAGCGTCTGATGCGCCTTCAACGGCAATCCCAGTGTCAGCTCTCTTGAGAGATGGTGCATCATTGACGCCATCTCCGGTCATAGCTACCAAGTGCCCTCGACTTTGTAGGATCTCCACCACGCTATATTTATGTTGAGGATATACTTCAGCAAATCCATCCGCATTTTCCACGAAGTCGTTCACCTCCGATCCTGACATTTCGCCAGCACCGGTAACTCCGAGACGCTCTGCATTGTAGATGTTTGTTCCAAGCCCAAGTTGCCGTGCAGTTTCTTTTGCGATCCCGACTGCATCTCCAGTGAGCATTTTGATTTGGAGTCCCAGGCTCTTGGCCTCGCGGATGGTTTTCGCGGTGTCATGGCGAGGTGGATCTGAGCAGGGCATAATACCAAGGATCTCCCACTGCTGGGAGCCACGCTTGCGAGCAATCCCAAGAGATCGAAAACCACGACCGGCAAACTCTGTGACCTTTGCAAGATAGGATCTCTCTACATCGTCTGGGATAGAATGGTCATCCTGGACAGTCCGCAAGACTGGAATGGGAGCTCCTTTGACACATATGATTCTTTCACCATCCGGGGACTCAACGATTGCAGTCACTTTCTTGGACACAGGGTCGAATGGATGGAACTCAACGACCTTGAAATTGAGTATCTGCTTTTTGGCATTCGGATACCTTTTAAGGCCCTTGATGAATACACGATCAATGGCGTCCATGCCGTTCCTTTTGCGAGTAGCGGCGAGACAAGCGGTTACCATCAGCTCATCGCTGGTTACCCCAGGGCTTGTATAAGGGTCACCCAAAGCAAGTCTGTTTCGTGTAAGTGTACCAGTTTTATCAGAGCATAGGATCTGAACGCCAGCCAAAGACTCAATTGCTGAAAGCTTCTGAACAATTGCGGATTTCTTTGCTAGGTACGAGGCGCCGACTGCCATGGTGGTAGTCACGACTGCCGGAAGACCAACGGGGACACCGACGATAGTGATGGCCAGGGTGAACTCCAGAATGTCAATGATAGGATCTGACCTGTAGTATGCCGCGATCCAGACGACAAACAAAGTGAGGCTGACAAGGATCAAAAGAACCATACTAATTCTATTGAGAACCAGCGTAAAGTGCCCAACTGTATTAGTCTGGCTAACCAAAAAGGCAGCTTTTCCTACAAATGTTTTATCACCTATGGCCGTCGCAATCATAGCTGCTTCTCCGCGTTTGACCGCGGACGACGAGAAAACCTTATCCCCAGTCATTTTGTCCACGGCGAGTGATTCTCCGGTGATTGAAGATTGATCAAGCTGTAGATGCGCATCAGGGGTGATAATGACACCATCGGCTGGGATAATTGTACCCTTGGTTCCAGTTAGTAAGTAGTTAGATGTCGATATTCGAGCTATTGGGGATTGCATACATCGTCAACTAGAACGATGTCCCCTGGAACCACTTCCTCAGCTCCCACTTCGATTGTCTCCCCGTTTCGGATCACGGTCGCTTTCAAGGCAAGAGTTTCCTTGAGACTATCGACTATATTGCCGGCCTGATATTCCTGAATGAAGCCAACGCAGGCGTTCAACAGCAGCAGACCCAGAATAACGCCGAAGTCAACCCAATCCTGGAGACCGGCCGCTAGTAGGGCAGCAACCTGTAGAAGAGGAAATCATCAGTACCATAAGCAGATACAACTATGATATGAATGAATGTGACCTACCTCCATGACGAACTGAACAGGTCCGACAAAAAGAAGGAGAAACTTGACAATATGTCGTTTCTTCTGTTCCTTCATGCGGTTCCATCCATGTCTACGCCGAGCGAGCAAGACCTCAGCATCGGTTAGCCCTCTCTCATGGTCGGTATCCAGAGGGTTTCGGCCGTAGTAGACAATATCAGTGGTCGTATCGATACCAGTCTGGATGGTCAGTGCATCCGGCTCCTTCTCTTTGCCATCCTGTAGCTCGAGGTCGTCAATGAGAAGATCGAGGCTTTCTGCATCGGCATTCTTTTCTGGATTATCGAATGGTCCTACAATGTCCTTTTCCTGGGATTGGACATTTTGAGTGTTTGGCAGAGATGTGGCCGAACTATTTTCATGATGTGCCATTTGACTTCATGTAATAGGATGAATTATTGGGAAACGTATGAGTTTTGAGTAGAAATTACAGAAAAAGATTAATGAAGAAGAGAAGGAGAGAAGATGAATGGGAACTGAAGAGAGAAAGCCAGAAGGAGGGAAGAGGACAGTCTTAAAGTGGAAGGTGCGAGTTGCCCTCGACATCGATATGAGCCTGAGATTTCAGGAATGACTACAAGCGATCATAATTGCAGGATCATGCTAGATAAAGTTGAGCAGTTATTATTGCGTATGATATTTTAAATCAATTCTATTTCGACTGTTTGGTGGTTGGGAGTTTCTCGTCACGATCCTTGCAGGGTACCCAGAAGCAACACTATAAGCTGCATACACATAGTTAGACAGATCCTGCCAAGGTGTACCATGGCGAGAATTATAACGGAAAGTCATCATAGAATAGACGACTTAATTAGGGTCATCCGTTCTTTTTTGGTTCTATTTTATCTTCCGACTGTCCTTTTCGGCGACAAAAGTAGACTGCCATTACCAGATCAGGCTTTCTTCGTCAGAGTATCCATGGAATGCTTTTCTTTGATCTAAATTGATATATTGCTAGTAGTGTGAATCCCGTTAGTGTAGTTATAATTATGATGGTAGATCATAACATTAGGTGAACGGTAGCAAATAAAAAATAGGTCTAGCATAATTCCTTTATTCATCACAGTAATTATTCCTCTCAGTTATGCTGTAGATCTTTTATCACGCTTCTTTCTGGAATGAACTCAATGAAATGAAGATGGAACGGTACTCGCCTATACAGTTGTAATAATTCGGGGAAGAGCCTTTTACTACTATGAATATGGGTATGGGTATGGCTATTAGTATGGAATAATACTACAATGCAACAGAGTTATGGGAATAGCGAGGGCTCAGTACTTGGTGTACCACTACTTAGTATTCCAAGAAAACTATACTTTAATGCGCACTCATAACTGACAAGTGGGAACCCATTTTCATTCTTCCACATTCGATATCCTGTCCTGCTAGCCAGATCTCATGCAATGATTCGCATGTATGCGTCCTTCTATGAGAATCTGAAAATGATGCAAGGGTATCGATAACACTTGGCTCGATAATAGATGATTTCCTAAATTAGATAGAATAGTTCTATCTGATGATCCCAGGCTCAAAGATACCAATGATATTATTCTCGCCACATAGTCAGGCAAGCTCGAGATGTCACACGTTATTAAGATAACATATGATTCCATTGCCTCATAGACATATAACTTGCATAGCCATTGACGTAGGTAACACCGAGCGAGACAGGGGCGTATCTGCCCTGAACATGTACGACTAGAGCCGACCCTATTCCACCATGACTAGAGAGTATATTTCCCTCTTTCTGCACGCTAGACAAGGCTAATGCGCGCTAGAGTTGACCGTTGTTCCCCACGTGGATTCAAGGTGGAACAGCGCCGAGGCGGGTGCTCACTTTGACCGTCGGCGAATCTGCCACCACCCGGCTGGGAGGCGCAATGAGTTCGTCAGATAGAGCGGGTTGAGAAACAACATGAACTTAAAGGGTTAGGTGGGAGAAATTGTGAGATCTGAGGTCGCTCATTGCAGCATTTGCGGGAATGTGTTAATCCAGGGACAAACAGACCCTCGCCGAGGGCATCCGAGGGACCTTTGTGATATGCCGGCATCGCGCGGTGAAGATTCAAATCACTATTTACACACTTGAAAGTGATTCCTTTTTGTGCACGTCCACCGCTCAGACGGTGGAGCTGTCATTCATATGAGACATTCGCAGTGCGCAGACCAGTATCATGCATTAGTCACCTGGTAGAAGAGCAGAATGGCAAAAGAGAATGAGAATGAGAGGCAGTATGTGTCTCAGCCAAGACTCCATTAACATGCAAGCGAATGCTACCATAAGAATATCCCCTTCATATCGTGTATCTGGAGGAGACTGATTCTCGAAATTTCGTATGATGGCAGCCAAGAATAGATGAGACACGGAGCGTCGATCAGTGGGGTGAGGTTGGGTATTCGTTCGAGTTTGACGAACCACGGGCTCGTTGCCTGTTGTCAAGCTGGTTGTGATAGTTGCTAGTCAATTAGTGGTTGGTTAGTACAGTAGTGATGGTTCCTAAGGTGATGAATTGTTTCTGATGGTTGCTGGTGGAGGAGAACTTGCTGGTTCATCCAATCGTGATGTTGCGGACTTTTCCGATTGAACAGCGTCATTGATTGTTGACTCTGTTTTTCCCCACTGTTGATCAGGGAACATTGGGATATTTGGATTGTCCTCTAGGGGTATAAAAGTTTCGTCGTTCCCCTGTCAATCATCTCTATCATAAATCACAAGATCTTTCCTCATCTATATCCTTAACTTCTACATTATCAAAATGAAGTCTTTCTTTACCCTCGTTCTGCCTCTGCTGGCTGCTGCTGCTCCCGTTGAGCAGGCCAACCCCAACTTCAGCGTCATGGCTGTTCGTTCTGCTTCACCTATCCACTACTCCCAGTTGAATGCTGCTGGTCAGAAGTTCTGGTTGGGTGGCAAGACCTCTTCTTACTGCCCTCACATCGACGGTCTTGAGTGCCCTGCCGGTAACCAGACTGTCCTGGCTTCCGGTGGTAACGCCCTGGTATGTTTTCCGCTAAAAGAAATCATAAATCTACCAAATCAATGCTAACCTATTTGTTCCATAGGATGTCGAAGTTCCCGGTGGCCAACAGGTCTACGTAGACCCCAACGGTGCTTTGAGCTTCACCCAAGCCCACTCTGCCAGCATTCCTCCCCACTCCGCTGTTGGCGGCCTCTCCTACGTCCCCGGCAAGCCTTGGGCCCACTACACTTTCAACGGTTGGAACGCGACTGGTCTGATGGCCTGCCCGACCGAGGACAACCGCTGGCAAGTCTTCGCTGCCATGAAGAATGCCACTGTGCCCCAGGGCAATGTTGGTGATTGCCTTGGTTTCTCGGCTTTGGCTCTGCCTTATAAGGGTGAAGTCCCTGCTTGGCAATACGCTTAGATGAAGTTCAATGCTTCTCGTCCTGTGATGTGATGACCTTGTCAATGTTTGTCTAGCGTTGCTTGATATCATGTTATCTACTGTATAATAATTTTGTCTTGGCTATACTTGTGCTTTCGAGGCATAAATAATGACACCTAAATTAGTGAGCAGTTTCCAATGAAGATCTTTAGTTATTTAATATTTATTACCCCTACAGTGATTTAACGTAGAAAGTTAGAGTGCTGTAACAGAAGGATATATTGCAATATCAACTCGAAAGAACTGGGTATCAACGTCTATACTTTTAAGTCTATTTAGTTTCTCCAGATCCGAATCGCCTTGTCTTTGCCTCCACTGCCAACCTTCTGTCCATCGGGACTCCAATCCACAGCAAATACCTCATCCCGGTGACCGGGCAGATCCATGGCTAATTTTCCGGTGCGTACATCCCATACCTTCAGAGTAGTATCCTTGGACGATGATACTAGCATGCGGGAGTCTGCCGAGAAACAGCACTGATAGACTGCGCCAACATGGCCGCGAAGAGTAGTAATAAACCTAGACTGCGTTAGTAAAACAAAGAAAGGGTATAGCATATATGGAGTCCACAGAATAACTTACTTCCCGTCACGTCCGTTCCAGATCTTGACGTGGTTGTCAAATCCAGCAGAAGCAATATACGCCATGTCCGGGGAGAACGTGACGTGGTTCACCTCCTTTTGATGACCCAATAGCCGGGCTACGGGCTTGTTTGAGCTGGATGGTTCCCATAGGTACATCGTAAAGTCATCACTGGCTGAGACCAGTCGCTCAACGATCTTGTTATTGACGGTAGCAGCTTGCTCAAATCGCTTCCGCGCGGCGGTCACTTTCTCGGTATCAGAGGAGGGGATCTTGCCAGTATGATCGTGATATGCAGTGCGGAGAGCAAAGTCTGTCGACAGAGCCAGATGGTTAACGCGATGAGCGTGTGCAGACAATGTTTGAATAAGCGTGCCATCTTTAGGGTTCCAGATTTTAATCGTCTTATCGTGCGACGCAGTATAGATCTGACCCGTACCACCCCAACGCACGCAGGTAACCGACCCCTTATGTCCGGTCAGTACTGTATCAATACGCTTCGACACAACATCCCACACCCGCACGGTGGAATCCTTCGATGCAGATGCCAGACGGGGCCGGCCAGTCTCTTGAATATGATACGGCTCCCATGCGAGACTAGTGATCCATTTCGCATGGCCTTTGAGAGGACCACCAAGTGCTTGGCCCTTCTTCGCGTCCCACAATCGCACCGAATTATCCATACTACCAGTCGCAATCATCGCTCCATTCGGCGAGTACGCCACCGCCAACACCCAGCTCGTATGGCCCTTCAAAGTATGCAGCGGGGTGCCAGTGTCGCAGTCCCAGACACGGGCAGTCGAATCGCCACTGCCAGATACCATGGTCGATGAAGACACGGGGGAGAAAGAGGTTGCGAGGATAGCTTCACCATGGCCGGCGATTGAAGCAGCACAACGAGAGACTGCCTTGACGCGGAAAACGGCTTGCGGGGTGTAGTAAAGGGAGACCGTATCTTCGGTAGTCTTGATTCCAGGCTGCAAAAGCGAGTGGTAAAGATCGGCGAGAATATCGATAGTTTGGCCGTCCTTTTTGTCAGATTGGTATGTAAAACGGTATGGCACTCGATCATCGTCCTCCTATACAATGTAAGTTTTCAAATGACAACCGAAAGGTCACTCGATTAGAAGAATTCAGACTTACATTCCCTTGCAATGTGTTCAAAAGTGTCTCAAGGTTCTTAGTATTGGCATCTGCCACGGGCACCGAGACGGCGGGCCCAGTGGGATTTCCAGTCGCTTGATCAAAGAATTGAACACGAACACTGCCGAGATCAGTTGGAATGCTCTGAATCTCTTGCTGTTCACGGGCCTTTTCGGCCTGCGCGACCTTTTGGCGCTTGCTCGGAGGGGGGAGAATAGTAGCCATAATTGATCAAGTTGAGTGAGGGACATCCAAATCGACTGGAGGTTCGAAGAAATTTTGATGGCTTATCGCTTATCGGTGGGTCTGCAAAGCTGCGGAGAGTATGGAATATTGAGAATTGATGGGGTAGAAGCATTCAATTCAATTCAGAGAAGAAAGAAGAACTGAGTACTTCTGCAGACTAATTATCTACTGTGAATCATCTTTTGAAAATACCAATTATTAAACGCGATCATTTTGGCCACTGTCCCTCCTAATCTGCTAGACTGGGCGGATTCTGCCAATAGAGAAAGGGCGGTGTGGCTGGACCGCGGCGGTGATCGCCGCTTTCACCACAGTCGATCACTCGGAACTTTCTCTTCTTTTGCGTGAGGTGGATTGTTGGCGACATTTTCAGGCCATTTTGTCTCTCATTTGGCGGAATTGTGTCCTCCACGACCTTCACAAGCTTGAGTGAGCTGGACAGCGTCAACATTCGCCCCCACTCGGTCTAGCTAACCCCCGCCGAACACAACACAACTGTAACTCCCCAATGAAGATACCACGAACCCAAGATGCCAAACGGGAAGAAAGGGTCGACACCGGCTCGACCACCGCGCAGAGATGTGCTTGCCTCACTGCGCATGGCATCAATGGAAGACATTGCTAGAGGGTCCTTACCAGCGGGTGCGTTAAGCCTAGCTACCTATTCCTGGTCAATCAGACCCCGACAGCTGACATTCTTTAGAGATTATGTCCTCAATTATTGAATACCTCGATCCGGTGGATCTCATCCGAGCAGCGAGCTCATGCAGGTTGCTTCACGAAATGGCTTATGACGACACACGATGGGTGCAGAGGCTGAAACGAATTGGATGCTGGGACGAATCCGATGCGCGGAAACACGCAGAAACGATTTTTGGGACAGTTGCGAATTTGGACACAGTTAAACAGAAGGAGATGGCCGAAGAACTCAGAAGCGCGATTCCCACTATTTCGCTTGAAAAATTTCCCAACTCCGAGGTGAATGACTTGTCCGACGGCTTTGATAAGATTGAATTGGGAAAGGCTGCGCCACAAACCGATATGTTGGAAATGGATGATGAAGATCCTGTTTTGTCGATTCTTCAAAATGCAAAATCAATCCGGGGTGAAGCTCGCCAGGAGTATGGCAAGATCCATGCCGCCTTGGCACCTTTTTATAATGACATTGCCACGAAGGGACCCTCGACCGAGAATCTCGTCTTTACAAAATATAAAGATCCACAAGCTCAAGCCAAAATCCTTTCGCAGCTGCTGGCATTTGCGAAATCCGACATGACAGACGGATGGCAAGATCGCGTGGAACGTCTGGAAAATACTATATCTATGTTCGAAACTGCGGCATTGAACGAATTTCGGAATGGATATGAAAGCGGCGATATCGATGGAGTCATGCGCAAATATGGCCACATACTATGGATTCTCAATGGCGGCCGGTCTGCTGTCGATCTTTTCATCCACCACAACCACTTGATGACAAGAAAGTCCGAACTGGGCACCATTGCTGACTGTATCGACGCATCAACGGGGGCGGTTAAATTGCAGCACACCCAGGCTTTCTTCACTCGCTTGAGTGTGGGGTATAACGAGGAGATCTCCATCATGAATAGAGTATTTCCACCTCAGCTAGAGGTTGGTCTGCCATTCATGGAGAAAGTCGGCCAGGATGTCCTCTACCCATTCCTAACTGCCATCTTCGATGAACTGCACCGTACAAACATGGAATCGTACCTGACCGCGATCTCCATTACATTTATACAATGCATGAACTTATCAGAGTCTCTACTCCCAATCCGCAATTCGGGCGAGAATTTCGATCACTACTTGGACACCGTCGTTGCCAAAATCTACGAACCGCACATTGATCTGTATCTTGCAGAAGAGCTTGACTTCTTCCGGAAGAGATCACAGGCCACGGTTGCGGATTGGGATCGTCAATTATCCGAGCAAGCAGCTTCTACAGAATCGTTTTTGATGTCAAATATCAACCGCCAAGCCGATAAGCGTGATTTTCTAACATCCTTTAAGAAAGTGATTATGATGCCTGTCAATATTTTACCCAGCTTTTCAAAGACCGCCGAGGGAGCCAAATCAGATACCCAGGCAAATAGTGAGAGCACCGCACCCAAAAGCCCCAATCGATTCTCAACGATGTCTTCACCTGCGCCAATGCCAGTCGAGGAGGTCCCAACTACAGAGTTAGCTGCAAAAGCCGCTATCATGAAGTCGAAAATGGAGGGAATTCGTTCTCTCTTCAGTATTGAGATTGCACTTGGTCTCGTTCATTCGGCTAAATCAAGCCTCGAGAGAGCCGCTCAGTTTGTCCGACTTGGTGGTGAATTTGGGGCTGCGGCAAAACGACAATGCCAGGCGATCTTCGTTGCTCTGTTACGGATCCTAGGTCACAGCCATGTTATCATCGGCTTTGATAAAGCGGTGGATCATCTGTCGAACTATAGGCCAAGGGAGCATGAAGAGCGTGATCAATCCGGCGTGGAGCCATTAGTGACCTTCCTGGAACTGGTCAACGTGGGTGATTTGATTCTGCAAATGGTGGATGTATTCTATGAGCAAGAGTTGATTGGAACAAGTCTCACGGATCGGAATGACTTCTTGGACCCGGCAAACAAGGAAAAGAAAAAGTTTGAGCAGATGCTGGATGAGCGGGTCGCGGCTGGACTCAACAAGGGTATCGATGTACTCATGGAAGAAGTTGACTATATTCTAGCTACACGGCAGTTGGCCACGGACTTCAATCCGGGAGTTTCCGCGGATCCACACCGACAGACTATGGATGTGAGCGTCAGCCCAGCCGCGGCATCGATCGTGGACGTTGTCTCGTCACACACGCAGATGCTAGTGGGAAGCACAGACAAGAGCACATTAGATGTCTTCAACCAAGAAGTCGGGTTGCGCCTGTTCACTGCTCTGTGCAAACACCTTAAACGACAACGCATCAGCGTGGAGGGATCTCTCAAACTTATCAGGTAAGTCAAAACTGCTGCCAGTGAGTAGCAGAACTTGCTAACATCTATTCCAGTGACATGAATCATTATTTCAAGTTTGTCCAGACCTTACGAAATAACGAACTACTTCTCTACTTCAAGGCATTCCGAGAGCTAGCTCAAATCTACCTGATCGACACATCCGACGCAAAAGAGCTCGCAACAGTCATCGCAGATGGTGATCGCTTTCATGGGATTTGGCGAGCAGAAGAAGTGTACGAGTTTGCGGAACGCCGGGCCGATTGGTACCAGGTGAAGCCAGACGTGGAACGAGCGATGTACGGTGTTGGATGCAGTGTCATGTAAACCACCTTCACGACTTGCACAGTATATAAATGTACAGAGAGTTTAGATATTCTTAAATCCGACATGCTAGTAGTACTAGTATACTTGAATTCATCTAAATCAGCCGGCATAATTCTTATGATGTCTTCTTTGACTGATATACAAAAACCTTAAAGCGGCAGGAGAATGTCACCAATTCGGACATGCCAAGACCAACTATATCAGACAACCCTAAACTAGAGTACACTGTGTACCACAGCAATTACACCTTGAGCATGAGATACTCGCAACGGATAATTTACTGATTTCATTATCTGTTTGATTCCTCCACTTCACTATTCACTATTCACTATTACCACCTCCTGTCAGAGCTTTAGGTAGCATCTAACCGGACCTGACGTCAACGGCGGCTAGTGGAACGCGCCGCTCCACTTTGAAACGACAACCGGACCATCCGAACCAACAGTCGACACGACAAAGTGTCAGGGTCAGACAGTTACAGATTTAGTCTCAGACTGCTGAGAGTCATTCGTTAGATGACGGTGATGACCCTCATATTCTGCCACTGCAGAGTAGCAACCTGCTGCAGAACCAATTGGTGGCCCTAAATATCTGTCATCCTCAAACATTTATGTACAGTACACATCTGGAACCGCAGATCATGGTTCCATGGTTTTTTTTATGACATTAAAGCCCCAGATTCTACCTAATCTCATCATGGTACCTTGACTATCCATGGAAATCAGTTAATACATTTCCGCTCTGGGATCCGAATTTGCTATGATGAGATGATTATTGCCTGGGCCTAAAACTTGACGAAGCCCACCTCGTCAACTTGGATTCATTCACCTATCTCTTTCACAGTATCCATAAGTATGTTGTGATATATGCCCCGAAAAGACCAGCTCAATATTTCATCTCTTTGATAAAACGATCGACGTCTAAAGATTACACCGAACATGGCTACCTTTGGCCGCCGGTTTTCATTGCAGATGCTCTTGGTGACTATTGCCGGCTTATTGCTGGCTGTAGATGCACTAAATACTGTCTATGTAACTGAAACGACCACAGTCGAAGCAGCGGAGACCGTATATGCAACACCGACTGTCCCGACTCCGCCATCTTACACCTCGGTGGATGACTTTAAGAATACGGTTTTGAAAGTGAGCAATGAGTATCGTACTACTCACGACGCTTCTCCCTTGGTCTGGAACGATACCCTGACAGAATACGCGCGGAATTGGGCGGAGGCATGCATTTGGAAACACTCTGTACGTATATGAGACCAGGATAATCTTGCTGAGTTGCGTTTCTCATACTAATCATGTTACAGGATGGCCCATATGGGGAAAATCTGGCTTTCGGATACCCTAATGCATCTGCAGCCATCGAGGCATGGGGTGATGAGCGCGATATGTATGATTTTAAAAAGCCCACAGGCTTCACAGAAGCTACTGGCCATTTCACACAGCTGGTATGGAAAACTACGACCCAAGTGGGATGTGCAGCGATCAACTGTGGATATTCCAAAAACCATGGACGCAGAGATACAGAAGGGTCAGAGGGAAGTGATCAAAATGAGATTCATCTCGTTACCCGAGAACCCGATGGTAGCTCTAGAGCACAGGGCTGGTACGTTGTGTGCGAATATACTCCTGCGGGCAATGTGGTGGGAATGCACAATAAGTTCTTCAGGATGAATGTGAAACAAGGGAATCCATCATCAACAAATTCAGGTTCAGGTTCTACGGGAACGGCAGAGCCAACTGAAGATGCATCTGCGAAAATCGTCTTGAGTCCTCGATTTTACCTAGCTTTATCAGGTTGTATGGCTGTTGCCATTGGAATGAGTCTATTTACATGAGAGCATGATGCCAATGATATTCGGGACGATATTGAGTAAATAGTCAAAGTTACCACGTCCATTCATCAACCGTCGCCTTCGAACAAACCAGCAGACTTGGTGTTTGAGGTCCACCCAAGCTGATATTTGTCTCGCTATTCTCGAAAGACAGACAGTTTATCGGATTATGATATTTGTATTTTGACAATGGTGATGGGACTAAATCGCCGGTCTGCAGCGAGAATAGCTGGACTGTGCAGTCATCCGAAGCTGATACAAACGATATTGCTGTTAGAAAAGATGAACTCGGAAAAGACAGAAGATACTTGGGTGGATTACCGGTTGCTAATAGTCCCAACTCGGGGCTCACGTCGAAGTCGGAAATTATATCAGGTGAATATTCTGGGAATGTCATATATGGTCGGGTGGAAGTATGGGATGGTGACATGGGCTTTGGCTTTGACTGGAGGCCATTGGGTGCGAATCTTATATCATACATCCGTAGCTGATTCAATAGTGAGCATCCATCAAGATGTGAAATCAAAAGACCTTCTTATCAAGCAAAGAAAACATACGGAATTGTAACCCGAGACTACCAGTCGATATGGATCGATCTTGCGGATCTTCGTAACTGAATGCGGATGCTGCAGTCTTGTCGCACTACCGCCACTGCGGAGATCATGAAGAAAAACAGAGGAATTACGCATTCCAGATGCGATCACATCCCCACTCAGCCATTCTACTGCATTGACGCTGGAATGGGACGAGTTTCCGTGTTCGCGAAAACCTTGCTGATTACCATGTTTCCTTGAACCAGCATCATTAGGGAACGGCTTTTGGGAGACTGTCCAGTGACTTCCAAAGCCCTCAAGTGTATGTAAGCCATTTGAGGTACCAACGGCAAAGAGAGCTTTGTCGCCTATCGGACATGCAGCGGAGCACCATAGTGAAGGGGTAGTTCGAATACGAATAGGGTGGGAAACTGGGTGGAATCAGCTCTGCGTAGGGTATCTCTTGGGGGGAGGGGGGCGGTTAGATAGAAACACACAGAAAGACGGCCATTGATAGTCCCCCTGGTCGTCTGGTCCCGGGAGCATTCGTGGAGAGAGAAAGGAGTCGCCTTCTGGGCCGCTATCCATTGTGGCTCTAGATATTGTCAGATGGTCAAATCTAAAGCAGAAGCAACTGTCTTACAGAAGATAGCCAGTATGGCTTAATGATATCGAGGATAGCTGAAGGCGCGTTAGCAGTTGACGAATTTCATGCAAGAAAATAGCGTACCCTATATGCTTCTTTGAAAAGAACTCTTTCCATTGTCCGGTTGTAAGTCCAATACATCTCTTCAAAATCTGGAAAACACACACTTTGATTTGCAGTCAGATAATAATTCAGGCTCAGGGGAAGAGACATCAATGCTTACGATACTGAGGACTCACGTCCACGATGGCCGCCTAGATGACAAAACAATAATCAATATACCAAAATGCAGTCACACCGGGATGACAAAGATACTTACTGGCTATAAGAATTCCAGACCGGGGATTTCGCAGCACATGCTGAATCGAATAATCGGGCCAAGGCTCAAATTGGTGCAACTTTTTGCGATGCAATTGGCTGACATAGATGCGAGCCTGCTTCTCTTGTTGGAGATAGAGTGGAAGAATACGAGATCCAATTTCCCTCTCGTTCCTAACCAGTGGGTGATTCATGAGTCCCGCTTTTCGAACGGTCTCTTTAGCCATCCGCTGGGTCCGCTGGGCGCGTTTATGTTGTTTCTGTTCAAGATCAGCACTGTGGCTCTTGTCTCTTGAGGGGCTGATTGAGACCCGAACCTCTTGGTCATTTCGCTTTCTCTTCACGGAATCTTTAGAATATTGTGCTCCCGGTGGGGCGACATGATTGGCTTGTATCTTAAAATACTTCTTCTTCTCAGCGTCTGGAACCAGCAGGCAGGTTAGTTGGAGAAAATATGGGTTCATTGAAACTGTCACTTATGTATATGTACGACATTGGCAAGACAAAGACAAATTTCGGACAACTTACCGTAATAGAAGCCCGGAATGTCTCGGTTCATTTCGGTTGAACCACTGTGTGTCCTCGAGAAGTCAAACTTGCATGCGAGATGAGATCTTTCACTGTCGATGCGTTGATGCCGGTGACGTTTAATTGCTTAGTCACTTTGTAGCCTTAGGCAGAAATATCACTATTTCCCTAAAGACAAAAGATCGTTAGTTATGGTCTTGGGTATCTATTTACTTTTTGGAATTGAGGACGTAGATGATAGCATTAAGATATTTTTCAAAGGATCTATATTGATTTAAAATAACGCGTTCGGGGCTTTAAAAATAGACGGAGCTATTGCACGGGCAGCACCCGTGTTAACTGTATAGTAATAGTTAGGGACTTCTCGCATTATAGTTCATGTAGTCTCAGCTGCTTTCTTGGGCATTCTGATTCAAATGTCTAGTCATGCTTGTTTGAATATAAGCCATTAAGTCCACAAATATTTGAGTGGTACATTAGAATGCGGTGGAATATGATCTTGAATTTGGCTACCGATCTATATATAGATTAACTGAAGTTAATGCATACAACATGTTCTAATGTCTTCCACTTGTATTCTACAAATTCAACTCAATTTATAGAATTCGAGTTTCCCTCGCGATCAAAAACTGAAGATATCCTCATTCAGCAATCTAATTCTATGTCTAATCATTCTTTGGTGCAATTCGGTGAAAATAGGAAATGATTCCGTAGATCAATCAGTTGTGAGTTTTGCCATTCTTGTACTCATATAGTACTAGTACGGGTATATCATCCACACTAGTATAATGCACCAGACAGTCTATTTCGGTGAACACAAGATAGTAGGATATTGTTAGATTGATAGATACTGGGTGGTACATGTAGGAGTACCGTTGATGAACTGCACCAGGAAGCGGTCCCGATGGAAAACATGGGCCGACGAAGAATGGATCGGCAGGGGCCGAGCTACCCAGAGGATTGAATGCCATGCATGCTCTTTGTATATATTATTTATATCATAAAATACTAGTTTACAACATAAGCTCCGACTTGAATAAGTAGGAATTATCCCAGTTAGTGACTATACACTGGCACCTGCTGACCGCTTTGAGCTACCGCCTCCCGCTTCTACTGTCATTCTCGGGCTTTTTGAGGTAGGAGAAAGAACGGCAAAGAACAAAAAGAAGGATATTTTCTACCCGAACTGTTAGTCATTTATAGTTAACTAACTAATAGTAAGTTGTAAACTGGGTATGATCTCGGTGAAGTGTCGAGAATACAAGTCCTAGAATTGCCTTCAGTGCAGATTCAGCTTCAATAATCAAATACTAGTGATCGCCGGATTCATCGAGTGGAGTGAGATGAGGTCGTATGGATGTACATTACTGGCTACAGTATTGGCTAGAGGACTGAATGAATGAATGGAAACTTCCGCAAACAGCAGCAAGTCCCAACTGGTCGGGTCGAGTACCTGCATTTGCCCAGTTCTATTCGGGCCAGACATGGTTCCATGGATTACCTACCTAACTGATACTTATTCTTCTATGATTAGTCCCTAATAAATTGCGGTATCTTTAAGTACCTCCACCCGGATATCCTCCTATTGTCGAGAACGTCACTTCACCCCCCCCCCCC
>Ga0209673_1000887_pt1 | contig 38581 bp, 33 predicted proteins | sample AraplaCol_mMS_r2_2_FD_184274 | JGI IMG/M metagenome (GOLD analysis project Ga0209673, IMG submission 184274) | Arabidopsis root microbial communities from North Carolina, USA - plate scrape MF_Col_mMS_r2 (SPAdes) (version 3) | ecosystem: Host-associated > Plants > Roots > Endosphere | place... | reverse complement strand
GACATTGGGACTGTAAATACGCATGAGCACTTTAATGAACCGCCCCATTGTGCTTTGGGAAATACTTAGGTACTATGCTGGGTGGACGAAGTCAGGTAGTAGGTACTAGGGTCTCTAAATATCAAGAATTGGGGATACACCCAGTCTCCTATATATAGTACTAGCACAGTAGTAAGTAGTAGTTGATAGCCAAAGGGGCTTCTGCCGTGATGATAGTTTGCTTACTCTAGGGTCACGTCCAAGAACCTACCGCAGATGATTGCTGCAATTGGTGAGGTTCACTATAAAATTGAGGGCCGCCGTGGGATTTCTGATCACCCTCAATTCAGGGTGCCCCATTAATTAATGAACTCCAGTAAGTGAGGTACACACAGTCCGCAAAGTAAACCCATACAGGTTCAGAAATAAATAATCAAATCAAATAGACAGATTATACAAGGCCATATAAAACAGGAAATTAGGATTTCCCAGTCCGATGACCGGCAGACATATTCACAAATCGGTAACCGTCGGACTGAAACTATGTTGACGTTCAACAGCTATTTCTTACAGTACTAATTTAGTCATCTATATTTTCATAACAAAGGACCAGTATACTGTATAGATTTGAGTTCCTTCCTTACTGTATTTTATAAACTATTCAGCCCTTTCAAAATGGTAACCCTCCCCATCACTCGTTTTTCCACGACACGCATTTGCTGCTACAATACACAGCTTGTCTTGTCCGTACTTCTATACTCCTTTCCATTCGAACTGCGGTGAGAGGGATTCTACATGCTGCATACTTTTCCTGGTCGGGATAGTCCTGGCATTATTCTCCGTGGAATTCTCAAACTCCATGGCATTTATTCCAATATATTACTGTACCCCCGAGATACTGTAACGAAATATTTTACCAAGATTGTCAAAAGAAAAGTTATCTCAGGAGAAAAATTTGCATAAAATTTAAGCAAGTTGCAATTTACCTTTCGGTAATGTTATTGCGTTCAGAAACCCTCAGCCCATTAATATCCTCAGATTTCATTATCCGCACGCTCAAGGCGTGCGAATAAAACTGAAATGCATCGTGAACGCTTTGCCAATTGTACGATACTTCCTATTCGACCAAATACTGACCTGACTTCAGAATATTACAGAAACTTGTGCTAACAGAACTTGCCTAATATCGAAACAATGAACGCAGATACCCAGTTTCAATCACTAGTTTGTCTGCCTGCATTAAACGTACCCGGCACAGGAATCGATAAAATTATTCCCGGACTGGATTTGCTAGGGTGCCTTCGTGTCTCCAGCGGGACGGAACTTGGCTTGCGCTAAATAACCCACCGGATATCTCTTGGAAACCGAGTCTATGATTCATTGGCAAGCACCCGATGTCACATTAGTCAACCACATACCAAATGGCGGTTCAAACTCTGATCGGTCCAACTCATCTTCAATCATTTACTCTTCCATACTCATTTTGTCTCTGAATATTGCAAACTATATTCCACCGAGGCCACAGTTCAGAACTTCTCACCGAAATACAATTACATATGCCAATGATGAAGTTACAGCACAATTTTCTCGGCCCATTAGGCTTAAAGACGGACTGGTCGAATCGCACCCTCGCGGGAAAAACTTCTCAGATTGATAAAATCATAAAGCGGGACAGAAATAAAATGAAAACACGAATCAAAACACTTTTACTGGGTACAAATGGACGTCAATAATTATGCAAAATATTGTCACTGACTGAGGTAATAAGGTGCTGGCGAATCGGGAAAGTCAACCATTATCAAGCAAATGCGCATCATCTATATGAATGGGTTTTCGGACGATGAGCGCCGTCAAACTCGCATGACTATATTAGCAAACCTGCTTGATGCTTTCAAAATATTGCTGGATATCATGGACATAGAACGACTACACTTCGGAAGTGAGCGTGTCAAGGTAGCATCTTCAAGAGTTCACTTTGGGTTCTGCCTTCGCTGCTGACATATTCTACCTTGCTCTAGCAATCCGCCGACCTTCTCGCTATGATGGAACCTGAGATTTTGTTGGTCAGAAATTCTCACGATACGTCCATTTTCACTGCAATGAAATCTTTGTGGCAAGATCACGGGGTGCAAGTTGCGGTTTCGATAAGCCGCTGTCTTCCTTTTCATGACAATATGCTTTAGTAAGTACATGAATTGGCGGTGGCTGTATGATGAAATTCCTGACGACCGCGAAAGCTTTTACAATTCTATCGATCGCATTTCTGCGCCCGATTGGCTTCCTGACGACCAAGATATTCTTAGAGTGCGACTCAGGACCACGGGAATCTCCGAGATCTTTTTTGACATGGACCATATAACCTGGTCTATGATTGACGTGGGTGGCCAACGTTCAGAGCGCAAGAAATGGATCCATTGCTTCGAAAATGTCGATTGTCTGATTTTCGTAGCCGCTCTTTCTGGTTATGATCAGTGTCTGGTTGAAGACCACAATGCGGTATGTCCGGATCATTTTATTCTCCACACATAGATATCTAAACAGCAAACAGAACCAAATGCAAGAAGCAATGATGCTTTTTGATTCAATTATAAATGGCAGATGGTTTAAACAACAACCTGTCATCCTCTTTCTTAATAAGTTTGATTTGTTCAGGGAGAAGATTGCTGTTTCACCGATATCTGCCCATTTTCCTGATATCAACTGCTCAGAAACAGATAGCATTTCAGCCGCGCATTTTTTTGGTCGCCGTTTTCAAGAAATCAATAGAACGCGGAATCGCAAGGTCTACGAGCATTACACGAATGCTACTGACACTGGGTTATTGAAGAAAACCATGAAGTCAGTTCACGATATTGTGATGAAGAAAAACCTCGGGTCCCTGGGTCTCCTTCCATAACTGCCCTCTATGATAATGTTCCTCATGCTATTTCAGATGAGATTATGAAATTCAGTTTCTGGCCACATGGGCTATTTTTGGGGCTTTTGGTCTACTTGGGGGAATTTTCGAGGACCGATTCAAAGGGATTGTGATGCATGTAATGACCTAATTGAAGTCGTGTATTATAACGAGTATTTGAAGGTCCTACACAAAGACTCCCGATTTTTCGGTTAAAGGTTAAAGGTAGAAATGGGTCAGATAAAAGCTTTCCAGACGAACCCATTTTCAAAGAGAAAACTCCTATGTCAAAGACGCTCTCATCGAAGTTAAAATTGGGAGAAGAGGTGTGATTATGGCAAGATGTTCGATGCGGACATTTGTCTCGGCATAAGATTTCGAGAGACAGCTCAAGGCGTTATTTTATCTGCCGACCCATTGGCATTATGGAATTGTGTTAGATCAAAACTAGTGTGCTGCGAGACCGACAATGAGCTAAACAGGCTTATGCTCTTAGAAACCTTACAGTATCACATAAAACGTGGTAACATAAATCAGAATACGTGCCAGTCTCCAGAATACCCCAGCCTAACCAAGAATATACCATTTGCAAAATGGCGCAAAACCTAAATCGTAATCGTAGAAGATGGTTGGGCACAGGATAAGCAACTCGCAAGGAAAGACTAGTTACATCACAAAGATTCAAACTAACAAAGTTTAGAGAGCGCTCCACCGCTGACAAACACAAAGAGCATGCGTTTGTTTGGCACTTCATTTGCTCCCATAATCCCTTCCGACCCTGTAACAGCAGCAGTATTTTGTAGTCATTAGGAGCAAATAAGGCTGATTCCTCAACAAACTAAAACATCTGTCTGCGCTTAGGAAAACGAAAACTATGAGTGCTTTTTCTCCCATGTCCGTACACAAACATTGTTCGCTGTTTTCCGAATTGATCACCGCTGTTCGGTGCCCAGTCAAAGGGTAGACGCGGATTGCCCAGAACCATATAGTACTTATATTATTTTTTGCTACAGAATGTTCCCATGGAATGCTCTTGGTATAATGGCCAAGTCTGCTGTTTAGAACAAGGCTTCAATAAAGCGAGCCATTTGAGATGTAGGGTTTTCCAAGCACAAATGTATCCAAGGTGATTCGACTCTTTGTTTCTCTTATATCATTGAATAGATATAACAGAGAGCCCACGCCTCCATAATTAACACTGTCCTTCCAATCTTCAAGATCTCGCGGGAATGTGACTTGCTCCAGATCAACAATCATGACTTCACCCGTATCGCAGAGAAAGAAGTTGTCCAGACGCTGGTCCAAGTATTCTGCGCCACACGAATGTAACAGCCACATGGCTTTCTCAAGTAATCGTTGAAGCTCACCCAATGATATAGGGACCCTTCTATGGGCAAGGTCATGGAGTGTTTTACCGACCACCTCGGAAATGATGATGATAGGACTGCCGTTGAAAGTCCCTTCGCCAAAAAAAGTTGGAATAACTGATCCTTGTAGGCTTTTCAATCTCTCATAGGCTTCTTTCTCCTGCTCAAATTCATCGTGCCAACCATCTTTCATTTTTTTGACTATCACAACGGTCGGAAGACCGTGTAGTTCCTGGCATGTATCTAGTATAAGGCGATACACTGCGCGGCGTGGATCAAGGTTTTGGACAGTTTCCACACGGATAGGGATCGTGTTAAAGTAAAAGACCTTGAGATCCATGAGGGATAATACAAATGAGTGAAAGAACATAATGACGTACCTGGGGTTGCATTTCCTCAAAGACTGGGCCCATCGCAAAGCCGCATAAGAGTTGCAAGTTAATGGAAAGCGAAAGGGGGAAGGGATAAGCCATCCTACTTAAGGCGGAGGCTAGATTAACGTAATTCACGGCTCAGCGGGTCACACGGTCAGCGGGTCACCCCTCCAAAATCGCGTCTCATTTACTACCCCCATACCGAATCAACTACCAACCATGCCACCAATACGCTCTGAATACAGCCAGAAATTGGCCAGCCAAGAGGGTAGGATCCTATTGGCCCTAGATGATACGAAAAACGGTCGAATTGAGTCCCTACGTGCCGCAGCGAAGCTATACAATATACCGTTCTCTACACTCCAGCGCCGCGCTACCGGTGTATCCTCACGCGTCGATTCCGACCACCATCGCTATAAATTGACCGAATTGGAAGAGGATTCGCTAGTTAAATGGATTCTCTCACTAGATTCGCGTGGAGCAGCGCCTAGGCCCTCTACCGTACGAGAGATGGCTAATATCCTACTCGCTACCCGTGGCGAAACTCCCTCGCCTACCGTAGGCGTAAATTGGGTATCAGCCTTTATCAAACGTCGTGATGAGCTCCGGTCGCGTTTTTCAAGACGATATGATTATCAGCGTGCGCTAAATGAAGATCCTCGGTCAATTTGTGCGTGGTTTGAAAATATAAAACGTGTAATTGACGAGAATGGAATACAACCAGAGGATATTTACAATTTTGACGAGACTGGATTTGCGATGGGTCTTATATCATCACAGAAGGTGGTTACACGAGCTGAATACTACAGGCGTTCTCGAAATCGGCTTGAACAACACACACTCAACAACTCTTTTCTGGCCCCACCGCCAAGACCTTAGCGCCGATCATTCATTGAGCTGGCCACGTCAAATCGAGGGGCAACGTAAAATGCAGCGTGTATCGTACCGTATGTTGCTTGCTACTGTACGAATATATACATTACGTAGAGAAATCAATGGAATTCCAAGGAAGCTATCGTGGGTCTCTGCGAATCATTCAGAGAGCCTCGCGCCTAGATAGTCAAATGGACTGGATAGCCTGGGTGTTCATAACTGAAAATTATGGAATAGCGGAGAGCGGAATAGATCCAGATAAGTTCTTCTCTTCTTCTTAGACCCTTTACTCAGGGAATCAAAAATAGAAGAAAGAGAGAAAACGAAAATCATTTATATCTATATACAAAACCCGATAAAGGAAATCCGTCCTGATGCGTGTCCCAGGGCAAGTGTATTACCACTGATCTTGTAACAGCTGGGCCGAGACTCGACAGGAAGCCAAAGAATCTTTTCACCATTCACGTTTACCCATTTTTTATCTTCAATAGAGATACCTAGATCCACATGAGGCGGATGCGACGTAGGAATAAAGTCACACGTGGATCGAATTTCAAGCACGCCTGAGTTGGTGTGAACATGTGAACCATCGTGGGAAAATTCGACCGTAGTGACACTTTCTTCAGAATTCCAAATCTGCGTGAGCGCACCCGTTGCCGCGTCCCAGAGTCGCACTGTCTCATCGTCAGAGGCGGACGCTAGTAGACGGCTGTTGGGCGAGAAGATCACTGAATGAACAGAGGAGGAATGGCCCACAAGGGTCTGCGTAAGGGTACCCGTCGCCATGTTCCAGAGTCGCACTGTCCCATCATGGGAAGCAGAAGTTAGCAGGCGGCCGTCTGGCGAGAAGGCCACTGACCGAACCCAATCTGAGTGGCCTTCGAGCGTCAACATCAGCGTGCCCGTCGCTGTATCCCAGAGCCGCACTGTCTCATCGTCGGGGGCGGATGCTAGCAGGCGGCCGTCGGGCGAGAATGCCACCGACAGAGCCCAATCTGAGTGGCCGTCGAGCGTCAACATCAGCGTGCCCGTCGCTGTATCCCAGAGCCGCACTGTCTCGTCGTCGGAGGTGGACGCTAACAGGCGGCCGTCGAGCGAGAAGGTCACCGACTGAACAAAAGAGGAATGGCCGCCGAGGGTCTGCTGCTGCACACCCGTCGCTGTGTCCCAGAGCCGCACTGTCTCATCGTCGGATACGGACGCTAGCAGACGGCCGTCGGGAGAGAAGACTATCGATTGAATCGGACCGGAATGCCCATCGGGGGTCTGCGTGAGCGCACCCGCCGCCGTGTCCCAGAGACGCACTGTTTCATCGTGGGAAGCGGACGCTAGCAGACGGCCGTCGGGCGAGAAGGACACCGACCGAACAAAAGAGGAATGGCCGCCGAGGGTCTGCTGCTGCACACCCGTCGCTGTGTCCCAGAGACGCACTGTCTCATCGCGGGAGGCGGACGCTAACAGGCGGCCGTCGGGGGAGAAGGTTATCGACGCAACCCAAGAAGAATGGCCTTCGAGCGTCAGCGTAAGTTCGCCCGTCGTTGTATCCCAAAGCCGCACGGTTTTATGGTAGCCGGATGCCAGTAGCCGGCCGTCGGGCGAGAAGGCCACCGACTGAATCCGAGAGGAATGGCCCTCGAGGGTCTGCTGCTGCTGAACACCCGTCGCCGTGTCCCAGAGCCGCAGTGTCTTATCGTCGGATGCGGATGCTAGCAGGCGGCTGTCCGGCGAGAAGTCTACCGACGCAACCGAAGAAGAATGGCCTTCGAGAGTCTGGTCCAGCGCGCCTGTCGCCAGGTCCCAGAGCCGCACAGTCTTATCGTGGGAGCCGGACGCCAGTAGCCGGCCGTCGGGCGAGAAGGCCACCGACTCAACCCAAGAAGAATGGCCTTCGAGAGTCTGGTGCAGCGCGCCTGTCGCCAGGTCCCAGAGCCGCACAGTCTTATCGTGGGAGCCGGACGCCAGTAGCTGGCCGTCGGGCGAGAAGGCCACTGATTGAACCCAATCTGAGTGGCCGAGAGTCTGCTGCAGCGCGCCTGTCGCCGTTATCCATAGCCGCACAGTTTTATCGTGGGAGCCGGACGCTAGTAGCCGGCCGTCGGGCGAGAAGGCCACCGACTCAACCCAAGAAGAATGACCCTCGAGGGTCTGCGTAAGCGCGCCCCATCTTTCATCAACACGTGGTAGCTGGCGTATCCAAGTAGGGAGCGCTTCTGTAAACTCTTCTCGGATTATTGACGTTTGAGGTGCAAAAATAAGTCCTGCGGAATAAAGCTGAAGAGGCGCGTCATCGGCTATCTGGCGATTCTTGAGTAAAAAGCGCTTTGCATCATGTAGAAATTGCGAAATCATGGAATCATCGTTGCCCTAGATCTATTAGTGGGAACCCTGTATGATTATCTAAGAACCTTACCGGTATTGCCATTCGGAGGCGATTAAGAATGAATAACACTTCCGATATGAGGCCTAGTAGGCTCATTGCTTCCACCCAGTGCAAAAAATGCCTCTGGAGAAACAGCAGAGCATCGTCGTGTATTACTTTATGATAATCTGTGCAATGTATCAAATGATGTGCCCAATATCGACAGGCGTACTGCAACTCCTGAGGAAGACAGCGATCAATAGTGGGCTGATCAACCTCTGCACGTCGAGTCCCATCACTTGGTAATCCACAGATATTTTTCCGCAATTTTTGACACGTAAAGAGGCATTGTCTAGTTAATCTATAATGCATCTCTGTCTTATTTATCCCAAAGGGGGTTTTTTGGCGCGTTTCCGGATCGAGAAGAAAGTCCCGAAATGACTGGTGAAAGAGCCGTACGGGTCCTGTTTCCTTAGCTGGCACTCTTAGTACTGAATGCAGTGGGTTTAGTCGAAGGTGAATAAGCCTCTCAGGGAGGCCCAGAAGTTTTGAAAGTGAGGCAACTGAGAGTGGACTTTCTAGTGTCAGGATGGCACCGACCACGCAATGGAACTCCGAGACTAGCTTTTCTTTTTGTTTCCCGTGTTGTCTGTCGAGAAGACGATTGAGGACCGGAAGATACGTCCCATTGAGCTTAGATTGTTCGTTTTGATGTGTAAATATTTCAGTCAGACTGTCCATAGGGTCCCAGTCATGTTCCTCGAATATTCGACAGACGGTGGCCGCGAAAATAAATAGTGGAACGGATAATGCCACGAGCCTTTGAAGATTTCCGCTGCCGGGCCAGTCTGTAGGTAGTAAACGTTCTGTTCTAATATCTGCGAGCCGATGATCGAAGAACAATGATATATCATGCTTGATCGCCTCCATAGGGATGTCATGGAGAACAAGGTCTTTATAGTCATCGTTTGCAATTTTTAAAAATCCAAGACGGATCGGTAGATCAGGCCTGCTAGTCAATAGCACTCGTAGACGTATAGAAGTTATGTTTTGTAGCTGCGGGAGAAGTTGAAGTATTAACCGAATATCACTATCTCCCTCACACTCGTCCAGTGCGTCCATCACTATCACCATGGTTTGGAACGGGACATCGGATCGCTCGAGGCTTTGCAGTGGCTGAACAATGAGTTTGTCGAATTGCTCTCTTATTGCCTTTTCGGCGATGTCCGGGCTACCAAGGACAGATTCCTGGAGAAATGGCTTCAACTGGCGAATGCTAACCGCTAGTTGCTTTGCGATTGTTGGAAAAAGCTTTCTCGCATTCCCTCGGTCTCCTTCGCCTCTCTCAAAGAAAAAGCTTGCTCCTAGGGATTTAGACATGCTGAAGGATTCCGCCATTGTTCGAGAGATCGTCGATTTTCCTGTCCCGGCTAGACCATTCAACCAGAACATACATTTCCCGTGTGGTGACGAAGCCCATTCACTGATTTGATTGATAATATCGGTTCGTGTGCCCGGGAGACATTTACTTTTATGTTGATCTGCATATGAGTTAAATACAGCCCCAGGCACGATAGGTAAGAATTGATTAAAGTCTGCACAAAGATTAGCACGATCGACATTTAACAAGTACTCTTTAGTTACCCAATGGAAAATGAAACTCGTTCGTGACAGAACCATGGTTAATGCCTATCTCTGATCCGTAATTGGGACTGCCGAATGAGATAGCTGAGGCCATTTATCACGAAGTTAAGGTTCTGTTCGCCTCAGAAGGAAAATGCGGTATTACTTGTCCTCTAGTGACGGGACGTTAGGCGTAGTTGTGTATCAATCTGACCCGCCGTCATGTGACGTCAACTGCTATAGCACTCGTGCAGTTGATGGAACCACACGTACTTTCTACAGTACATCAAGAGCATAGAACTGTCTTTGAGTATACATCCATTAAATGAACGCAATGAATACTTCGAACCTCGTCCTCTGCGCACGTTATGTCTCAGGGATATTGTGGAACTCATCCACGGTTACGTGGCTGCCGGCTCCGCTCTCGGAAAAAGCTTCGGTCCGAGCCGGTCCAAACTATGCTAACTTGAGCACCATTAGTTAGCAGATATTGATATAATATCATTAGCTCGGGTTATTGTCGGTCCGCTAAGGAAACTGCATGAGCATGTCGGGTGTCCACGTAGCACTAAACAATGACCGTTTAACATCACACGAAACAAGATGGCACCGAATTTGACACCGCCCCAGCTCGAGCTAATTCATCATATGATCCGAATCAAATCGCTAACGATTTCTCAGATGGCCCGCGTCGCAGACTGTAGCAAACAATCTATAATACACATTCGCTCTAACCTGCAAGTATTCGGGAACGTCAGAGCCCCGCGGAATGGCGTTGGTCGCCGGCGCAGTATCACGCCATCCATGCTCGAAGCTCTTTGTGAACATCTGATGGAGAAGCCGACTCTGTACCAAGACGAGATGGCACTTTTTCTCTGGGACGAATTCGGAAAACATGTGACGATTCAAAGCATCAGCAGAGCGCGTGCTTCGGTAGGATGGTCCAAGAAAGCAGCTCGACAAATTGCAAAGGAACGAAATACAGATTTACGGGACTTTTACCTCCACAACCTATCTACCTTTCGGTCATACCATTTAGTCTTCGTGGACGAATCAGGTTGTGATAAAAGGGCGGAATTTCGACGAACAGGCTGGTCTCCTCTCGGAGTTACCCCGGTCCAGATTTCCAAGTTTCAACGGGATAAACGATATCAGATACTACCTGCGTATGCTCAGGATGGGATTGTCCTGCGACGAGTATTTCAAGGCTCTACTGATGCCGATGTTTTTGAGGATTTCATTGAACAACTTCTTCAACATTGCAACCGATGGCCGCAGCCAAAGTCTGTTCTCGTCATGGATAATGCTTCATTTCATTGTACAATGAAAATTGAGCAGATGTGCGCAAAGTCCGGCGTTAAGCTAATATATCTTCCACCCTACTCACCGGATTTTAACCCTATTGAGGAGTTCTTCTCTGAGTTAAAGCAGTTCATTAAACGAAATTGGAATGAGTATGAAGAGAACCCAAGCCAAGGATTCGATGCCTTTCTTGAGTGGTGTGTTGACGTGGCTGGATCAAGAGGATCAAGTGCGGAGGGTCATTTTCAAAATGCGGGTTTAACAGTGGAAGAGTTTTGAAGCTCTTACAACGACGCATGAATGTAACTCAAATTATATAGATGCTTGAAGAAACACGCTGATACAGGATACCAAATACTCGCATTAAAATCCCCACTCCTAGTCACAACCATTATATTTTCAGCCCAGAACCTAATGTCCTTGACAAATCGCCGGGCAATACCCCACTTGACACCACGCTTTGTGAAATAATCGGGATTTTTGTCTTCGTCAATTTGTACCAAGTCCAGTCCGTCATCTAAAGCTACATCGCACGCCTTTCTTACTTCGGCTTTCAATGCCTCATCACCCAAACGCGACTGCTGCCAGGTACTGTATTCCCTCACAGCAACATCAAGAAGGCCCGAAATATGAAGGTTAGGGAGATCGATCAAGGTAATAGTGTTCTCCGGAACTGTGGGCGTGGATGACCCAGCTCTCTGTGGGGACTGCGTTGGAAGGACATTTGTGATATTAATAGGAGGACAGCTTGTCTCGGACGTAGAACGGTTATGACGCCTCGGCCTGTCGAGTCGCTGCCTCTCTGCCCTGTAGATTTGTTCACGAATCATACCAGGCACATCTTCATGTGACTGTAAAACCCCGCCACTCTGCACATATTTGGTCAAGCTTTCCAGCTGATCTCGGTAGAGCTTGTAGTGCTTCTTCCCATAAGGGTCCTGCCAGCAGTGTGGGCCCATCTCGCAGGGTCCAGGACAGCGCATCAAAGCATACACCTCTTTCCAAGCGGGAGGCTGTCCAGAAATGTCCTCCTCAGCACAGATCTGTTGGTCACGCTCTTGAAGCATGCGCTGAGTAGCAGATGAATTGCCTCGTTTATCAGTCGTCCTGCGACTGGAGGCTGAACTTGTAGTATTCTCCGTATAATTGAATGAAATAAGAAGTCTTAATTTCTTGCCCGAAACAAAGAGATCCCCCAATCAGAAAGCTGTTTCTCAATAGAGGACCAATCAATCTCGGTTCCATCAAATCTTAAAGTGAGGCCCTTCTGCCGAGTGACGGATACGACAACAGACGTGTCATCCGATTCAAGTTTTCGATGTGGATACTTTCGTGCAAGTAGCTCCTTTAGCTTTGGTTGTAAAAAGAGCATCCAGTGAAATCTAGTGGCTAGAACCAGATCTTGTTCTGTATCTTTCGCCACCGTCCTGTGATTGAAAGTGACCTTCCACTCGATCAAGTAGTGGATACAAGTCGGTGGATCCTCGTCATAGGTACGACCTTCCTCCCAGTCACCGAACTGGAGTAACGGAAGACTATTCGTTTGCGAAGCAGTTTGTTGTCGAGGGGCATGGTCGATAGGGGAGATCGGATCGACGTTGATGCAGCTTATGTTGGTGCATATTGTGATGTATCGCCCCATTGGTCAAACGCCACGCTTTGTTGAACGCCATAATAATCATGGTTAACGAGAGAATAGGGAGTCATTTTCTAGGACCTACTGTAACGACAGACTAAGGGTGAGCGATTATTAGTTGAGGCTTACACCATCAGGAACCGTTAAGGGTGTTGTTCGCCTGCAATCAACCCGACGACGGGTCAAGATGATCGCTGGTCGCTAATATCACCTGCTGAGGTTCTCTGGGCCAGAGAGACACCTTCACAAGTGATAATTAGCACACACCACACAAATGGAAGAGACGAAGAAGAGATCTCCCGGCAGATCACCAAGTTACTTGGTGCCAGGTGGCCTACCCCACATGATCTACAGAGATCCAGATTCCATGGAATTCCATGGTCTTTCGTTTCATACAGAAAGTGTAATCTTATTACTGTAACATACAGGGCGCATTTCATTGCGCCCCTCCGATTAACGTGGCCAGGTCAATAAATGATCTGCGCTAAGGCCTTGGCGGTGGGGCCGAGAAAGAGTTTCTCAATGTGTGTTGGTCAAGGCGATTTCGAGAACGGCTGTACAGTCGGCGGTCTATTCTACAGCCAGGAAATCGTGAATGGGTTACTGTTATTGAAGCAATTTGCGCTGATGGCTATTCGTTACCACCATGTGTGATATTTAAAGGCAAGATTTATATCACAGACTGGTTTGAATCAAATCTTCCATATAATTGGCGAATTGAGATCTCAAATAACGGCTGGACTACCGACGAAATAGGCCTTCGCTGGCTACAAAATCATTTTATTCCACATACAAATTCGCGTGTACGAGTTAAATATCGGCTATTGATACTTGATGGCCACGGTAGCCATCTTACACCTCAATTCGACCGAATCTGCGCAGAAAATAATATTATACCGCATTGTATACCAGCGCATTCCTCGCATCTACTACAGCCGCTTGATGTTGGATGTTTTGCTCCGCTTAAACGCGCGTACAGTCGTTTTGTGAGCGATCTAGCCCGTATTGGATATAATCATATCGATAAACTTGATTTCCTTGCAGATTATCCTCAGGCACGTATAGAGGCTTTTCAACCGGAGACTATTCGAAATAGTTTTACTGCTACTGGTCTTACTCCGATTAATCCAGAACGGGTGCTTTCAAAACTCAATATTTCACTCCGAACACCTACACCACCAGAAAGCCGACCAAGCAGCAGATCTAGCCAATTCACACCAAAAGCACCCAAAACAGTGATTCAGCTACAAAAACAGGCTAGATTACTCAAGGGTCTATTGAAACAGCGCTCAAATAGCCCTCCATCGCCCTCAAAAACCGCTGTGGATCAGATTATCAAGGGTGCCTATATATCAATGCATAACGCTGCGATATTAGCGCAGGAGAATGCTGTTCTACGCCATGCGAATGAGAAAAAACGCCAGAAACGTACACGGTCGAATCGACAGATAGTGCATGAAGGAGGCCTATCTATCGCAGAGGGCCTACAGCTAGCTCAGCAGCTAAACCAGCCAGTTGAAGATAGCCTGGTGGTATCGCATGAGGCAGGCGAATCGGTTAGTCAGGCAGATTTACCACGCAGAAGGGCTCCGCCAAGATGTAGCGGGTGTGGGGAGATAGGCCATAAGATCAATCGATGTAAAAATAGCTAATTTGAGACGAATCTATGTGTTTTGGTTGAGATATCCTAATTCAAAAATTTCAAATGGTTGGTGGGTGACCCGCTGACCGTGTGACCCGCTGAGCCGTGAATTACGTTAGAGAAACTCTATGACTAAGCAACCAAAGGTGTTGCGGGCTAGCGATGTCTGATTGCCAATGCAAGGGGCAAAAAAAAGGAAAAAAAAAAAGAAAAAATATATGTATGGTAAACTAAATTTCCTATTATTAGGAAAACAACTCAATAAAATGGCTCATCGCGACCATATAAAACAATTCTCAGTATCACGAACTGTTTCATGACCATTTGTCCAATACCAATAGCCTTCCCAACGGCCATTCGATCGAAGGCGCCACCTAAAATCGCGTCTCCAACCCCTTGGAGATTGATATTTACTCCCATCATAGCCGTACCATGATGGTATTCCGGAGAAATATTGATATTTCCGAATTAAGTTGTCGATTGTGACCTCCAAGGGCGCTCGTTCCAATACATCTCCAACTGTTCGAAAGCTCAAGGTTCCACATAATCGGCGGAATCCAGTCCAGCATAAAAGATAAATGGCATACTGCATGGTTGGGATATTCTCGAGGATTGTTCCAATAGGATGAGATATCACGCAGACATCTATGTCACACATCGCATCCCTGATACCATCCAGACTTCTAGCTCTAAACTGCACAAGAACTAGGTGATTACCATCGAAAATGAAGACTTGGGGACATCTGTACTTCCAAGCGTACCGAATAGAAATTTAGAATTTTTTCAAAGCTTTTTTTAGGAAGACGGAGACTATACCCTCGGAGCTCCTTCTGCAAAGATCGAGTCACCGCTCCGAATGATCCTCGTTCGCTCGACTTCCATTCATTTGGTATTATCGAGCGAGGCTTTTTGAATTCTCCAATGATAGCCGGACGGCTCAATAATTGATTGGAATGAGGCATCACCATCTGAAAATCGATATTATGGGCGGCGTCTTGGGTGCTAGATTCGGATCTCTGATTCATTAGAGCACCACCCATTTGAGGCGGCATTTCGGGGCTCTGAAATGTGGCGGCCGTTGGGCCTGAAAAAGCTAAAGCGACTGGTGATATTACATCTTGATAGAAAACCCGTACCACATCCGCTTCATTTTCCATATACTGTGGGGTATTATTCGGGCGATGAACTGCAGTTGCGAGCCCTAAACGATCGGCCATTGAAGGTGTCCTCTGGTCAGGACCAAGGAATCTGTGGATATCTTCAAAGCTGGTGGGCCCTTGCCTTGATCCATGGTAAATTATACGTTCGAATCTCGGGAATTCATCTGTCCAACGTTTGGCACTAGTTGAAGTTCCGTTGTCACCCCAAAGAGGTGGAGGTATATGCGTCAGGAGAAGGTCTTGTACAGTTGGCATGTTGAGAGCAGTTCGATAGGGAAATGAGAGGAGGAGCAGAGTAAGAAGTTTAGCAAAAAAAGATGCAAAATGTAAAATATTTATAGAGCCGGCAGTTAGCGCCGGGCGCCTTGTGCCTCGGGTTTCGGGAGTCAAGCTAGTTTTGCTACAGTCTGTCGCCCTTTCTCTAGTGTAGAAGCAGAACGAGCTTGATCGAAGTATCACTAAGGAGCTCATAGGCTGAAGGCTTCTTCCCTTGTGACGCTCATGGCCATCCTGCCAAAGGCAAAATACAAACAAGGTAATATACTATTTGCAGGAGAGCTCCGAACAATGTAGATCGTTGAGGTACTCCATCTCCGCGCTATAAGTTCGCTTGTAAGTGTACCAACCTCACTGAAGCACAAACAGACCCATGTGTGTTGTATCCCCTTTAATTAATGCGCAAAAGCATATTGGTAACGAGCTGCTGGCCTGTCGCTTGCCGCTGAATACCGCCGATCCCAAGGGTTGGCGCTAAAATCAAGGCAAGGCAGTCATTAAAACCCATGGACTATAGAAAGCGTCCAAGATCAATTGCTTAAAATAACGTCCAATTAAAAATCGCACACTAAGGATTTATTTTCCGGGACTTAAGTCTAAAGGGTGAGTGGTCAAACTGAATTCGAAACTACAGTAACGAGGAAGTGAAATTATGTCGGAAACAATAGACTGAAAATGTGTTGCTGCGTTTGGAAGAAGATATGGGTGTCCCGTCTGCCAACCCATGCACAGTTAGCCTGCGACAAGATTCTTTGGGGAATTTTGAGCATAACAGTTGAGAACTATTTGCAGTACGTTGGCGACTAGAAAGCGGCGTCGCTAGATCGCGAGATCTACGCATGGGGTTCTAAGGGGATCCAAATTCCATTGTAGGCCTATTATAATACGTTCATGTATCAGGAATACTCATGACCACCATAGTCCTACCTCGGTTGTGGATTAGTGGCCCTAAACAGGATGAGCGTATTGCGGTTTCTTATTCATGAAACTTCGGTATAGTTTTATTTTCTATTGTAGCTTGGACAAGTCCGAACGAGTAAATCAGATTAGTTGATACGTCTGGAATTCCCGATGATTTTTAATAAACGATCACTTCAGACCTATGATCGGGTTTGCGCAATAGTGACCAACAATTCAACAGGACGGAAAAGAGTGTAAAAAGTAAGGCTATATTTTCAACGCCCTGGCAGGCCATTATTTGCGCCCTTTCTCATATTTATAATTGGTTATGCCACTCATGGTTGACTTAGTCATGGTGGATTATTCACAGTATATTACTCACAATGGAATATTCACGATGGGCTGATCAATTTCGTATTGAATTCCTCACTATTTCGTGCCGGCTAAAGTGGCTGATATTGCAATTTGAAATAGATCATACCCAATGTATATTATGCTTGAATACTAAATAAATAAGTAGGTGACTCATATACAGTCAGAGTTGTGCGGTCTCGCGTCTAGGCGGATTCGATTCCCCGATTCCCCAAATGAAAGCTCAATACAGCGGTACACCTGGCGGAGCTTATACTGTGCCCTCACTTTTCGAGGAGAGAGACGAAATAATCCCAAAGAAATAGAAATTTGAATTTTCCCAGGATTATAAGTCTTCAACATTCCGCCTACAAATGATGCAAATACTGGGTATCCTTCCACAGAAAGTCACTCATCCCTTTGCTCATATTGTCACCGATATGGAGGAAAATAAGTCACCCAAGGGGGATTTATCTTCAAAGAGAAAGCTCTTATGTCAACGACGCTCTCGTCGGAAGTTAAATCTCATGAAAAAGGCCTGTGACTATAGCAAGATGTTTGACGCAGATGTTTGTGTCGGGATAAGGTTGCGAGAGACAGGCGAAGTCATGTTCCTCTCTGCCGACCCATTAGGATTCTGGGATTCTTTTAGATCTAGATTAGTACATAACACCACGAACACCCAACGAGGAGCATGGCATGCTGATAATCCTAGGAATCCTATTATCCAACCCCGCATATCATCACATCGCAAGACATTGCAACGAATGGAACGACTGTTATGAGAAAAATGGAGAAGAGTGCAGTCTTCCGCAGATAACCACCCTCATGAAGCTATGAAGAAATGTGACCAAGTCTGAAACATCTAGAAAATCGAGGGTATTCTTTACGTTTTCCAAAGTATAAGACTCCATTGCTGTGTTCATTACTGAAAAAGCTCGACATGATTCTATTCAATACATATACTCAATTGCCATCAGTCCGACTTTTACTTGAAAGAAGCTGCTGTCTCGTCAACAGCATTTGTCCTGAGCAAAACCTTTTTTTTCAAGGAAGTGATGTTGCCTCCTGTAACCTGTTCTAAAAGATCATATTAGTCACGGTGGCAAGTTGCAACAGCTGACCTCGAGGGTGACCTTGGGTATGTATATCCTACAGTATAGATCATTTAAAGTCGACCTTTTCCCGAAGGGCTTTGAGGCAAGTAGTCTTAACATCTCAATTTCAGTCATCATCTCGGGAACCTAGGATCCCACGAATAGGCTGAAGACCACAAATTGCCCATGGAATCCAACCTAGTTCAATATGACATGGGTATCAGATGTCAGAAAGCGGAATCCAAGTCTACTGTCAGCAAATCCGCTTCCATCGATCTTCGACTGTTCAAAGATGAAATCTTGCTTCCACCACCTACATCGGAATAAGCTCTAATATGGGGGTTTTATACAGACCAGTCAGCGCGATAGCAGTCGTTCTGACTAATTTGTACCTGACAATGCCAGGAAAGAAGAAAGCACCTCGTGTTCAATCAGACACGACGCTACTAGCCCAAAATTACAAAACCCACCTATTCCTACATTTGAAGGAGACGAATCTTAAAAATGTGAAGTGGGTTATGTAATCAATGGTAAATGGATGGAATGCTACCAGAACCCGCAAATTTGATTCCAAGACTGCCTTTACTTGTGGAGGCCCTTAACATCTATTGAAATCTTACTCTTCCAATATCCTCAATCATCGTCATCCCAGGGTACATCAAAGTTTATTATTTCGTCTAAATCCCAAACTAATCGCCCCGATAGCGAGGGCATTCATGTGATAAAGCCGAATGGTGAGATTTCGTATTGCCCATGTCATTAACTTTCTACGGAAATGATGTTCATTGGCTCACGCGACAGTCTCGATCGCGCTGCTCGTGGCGAACACCACCAAAAGCGGACCATTGACTCCAATAGTCTTGTAGATCGCTCGGAGTTCAACGAAGAAAGACTTACGATTGCAAGGCAATGTAAGTTCACAACCGAAAGTTAGGTCTGATTGAAAATGAAGAGGGGACTTCTATCCCTAACGCAAGATTATATACTATCAGTACCAAGGACAACTGCGAAGTAGCCCAGGGGTATTTTTCCTTCCCCTTTTTTCAATCATCAAGTTGCTTGTTTCCGCAATGCGTCTAATCCTGCTATTGCTCATATTCACCCCGAGCTTGAAGGCAACGGTTCTCCCTTCGCGGTCAACCGGAAATGAGCTGGTCGCTCCTACTTGTGCAGTATGTTTCATTGACTGTCCCGATATAATGCATATCTGAAACGCGTTTAGACAACTTGCAAGCGAATTGCCCTGGCAAAATCTGCCACGGAATGCTCGGGGAACAACACAAGATGTCTCTGCAGTGATGCTTCATTTCAATTTGATTTCACCGAATGCTTATCCACAACTTGTACAGTGCGTGAATCTTTGGGTGTGTGATTCTTCATTCCGCCTTGTTACATCGGTATATAAACCAGGCAGCGGGACAATACCACAGTTCTTGCGAATGTGAATATCCTATAGTACAACGATTTTCAGAGATAGATGCCGGGACGCTTTTTCCATTTATTGTCGCCAGTCTCCTTTTCGCGGTTAGAATAACTGCCAAGTGCCTTCGTCTAGGGGGTGGATGGGGTGGTGATGACTATACTATCATCGTGGCTTACGTAGGCTCACTATCATGTCTGCATTGCTCTGATCACTTTGCTGACACTGATAGGCACTTGCAATTGTGGTCTTTACGTTGAATGTATCAAGTAAGATCAAATGACTCTATATGATATGGCTTTACTAACCTGTTTAGTGATCCAATTCGGATTCGGGAAGAATATGTGGGATATCATTCCACAAGAGCATATCACTGAGGGCTATAAGGTGTGCTAGTCCTAGACTCTTGGAAAATGATCTGCTAATTTTTTCTTATAGCGTTTTTATGCATTGGTTCTAGCATATAAAGCACTCATATCCCTCGCGAAGATATCTGTTTGCCTCTTCCTGTTGAGGATCTTCCAAGCCACCCCTTTTCGTTACATCACATATGGAATGATCACCATAAACTCTGCAATTGCTATCACATGGATCCTTGTCGACAGTTTTCATTGTATTCCTGTCCATTTGGCGTGGACTGGATGGGAGAATATAGAATCTGGACGATGCATCAATTTCATAACGTCGACGTTCGTCAACGGCTTTGTGAACATTGCTGTGGATGTCATAATGGTCATGATGCCCATGTATGAAGTTTAAGCTAAGATTGTCTTTACGAAAGAAAATGGGGGTTGCTATAATGTTCGGTATGGGTCTAATGTAAGTAAAATGCGCTGTTTTTATGTCAACAGAGCCCATACAGATTTCAATGATTTACAGATTGACGGCTATCGGAGTCACAAGAGTGATCGTACTATCGAAAAATGGCTCCACCAAGAACCCAACCTGTAAGTCTCCGGTCTTACTATTCTTTCTATGACCTGCTAGTTAATCATCTTGGCAGATGAAATGGAACCGCTCAATTACTGGTCTGTAATTGAATGCCAAGTAGCAATTATTTGCGCTTGTTTGCCAGCGACACGAGCCATCATTGTTCACTATGTTCCGGGGATTTTAGGTCAAACGAATGATACCGCTACCTGGCAAGATGGGTATAATACTTCAAACGCTCGTTCTCAAAGAAAATCTGTATTCAATACAAAGTGGGATTCCATCTCGAAAACTGTCTCATATTCAGTCAAAACGACCATGCCACCTCCAGCAGGTTCTTCGGAAAGTTTTGTTCAACTAGTCGGGGTTGACTCAGCAAGAGCTTGACGGATCTTACCCGGACGTCGGCCCGTCTCCCTTCTGTTCTCTTCTTTATTCAAGCAAGAAGTCGTCCATTTCTACCAAATTGATGCTCGCCAATCTCTCACTTAGATAAGACTTTGCTACATTAGGCCCATCACAGTTCCGATAAATATTCTTCTTAAATTCACTAAATGTCCTTCGTTTGCACATTCAATCTTGCAGCATCTGACAGTCTTCAGAGTGCAAGCTCAATCTTTGAATATTGTTTTTTTTTTCTTTTTTTGTTTTGGATCAGACCAGACAGGCTATCACTAGCCCTGCTTGGAAGGGGCGACGCCTACCAATGCGGTGAGCCACCATCATAGAGAGCTCTTCAGACATGCCCACGCGTTCAAGCCAGTTATACCGCACAGGGTGATTGCCATATTGACAATATTTCTCGATCTGTCATCAATTTGCCGAGAAACCATCATGGCCAAAAGTGCCAATCCAGTCTTCAGGAACGCTTCTTGAACGATGAGAACAGCATCACGGCTTAGGCCAATCAACTCGAGGTCTCCTTCGTAGGAAAAGATTGAGATGCCTCCCGTCTGATGCCCTAGAAATAATCGGATCAAAGCACGTCTGTAGTCACGAATTTGAATCGGCGAGCAATTCTGCAAAACCCAGGAATCTGTTGACGACATCCCCTGAAATGGCTTATAAACTGATTGACGGGGATAATTGGTTTTCATGGGAGCAGGACGAAGAGTTGCCAAAACCCTCCAACGCCAATCAAAATATTTTTGAGAATTCGATAATACCAGTTCCGAGAACAATCTCGCAATTTCTTGCGGGTGTGATGACGACACAGTTCGAGTCGGCTTTTCATCAAGCAGTTCGCTCTTTATAGCTTCCAGAGGAGATGCATAATGGAAGAATCTGGTGAAGAACGTTGGAGTATTGACCTGGAAGACAACCTGCGCTAATGTCTCAGTCGCAGATGCTTCCCCGATGGAGTGGCTGAGTACCGTAGATTGACGATCAGGAACTCCCAGGTTCGAGTGAATCACGCGAACTCTCTCACAATGTTCACCCGACGTGACATATTTCAGAGTTCTGATACGGGTCTGGCTTTTGACTATTGAAGAGAGTATGATGAAAAAATATGGTTCAAGGTTTCTGGCGGAAAGGGGAATAAGCCACAAGGTACACATTCAAATATAGCAGAAATAGGTTTTTACCTTTCAGATATTCGGGCGGACTTCGAAATTGCTGTGTCGATAGGCTCTGCTCTTCTCTGTATGCCAAGCGCTTCGTAACTGTGTGATAAGTAGATCTTTGCAGCCTTAAAAAGTATCCGGAAAACAACCACGGAGCACATAGGTACCCACCACCATTTCGTAAGAAAAAGTAAGCGAGATCCCAAGCTCATGGAGGCAGCATTTAGAGGAGTGCCAGTAGAGTTGACGACAGCGTGCATGATTTTCTTGTTGCCTTGCTTCAATGTCACCATTATCTTGAGCTTGTCCAAAGCTTCCGCACATGGATCAGACGACTCGACGACATAGCTCGCTGCAACTGGCGTAAAAGGAGATATTTGTAGATCTTTATCAAACTCTCCTCGGAAACAATATGGACTGGTATCAGAATGATTTGTCCGCAGATTTCGAGTGAGCCATAATCTCCGTTCTCCATAAGAGGTTTGGAGTTGAACGATCATGGCAGTCAATTTCTTCTCGGAACTGTATAAATACCAAAATGAAAGGGGGTTATTCAGTTGCCATGTAACACATGGAGGTGCGAGAAGATAAGCGTAAGGCCACTCGGCAGGGTCCTCTCCCTATACAATGTCAGCCTACGCTCGTGGTCGGCGTTTGATTGAGCCTTACCTCAGATAATAGAAATTCCTTTAATTTCTGGTTCATAGTCAAATTTTTTCCACCGTTGAAGCCATGGTCTTCTGGTCTGACGCTAAACCACGTTTTCCTCATGGGTAAAAATGACCTCGGATATCGCTGCGGCTCAACACTGATCAAAGGGCTATAGACAGAGTTGGAGCCAACCGGGGTACCCACATAGAGATATGAATGGTGGTAGTCGTCTTTAAAGCTAGATCGACGCAGATGACGAAGGTCACATGGAAAAAGTGACACTCGTCCATGAAGAGGTTCAAGTGTAGGTGAATCCTTGTTCCTGGGTTGAAATTGACCAATCCGCCCGGAATTGCAGGTTGACTTATTCCTTGAATCGCAAGCAGCGCTCGCAGATATATTTTGCGCCCCGTAACATGCGCAATTTGTCGAAATCGTCTCTCGAAACTTTGAAGTCGAGTTGTGATACTCAAATTGTACCTGACAGAAGGCCGATGTGACGAAGAAAGCTAAGGTAATGAAAGCGGTACACCAGGAGACCTCTGCGAGTTCTATGGCAATGATAAGTAGTAGGTTCTCGACAAATGCCAGAGCTGTTGGTCCTTCTAGGGTTAGCCGAAGTGCCAAGAAAGAGATAAGCAGAGTGGTGAGATCCCAATTTTCCATTCTCATGAAAGCAGCTTGGAGTGTGAAAATACAATAGGTAGTAAAGTGTTCTTTCAGATGAGTGCCAACGCAATCCCTTCGGTATGTGCGAACACTTCGGTCTTCTATAATGTCTTAATACTCATAGTTCTTTAGAATAGGACTTTAATTAAGCAAAGGTGGATTATTATCAATCACATAGGAATTTTATATGTTTCAATTGCTCCTTTATCGGACCGATAAATCCTGGAGAGATGGAGTGATTAATCCTTTGTTCATCCATCGTTGGCTGTGGGGCAATCAATCATAAGGTTTATTGCTACTGCCCATTATTTCGCATACAGTATTATACTTATATTTTTGATTCTTATTAGCTCACGGCAAGTGAAAGGCACACATATCAAAGTAGGAGTTCAAATCGTCACATGGGGCCAAACTTTCTAAGATGAAGATATCGTTCGCGAATACAAAAGTACCATCATAAGGATCACCGTAATCGTTGCTTTGAGCAGCACCACTCAGAACTAGTCTAGGCAATTCTCACACTGACCATACCATATGTTATCATGTCATACGTGAACCCTCCAGGTCGAACAGAGGCGCAATATGTGGGAGACCTTCACACTGGACCCTAGGAGCTCACAACCAAACCTAGACCAATCATTTCCTTTGAGGGTATGTGATACATGTAATTCCTTCATCACAATGAGATGTTTATTTTCCCTAGACAGATGTCGTTTCAAGAGAGGTATCCAACGATAGGATCAATATTGATGACTCACAGGCTCATGAGTATTGTGGTTTCGTGAGAGGAGAAATGATGAATTTATTTTGACAACAGCTCTGGAATTGAGCACAAACCTACTTGCGTATTTTCAATTCTGTAAAATATAGCGTTTACTTCTGTGCATATTGACGAGGTGCTTATCACTTGACATTTTTGACAAGTTTCGAATAGCCGGCACAATCTGTGTCAAGAAATTGCCTAATAACGCAGTTATATGCAGAGCTACAAAGAAAGTGGGCATCTTCACTATGAACTTTATTTCATCACGTCCATAAAATTGATCCAAAATTTGATAATCTAGACAGGGGGAATCTACGAGCTTGGTATCGGCGGAATAGTTAGCAGCACAGCTATTCCGCAACTTGATCGCTTGAAAGTATTGCGCCTTTAGGTCCTTCGTTCCAAACTTCGCCCTGTGAAGATCCACACGCTGTACATCTAGCTGATCAGTCTCGCCCTACCATCACGACGTTCTTTACGTAGACGTGCTGCAAGGGCCGCATGGGAGGCGGGAGGGGCTGATCCCTCCATGAGGGCCTTTTTCAACGCAACTTGATGATTACGGCAAGCCTGACGCGTTCTTGGCCTACGACAAGCAGAAAACAAGAACACCATTCCAGCCAGTTTATCCAAGGACGCTCCTCCTTTCAGAAAGAGCCAGCGGAATTTTCCAAAGTCGCCTTGCTCGTATGCGTCGCAGCAGAGCCCATCGATTCCACCGTGAACCTCTCGAAAAGAAGCACCGTGACCAATCATGAGAGTCAAGAGCATTTTGTAGTTGCGAGAACGAGCTGCACGCTCAACCATGCCGCCACAAGGACGCTTCAAAGATACTTTCAGCTGCACTAAATCATCCATCTTTGGGACCAGACCATTCTCTCGATAAGCGTGGGATAAGATATGGCCCCGTGAAATGTAATGGCATCTGTCGAATTGACCATACACGGGAGGTAGTTCCGGGGTATCATTTCTCAATGCGTGAATATCTTCCAAAATAGGTATAAGAGCTGGGTCCCGGAATATTTCCCATGTCTTGCGGCAAAGCGCACCGAAACGCAAGTAATCAAGAAAGTCAAGGTTCATCGCGATCAATTCCAAGATCTCCGTCGGTAGTTCATTGAAGTGTACCCTCCTCTTTTCTGCATGGCCCATAACGAGGTTCGTATATGATATGCCGTAGTATCGACGAATGGAGGTGGTCACACCTTAGCTAAATATTGTAGTATGGGAGACACTCGGTTATCACGGAATTGCTCGCTGACTATTACTCCAGATTGTCGGGGGGTAACGCGGGCTAGAAGTAGCAACTTCAGCAATCTGAACTTGGCGAGTGACTTGTTCTAGAATGCACCTCGGAAGAATCCTCGGATAATTGTCTGGTCACTTTCTGGAACAAGGTTGATAGCGAAATAGGAACAACGTGGTACCGGGGAAAGCGGTCAGCATGGCTTGATATGTTATGTAATCGGTAGCTTGGAGATCCGCACTCTCACTGCCATCAACTCATGAGTGGTAAAGATGGTCAGGAAGAATATCATTATTTTATAACAAATACCAAATATGTAAGCCATGTGTTGTGTTCCTAGGAGCTTTTCATCAAAAAAGGGTTGATGTTGGCTAGTGGTTTCTATCCCAAGCAACTTCTGCCACCCTCTCACCGCCTTCCAATGTCAATATTAGAAAGTATTTTTACCCCTCAGCTTCCAGAAAGCTCGCTAGACTATTTCTCCCTGGTAAAGCCATGCGACTCACAGACATCTTAGAACCTCTTTCGGCCTTCTAGCAAACACGTCCTCTTCTATTTACTGACAGTATGTTCTTTACTCAAGAGGGATACTTCTCATTCTTAGGAAAACTCGACTGTCTCCCGCCTGAGCTTATAGACCGGATCCTTCTACTCAGCATTTTTTCTGAGTCATATGGCAATGGATTTCACTCCGTTCTACATGTCATCTTATTGGCGTCCCAGCTTGAGGGTTTCCCGCGTCTTCAGAAGAATTTGATTAGCTTCATGAGAACCGATTTCCTACGAAAGGAGATTCTGAAGCGATCGAGTGCCTATAGCGACTACAACAGTGCCCGCCAGGCTCGTCAAAAAATTTTGCCTGACGATGTTATGCCGAATAACCTATTTGTCTTCCGCCATTGCCAATTAAGAGATGAGGATCTTTTGTTACAAACAATCATTGATTGCAGTTCATGCTTTGAATTCCTTCTTTCCAACCACACAATCGCACCATCATATTACAATCGTGATGGAGAAAGCCTTCTATATATGGCACTTACAAGAAGGAGGAAACGGATTGCTAGGATGATTATTGGCACCTCGACATTAGACGGACTAGCTTTACCCTTATGGTTGACCAGCGACAAGGTTGGACCATCAGCCCTCGATATCGCATCATCGGAAGATTTTGCCCTGGAGCGTGGAATATACAGAAACTCCATAGAGGAGGTAGGAAAGCCACAGTTTGATTATCACTCTTTTATATACAACGCGTTAAAGTAACACCGGCGAAGACAAAAAATTGGGCTTAAATATATCGAACAGTTCAATCGGGATCACCCTGAAGTTATCCACAGAGAGATATTTTTCGAAAACCATATCAGGAATGTGATGAAATGAGGAATCGCATTTTCATATTCACTCACTTGTTATACTATGTATCTACTTACAGGTGTTTACAAGAATGCCCCATTGATCACTAACTCAACTATCCTAACCAAGGGTTTACGGCCCTGCAGGGAAATGCTATCGAGCCATTGGCTCTTAAAGTTATGGATAATAGAGTATAGTTTCGCCAACAATAGAAAGATTTGGTATTCTGTTCACTGCTAGCACTCTGATCTTGAAATTCACAATTGACTATATCCCATCAGGTCTTGTAAACATATGACACAATAGGAGCTTGCACAGGTACATTGAAAGCAAATAAAACTGCTCAGTAATGAAAGGAGAACGTCCTTACTTGAAAGTTTTATCAATGCTGTCCGCTGGCAAGCATAAAGCATAGTTCTGGTGGGAGACTTGAAGCTGCGACTATTGTAATAAATTTCGCGGCTTGGTTCGGCAATTAGGTATACCTCCAGCTATCTTTATCTGTCAAACGAGTGTCCGCCCAAAACTTCAGTGAGCTGAATGGGTAAGAGAAGAAATTCCATCCAGTCTTTGGATCAATGTATTGCTGTGTTTCGTGCTTTTAGCAATTGTCGAAGTTTTCGTCAAACATACCAAGATAACCTGTGTACATACATTGGAACAAGTGCGGCCTAGCACTGTTTTGCTCAGAGCTGATTGAATAGTATCGCACCACCCAGTTTCAGCTTCTTTGCAAACCTCAACAGCCGTCGCTTGATTCTTGAGAACAGGCCTCGCTACCTTTATCACGAGGTCAATGGAACTATACATGGGTTAAAAAGGGGCCAATTCAACTGTTCAGAATAAGGAAAGATTATCCCCTACCACTCGATTGCGAAAAGAACGGAAGTATGTCCACTTCCCGAGTTCGGACCCAGTAGATAAAACATATTTGGGAACTCATTCACCGCGATTGTTTTGTAAGCACCAATACCGCCCTGTGCGTCCCAGTGTTGCTGCAAAGATGTTCCTTGCCGTCCAATTACACTTTTGGCTTGCCACTGGCTGAATTCAAAACCAGTTGCTAGAATCTGCGTGCGGGACCTTTGTCAGTGTGTCACGTAGTATAAACCACAGGTTACTGACTATGAAGTCGATATCAAACTCATTGCATGGCGTTGTCATTGTCCCCGGTCTGATATCTTCAATTGGGTCTTTGACCAGGCGCATTTTGGGGCTATGGAGGGAGCGAATGTAGTTGTTGTCAAGAATTCGCCGCTGAATATTTTGTGAGCTCTCATTTTGAATAGAAATATGTTAACGTACCTTGCATCCCAGGTCGGACTCAGGTATGAGTAATGGCCAATATTGCTCTGAAAACTCGATTAGCACCCAAACGACACAAAGGTCATAATGTGAATTACCAGGTGCATTTTCCATAACGTATCTCTGGCTCATCTCAGTCCTTAATTTTCTTTTCCGCTGACCGGCCGGGTTGTTGTAAAATTGTAAGAGTGTCGAGTCAAGTATCCAGAAGGTCAGCCACCGAAGAAGTAAGAGCACAATAGGGAATCGGGATACAATCTTCCTGAAGGAATTGCCAAGACGATAGTTTCCCATGGTCATCGGGACATAGTGCTGCGGAGTCTTGGTGAAGTGGATTAGGTGATTGCTCAATAATGAATAAATACAGATAACGTACCCGGATGAATTGTGTCACACTTTGGGCATCTTCAAGAATTGCAGGCACCACCTGTGAGCCAGAGCCTAAGAAAGTATCAACCAATAGAAAAAGAAAAGGGTGGTAATCAATGTAACAAACATCCATTGCCAACCACAGCTACCTTCAATCCTCGGAGATCATATTTGTTATCCCATTTCGCTGTGTGTACCACGGGACCTTTGAATTTTTCAAGCCCCAAATGCGATGGGAATTTCGGGTTTGTATAGCCCCCAACAGCGGATATCAGGATTTTCGTCTCATGTACGAACTGACCCCCAGTTCTCAAATCTAGAAGAAACACAGTCCAAGTACTAGAACCTTCATTCCATTCTGCACCTTTCCACTCGACTTGAAGCTTTGTCTTTCGAGGAACTTGATATGCAGAAGCAAGGCGCTGGATGTAGGAAAGGATCTCACTCTGACTGGGAAAAATGCTAGAAATCTCTTGATTCGGAAACCAAGAGAGTGAATATAAAACCCCCGGAATATCCACTCCGCAGCCGGGATCTAATAGCACTTAGCAAGCTTCTTAGAGTTATGGTTCGATGCTCCCACGGAGCTTTGATGGAACCGATTAAAGTGAAATTGGTCTCTCCTTACATTTGTTCGCGGCCCATGCTCCCCCTGTCTCGGCAGCTCGATCGTAGATCACGTAGTCGTCCACGTTCAACTGCCGCTGGAGCTGACATGCCATATTGATACCCGACAGGCCAGCTCCGATGATAACCACATCGCTGAACATCCTATCTTTCATGTCCAGGTTATAGACTTGTTGCTTTTGCTGACAGAAAACGGACGGAAGGCGACTGCTACCAAAGAAACGGGTATCTATAAGAGCGGGCCTTCATTTTAGCTGTTTCCAAGGGTGAAACGATAAAGTTTTCTGATTTGAATAATCAGACCATTCTTTATCTCTGGGTGGACTTATTACTCACTACCGATTAATTGCTTGGAGAGATTCTCGTATCCGTGCGGTGGACCAAAATTTGTCACCAGGATATGTTTAATTCAGTTAAAATAGCCTCTCTAAAATGATTGCTTTTGATCGCGAGCGAATGGCATTTAGCCTTTTAGTATACATTTTCAAAGTACATTATTATTTGGAGCAATAGAGAATGCATGAATACAGAGAATCAACAAACTACCTTAGGCTTGCAAACTACTCTAGTCTAATTTCTTATTACATATGGGTTTTGTATTTCCCGAGCCTGTACATGAATTCAGCATTTCAAATCTACACTGCAATTCCGCATCACAATGTGACCTCCGTAACTGGTAATTGTTAAGGCGTGGAATCAACGTCTTACACCTAGGTACCTCAACTCATGCACGGCCTTTTCTACCTCCTGACCAAATTCTGAGGATACAAATTTCCCTTTCGGCTCACAATTTTGAGAGCGCTTGCGCTTGCGATTCGCTGAAATTACAGCTAGGACTGAACGTAATTTCACCGACTCGGCTCGTTCGAAATCGAATATTACAACTTGCCCAATTTCAGGGTTATACCTCCAATTGCGAGGAGCAGGATCTTTCTGAATAATTCCCTCGTCATGGATTGCCGTAAGTGACTCCATCAACTTGGGAATGAGCGCTGCTTTGCCAATATCCCTTATCGCAGCATCAAATGATATCCCGCCGGGGCTGAGAAGCATCATATGTTCGAGATACGCGATTCCATCATAACTGTAAGGATGAACGAGATCAATGCTCCCCAGGTGCAGGGGTACATAAACCCCTTGGATTGATGTGAGGCGATTGTAGATGAAAGCCTCATGGCGAAGTTGTTCGCGAAACTCCCGGACTGTGCATTTTGCAGGCATAGTATATCCATGCGATGAAAGAGTGACTTTCAGCAGGGCACCTCGCGAGCCGTGAATACCTAGTGTTTCACAGTCGGCATTGATGGTCTCAGTAAGTTGCTGTCGCAATTTTCTGAGAAAGGAATGTCCCGTGATGACATGATGGGTCTTGCCGTGGTCACGAACATTTGGACAGGCCATATCGAGTTCCCCTCCGTGGACTAAGCCACGAAGACATTTCAGCGTACAATAACGGCGATGGTTGTCCTCAGAGAATGAGCCTGCTTTCGAGTGGGTGGGTGAAGAAGCATTGGTTGACATTTGTTTTCGTTCAATGCTACTGTGGGAATGTGGGCCCCTGCTCGGAGTATCTGGATCGTTTTCTTCATCTGAACTGCCATCTGGCAAGGAGATTCGGCAGCTGCTGTGGGTGGACTTGCGTCTTGTGTGACGTAGCTGTATTGGAGACCGGGTGAAATCCAGGAATTTTGCGGGACGGTATTCGGAAGATGGGACTTCATGTTCCGGGATTTCGTCCAGAAGTTCAGCAGGAATCACCTCCCAAATAGGAAGTTTGTTGATTGTATTTACACTCCAGGCCTGACTTCGAGAGGGCAGCTTTAGTGCTTGAAGCGTAAAGGCCAAAGATTGGCCCACGGCGGTCAGGTGTAAACGGTTGGGGCTACTTGAATTTGGATCCCATCCGGTGTCCACACCAACATCGCCTTTTGGAACAGACAGATGGTAGAGAAGCGTAGATGGATCGTCATCACTGATTCGAAGATATATGTCCGTTTCACCTGTACTCAGGACGGCCACGGGTCTCATAGCCCTCAGCATGTAGTCATATGGCTGAGAAAGCAGTGCGAGAAGAGCTCGCTGGAATCGTATCTTAGGGGCTTCATCATCCTTTCTAATAACCAGATCATCAACATCGATGTCGCCCAGGCCCTCATATATATGCCCCAGAGACACTTTATGTGGAGATTTGTATTCTTTTATGTAGGCAGCGACACGATGTACTGATTCGGAGGACTCGCTTGGAATATTGTAAACGCAATATTGATCGGCTCGGGGTCGTTTCATAGGAGGCCGCGAGGCCTTCGGCCCACTTTCTTGGGCACTAGATGATCTATTTTCCCGAGCAGCTATACGTGGAGAACGTCACCGTTCAGAGCGACCGCGGATATTCATACTCTGAAAGCTCTCTTGCAATTCGTCATCAGGACTTAGCGTATTAGAATGGTTCTCGAAACGGATGGACCCTTTTAAACCGAAGGTTTGTCGAAGCTGCGTGTCTTTGTAGAGCTCTTCAACAATTCTTGACACATGATCCTCGACAGTCTGGCGAAGGAAGTGATTCAGATCAAGCTCAGACCCGATCAGTTGCCGGCGGACATTTTCGCCCATCTCCTCAAGCGTATGAAGTGAGGTGAACAGTTCGTCTTTGACCAAGGATGATTCCATGAGCAACCGCCATATTTTTTCTTGTTCGAGCGGGAAAGATTCCCAGGCCCTGAGTTTCCGGGGGCGAGGTTTGTTACGAGCATTGCTGGGATCGTCGCGTGTCGACTGCGTTTCGTCCGTTTGAATTTCAAGGTTGAGAAATAAATGTTTGTGAAGGCCATCAAGAAATGTGGGGAGGTCGGTTTTCGAAGAACGCTGTCGCGAAATTGAAAGCTGCTGCTGGGATGCTGAAAGCCGTTCTTCAGCCGCTGCTAGCTGCTGCCGAAGCAGCTCAACTTCCGAAGACATGTGGATTCATGGCCGTGAATGCGTTTGTGACAGGAGATTTTCGAGCTGGACTGGTTTATGATCGCGTCGCAACACGTGCAAGGGAGGAACACGGCAAATGGAAAATCGTTTCCCCGGTACCATATATACAATTCCTTAGAAGCGTCGCACGTTGACTAATTAGATTCCTGTATTCTTTCAGTGAAAACGAAGAGAGTTGCACACTGCATTTCACTGGTTTCACATGTTGAAAGCCCGTTCACTTTAATGAGATACATATCCTGATCGACCATAACATAGAGCAGTTACATCAAGGTCTCAATCTCGGGTAAGGTTAGCAGTGAAGCCAGTGTGTTAAATCTTCCTCGAGTGTCTCTGACCACTGTGAGATTCCTAGTTCGAGGCTGTCTTATCCGAAGGTCTATATTATTTCAGGGTGTCTCCGCTAACTCTGTTGTGGATGTAGGCGATGGTACAGAATGGTCGTTAAAATGCCCGTCCTTTCGAGAAGTCTTTTTTTATCTCGGTCATCTCGCTTCGCCTGGTTTCCCGGGGTTGTTTTATATATTTTGCCTCAGTCGCTGCTTAATCGGCTGAACGACATTGCGACGATTCATTGTGAGAGGAATTTTCGATCACTGCCGCTGCCTTCAGCTGACGAGTCCTTCAGTGTATATTCGTTTTGGTTGACAACAGCGCGAGAGCGAATATATATATTTCCAAATCTCTTTTCAATGCCAGGCCGATGATTTCCTTTCGGAGTCTCGAGAATTTGTCTCACTATATCGAGATATTCGACAGATTGCTCAAGCATGTATGACAAGCCGCATCGTCCTACATCAATCATCTGTGAATCATGCTGTCCAATATCTAAGCCGATGAAAGACAGGTATATGATCATATATGCTTGAATAAGCTGAACATATTTGTATATACAACCACTCTCTGTACCTACCACGGTCTCTGCCCTATGTCCATTAATTTCCCAGACCAACTGTTTGCTTCAAAACTCGACATATTATATACACCACTCGCGAGGCTTAAACTTCAACGTGAACGAACTTACGAATGGAAATTGTGGATGAATGTATATGGATATTATATGATAATATGAATTGTATGCATATATCGCGTCGTTTACGTCACATATCAGATGAGTAAGCTGATCAACTATTTAACTAACTCAATAGCTATTCTATGCATTCGTTGGCGAAATCCATGTCTTCAGAGATGGGGCTCAATCCGACCTGTCCGTTGTCCCCTTCTGGAAACCCAACTTTTGATTGCTTCGGAGTTTCGGCAAGTGTGCTCACGCTCTGTTTGCCCGAGATAAAACGTGACTGGATAAGGTAGAGAAGTATTCGCCAGGACAGGCTTCAAAGTAACCGCCGTCAGGTCGCCGCAGCAAAGCAAGGCCTGTCGAAGATGGTCAACACAGTGATCAAGATGCATTTGGCGGTACTCGGGTGGAAGAGCCATGGATTTTGCGTAGTAATCAAGGTTTAGATGTTTGCGGATGGCGTTCAAACAATGAAGACTGTGCAACACATCTGGACCACCGTAAACGCCTTCTTTGGGTATCCTCCCACCGCTGGGCATATTTGAGAGTTTGGGGAGTGTAGTGTCAAGGTTCAGAAGTGACACCTCGGGCTCCTCCAAGCGAAAGTAACGGCCTGGATCCAAACCATGTTATTTTGGCTTGGGTGCACAGAATGGACTTATACTTACCACCTATAAGTTCATTCCAGTTCTTATCGACTTCAGTGTTTGGGGCACCGGTGTACCGCGGTTCGTTCTTGTCCCAAGAGGAAATGAGACTTCCATCTGAATCGTCTCTGATAGCGTTTGTGAACGCCGTTTCTCGGATTTGAATAACAGTTTGGATTGATCTAAGGTTAAGTCCATTAGCTTAATATCCACCAAAGCTCTAAGGTAGCAAAATCTGAGGTACTTACCAAAGTCGGGGGTAGCCCATATCACGCCCTCGTTCGGAACACTAGGAAACAACATGCCTTCCCAAATGGGTTTGAACCACAAAATGAGGGCCACGAAGAACCATGCATTAAGACGGAACGATTGCACAAATAGCGTCGATGTACTTGGTGTGGTTCTAAAGGTTCTCTCATTAGAGTGAATGCAAGAACTGTCCCTCAGGCTAATATACATGGGTTCACTTTGACTGCCAGTCATTTTCCAAAGGCGTTGGATTCAGGCCAACTAGTTCACTTTTATTTTTCCAAACAACCCCAGAAAACTTCTGCTATAGGATATAAGACAGCAAATATTCAATTTAACTTCCGATGATTCAGAAATTTGTCATAGTATGCTTTATTGTTGTACAGTCATTCTCGAAATCGGCTTGACCAATTCTCATTGAGAAACTCTTTGCTGGACCCACCGCCCAGTCCTTAGCGCGGAACTTTTATTTGGCCTGCCGCATGAATTAGGCCCGGTAGCGTTGAAACGCATAAGGTTGGTCATCTATCAACTTTTGATGTTTTCGTATGATTTTATTGCTCTTACTAATTTTTGTTGTAGATGCCCAGAATAATCGATTAATTGTAAAATTTTTGACTGACAATATGTTGTAAACCGTTCTAAACCGAGAATGTACTACAAATCTGCATCTTTCGGCGGCCCTCGATTTAATGCTGGTCGCTCAATAAAAAATCGACGCTAGGGCCTTGGCAGCGGGGCAATTTTAGAGTTGGTGAGTGTGTTTTGGTCAAGCCGATTTCGAGAACGACTGTAGTGCCCTATACTTGGCTCAATTGGATTCACATAGAAGAGTTGTGCTACCCGATCAATCAATAGTTATTAAAGTCCCCTTTGCTAAATACCGTACCAATATCGTTTGAAACCATATTTTAATCCAGCAAAGACAACAATGCTTTGACCAAACGGATCCTTCGTCCTCTATCCCCTCCCCCACATGTTAACTAGTCCCGCCAAAGTGTACAATGTTTTCGCGGTCAATACTCAACCCGGATTAATACAGCAGCTCTCTAAGCCGCAAACACAAGCACCTCCCATTACTCAATTTCTTACATGGTTAAGCAATTATTCATAAACTAGACTGGCATTATTGTAATTTATGAAATATTAAGAGCTTTTTTCGACACACGCTAAAATATGCGTCCTGCATTGGTCTATTGGTCTTCTCGAAGCTGTGATTAATCACGTTACTCACGAGTGTGCCCTTTGGAAGCTCTAACATATGATATGATTAATGTAATGTGTAATAGAATTATGTCAGCCTAGTTTCTAGCGAAGTGTACTTTGGGTCAGGATACATACTGGGCTGTTGTGTGTGAAAAGGTAAGAAACACATATAATGCGGACTCCTTGCACCTTTCTGGTCTATATCTCAGCTCAGTATTGTGCTCAAGTTCCCCATTATTGTGGAAAGATCCAGAATTCACAAGGTGAGTTTTTTTCTCTCTGGTGCCGCAAATTCTCAGTTAACAAGTTAAGCCTCAGCACCCAAATAGTCTAAAATGTACCTCTTGGGCATGATTTTCGCTTTTACCATGGCATCATCTGCATTTCCCTTGAACCATGTTACCCAGGCCCCTTCTTGGCTAAAGCTCGATGTTCTCAAACGTTTCAATGAGGGCGGAGCTCCCATGAATTCTACGGTCCCTATCGGCAATAAAGAGTCATCCACTGATGCCACCGGGCGCGGAAAAGAAGTCTCTATAGATATCGCAAGGCGCATCGAACAGAGCAACCAAACCATTGACATCGCCAAACGAGGTGATGAGCACGATGCTATCAACAGACCCAAACTTGCGAGTAGGCTCGGGGCGATCTTCGTGGCTTAAGTAGAAAGCCTTCTCCATAACCCCAACCTATTTTCTGTGCCGTGAATTTGTGAAATCCATCAGCTTGTTACAAACCGTGGATTGTTTAATAACATCCATGCGAGTATATTGCGCTTGAATAAATCTGAAGTTTTCAATTACATATAAATCAATAATTTTCACAATACATACGCATATATGCATTCAGAAGAGTAATTACGTGGCCCTTATACAATTGAAAAATTGGGAGGGCGACTGTGGAGGAAGTCTAAACAAACTTTCTGTTTACCAGCCACCGACGAATCGTAAGGTATAAAGAGCCCAGCGAGTATCAAAATCCAATATTGATTCTTCGAGACCGTTACCGAGTTGGAGCTAAGCGGGAAAAGGGTCCCTTCGCCTTCTGACGTAATAGGAGGGAATGACAACAGACGCGTTTAACAGCTTCCGTAGCAATTTTTGCATCGTCGTTTTCTATGTCTTAGATATCTGCACTGTATAATCTTGGTCACCGTAGCTAGCAGGTCTTGGCTTTCTGGCTGAGAAAATAATGTGATCGAGGCTCTTTTGCGTGATTCTTTGTCCAAAATTTGAGTACGGACTCACGTATTTAAAGTCGAAACATAGCTTTGGCGCACCTTCAGTTATTGCTGGGAGACAGCTTACATGGTAGATATGCATATCAAAAATTGGTCACATGAAGGAGTTTCTTTTTACGTCCACATGTACACAAGACTTGAACATTATCAGAACACCCCGAACTCCTGATTTATTAGTGCAGCGGGACTCGGGTGGCAATCTGCTATTAAAATAGTATGCCTTGAATGCTCCTAGGAGCATTTTTCAGTTTCCTTAGGACCGAAAGTATATAAAACACAAAGCAGCCATCAATATAATGAGTCTATTCGATTCCCGAATGAATCTATTATCCTTTCTCGTTTAGGCCCCATTATAGCATCAATCTCTCACTAAGCGTCAGCTCTGCTATATCTTCTCTTTCAGACAAGGATGTTTCTGTCACTTCCTCTTGAATTACTTGTATGGGTTTGCAATCATGTCGACGAAGAGAGTCTTCTAGCTTTACGATATGTCTCCCGCAAACTATACCCTATTGCAACAGAACGACTTTTCTCTCTTATCAGCTCTGAGCAGCCCGGTCCGTTATACCGAGCTGTGAGAGACAAGCGACTTGATATCGCAAGGATTTTCTTGACGAAATACAGTGCCGATATAAATGCCGAGTATGCGGGATGTACACCCATCCTGCTCGCTGTCGAAGCACGAAATCTCGAGGCCGTGAAATTCTTACTAAACGAGGAAGATATCGACGTCAATTATCAAGATCACTCTGGCCACAGTCCATTACATTGTGCAATCCTCAACAGTAGTCTTGCGATCTTTGAGCGGCTCATCAGCTTCGAATCGACAAACGTGAACTTGCCAAACTGGATGGGAATCCCGCCAATTACAACAAGCCTGTTACACAACCAATCATACATGTTACAAGCGCTTTTACAACATCCTCAAATTGAAATCAACGCGCTTGACCGGTTAGATCAAAGTCCCGTCATGTGGGCCGTCGAACGGGAAAATTACGGAGCTCTCCACATACTTGGGAAGGATACTCGAGCGGACTTCAATTGTCGCGACTTGTCAGGAGATACACCACTACTTCGAGCGGTGAAAAAGCATACAGAGCCTTCGGCCATCAAACTCGTTGATTGTCTTCTTTGTTGCAACAACATCGACATCAATTCAAAGGACAAACACCTTCGGACAACTTTCTGGTACGCGGTGGACTCATGCAGTGAGAGCTTGGTCCGCTTATTACTGGACCGAGAAGGCCTGGAGATCAACGAAGTCGATGCAAATGGCTGGACACCTCTTGCGGTAGCGGCTACACGTGGAAACCTGTTAATCTTGAATCTTCTACTTGAACAGCGGAATATTTTGGTTAACGCCGTTTCACCAGGGGCAGTATCTCCTCTGCTTGCAGCATGCTCAGAAAATGATACTACTATAGTCGAGCGACTTGTTGAGCAAAAAGGCATAGCTATTAACGAAATAGGGAGAGCCCATACTCGCCTACTCGCCTGCTCTGACAGATACAAGGATACAAGCTACTCTTTGTGCACTCCCCTCATATGCGCTTGTACAATGGGCTATCTTGACATTGTGAGGCTTTTGATAAACAACGAAAACCTTGATTTGAACGCTGTCGATGGCCAAGGCCGAACTGCATTTTGCTGGGCCGCGGCTAGGGGACACCGTAAAATTTGTTGCCTCTTACTTGCCCAGCCTGGTATTCGAATAAGATTGGAAGATGTGAATGGAGTAACGGCATATCATGCTCCGAAAATTTATCGCCATCCACTTGTTTCAGTCTTATGCAAAGCCCTTAGATCTCAAAGTACGAAGGAACGTTTCAGCCGATATTCTTGACGTATCTGCATAACCGGGAAGTTGTATTCAGCCACTACGGCGTGAGGTAAGGTCCAGAACGCTGCTGATTTCTTGGCTATTTCTGACCTTCCTTTGACATCATATAGGATCTATAGAATGAAAATAAAAGATAAAAGTAGAACCCAACCAGCTGGTTGATGCGTTACTATTTGAAGCGGATAACGATCCCTCTGTGCATAACGGAGCACACAGGCCCGCCCACTTTGAGGGTAGGGTGAAAGAATTACATTTGTCCCAACTGATTCAACAAAAATTTCAAGCTTCGCTCATTGCATAAGATTAGGTCAAGGTCTCAATATTGATACAGTATCTAAGACATTCCACCGCGTAACTAAAACCTTTTTCATCAAGGTACAGTGTTTCCGGAAATTGGTGTCACCACTTCTGCTCTTCTCTTGTTCCCCGAACCCTAAATGCCAAGAAACACTAAACTACTTTTGACTGCCATGTCAGCCTCCTTAGTTTTGACTGTGTATTATAAAAAAAAACCGGAATATCATAAAAGCGTGTGGCGTGTTACGTACAGTAAAATTGGAAATCAAAATTCCTATCCTTGGATTACACTAAGCTACATTTGGCCAAGCGCGGTCCTCAGCCACTGATCGATGTACCTTTTTGCCGACTGTCAGAAATACTGTAATTCCAATT
>Ga0209673_1000883_pt1 | contig 38842 bp, 50 predicted proteins | sample AraplaCol_mMS_r2_2_FD_184274 | JGI IMG/M metagenome (GOLD analysis project Ga0209673, IMG submission 184274) | Arabidopsis root microbial communities from North Carolina, USA - plate scrape MF_Col_mMS_r2 (SPAdes) (version 3) | ecosystem: Host-associated > Plants > Roots > Endosphere | place... | reverse complement strand
CATGGAAAAGGGTGCCTCCCCCTCGAGGGAGGCGGATGAATCCGCGGCAAGCACGAACCCTGTGCTCGTTGTCCTTGTCGTTCCAGTTGCTGTTGCCGTTCTCGAAGTCCTGGACGAAGGCGTTGTTGCGCGAGTTCTGCGTGATGACGAGCTATCTACATCGCCGGGCCGAAGGCTTGCGCCGATCGGCTCGGAAACTGCGCCGGACCAGAGCGCGAGCTGCTGCTGCTGCTCGCCGGTCTCCGTGGTGCGCATGGCGGTGGGCTTGTGGCCCAGCGGCTCGACCGGATTCATAAAACGCACGGGCATGATGGCCTTGACCGTCATGCAGCAGGCGCTGCGGAAAGGGTGCCGAGGGTCTGCTTGCGCCAACCGCCGGCTTGCGAGCCGATGGCGTCGAGCAGTTCGACGGATGAAGCCCAAAGCTTCGGGGAAACCAGTTCTTTGTCAAAGCCGATGCGAAGCATCGCCGTGGTGGCGCGCAGGTGGCGCAGCAGGTTGTCGAGTTGCTGCAGCCGCTCGGCGCCGCGGCAGGCATTCGCCATGGCCATCGACTCCAGCATCTCCATGCAGAGTGCGTGGATCTTCTCGCCCAAGCTGCGCTTGAAGATGCGCGGCATCTGTGTTTGCACGTCGAGTGCGAGCGAGAGCAGGGCGCAGCCGTGCTTGAAGATCGGGAGGTCGGTGTAGAGGGCCATGGTTCCAAAAAAATTCGCGAACCGGCGCTCAGCGCCGGTGAAGGGCTGAAGGTGTCAAGCGGTCAAGTGAATCCAGCGGCAAGCACGAACCCTGTGCTCGCCGTCCTTGCCGTACCAGCCGCTGTGGCCGTGCTCGAAGTCCTGGACGAAGGCGCTGAGGCGCGAGAGCTGCGTGCTTGAGAGGTAGTAGTCGTCCTTGCTGAAGTGCGCCTTCGCGTGGGCGTGGGCCAGCACGAGATCGACGCGGCTCGGCAGGTGGAAGTCGGTGTGACCGTCTTCCGTATAGGCGGCGGCCCATTCGGCGGCGGGGTGCTTGCTGCCGCTGGCCAGCAGCGCCGCGGTGTTCGCGCGGCCATCGTTCATGCTGCTCGCGCCCGGCACGTCGATGTACGGTCCATAGGCGAGGTCTTCGGCCTCCGATGTGCCGAAAACCAGGTGGCGCTCCGGCAGGCCATCGGATGCCGCGACGGTGCAGATGTAGCGGCCACCCTGGCCGGGCCAGATCTCGCCGGCGGCCGGTGGCGCGTCGATCACGGGAAGGTCGCGCAGCAACGCAAGGAAGTGGATCGCGCGAGCCCCGGAGACGGTTGCGACCGCCATTGCAGCGGTTTCCTCGGCGGTGTAGAACGATTGAGGGTTAGCGCGGAAGTCGTTCTCCCAATTCTCGAAGGCGCTGGCGGCGCTGGCGAGATTCAGGCGGAAGGGCGGCGTTGTGACGGTGGTCATCGATGGTCCTTTTGAAAAAATTTCGCGAACCGGCGCGAGCGCCGGTGAAGGGGTTAAGCGGTCAAGAGGTCAAGTGGAATCGCGCGGCAAGCACGAACCCTGCGCTCGCCGTCCTTGCCGTCCCAGGTGCTGTAGCCGCCCTCGAAGTCCTGGACGAAGGCGCCGTCGCGCGAGCGCTGCGTGCTGGTCCAATACCAGCCGTCGGTGCTGAACAGCTCGGGCACATTGGCGGCGGCCGAGTTGAGTTCGCCGAGGCTCGGCACGAACCAATCGGCGTGCCCGTCGATGCGCAACTCGCGCACGCGCAGCGCGGCGGGGCACTCGACGTCGGCCATCGCTTCGGTGTTGCCGCGGCCGTCGCTGCGGCTCTTGGCGCCGGCCACGTCCTTGCCGTATTCGCCCCACTGGCTGCGGAACTCGCCCGCGGCCGCGTCGGACACGATCAGTGCGTAGGGCGGCTGTTCGGCGTCGCCGACGCGCGGGGCGCGCAGGATCGCGGCGAAGGTGCCGCCCTGGCCGGGGATGGTGGCGCCGAAGGCCGGCAGGGTGATCGCATTGGTTTGCATGAAGTGCTCCGGTGGTTGGTCGAAAAAAATTCGTGAACCGGCGCTCAGCGCCGGTGAAGGGTTGAAGGTGTCAAGCGTCCAAGTGAATCCAGCGGCAAGCACGAACCCTGCGCTCGCTGCCCTTGTCGCCCCAGTAGCTGCTGCCGTGCTCGAAGCCCTGGACGAAGGCGAGGTCGCGCGAGTACTGCGTGCTGCTCCAGTACCAGCCACTCGTCTTGAAGAGGCTGGGCGCGCACACGTAGGCCATCAGCAGATCCATGCGGCTGGGCAGGTGGAAATCGCTGTGGCCGTCGGCTTGGTATTCGCTGGCCCATCTCGCGGCGGCGTGGTCGCGGCTCGCGGCGAGCAGGGCGGCGGTGTTGGCGCGGCCGTCGATCTGGCTGCGCGCATCGGCCACGTCGACCGAGGGGCCGAAAACGAGGTCTTCCGCCTCGCCGGCGCCGAAGACCAGGTGCCGCGCCGGCAGGCCGAGCAGAGCGGGCTGCGTGCAGATGTAATGACCGCCCTGGCCGGCCCAGTATTCGCCGTGCGCCGGCGGCGTCGGGCCGGTAGTGGCTGCTGCGGGCTCGGCCGCGAGTTCGGTGAACGCTTCGATGCCGCCAATCGCCGACAGGGGCAAGTGCAGGTTGATCGTGGCGTGCGCGATGTGGAGTTGCATGGGGTGCCTTTCAGGCGTTGGTGGATTGCGGGGCCGGTGAGGGGGTGGGGCGGGCGCGTGCGGCGGCCTCCTGCTGGTGCATGCGCGCGATGGAAACCGTCATGGCCTCGCGCATCTGCTGCGGCGTGCTGTTACGCACCATCTCTTCGTAGACTTCGAGGCCGGTGGCCATGGCCTGCAGGCCGAGCCCGTCGAAGCCGTAGCGCCCGTGCTTGCCGCGGATGTCGTCGCAGCGGATCAGCGCATCGCGCGCGGCCAGCATCGGGCCGACGCACAGTTCGTCGATCTGTTCGGCGCGAACGATGCCGACATTGATGGCGGCGGCCAGGCGGTCGAAGAGGTCGTCGTCGGTGCTGCCCTTACGCAGATCGTCGAAGGCGCTGTGCAGCTTGGTCAGGATGTCGTCGCCGAGCGCTTCGTCCATGGGGCGGCAGGCGGCGATGACAGCGGCCCAGGTGGTGGGGTTCGGCGCCGGCATGTTCGTGCGGCGGTGCGTGGCGCGGCGTTGGGCGCGGTTCATGCGACCCTCATCACTTCAGCGATCACATCGCGCGCCACCGGCGGGCAAACGGCATTGCCGAGCATGTGCACGGCCTGCCGGTGCTGGGCTGGCAGCTTGTAGCCCTCGGGAAAGCCCATGGCGGCGCAGTTCTCTGACGCCGTGAGCATGCGCATGCGATCGCCATCGACGACGGCCCATCGATCCACAGTGGTCACCGTGCCCAGAGGGCGCGAGAGGCAGCGGCCCGTGCGGCCGGAACCGCTGCCGTAGTACGGCATCAGGAAGCGCCGTCCGTGGCGCGCGCGGCCCGCGGCCACGCGTGCCAGGGTTGCAGCAGAGCGACCGGGCTTGTCGATCGGCGACCATGCCCCTTCGTCGAATCGGACGAACGAATCGGCGCCGACGTGCGCGCGCGGCCGGAGCTGCAGGTGCAGCGGGTGCTTGCTGCGAGTGCAGACGATGAAAAGGCGGCGGCGGTGCTGCGGCACGCCGTGGTCGGCTGCGTCGATGATGTGGGGTGCGATCGCATAGCCGAGCGCTTGCATGGCCGAGCACCATGCTGGGAACAGGGCCCACTTCGCGAACTCGACAACGTTCTCCGCCACGGCCGCCGCCGGCAAATGGTGTTCGCAGGCGGACACCACGGCCCATGCGGTGCTGCGCTGCGCGTCGTGGTGCGGCTTCTCTTTGCCGCGCGCGTGGGTGTGACCCTGGCACGCCGGCGAGGCCAACAGCAGATCGTGAGCCGGCACATCGCGCCAATCCGTCTGGTGCAGATCCTGGCAAGCGTGCTCGGTGCCTGGGTGGTTGGCCGCATGCACGTCGACTGCTGCCTGCCAGTGGTTGGCCGCCCAGACGACAGTGCAACCTGCCATCTTGGCGCCCGTGGAGAAGCCGCCGGCGCCAGCGAACATGTCCGCGGCTTTCATTCGATCACCTTCGGGAACACGCGGTTCTGCCCAAACAGGCTCGGCAGCGCGAACGCGTCATAGGCGCCCGGCCTCTGGCACGTGCGCCCCAGCTCCGGGCACTTGTACGGCTCGCCCGCGAACGAACTGGCCGCGATGAACCCCGGCCCCTTCTTGCGCATCGCCGCGTCATAGCGGTCCAGCGCGCTCGCGCCTTTGCGCGTGGCGACGTAGCGGGTGATCGGCGTGCCGTCGCGGCGCGTGCCGCCCTGAGCGCGCACCATGCCGCGGTTCTGCAGCTGGTCGAGCGCCATGGAGGCGGATTGGCCGTGCCCGTTGGCAATGGCGCCGCCCTCGAGCAGCGGCGTGCCGACGATCACGCGCAGCACGGACGACGTGTCGACCGTCAGGGCCAGCGGCGAGCGGTCGATGGGGTTGACACGCTTCATGCGGCGCTCCTGTGGCCGGCTTCGATGCCGAACTGCAGCTCGTCGAAGCGGTCGCGGAACGCCTGGCGCCAGTCCTTCCACGTCATGGCCTCGCGCTCGGGCGTGTCGAGCCGCAGCCAGTCGAGCGGTGCGATGCGCCGGTCCGGCGATTCCTCGTTGTCGCCGAGCACGTCCCAGCCGGCGTGCGTGTCGGCGTTCCACACCGTTAGGTCGCGACGCTCGGTGGCCAGCGCCACCAGGTCGATGTGCCGCAGGCCGGCGCGGTGGTTCACGAACACCGTCTGCAGGCCGAACTTGGCACGTACCGTCTTGGCGTGCTCCGTCTCGAACACATTCCACGCATGGGTGCCGCCGGCGAAAGCGCTGCGCAGGTTCACGGCGGCCTTCGCCGGGCTGCTCAGGTCGTTGGTGTAGGACTCGTGCCCGTCGTGCAGCAGCGCCGCCATCTGCGCGACCAGCGAGAGGTCGATGCGCTGCGCGATCTCGCTGCACAGCAGGCTGTGTTCGGCCACGCTGTACGGGCGCTTCGTTGCGCCGTGAAAGCGATTGATGATGGCGAGTTGGTGCGCGATGTCTTCGATGCGCACCGGGCGGCCGGCGTCGGTCAGCGAGGCGGCACCCGTCAGGTGGTACTCGGCCCCGGTGGCGGTGATCATCCAACTCATGATTTCGGCTCCTGGCCCAGCGCGGCGAGCGCGGCCTTGTGTTCGTGGAAAAACTTCTTGAAGGCCTGGCCGGCGGCGCTGGCGAAGGGCCAGCGGCAGGCGTCGGCGGGCGTGAGTCCGCGTTCGGCTGCCGCGTGGGCCTCGCGCTTGACCATGTCCAGGGAAACGATGTCGTGGGCCATGGGTCAGGCGGCCTGTGCGTCGGAAGGGCTGCGCGCGGACAGCAGCTCGCAGGTGCGCACGGTGGCGTGCGTCTCCGGCATGCCGGTGCTGCCGGGTATCGAGCGCGGGTTCTCCAGCTCAAGGCGCAGGATGTCGCCGGCCTTGAGGTTCATATGCGCCTGGCGCCAGGCCTTCGCCTGCGGGCCGACCCAGCGCACGATGTAGCCTTCGACGCGGCCCTTGCCCTGGTTGTCGATGCAGCGCACCTTCAGCACGTACTCGCCGGCATCGTTCACGTGCTCGCTCGCGGCCGGGCGGTTCGGGCGGTCCTTGCCAACGAAGAAAATTCCGGTGGTGATGGTGGTCACAGGCGTGCGCCTTTCTTCTGCTCGGCGCGCACGCGCCGGAAGGTCTTGCGGATGTCGGTGGCGACGCTCTCCGTGTACGAAAAGCGCGGGTCGGCGAGGCCGCCGATGGGGCCGGTGGGCAGCACGGCCTTGGGCCGGCGCCGGGTGGGTTGCTGGATGACGATCACGGCGTGCTCCAGCCGTAGACCGCCAGCGCCGCGAGGGCGATGGGCAGCACGATGAAGGTCGCCGCGCCGGAGGCGAGGGCGAAGACGAAGCGTGCGCGGTTCATACGGCGCTCCCGATGCCCTTGGCGCTGGCAACGCGCCATTGGTCTTCAGCGGCGTCCATCGCGGCGGAAAAGCTCGAATGTCCGCCCGTGCTCGAGCCGGTCACATGCTTCCAATGGCCGCTGTATTCCTCGATGCTGGTGTAGTAGTAGCCGCTGCCGCCGACCTCGTCCCCTCGGAAGGGGCCATCCTGCCGTTGCTGGATGACGACGCGGCGCGTATTGGCGGGAGGGATGGCAAAGCGCCACTCCACGCTGACGCTGTGCTTGACCATCTCCTTGCGGGCCGGGATGAATGCTGTCGCTTCGGCCGCCGGCGAGCTGGATGCTTCGTCGAAGTGGCGCTCCCACTCGAGCATCTGCTCAGCCTTGGCCTCCTGGCGGTCGAACATCGCGTTCTTGTCCATGTCGAAGGCACGCACGTTGCACTCGATCTGCGCCAGGACATCGGCGGTTTCCTCGTGCAGCCGTTGGCGGTTCGTCTTGCCGCTCGCCGGATCGATGGCGTCCATGCCTTGGATGCTGATGCGGGCGAGCACGGCGCCCAGTTCGTTGACCTCTTCGAGCGTCTTCCCGATGCGGCGGGCCTGGCGCGGATCGCGGTCTGGCGCCCACGGGTTCATGCGTGGGGTTGGCAGGTGCTGCGCGCTCATACGAGGCTCCATTCGTCCGGCACGGTGCCGCGCATCGGAACCTTGAGTTCGTCGCGGACGTGGGGAACATCGAGCTTCAGGCGCCCGTTCTTTGCATTGAGGTGCTCGACTGCCGACATGGCCGGGGCTTCGATGCCCTCGGGCTGTTCGATGACCGTGAGCTGGCGCTCGTCGAACTTCGGCAGGTCGCACTCGCTGTCGAAGAGAAAGTGCGGCTGGTCGAACGCGACAGGCGCGGCCAGCTGCAGGTGCAGCACCTGGTCGACGTGCTTCAGCGCGCGGCTCATGCGGGCACCTCGACCAGGTCGCCGAAGTTGTCGACCACGGCATTGACGTGGCGCTCCCAGGTTCTGCCGCTCGCATCCAAGCGCTTCTCGTAGCCGGTCCAGAAGGGCGTGGTGTCGCCGTGGAATCGGTACAGCTTGATCGCCGTTTCGAAGTTGTCGAAGTAAGCGTATGCGGAGTTGCTAGTCGCGCCGTGGTGATGGGGCGCACCATGCGGCGCGAGCACCACCGTGCCGGGCGCCGGACCGGCTGCTTCGGCGGCTTCCTGTAGCAGGCGGTGCAGCAACTCGGCCGCGGTGACTGACATGGGTGCCAGCACTATCTCGGCCAAGGCATTCGGAGCTTGGCTGCGCGCGTTCACGAAGCCACCCCGTGAGCCTTGAGGAATTTGGCGGAGTACTCCTTGCCGACGTAGATCAGTCGGTCGGTGCGCTTGCCATCCTCTTCGAGGATCTCCATCGTGGCGGTGCTCTGCAGCACGGCCATGCTGTGCTCGTGGGCGAGCTGTGCTGCGAGGCTCAGGCGTTGCGGTGTCTTGCGCGCGGCCTTAGGTTTGGTTGTTGCCATCTGCGATCACTCCGGTTGTGGGCGAGTGAGTGCAGTTTAGAACAAACTAAACGAAATCGTCAATAAAAATCTAAACTTCTTCTAAAGTCCTTCCCGAGTTGTTTTCTGACTCGGTCATTCATTGGCTGGTACGCTGCTGAGGCGTTCGCGTCGGAGTGGGGTGGCTGTCGGCCAACTCCCGATGATTGGTCGCACAGTCAAAAATCCATCGGAGGGACCAAATCCATGCTGACATTTCTCTATGCGTTGACGGGGATCGGTTCGGTCATCGGCGCATTTCTTCTGGTCTTCACTATCGTTGGCTCCCAGAGCGCGCCCCAGCAAGCTGCAGGCGCCGCAATGGCAATCGGACTCGCCATCGTTCCCTACGTCTTCAGCCGTTGCATCCAAATCATCGTGAGCGAAACTTCTCGGCGGAAAGAGAACGAAAGACTCGTGACGCAACTGATCGCACTCGAGCTGGCGATCGCGAAGATTGCCGCGCCCCGTTAGCTGTGAGAGCGGCTGCGCGCGGTCTACGAGATCTGCAGCCCAGCTAGAGATCTCGATCTGCTGGAAATGGCCACTGGGAGATCCAACGGAAAAAGCCGCCTGTGGCGGCTTGAGAGGGGCGGGACATTTCCGCCTGCTCCGGTTATTGACTCACTCCAGGTCGCCTAACTCGGTCGCCTCTCGTAGGCGCTTAGGCAGCCGTCGCTTTGGAGCCTCCCACGACATGCTGATTGAATCGGATTTGGTGTGTCCAGCAGTGCCAGTCGCGACGATCTTGTCGGTCACGAAGTTCAGGCCTTTCACCAGCGCGAGAACCCCCAACTGCAAACGGTCGGCGCAGGTGCCAAGCACGTGAAACTCGGTGCCGTTCCTGGTCGCTGTGATATGGATCGATCCTTGTAGTTCCCCCGAGCTCTCCAGCGCCCTCATTTGGTCTAGCACCGTTGCGGTGTCACTTTTTCTTGCCGCCCGCCGCGGCATCGGAATCACGTCGCCCATTCCCGTCTCCTAGATCTAGTACGCCAAGATTCCCAAAAATGTGAGATTGGCGCTTTCCATCATGCTCAGGCGGGGTACCTTTGTCACCTTCGGTAACCAGCAGCTTAAGAATTAAGTCCGATTTATTTTTCGCGCTCGCTGGGTCGGAGGCCATAGCTGCAAGCAATGGAGCGACTGCGATTAGAGTGTCGCGATCTGACCTCTCAAGCGCTGCGGATAGGGTGTGAAGGGCTTCGGTGAGTTGCACCGATTCTGCTCGCGACGCCGCGGGGGAGGGCTCGTGCTGGCGTTCAAAGTAGTCCTCAGCAAGCCCTAGGACGCCGGCCAGCTTTCGAGCAGACCGTTCGCCAAAAGAGTCGTCTGGGCTTAGAAGCTGTGTGATCCGACCTTTCGAAAGTCCGGCCTTCTTAGCGAACTCGGCTTGATTCCCGCGCGCCTTCCTCTCGATCAGCTCTTGCAGCCGTCGCTTTCTGGTTTGAGTGCGCTCGTCCATATGTTTAGTCGAGGATAAACATTCTCGGTTTAGAAGTGTCTTGACGGTAGCGTTTAGGGTGTTCTAAACTGAAAGTTATGAATCTAAAGACATGGCTCGAGGCGGAGCGCGGTCGATCGAAGGCGCTTGCCGATGCCTTGGGGGTCACGCCCGGGCGCATCTCTCAGATGGCTGACGACGGCGTCCCGCCCAAATTCATGTTCGCTGTTCGCGATTTCACTGGGGGGCAGGTCACTCTCGAGGCGCTCGTTGGCGCGCGCACGCCGGAAGCTAAGACGGCGGAACCCCATGGGGTAGGGAGTGCCTGACTCATGACTTGGCTCACCTACACCCTCATCGCGTTGAGCCTCGTGCTCGCCGCATTGCCGTTGCTCATCATCGCGATCGGCCTGCCCAAGCTCAAGCAGCAGCTCGACGCGCAGGCGCTCGGGCCCGACGACGGGGAGGGCGGTTGATATGCGAAGCACTAGCACACAGAGGCTGCGTGTCTGCCGCGAAGCGGCCGCCGACCAGCCACATTGGGTTTGGTCTACGACGTTCGATTTAGAAGTTGACCCAGTCGGTCCAGCCGCGCCGAATCGATCATCACTTCGAGCGCGGTTTCCCCGACTTGCAGAAGGATCGATCCGTCGGATTTTGGTGGACGGCGTAGATCGATCACCGACGGCGTCATGAAGGCTATTCGCTCGCCCGGGATCTTCGACACGTCGACGAGCGTCCCCGTGCGTTCGCCCGACATTCTTGCCGCCTCCAGCAGCCTGGTCAGTAGTCGTGCCAATCCCTCCGGGGAGCAGGACAGAACGGCCTCCCGGCCATCCTGCGCGACCTTGAGGGCGATGCGATTGGTCGTCTGGTCGAAGGCGTGGTCCGTGATCTTGTCCAGGCTGATGTGCACCATTTTGTCTGCCCGTCGCCGGGTCCGTGTTGTGGAGCTCGGACTCTACCCGGCGATGGGGCGGGCGCCATGCGTCATGAGCGCCTGCGACATCCTGTTCTGTGGGGGCGATGGTGGGAGCGATGCCCAGGGCGAGTTCGCCTTCGCGGATCGCATCCAGCAGCGCAAGCCAGAACGCAACCGCGTCCACCTCGACCGGAACGGTTGACCAATGACCGGCGCTGACATCTTTTTCTTCCATGCCTGCATTGCACCGCGAGCGCTGCACTGCAACAACTTCAACGCGCGGCCGGATTTGACAGGAGACCAGCCATGAATCTCGACGTAACGCCGCTGCTGCAAGCTGCGGTCATGAGCTACCGCAGCCCCGACAGCGATGGCTCGAATGGGGCCTTGGGTCTCGCGAAGCTGATGCGCATCTCCAATGGCATCCTGAGCCGCAAGGTGAGCCCGACCGACGCAGGCGCGCACTGCAGCCCGGAGGAATTCATCACCATCTGCAAGGAGACGGGCGACCTGGCGCCGCTGCACGCGCTGGCCGCCGCGCTCGGGTGCGTGGTGATGCCCATGCCGCAGGACGCCACGGGAGAGATGTCGCCCACGCTGGCGACCAACTTCAAGGAAGACGGCGAATGGCTGCAGGCCGCATCTGCGGCATACGCGGCGCCTGCGGTGTCGGACAACATGCTGGCACAGGCCACTCGCGAGGGCATCGAGAGCATTCGCGCGACGGCGAATACCCTTGGGCAGCTCTACGCGAAGAATGCTGAGAACAAGGGCGGCCGGCCAGCACGGTTGAAGGTTGCGTAATGGCCGGTGACTGGATCAAGATGCGCTCAGACCTTCGGACGCATCCGAAGGTTGTCCGCGTTTCGTCCGCTTTGAAGGCGGACAGGCTGCGCGTTATCGGCGCGCTCTTTGTCGCGTGGAGCGTGTTCGATGCGCATTCCGTCGATGGCACGCTAGAAGGTTACGACGCCGATGTGTTGGATGAGACAGTCGGCTTTCTGGGCTTTTCCCGCGCGCTGATTGCTGTCGGATGGCTCGAAGAGCGAAGGGACGGCGAGATGCAAACCCTTGTCGCGCCTCGCTTTTCCGAGCACAACGGGCAGTCAGCGAAGAAGCGCGGCCTCGATGCGGAGCGGAAACGCGCCACGCGCAATAGCGCACCTCCCGTCCGAGAAATGTCCGCTTCACAAGCGGACAAAAAGCGGACCAGAGAAGAGAAGAGAAGAGAAGAGAAAGAAGACAACACACGCGCACATGGCGATCTCCCTGCGAGTGTGCGTGCGCGCGACGATGGAGCCGAACTCCCAAACCCCACGCCGGCCGGGGATGCGTGCCGGGCGATGCGACAGGCCGGAGTGGCCGATGCAAACCCGTCGAATCCAAAGCTCTTGGCCCTGATCGACAGGGGAGTGCCGGCAGCTCAGTTCGCTGACGCGGCGCGCCGTGCGGCCGACAAGGGCAAGGGGATGGGCTACGCGTTGGGAATCGTCGAGGGCGAACTGCGGGAGGCGCTCGATCTCGCGTCCGGGCCGGCAGTGCCGACGGGGCCATGGGATGCGACGCGCAGCAGCATCGAGGCGAAGGCGGCCGAGTTCGGTCTCTCTCCTTGGAACGCCGATGACCTGAGCCCGGGCCGCGAGTCATTCGCTGCGTACACCGAGCGCGTCCGCAACCTGGTCGCGCAGGGCGAAGGGGTGGCAGCGTGAGCGAGTGCCAGACGAGCCGGGCCTATCGGCTGATCACTGACTTCGAGTACGGGATCGGAGGCGAGCGGCAGGGCTTGACGCCGGCGGAGCTGCGCCGGGCCTGGCGCGCGAGATATGGCGCGGAGTTGGCATCGCGGCGGGCGTACGCATGCCTGAGCGAAGAGGGCTTGGTTGAATTGCTCCCGCGTCGCGTGTGCACCGTGACCGGCATTCGCACGCACCCGTACGCCCGGAACAGCAGGAGGGTCGCGTCGTGGTGACCATCAGCGTCAAGGACAACTTCCCCGAAGTGAAGCGGCTGCTGGCCGAGCAGCACCAGCAGGTGCCCTTCGCGCTGGCGGTTGCCCTCAACAAGACGGCAGAGCATGTGAAGAGCGAAGAGCTCATACACATGCAGGCTGTCTTCGACCGTCCGACGAAGTACACGATGTCTTCGCTCTACGTCAAGCGGGCGACCAAGCAGAAGCCAGAGGCGCGTGTGTGGGTCAAGGACAGTGACCAACCGAACCATTACCTGCTGCCGCAGATCTATGGTGGCAACCGGCCGCTGAAGCGTCTCGAGGTGCTGCTCGTGCGCATCGGCGCGATGCGCTCAGGTGAACGCGCGGTGCCTGGCGCAGGGGCGCGGCTGGATGCATACGGCAACATGAGCCGAGGACAGATTCAGCAGATCCTCGGCCAACTCAAGGCGTTCTACTTGGCGGGCGCCAGCCAGAACGCGACGGGCAGCAAGCGGAGCAGGGCGAAGCGTGCGAAGGAGGCCTACTTCGTCAGCACAGGCGTGGGCACGCACCCGTATGGCTCGCACTCATGGCTCAACGGACGCCACAGTCAGCACCTGCCGCGCGGCGTGTGGTCGCGCAACGACTTCGGTGCGTGGGGCAGTGCGATCAAGCCAGTGTTGATCTTCGTCGGCAGCGCGAAGTACCGCCGTCGATTCGAGTTCTTCGAAGTGTCGGATCGAACCGTCGAGCGCCACTTCGGCGGCTACTTCGATGATGCCTTTGCTCATGCGATGCGCACGGCGCGGCCGGCTGGAGATGCGAAGTGACCGGCGCCGCCCACTCGCGCGGAAACCTCGGGTCGAGCCGGGGCCCCACCCCCGGCCGCGGGTCCTCCTGGGAAGGCCTGAGTACGGGTAATTCGAACCCCGACCGCGCGCTACTTTCAACCCTCCCTAAGGGGGTTGTATGGTGATGATTGACCTCTCCAGCGTACCAACGCAGGCCGCGTTCGGGGAATTGGTCGGGGTTTCGCAGCAGGCAGTCTCGGATCTCATGCGCTCGGGCCACCTGCCGGAGGGCGGTTCAGTGGGGGCGTGGCTCCAGGCCTACTGCGGACGGCTGCGCGCAATGGCCGCTGGCCGCGGATCAGATGGCGAACTCGACCTGGTGCAAGAGCGCGCGCAGCTGGCGCGCGAGCAGCGCATCTCACAGGCGCTCAAGAATGCAGTGTCCCGCCGCGAGTTCGCGCCCATTGGCCTGCTGAGTGAGGTTCTTGCAAGCGCAAGCCAGTCGGTGGCTGCGCAGCTCGAGGCGCTCCCTGGCCAACTGCACAAGATTGCGCCCGACATGTCGGACGAGGCGCGGGATGCGATCGCGCGCGCCGTGGCCGCGGCGCGGAACGGCTGGGTTTCGGACACTGCGAACCTGCAGGTGGCGGAGATCGCCGGCCCTGACGACATCGAGGGCGATGACGCCGATAGCACCGTGTTCGACGACGAGACCGACTAGATGGGCGCACGCGACTTCGACGCCTACGACATCGAGAGCATCTCGCCGGAGTGCGTGAGCGAGATCCGGCGCGCCGTGCGCGCGGGCCTGGAGCCGCTGAAGGTCGAGCCGCCACTGCGATTGTCCGAATGGGCGGCGAAACACTTCTATCTCTCGGCCGAGTCGTCGCAGCAGCAGAAAAAATGGGAGGCGTACCCCTTCCAGCCCGGCATCATGGACGCGATGGGCGACGACCGCATTGAGGAGGTCGATGTCTTCAAGTCCGCGCGCGTGGGCTATACCAAGATGCTGCTGGCATGCATCGCCTATGACGCGCACCACAAGCGCCGCAACCAGGCGCTGTGGCAGCCGACCGACGACGACAGCGACGACTTCTGCAAGACCGAGCTGGAGCCGATGCTGCGCGACGTCGAGGTGATGCGCAAGGTGTTCCCGTCCTTCATGGCGAAGAGCAAGAACAACACGCTCCAGCACAAGAAGTTCCTCGGCAGCATCCTTCATCTGCGTGGCGGCAAGGCCGCAAAGAACTACCGACGGATCACAGTCGCCAGTGCCAAGGTCGACGAGGTCGACGGCTTCGACCAGCTCATCGAGCGCAGTTCGGACCCGCACACGCTCACAGCGAAGCGGCTCGAAGGCGCGACGTTCCCGAAGCACATCCTCGGCAGCACGCCACGGGTGAAGGGCCTGAGTCACATCGAGGGACGTACGCTGGCCGCGCAGGCGCGCATGCGCTACTACATCGTCTGCCCGCATTGCGATGCCGAGCATCCGCTGATGTGGGGCGGGAAGGGGGCCGCGCACGGGTTCAAGTTCGATGCCGCGCACCCGGAGATCGTGACGCATGTGTGCCCGCATTGCCACGAACACATCACCCAGGCTGAATACCTGAAGGTGTGGGGCGCGGGCGCATGGGTGAGCGAATGCGGAAACTGGCGCTATGGCCAGGACAGCATCTGGCGGGATGCCGCGCTCATGCCGATCAAACCGCCGCGGCACGTGGCATTCAAGATCTGGACCGCCTACAGCCCGCAGGCCACCTGGATCGCGATCGTGCGCCAGTTCCTCGAAGCCATGGCGAAGCGCCGTGCCGGGGACAAGGGCCCGCTGCAGGGCTTCGTCAACGAAACGCTTGGCGAAACCTGGGAAGACGACGAGGCCGAGAAGGTTGAGCTCAACACACTGCAGCAGCGCGCTGAGGCCTATCCGTTACGCACTGTCCCCATGGGCGGCCTTGTGCTGGTGGCAGGGGTCGACGTGCAGGGCAATCGGTTCGAAATCGTTGTCTGGGCCATAGGCCGCGGCGGCGAACGCTGGGTGATTGACTATTGCGTGATCCCGGCGAATCCCGCCGATCCGGCCGAGTGGGAGCAGAAGCTCGACCCGTACCTGCTCAGCACGTTCCCGCACGCCAGCGGCCAGGTGCTGCACATCGAAGCCGCGGCCGTGGACATGATGGGCCACTTCACGCACCAGGGCTACAACTTCGCCCGCATGCGCGAATCGCGCCGGCACTGCAAAGTGTTCGCCGGGCGCGGCGATCCGCAGCCAGGAAAGCCCATCGGCGGCAAGGCCACGCTGCAGGACGTGAACTTTATGGGGCGCACGATCCGCCGTGGGGTCAAGCTCTGGTACATCGGCACCGACACGGCGAAGGACCTGTTCTTCGGGCAACTGCAGGTGACCCAGCCAGGCCCAGGCTATGTGCACTTCAGTAAGGAGTTGCCCGATGTGTTTTTCCAGCACCTGACTGCCGAGGCTCGGGTACCGGTGCGCACGGCCCGCGGCCACGAGACGCGCTGGGTCAACGTCAACCATTCCCGCAACGAAGCGCTCGACTGCACGGTGTATTCCATGTTCTGCGAGCACCGCCTTGCCTTGCACACCTACACCGACAAGATGTGGGCGCGACTCGAGGCTGCGGTTCAGCCGCCGAATGGTGATCTATTCGAAGTGCCGTCGCCGGCGGCCTCTTCCTCGCGCGGCGATTCTGCTCAGGCCGCGCCGCTCGCCGTACTTCCTGCTGCCGCAGCTTCTTCATCCCGCCCTGCATCCAAGGGCTTCAGCCGAGATTGGTGACCATGCAAAGAATGATCAACCACACACCGACGGATCCCGATCTCGTCGACCGCATATTCGAGTATCTGCTCGAGGAGTTTCCCGGCCTCGCTGGGCCCGGGCTCTCAAAAGCCAAGAGCGCCGTGCGCTCGGAGTTCCAAGGTGAAGGGGTCTATATCGCGAGCCGTGGTCCATCCGATCGGCATGAGCTCGCCGTGAAAGTCCTATCCCTCTTCAATGGTCGCAACGCAAGAGAGGTGGCGCGGCGACTCGGGATCGGGCGCGCCACCGTCTACCGAATCCTCAAACAGTCTGGCAAGAAAGATCGTCTCACCTTTCCGGGAAATGAGACGGGCTCGGCGGTACGGTCGTCCACCGCGACCCCGCAAAGCAACTCACCGGAGCCAGCCTCATGGCCTTCACAACCGCCGACCTCAATGCCATCGACGCCGCCATCGCCAGCGGCGAACTCACCGTCTCCAGCGGAGGGCGGACCGTCACCTACCGATCAATGAGCGATCTGCTCAAGGCTCGGCAGACCATTGCAGCTGAGCTCGCCGCAGCCGCTTCGGGGAGGAGCGGAGGCCCTTTCCGCTATACCTTCGTGACTGCGCGGGGGGAATGACATGAGCAACGTCATCGACCGCGTGATTGGCTACTTTAACCCGCTGCAGGGGCTTCGGCGTCACCACATTCGTGAAGTGCTCACGCGGGCGTATGAGGGAGCGAGCAAGCGCGACGGTTGGAAGCCGCGCCGCCCGGGCGCAAGCGCCAACACCGACCATGCTGTAGATGCTGGCACGTTGCGCGTGCGCTCGCGCGCGCTCGTGCAGAACGTGCCCTACATCGCGCAGGGGTTGCGCTCCCTGGTGGCCAACGTCGTTGGAACCGGCATCACGCCGAACTGGAAGGGCCCCGGCGCTGCCAAGCTGAACAAGGCGTGGGCCGAATGGGTGTCGCAGGCCGATGCCGATGGGCGCCTTGACCTGTACGGGATCCAGGCTGCGGCATACCGTGCTATGGAGCAGGACGGCGAGGTGTTGATCCGACTTCGACAGCGACGCAAGTCCGACAGCCTTGCTGTGCCACTGCAGCTGCAGCTGCTGGAGATCGACTGGCTGGATTCGTATCGCACCGGCCGTGCAGAAGGCAGCACCAATACCGTCGTGAACGGAATCGAATACGACTCACTGGGCCGTGTGGCGGGTTACTGGCTGTTCGACCAGCACCCGGGTGAGATGGTGACCACGATGCGCGGGCGCAGCAGCAGTCACTTTGTCTCGGCAGAAAACATCATCCACCTCTTCACGCCTGACCGACCTGGCCAGGGCCGTGGATTCCCGCGTGTGGCGCCCGTCATTGCGCGCGTTCGCGACTTGCAGGTGTACGAGGATGCTGAGTTGCAGCGCAAGAACTTGGAGGCTCGCCTTTCCGTACTCGCATCCGGCGACGTCGCGCAGCTCGCCACGCCGCCCACGGTCGAAGAGGGCGTGAACGGGCGGGGCACAAACGAGCTGGGCGCGCTCTCAGGCGGCAACATTATCCAGCTGCCCATGGGCATGACCACCACGGTCGTGGAGCCGAAGGCGGCGCCCGGGTACACCGACTATGTCAAGTGGCAACTGCACCTGATCTCGGCGGGCTTCGGCGTGACATACGAGATGATGACCGGCGACGTCAGCGAAGTGAACTTCAGCAGCGCGCGCGTGCGCCGCCTCGACTTCGTGCGCGAGGTCGAAATGCTGCAATGGACGCTGCTTGTGCCGCGGCTTTGCGATCGCATCTGCAGAGCCTTCGCCGATGCCGCCGTGCTCGGCGGGGTGGTCGATAAGGCGGACTACCAGGTCGAGCACTCGACGCCGAAATGGGACTACGTCAATCCGCAGCAGGATGTGCGCGCGGATCTCGATGAAATTGCCGGTGGTCTGTCGAGCATCAGCGAGAAGCTGCGCCGTCGCGGCTACAAGCCTGAAGCCGTCTTCAAGGAGCTGGCCGACGACATCCAGAAGCTGCGCGATCTTGGTCTGCTGGACGTCCTCATGATGCTCCAGAAGGGGCGCCAGATGTCGGATGGGCAGGGCGATTCACAAGCCACTGCGGCGGCTCAAAAGTAGTCTCAGTTTTCCTGAACTTGAGACAGCAGGCCGCGCAAAGTTGCGGCCATGCCCCAAGCAGCCCAACTCACCACCCGTCGCGATGAATTGCCGCTCGCCGGCCGCTCCATGGAATTGCGGGGCTTCACCCGCGCTTCCGAAGAGGGCGCCGACACGAGCGCTCCGCTTGCGACGGCACAGCTTGTGTTCGCGGCCGGCGCGGCAGTCCGTCGCTACGACTGGTACCGCGATCGCAGCTACATGGAGCAGCTGGTCGTCGAAGAAGGCGCCATTCGCCTCGACCGGCTGAGCCGCGGCGCGCCGCTCCTCAATACGCACAACTCCTGGGACCTCGAGGCGCAGCTCGGCGTCGTCGAGAACCCTTCCATCGAGGGTGGCGAAGGCCTTTGCGACGTGACCTTCTCGCGCCGCGAGTCGGTTGCTGGCTACGTACAGGACGTCGCCGACCGCATCGTCCGCAACGTGTCGGTGGGCTATGTCCGCCACCGCGTCGAGATGGTCGCTCCCGAAGAAGAGGGTGGCGAATGGGTCTACCGAATCATCGATTGGGAGCCGTACGAAGTCTCCCTCGTTCCGATTCCGGCCGACATGGATTGCCAGGTGCGCAGTGATCGCGCTCAGACCCAGGCCGGCGACGTTGCCACCCGCACTTTCCCCTGCGAATTTCTCGAAGTTCGCAGTCAACCCGCAACGCCCACGGTGGGCGCCTCCGCCGCACTTTCAACTCCCAAGGAAACTCCCATGCCTCAAGCCTCCGCCGCCGGCGGCGCCGCCGCGTCGACCGAAGAACAGCGCGCAGCGCCAGCCGCAGCAGCGGCCCCGGCCGTGTCGCAGCCCAGTGCTGTCGATGCAGCGACGCAAGCTGCCGCCCAGCGCGCCAGTGACATCAGCGAACTGTGCGTCCGCCACAACGTCGCGCACCTCACTACCGGCCTGATCCGTGGCGGTCAGACCGTCGAACAAGCTCGCTCCGCCGTGCTGGAAGAGCTTGCCGTGCGCGATGCCGCCGCCGGTGGCCATCGCAATGTGCGCGTCGAAACCGTGCGCGACGAGATGACCACGCGCATGGCCGGCCTCGAGCAGGCCATCATGCACCGCGTCGCTGCTCGCACGCAGCTCGACGACAACGGGCGTCAGTTCCGCGGCATGTCGCTGCTGGAAATGGGTCGCGAGTTCCTCGAAGCCAATCACGTCAGCACTCGCGGCCTGGACCGCCTGGCGCTCGCCACGCGCATGCTGACCTTCCGCGCGCCCGGCTACAACACCACGTCGGATTTCCCGTCGCTGTTCGCCAATGTGGCAAACAAGCGCCTGCGCAACGCCTACGACGAGAACCCAGGCACCTACGGTGTGTGGGCCCGACGCGCGCCGAACGCACCCGACTTCAAGAACATCAGCGTGGTGCAACTCTCCGGCGCGCCCGAGCTGCTGCGCACGAACGAGCATGGCGAATTCACCTACGGCACGATGCAGGACGGTGCTGAAACCTATGCCGTCGTCACCTACGGCCGCATCGTCGCGCTGACCCGCCAAGCCATCATCAACGACGATCTGCGCGGCTTCGACCGCCTGGTCAGCGCCTTCGGTGCCTCGGCCCGCCGCCTGGAAAACCGCACCGTCTATTCGCAGCTCACGGCTAACGCCGCGCTGTCGGATGGTGTCGCGCTGTTCCATGCGACCCATGCGAACCTCGGCACGGGCGCCGGCTCGGCGCTCCAGTTCAGCGCGCTCGCCGCCGGTCGCACGGCCATGCGCGTGCAGAAGGGTCTGCAGAACGAAGAGCTGAATATTGCTCCGTCGTACCTGATCGTGCCCGCAGCGCTGGAGCAAACCGCCTACCAGCTGACCAGCAGCAACTACGTGCCGGCCACCAAGGCCGAGATCAACGAGTTCCGCACCGGTGGCCGCACGGCTCTGGAGCCGGTGGTCGAGCCGCTGCTCGATGGCACCAGCGCCACGGGCTGGTATCTGGCCGCTGCGAACTCGCAGATCGACACCGTCGAGTACGCCTATCTCGACGGCGCCGAAGGCCCGGTCATCGAGTCCGAAATGGGCTTCGAGGTCGACGGCGTCTCCTACAAGTGCCGCCTCGATTTCGCCGCCAAGGCCGTCGACTACCGCGGCCTCTACAAGGCCAACGGCGCCTAAGTGCAGTGAGCGCGGGCCGCGAGCCCGCGCGTCGCCCCCACTTCATCCCAACTTCAAGGAAACAACATGCAGAACACAGTTCAGTCCGGCCGGGTCATCCCGTTCACCGCCGGCGCCACGATCGTCTCGGGCCAGGTGGTCCGCATTGGCAACATCCTGGGCGTGGCCGTCAATGATGTCGCCAATGGCGCCGCTGGCCTCGCTTCCATCGACGGCGTTTTCACGGTGCCGAAGGTCTCCGCAGCAGTGATCGGCGCGGGCGAATCCCTCACCTGGGATGCCTCCGCTGCTGCGTTCGATGACAACCTCGCCACGCCCGCCGCCGGCGACGTGACTGGTGCCGCTGCTGTCGCCTTCGAGGCGGCTGGCAACGGTGTCACCTCGATTGCGGTCAAGTTCACCGGCGTGCCCGGCACGCTGACCTGATCGACGGGCCGCCCGGATCCGCCGCCATGCCAGCACCTTTCGCCGCCCTCGAAGCCCGCGTCAATGCGGCCGTGGGCGCGCGCCTTTCGAATGCCCTTGCCACCTTCGATGGTGGCGAGGAATTCGGCGTGGTGTTCGACCGCGTGCCGGTGCAGCTGGTCGATGGTTATGCGGAAAGCGCGGGCCCAGAGGCAGCGTTCGATATCGCCCGCACTCCGGGCCTGGAGTACGGCAGCGTGCTCCTGATTGACGGCGTTGGCTACAGCGTGACCGGCGGCCTTGAGCCGGACCGCTCGGGCTGGGTCACGGTGCAACTGCGCAAGGCGGCCTGACGTGGCGAACTCACAGCAAACCATCCTCGAAGGCGTGCGCGATGCGCTGATTGACGAGACCGATGCCGGCGCTCGTGTTTTCCTCGATCGGCCTGACCGCCTGCAGCTCAGCGAACTTCCTGCGCTCTTGGTGCAGGAATCGCCGGAGGGCGAGGTCATCGAGCCTGCCACCGTCAGCGGCCTGGAGCAGCGCGTGTTCTCCATCGTCGTGCAATGCGCCGTCGCGCACAACGACACCTATGCCTCGGGCGCGCGCGAACTTGGCGCCCAGGTCGAACGCGTTCTGGGCGTGCCGTCTTTCGCGGTGCCAAAGGCTGGGCGCACGCGTATCTCCGCCAGTCGGATCGTGATCGACGGGGATGGCGAGACCACCACCGCCGCGCGCGAGCAGCTCTGGCGCATCACTTATTTCACCCGGCGCGGTGCGCCGGAAACCGCTTCTTGAACGGAGATCACCATGTCTGAAGTACAACTCTGGTCCGACGTGGCCGTCGATGTGCAGACCGCACTCGCCGCGCCCAAAACCATCGCCTCCATCTCCAAGGCCAACCCGGCTGTTGCCGGCTCGGTCGCGCACGGCTATGCCGACGGCGACGTGCTGCTGCTGAAAATCAAAGGCATGATCGAGCTCGATTACGCGGTGGTGCGTGTCGATGGCTCCGTCACCGATGCCTACAACCTCGAAGGCATCGATTCGACCCTCTTCGGCGACTTCGTTTCCGGGACGGCCGAAAAGATCACCTTCGGTGCCAGCGCCGCGACCTTCACGGAAGTGAACGCCGCTGGCGGCGAGTCCGCCGACGTGCTGGTGCAGACGATCCACGTGCGCCGCGGCTACAACATGCCGGGCAACGAGACCCCGCTCGTTTTCACCTTCGGCTCGCTGTGGGTGACCGACGACCCTGCGCTGGTTGCGCTGAAGGCGGCCTCCCGCGCGCGCTCCATCCTGGCGGTTCGCTTCACCTTCTCCGACGGCACGCTGGGGCTCTTCGCGGGCGTGCCCGCGGCCAGCATGGTGCCGAATGGGTCGGCTGGCGCGTTGGTGACCACGCCCGTCAAGATCAACGTGCGCGGTCTCTTCCAAGACTACGCGGGGGCTTGATCGATGGCGCTCGACCGAACCCAGTTCAAGGTGCCCGTACTGCCGAAGAAGGCCATTCCCTTCGCACCGCTCGGCGGCGAAGTGATCGTGCGCGGCCTGCTGCTCTCGGAGCAGCTCGCCAATACCGCGCGCCAGATCGCCGAGCGCGAAGCGCAGCCGGGCGAGACTGAAGGCGAGGCCATCGCCCGAGCGAATGGCGTCATGGCACTGCGGCTGCTGTCGCAGATCGTCATCGACCCCGAAGGCAAGCCGCTCCTGTCGGTGCAGGAATGGGAAGCGCTCAGCGCAACCCATGCGGCCGAAGTCTTCGAGTTCGCGCGGGCAGCCGCTGACTTCGCCATCGGCGGAGCGGACGCCGAAAAAAACTGATTGCCCAGCCCGAGTTGCGATTCGCCTTTGTTCTCGCTTTGGCGCTGGGATGGTCTGTCGAAGAACTGGGCGAGCGCATGAGCGCCAGGGAGTTTGCGCAATGGCAAGTGATGTTCCGGGCCGAGCAGCTGCACCCTGCGGCAACGCGCCTCAGGCATGCGCAGGTGCTCGCGGCCACCTACCAGGGGCAGAGCACTCGCAAGGGCGGCAAGGGTTGGGCGGCCAGCGACTTCATGGGCTCCGACCCATGGGCGCTGAAGGGCCCATCGGCGCCGGCCTCGCCCGGTGGCCAGGCCCGGCGGATGGCGGCCCTTGCATCGCGGCAACGGCGGCACTGAAGGCTTGATATGGCAACCAAAGCAGAAATCATCCTATCGGCCGTCGACCGGACCAAGGCTGCATTCAGCAGCGTAGGAAATTCGCTCGATACGCTGCAGACGCGCGTCAGCGGCTTTGTGGGCAAAGCCACGGCGATCGCGGGAGTGGGCTTGGCGATCACCGGTGCTTTTGCGGCGCTGCAGAACATCCAGGCGCTCAAGATACTCGACCAGTTCGATGACATGGCCGAGAAGACGGGCATCACCGTCGAGGCGCTCAGTGAACTGCGCTTTGCCGGCGAAGCCGTAGGGACACCCCTGGAGGCGCTCTCGACTGGCATCTCCAAACTCGGCAAGAACATGGCCGAGGCCGCCGGCGGCAACAAAGAGGCGATCGCGACCTTCAAGGCACTCAAGGTCGAAGTCACCAATTCGGATGGCACGCTGCGCAGCAGCGAGGCCGTATTGAGGGATCTAGCCGAGCGTTTCGCCGGTTATGAGGATGGCGCGGCAAAGGCCGCATTGGCGCAGCGCGTCTTCGGCAAGACGGGCGAAGCCATGATCCCGCTGCTGAACCTCGGCGCCGACGGCATCCTGCGGCTGCGGCGCGAGGCGGAGCAGCTGGGTGCGATCTACGATACCAAGGTCGCGAAGGCTGCCGCGGACTTCAATGACAACCTTGCCAAGATCAAGCTGTCCAGCGAGGCGGCGGCCGTCTCGATTGCTGGCCCGTTCATCCAGAGCCTGGCCGACCTGAGCAAGGAGTTCCTCGAGGCAAAGAAGAACGGGGGGCTATTCGCAGCCGGGTGGGCCAGCTACACGGCTGGCGTCAAGTCGTTCTGGAACGGCAACATGTTCGGGACCAGCGACAGCGCGAAGAGCCGCGCCGAAGCACTGGACAACATCAAGCCAGAGGATTCGATGGATGCGGTTTTCCGCCGTTTCCAGCGGCCGCGCACGCAGACCCCGGCACCGGTTATTGAGGACCCGGGCGCGAAGGGCCCCAAGGCCCCTGTCGACGACCCAACGAAGAAGCTGTTGGAGAACGAGCTCAAGAATCTTGAGCGAAGCGTCACCCAGGAGCGCGAGCTCATGGCGTCGCGCAATGAGTTCCTGAATCTGTACAACGAGCAGGGATTGATCTCGTTCGGTGACTATTTCGACCAGCGCCAGGCGATTCTCGACGAGAGCACGGAGAAGCAGGTCAAGGCCTATGACGCGCAACTGAAGGCGCTGCAAGACTACCTTGCAAAGACCCCGAAAGCGACTGACCGGGCTGAGACCGAGGGCAAGATCAACGAGCTCCTCGACAAGCGATCCAAGGTCGAGCGCGAGGCTGGCACGCAAGCAATCAAGTTCGGCTTCGAGCGGCAGAAGGCCGCCAAGGACTACAAGGACGAACTCGACGAAGTCAACGCCAAGCTGCTAGAGATGGAGGGCAAGCTGGGCGCGGCCGCCGCGATCCGGTTCGACAAGCAATTCGATGGTGTGCTGAAGCTGTTCAATGCGAACAACAATGCGCAGGCCGTCGCGATGGTGCGCAACCTGAAGGAAATCCAGGTTGCACAAGCCGAACTGAGCAAGGTGCAGCAGTCCTTCTCGCTCGTGCAGGGCGATCTCCAGATCGCGGAGGACCGCATCACCCTCGCCCGGGAGCGCGGCACGATCGGCGAAATCGAAGGCTTGCGCGCGAGCGGCGAAGCCAGGCAAAGGGCGGTCGAGAAGCTCCGCGAGCAGCTCGCGCTATTCGAGAAGATTGACGCCGCGGCGCGAACACCGGAGCAGCAGCAAAGTGTGGATCGCCTCCGCCTCCAGGTGGAGCAGCTCGGGGCTACCCTCGATCCGCTAGCCGACAGGTTCAACACCATGATCTCCGGGGCCGCGGGCGACGCGCTCACGAGCATTTTCGACAAAACCGCTACGCCCAAGGAGGCGGCTAAGCGCTTCTTCAGTTCGGTCTTCAGCGACATCTCTGGCATGCTGATCAAGGACTTCGCCAAAACAGCATTCGGAGGCGGCGAGTCCGGTGGCATTGGAGGCATTCTCTCGCGTGCGCTAGGGGGTGGAAAGTCTGGTGGGGGGCTGCTTGGCGGGCTCTTCGGCGGAAAGGCGGGCACTACCTTGGGCGCTACGCCGGCAAACGCACTGTTCGTGCGGCTTGCCGATCCGACATCTCTTCTTGGAGCCCAGTCGAGCGGCTCGGGTGGCGCGGCAGATAGTTCGCTTCTGGGGTCACTCGGCTCACTGTTTGGCGGCAGTGGCGGCGGCTACAGCGCCGCCGATCAAGCCGGACTCGACACGCTGATCGCAGGCCTCGCCAGTTTCGACGTTGGCACCGACTACGTCCCCGAAGACATGATCGCCAAGATCCACAAGGGCGAGCGGATTGTGCCGGCGGCACAGAACAAGCCCGGCTATGGCGGTGGCGTCAGTGTAGCCATCTACCAGTCGTTCGCGGCCAACACCAATCGCCGCACGACCGACCAGGCGGCGCAAGACGCCGCCAGCGCAATCAACCGCGCGCAGAGGAACCGATGAGCAACTCCATCGAAATCTTCGCCGACGTGGTGCTGCCTCAGGAGATCGTCGAGGCCGGCGTAAGCGGAAGCCAGACCCGCGCCAACATTCGCGGCCGCAATCAAGGCGGCTTCGACAGCGTCACCGTGATGCGGGCCGTCACGATGCGGTCCTTTCAAATTGGCATCGCGCCCATGGATGCCCGCTTGTGGAGAGTGGCGGAGTCGATCTACGAGATCACCGACGCCGGCGCCTATGGCTTCCTCATGGAAGACCCGAAGGATTCTGTGGTGGCCAGCAGCGCAAGCGCGATGCAGGGCTACATGCTGGGGGTTCAGTTCGGCAACGCGGGATTCGGCAATGGTTGCCCCATCTACGTCCTGCAGCGTCGATATGTCCTGGTGGGCACCAGCCGTGCCAGCTACCGCGACATCACCCGCCCAGTGGGCGTGCCGTCCATGTGGCGTGGCGGCTCGCCAATCACCATCGGGGTTGCCGCTGGAAATGCTGCGCTCAGCGCCGGCCCGGTGCTGGTCACCTTCGTGCCTGACGCCTCGCGCACAGTGAATGCGATCACGGTGGGCGCGACCACGCAGGTGACGCTTTCCTCCGCGATTGCGGGCTTTGTCGTCGGCGGCCGGCTTTGGCTGCAGGGGTTGGGCGGCGCCGATGCGGCGCTTCTCAACAACCAAAGCCACGCGATCACGAACATCGCCGGCGCGGTGTACACCATCGCCACCAGCACGCTCGGCAAGACGATCACCGCCGCGGGCGAGGGTCGCAAGTATCCGCAGCCCGATGAGGCGCTGACCTGGGAGGGTAGCTTTCTTGTGCCGGTGCACTTTCGCGCCGACAACCTCGACTGGGAAATCGTCTCGGCGGACGAAGACCCGGAGTCTCGCCTGGTGCGCGGGCCGCTCATCGTGCTTGATGAGGTGCGCGAGGCATGAGCAAGACCATCTCCGTACCGCTCAAGACCGAGTTCGCCAAGGGTTCAAACGCGCGCGCCTGGTGCTGGTACTTCGAGCAAAAGGGCGGCGCCGTTTTCACGGTCACCACGTGGGCGCGCGATCTGTTGATCGATGGCGTGATCTACAAGGCCAAGGACGGCGTCAACCCGATGGCGATCCAGAGCACCGCCGATGGCGCGGTCTCCAACTCCGAGATCACGGGAGCGCTCGCCGAAGAATTTGTCACCGAAGAGCAGATCGTCGGCGGCATCTGGGACAACTGCTTTGTGACCGTCTTCGAGGTCAATGCGCGCGACCTGAGCATGGGTCGGCTCGCGCTGGTGTCGGGGTGGCTGGGCGAAATGTCCGCTGGTATCGCAACCTTCAAGGCTGAGTTGCGCAGCCTTGCCCAGGCCCTGCAGCAGCAGATCGGTGACGTGTACCAGCCGATGTGCCGCGATCGACTTGGCGGCCCGGGCTGCAAGTTCCCGATCGAGACGTTGCGCGTCACCAGCACGCTCACTGCTGTATCGACCCGTCGCACCTTCACCGACAGCGCGCGTGGCGAGGCGTCCGACTGGTACGGCGCCGGTGTATTCCGCGTGCTGACTGGGGCCTACGCCGGCATGGAGATGGAAGTGCACGCCTTCGTGGCCGGCGTCTACACGCTGGCGCTGCCGCTCCCATTCGACCCGACCGTCGGTATGGCGTATTCGGTCATCCCGGGCTGCCGCAAGCGCCACGAGCGCGGCGGCCTGTTCCCGGCCGGCATCTCCGACTGCAAAGACAAGTTCGACAACGTGATCAATTTCCAAGGCGAGCCGCCTTCGATGTTCCCGGGCAACAACCGGATCCTCGGGCTCGGCAGCATGGTGGGGCAGCAGTCATGACACAGCAGGAACAGATCGTCGCCCACGCACGCAGCATGCTCGGCATGCGCTGGGAGCACCAGGCGCGCGGGGAGGGCGGCAAGACAGACTGCGCTGGCCTCGTGCTCTGCGTGGCCAAGGAACAGGGCTTTCTCGACTGGGACATCCCGTCGGACTATGCCCGCACCGCAGCGCCGGAGGAGATGATCGAGGTCTGCCGCAAGTACCTCGTCGAGATTTCCCGCGCAGAACTGCGCCCGGGCGACATGGTGGTGCTGCGCTACCCGGAAACCAACCACATCGGCATCTGCGGCGACTACCCGCCGTCTCCGCGCAAGCACGTTTCCATCATTCACGCGATGGCCACGTTTCCGCGCAAGGTGGTCGAGAACCGGCTTGACGATGCCTGGCTGAAGATGACTGGCGCGACCTTGACCGGCTGCTTCCGCTTTCCGGAGAAGGTGGCATGAGCGACGGGCGCACCTGGGGCACCATCATTGGTGGTGTCGTCGGCTACTTCACCGGCGGCATTGGCTTTGCCGCGGGCGCGGCCATCGGCGGCGCCGTCGGCAGCCTGCTCGAGCCGAAGAAGCACACCGAGACCAATCGGATCGATGACATCAAGGTCTCGATCAGCAAGTACGGCGACGGCATCCCGGAAACGTGGGGCAACGACATCCCCACGGCCACCTGGATCTGGTCGACCTACATCATCCAGATTGGCGAAGAGCAGGAGGCCGGCAAAGGCGGCGGCACCGTCAACACCAACTATCGCCAGTTCATTCACGGCCTGCTGTGCCTTGGCCGCACGCCGCCGCCGGGCACCACCGTTGCGATCCGCAAGCTCTACATCAACGGCAAGCTGAACTTCGACGCATCGACGAATCTCAGTGCCGGGCAGGCCCTGGCCACCGAGGAAAACCCGTGGCAGAGCATCCTTCTCTTCCCTGGGACCGATGACCAGCTGCCGATCCCGATCATCGAGGCGTGGGAGGGCGTCGGCAACGTCCCCGCCTTCCGCAACCGGCTGACCGCGTTCGTGTTCGGCCTGGAGTGCCCCGGCGGCCGGGTGCCGCAGATCTCGGTCGAGCTCGTCTTCAACTCGTCCACCGTCGACGAAAACATCGTGTTCGCGGAAGTGCCGATCTATGGCGCTGGCAATGACGCGTGGGCGGTCGTTCGTCCGACCGAAGCCTGGCACTTCACGACCTCCGGCGCGGACTTCAGCGGCGACTACGGCCTGCGCGTCTCCTACATCGGTGCAGGATCGGCCACGCTGCAGCGCACTATCCATGACCAGGGGGTTCATTACGGCCTGGCGCCTTGCCCGGTCTCTGGTGACGGCCCACCCTATGCCCTGCGCATGCGCCGCCCGGCTGGCGGGTCGCCGTCGAGCCTGCACACGATCCAACTCTGGAACTTGGATGAAGGCACGATCATCCCCCTCTTGGAGTACACCCCCGAGACGAGCGACAACGTGCTCAGCCCGGCAAGCGCAGGCTATGACGCCAGCACAGATCTCTGGGCCATCCGGGGCGACACGTCGGTCGGTGCGCGCGGCTTCACGGTCACGATCTTCCAGGGTAACGTCGTCACGATCTCGACGACTATCCCTGGCTCTGGCATGGGCCCGGTCACTGCGAAGGGGGACACCGTCTATGCCTTGAGCACGAACGCCGGGCATGTGCTCATCACTCGCTTCGATCTTCTCGGCGCGATCGTTGACACGAGCATTGGCCCAGTCTGGACCGATGGCGGGGCATCCAACGAATGGGCGGCGCTGCATCCCTCCGACGAGGGCATCTACGCCTGGATTCGCAACAACGCGCTCTACAACCTCTACCTGATCGAATTCGACACGGGCTCGGCGGTATGGACGCTGATCTCCAGCGAATTCAATACCACGGGCACCGAGAAGCTTGGAAGCTTCGGCACAACCATCTTCGCATCGCCTGCCTATGGCGTGATCGGGCCGTCCTCCAAGCAGTCCGGCATCCACCGCTACAACCTGATCCGCTTCGATGTCCTCACGCCTGCCGAGCAAACGGTGGCGGATTTCATCGAGAGCCAGAACCTGCGCGCGGGGTTGACCGCCGACCAGTTCGATGTGTCCACCATCGACGATTCGTTCTGGGGGCTCACGGTGAAGGGCCCGTCCAGCGCGCGCAGCCGCATCACGCCGGTGATGACCTATTCGGCCATCGGTGTTGTCGAAGAAGACGGCGTGCTCCGGTACTTCCATCGCGCCGACAAAACCTCGGTGGCCACCATCGCCTATGAAGAGTTGGGCTTCGCCGAAGACGGCAGCGAACCTGGCGACCCGTTCCCTCTCGTGCGCGCGAATGCGCAGGAGCTTCCGCGCAGCATCACGGTCTCCTACAACGACCCGAATTTCGACTATCAGGTCAGCACGGCCAAGGCCATGCGCTACACGGTGGACACCGTGGCCGACGAGCAGGTGAGTCTCGACATGAGCATGAGCGGCGACCGCGCGGCATCCATTGCTCGGCGCCTCCTGTTCGAACGCTGGCTGGCACAGGTGACCCGCTCGTGCGCGGTCTCCCGGAAATACGCCTACCTGAGCGCAGGCGACGTCATCACCGTCCTGTCTGCCGACGGCAGCTATGGCGACTGGATGACCAGCAAGATCACCGACACCGGGGCGCGCATCGAGATCGAGTGCTTCCCTGCGGATGGGGATTTGCTCATCCAGACGGTGCCGGGCCCGGGCGGCTTCCGCGCGCAGTCGATCGATGCCCTGCCGCCGTCGACCCGCCTGCAGCTGCTGGACATGCCCATCCTGCGCGACGCTGATGACAACGCCGGCCTGTATGCCGCGATGGAAGGCTACGGGCCGGGGTGGAGTGGCGCCGAGCTGTTTGTGGGCGAAGACGAGTTCAGCCTGGAGGCGCGGGGCACAGTCAGCAATGCCGCCGTGATCGGCTATGTGGAGGGTGCACTGGGGACGTTCACACCCAACATCATGGACGAGGTCAACTTGCCGATCGTCAGCATCGGCGATGGCGAGCTCAGCAGCACGACCAGAGACCTCCTGGACACGACCACGGTCAATGCCGCAGCCATCGGCGCTCAGGGGCGCTGGGAGGTGATCCAGTTCCTGCGGACCACGTCGCTTGGCGATGGTCGCTACCAGCTTTCGGGGTTGGTGCGCGGGCAGCGCGGCACCGAGCACAACCGTGCCAATCACCAGGCCGGCGACATCTTCGTGCTGCTCGGGACGGCCGGCACCTTGCGCCCGACCATGGATGTCGGAGCCGTCGGCCAAGACAGGCTTTATTCAGCCGTCAGCATGGGTCGAAGCTCCAAGAGCGCGATGTCGCAGACCTATGCGAACACCGCCGAGGGCCTGATGCCATTCAGCCCATGGGACTTGCGCAAGACGAAGGTTGTTGCGACCAACGATCAGACGCTGACGGTTCAGCGCCGCAGCCGCCTCTCGACCAACGCCTTCCGCGGCGTGGTGCCGCTCGGCGAAGCCAGCGAGGAATGGTCCTGGCAACTCTACACGTCCGGCGCATTTACCACGCTGGCGGGCACCTTCACGACCACCACAGGCACGCTGCCGCTCACCAGCGCGCAACAGATCGCCATCGGCCTCACGCCCGGTGCGCAGCTGCACGTCAACGTCGCCATGGTCAGCCAGTCGGTCGGCCGCGGCCACGCTCTTCAAGAAAGCATCTAAATGGCAAATTCCACCTCCCCCGTCCCTCAGGTTGCCGAAGGCACTGGCGCCGTCCGGCAGGTCAATGAACTGAACGACGCTGCCAGCCAGACCATGATCGGCGGCCGCAACGCGCGAGGCATCACGACCCCGTTGCAATGGGCCTATCTCGGCGGCCGGATCAATGGCATCAACGTCGCCAATGGGACGGTCACGCTGACGGCGAGCACGACGAACTACATCGTCATGAAGAAGTCGGACGGTGTCGTCAGCACGTCGACGGCCACCACCAACTGGGACAACTCGTCCGATTACTGGCGCCTGTACAGCGTCGTCACAGGCTCGGCCTCCGTCACGAGCTATGCGGACGAACGCTCGAGCGTGGCCGGACTGTTCGGTCTCGCAGGCTCCGGCACGGCCGCGGGCTCTACCACCCAGGTCCAGTACAACAGCAGCGGTGGCCTGGCCGGCAGTGCCAGCTTCACATGGGACAACGCCAACAGCCGCGTCAATACGGTCAACATCACGACGACGGGGCTGATCCTGACCGCAGCGTCGGCGGTCGGCGGCGCCGGCTTCCGGTTGCCCCACGGCGCTGCACCTACGGCGCCGACGAATGGCGACATCTGGACGGACACGACGGGGCTCTATGCGCGCATCAACGGAGCCACCGTGGGGCCTTACGCCACCTCGGCCGGCAGCCTGACCAACCCGATGACCACCATCGGGGACATCATCATCGGCGGCGCGGCTGGTGCGCCCGCTCGCTTGGCTGCCGGCGCTGCTGGCACATTCCTTGGCAGTAACGGTGCCGGCGTTGCCCCGTCCTATCAGACACCTGGCGTCACCCCTGGCAACCTGACCCTCTCGGACTATTCCTGGGTCAACCAGTTGGCCGCTACGGCCACCGAGACCGCGAGCCGGCTCACGATCACCGGCGGCACCGTGGCGTCGGACAGCTGGAACATCCTGAAAAAGTCGTTGACGCTCACCGCGGGCCAAACGCTGAAGATCACCGCCTTCGGCGAGGGCAAGGGTGCTGCTTCTCCTGCCAACCAGGGGATGGGCCTCGTCCTGCGCGAGTCCGGAACCGGGAAGTTTGTCGTGCTCATGTGGCAGCCGAATGCCTCATCGGCGGGCGGCGCATTCGTGTGGACCAGTCCGACCATCTTCGGCTCGACCGTGATCGCGTTTCCGCTGTTCACCCCGAAGATTTCGCCGAAGGTCTTCACGGCCCGCTACACCGGCACCCAGTGGTATTTCGCCTGGAGCCTCGACGACATCTTCTACACCGAGTTCGGCCCCTACACGATCGCCTCCTTCACGCCCAATGAGGTTGGTTTTGGCGTGAACAGCGTGAGCTCGACGTCGGCGGCAATGCTGTATGCAGCGCGGCTTGAAGTCATCTGACGCGCCGCGATGAATGCCACCACCAAACCCCGCTTCGGTTGTCACTTTTGCCTGAAAGGACGGTATGCAATCACCTGACCTGACCCCCGTCCATCTGGTCACGATCATCGCCGGCATCGTGTTCGGTCCCTCTGTCGCCATGGTGGTGGGCCCCTATGTGGTGATCGCCATCTGCTCCATGGGCGGCGCGGGCGTGATGATCATGCAGCGCGAGGGTGACAGCCTGATCCGCGCGTGCGTTTACTTCGGCGCGGCCGTGATCTTCGCCCTGTTCGGCACTGTGCCGCTATCGATCGGCGTTGCCTCGTTGTGGGGCCCGCTGCAAGAGAACTGGCTGTACGGCCCGTTCGCCGCCGGCCTGGCGTTCTCCGCCGACAAGTGGACCACCTTGATCCTCCCCTGGGCCGCGAAGAAGCTGAACAAGTTCGTTGACATCCTGATCGCAGCGAGGGGCAAGCAATGACCTACGACGGCTATCTGCCTGCGGGCGTCAACGGGCTGCTGTCCGCGGCCATCGTCTTCATCTGCATCTGCCGCGCGCGAAAGATCAACAGGACGGTGCTTTGGCGCGTGCGGGTGGGGTACATCGGGTTGCTCATGGGTGCGGCAGCCAACGGGTTTTCTCCGTGGCTGTGGGAGCTCCCCAGCTGGCCTTCGGTGGCATTCGCTTTCGCGGTCGTGCTCAAGCTGGCCATCGAGAGCCGTGATTGGCGTGATGGCCCTCCGTTCACTTCAACCGGCCCCGCGCCGCTGGGCGACTTCCCGGAGATTTCTCAATGAACGAAGACCTCCGCATCGGGTCAGACGGCACCGAGATATGCCACCACTACGAGCAGCTGCGCCTTGTGGCCTATCCCGACCCAGGCTCTCCGCGTGCGAAGGCGCTGCGCGCCGGCAAGCCGGCCGCTGGACTGAGCGGCGCGCCCTGGACCATCGGCTGGGGCGACACCGGCCTGGATGTGGTCGAGGGCCTGACCATCACCGCCGAAGAAGCCGACCAGTGCTTCGCGCGTCGGATGGCGCTCGAGTTCGAACCGGCGGTGCGCAAGGTCGTGAATGTGCCGCTCAGCCAGCGCCAGTTCGACGCTGTCGTTTCCATCTTCTACAACGCCGGCGTGGACGCGCTCAAGGCCTCGACACTCGTGCGCGTGCTCAACCTGGGCGACTTTGCCGGCGCGGCCGCGCAGTTCCCGCGCTGGAACAAATCGGGCGGCGCGGTGATGAAGGGTCTGCAGCGTCGCCGCGAGGCCGAACGGCTGGTGTTCCTGGGTATGGGCGCACGCGCCGCCATTATCTCGGCCGAGGCGAAATTTCCATGAGCGCGCTCGCTGGGCTCTTCGGAATGCTTCCCGGCTGGCTCTGGGCTGGCCTGGTGGCCGCAAGCGTGCTGAATGGGTGCTGGGTTGGTCACCAGCGCGATCGCGCCGCCAACGGCCTGCACGATCTGCAGGCGAGCGTCGCAAAGCAGGAAGCCGCTCGCGCGCAGGTCGCGCTGACGGCCAATGCGAATTTTCGGAAGTTCGAACACCAACAGGCGGCTGTGGCCGCGGATCTTGAAAATGCAAATCAAACGCGCAAGCTGGCTGCCGGCACTGTCGATCGCAGCAATCGTGATGATGTCGACGGGCTGCGCAGGGATGTCGCCCGGCTCGACGCCGCCGCCCGAAGTGGTGGGCTGCCCAGCGCCGCCGCCTACCCCCGCGAGCTTGCGGCAAGCCGGCGAGCGGCTGAAGACGCAAGAGGACTACTCGCTGCGTGCGCAGCGGAATATCAGGCAATGGCGGGAGAAGCTCAACGCGACGCCATCGACCTTCAAACCGGAGTGAGCTTCGCCGATCTGGTGCAGACGACTGCACCGCATTGAACAAGGCCCTCAGTGCGTCGGCCCTGTGCTGGGGGCCTTGTTCCCGTTTGGCGTCACTCAGAAATACCCAGGGCTGCGGCCCGACGCTGTTTCTGCGTTGTAGGGCACCCTGCGCGTTGGCCGGCGGCTAATCGCCTCCGCGATCTTGAGGGCTTCGATCGTGCTCTCGATCTCGTGCTGCCGTGCCCTGCGGCGTGCGTCGGCCGGCGTCTCGAAATCTTCTGGGGCAAATCCGCTGTTCGTGATGGCCACTGGTCGACACCACCACGTCTGCGGGTAGTTGTCTGACCGGATGTTTTTCATGCCTCGGCCGCGCGGCACGATCTCGATGCCGCTGATCAGGATGCCGCCCCGAATCTTCCGTATCCACGCGCGGTCGAGCACCGGAATGACGTAGGTTTCGCCGTCCTCGCGGAGCAGCATCGCGGCCCAGGTGCCGCGCCCCGGCACAGGCCCGGGGACGCGTTCTGTGTAGACCAGGTCGCCGAGCACGCGCGTGTGCTTCACTGCCTCTGCCGAGGGCAGCTTGCTGCCTTCGAATCGGGTGCGGAACACCTCGTAGAGAATCTGGATTGCCACTGGATGAATATACAGTAATATCCAGCCGTGGGCGAAGACGCGTCAGATCAACGACATGATCCGGAGCCGCTTCGGCTTTGGCAGTCGCGACCTCGGCCGACAGCGCGTGGCCACGCCCGGGGGCAGGGTGGCTGATATGGCCCGCGTCGACGAATTTCAACCCATGCTGCTGGACGAGCGGCCGCTCATCCTTGATGAGCCGGGCTGGATATATGAACTGAAGATGGACGGCTATCGGCTGCTGGCCGAGTTCGATGGCACTGTGCAGCTTCGAACGCGCAACGGCACGGACGCCACCAAATGGTTTCCCGAGATCGCACAGAGCCTGGCCAAGATCGGGGCAGGGCAGTGCGTGGTCGACGGAGAGGTCTGCGTGCTCGACGAGCTGGGCCGCAGCGACTTCAACCAGCTGCAGGACCGCGCGCGGCGCCGGCGCCGCTACCCAGGCTGCCCGGATGTCGTCTACTGCATCTTCGACCTCCTGGTGCACGGGGGCATCGATATCACGCAGCAGCCGCTGCTCGAACGCAAGGCCGCGCTCGCCAAGGTCCTGAAGAGGCCTTTGCCTGCGATCATGTACGTCGGTCACTTCGAAACCGGCGCTGCCCGGCTGTTCAAGGAGGCCGTGATCCCGCTGAAGCTGGAAGGTCTGGTGGCCAAGCGCGTGGACAGTGTCTACCAGCCCGGGGTACGCTCGAGCGACTGGGTGAAGGTGAAGCGAAAGGGCGCGATCCCGCCCGAGCGATTCAAGCGATGACGGCGAATGTGGTAACCGGGTGGTAAAAATTCAGCTGTGCTCTTGCGGGCCGCGCCAGTGCTAGAAAGTCGACGGTCTCCGGTTCCGCCAGCTAGCAAGTAAAAACGGCCCTTCACGGGGCCGTTTTTCATTGGCTCTCCCTTGCCGTGCAAGGGTCTCAAAAGGCTTCTTTCTACAAGATATCGAGCGCCAGCTTCTCCGGCGCTGGAACTGCCGAAGGGCGCTGGCAGCATCCCGGCGACGCTGGTAGAACAAACCTGAAAGTGCAGCCGGACCCCGCGGCGCTTTCAAGCACCACCCGTCCGCCGTGGCGAGCGGCAACTGTCTTGACCACCGCCAGTCCCAGCCCGGCACCATGGGCTCGGCTGCGCGCGCTTCCGCCTCTTTCAAAAGTCTCGAAAATTGCAGCCTGCTTGTCCTTGCCGATGCCCGGCCCCTGGTCCTGGATGCGGATGGCGCAGCCGTCCTGATGCTGCTCGACGGCGCAGATGATCGTCGAGTGCGGCGGCGAATGTTCGATTGCATTGCCCAAGAGATTGTCGATCGCGCGCGCGACCAGATTGGGTTCAACCCGGCAGAACGCTTCGGCCGCGCTGCTTGAATCCACGATCACCTGGACCTGGCTGCGGCGGCGCGCTTCCCAGGTGTCGTCGATGCATTCGAGCAAGATGGAAGCCAGGTTGCGGACCTCCAGGCGATAGGGCTGCGACCGCGCCCGTGCCAGTTGAATGAACCCCTCCGACAATGACAGCGCCTTGCGCGCGTGCCGCGCAATCCGCTCGCGAAACTGCAACGGAGACATCGTCGACGGCGCGTGTCGATCGAGTTCCAGCAGCGTGAGAATGGCGGCCTGCGGCGCGCGCATGTCGTGGCCCAGAAAATGAATCGCATCTTCGTGTTGCCGCTGGGCCTGGCGCATTTCAGTCACGTCGACAAGGCTGAGGATCCATCCGACATGCTGCCCGTCGGCATTGAGCGAAGGCGCGCGCTTGACGAGCAGGTCGAGGTCGCCGCCGTCCCGTGCGGACACGGCAATCGTTGTCGGCTGCTGCGCCAGCAAGTCGGGCGTGACAACGGCTTCATGGTTTTCCGATGAGCGGACGCCGCGCATGAGCTCGACCGCCGACATGTTCCTCAATGCCTCGCTGGAGGCCACGTTGAAGTACTGGGCCGCCGCGGCGTTGGCCAGTTGCACGCGGCCTTGCTGATCGCACACCAGCTTTGCGTCTGGCAGGCTGTTCAGGCTGTCGCTCACGAACTGATGCAGATCGCGCAAGTGGCGCGTGGCTTGCGCCAGTGCCCTGATGCGACGCTCGAGAAAATCACCCGATGACCGGGTTGGGTCGCAGGGCAGTTGCGAGATGCTTCCAGTCGCGCGCAAATGAATGGACGCGTCGATCAGGTAGCGCGTTGCCGCATTCAGGCGGCTCCAGCTCCATAGCGTGTACACGATGCCCAAGCCCACCACCCCGGCAAACGGAGCAAACTGCAAACGCAGCAAAGCAAATCCGGCCCAGGAGGCCGACAGTAGCCCGAGCGCCAGCGAGCCAGCGAGCAACAAGGCGAACAGCGGCTCCAGAAAAGCCATGCCCACCAAAGCCAGCACCACGGCCGATGCGTTCAGGCTCGCGTTCAACCAGAGCGGGGCCGGTGTTACCTCGAGCCCGCCAAGCAGGCTGTCCAGCACGTTGGCATTGATCTCGACACCGGGCATCAATGTGTCGTCGCCAGCGACGGGAACCTCGTAGAGGCCACCCAATTCAGGGGCCGTGGTGCCCACCAGCACGTACTTGCCGTCGAACGTGCCGGGCGGAAGCAAGCCGCTGATCGCATCGACGTAGGAGATGCGGTTGAAGTGCCCTGGCGGGCCAGCGAACGGAACGATCAGCTTGTGCGAGCGCCGCCAGTCGAGCCACTGTCCCGAAGGCGGCGCGTGAGAAAGCTCTTCCGGCTTGGTGCTGCCTGGCACGTGCAGGGAGAAGCGAGCGGCGTCGCCCACACGGAGCATGGCGAGACTGAAGTGGTCCAGTTCGAAATCGCGAAGGCCTTCCCTCAGATAGATGTCGCGAAGGACGCCGTCGTTGTCCACCGGAAGGCGATCGAGGCCCAGCCGATTTGCACTCGTCGCCAAGGTGCGGATCGGCTGCACGGTCCGCGGATTGGCTCCGTAGTACGTTTGCATCGTCATCGGCAGAACGACGCGGCCGCTTTGCCGCAAAGACGCCGCCAGCGCCTTGTCGTCGTCGGCGGAGTGCGCGTCCGAGTCGGTCAACAGGAGGTCCAGGCCAATCGCCCGCGGCGAATCCTGGCTGATGCGATCGATCAGCTCGGCATGGGTCGCGCCGCGAAAAGCCCAGGTTCCCAATGCAGAAACGGTTTTTTCGTCGATGGCGACGACCACCACGTCGCTGCGCTGCACGTCGCGGCGTTGCGATGCGACAAGTGCGTCTTGCAAGATGCGGTTGGGTTGCCGCACCAAGCCAAAAATATCCATCCCGACGACCAGCGTCACCGCAAGAACCGCCAGGCCGCTCCAGCTGACCCAGCGAATGTATCGAACCGTGCTCAGGCGAGAGGGCTGCCTGACCTTCGGATTTGGAGATGTCTCGTGCATGTATTTTTCTAAGCCCATCTCGTGAGGTTGGCTTTCTGGTTCTTCCGTTGTCGGACACACAGGCACCTTCATGGAGCAAAAAGTTCAGATTCATGCACCAATCTTGTATGCAAGGCTGACATTCGCCCGTGGGCGATATCGGGTGCAAGCTTCGTGCCATTCGGACGGCAAAAAACGGCTGCGCAGGTCCCGGTCAGTGGCGGCTCTGCCGAAGCAAGGATTGAAAGCTGAGGTCTTTCAGGGCAGCGCGCCAGCGTCGCTCATGGGGTCGCGGATCGCCTCGAAGCGATAGCCCTGGCCATAGGCTGCTGAGAGGCGATAACCGTTCTCGGGCCGCAATCCCAGCAATGTTCTCACTCGCGAAACGTGTGTGTCCAGGGAGCGAGACATCAACTCGGTTCCCGCGGGGTTGTTGGTCTTCCAAACGCTTTCCAGCATGTGTCTGCGCGAGATCAGGCGCCCCATGTTCCGGAAGAGAAAGAGTGCGAGGTCGTACTCCCTCTGGGTCAGTTGAACGACCTTGCCGTCAACCTCGAGTCTTGCCGCCGCGGGAATGAACCGGTAGCGGCCCCACGCTTCTTCCTGGGCGCGAGGCGCAACATACGAACGGCGCAACAAGGCCTGGATGCGAGCTGTCAGTTCGGCAACGCCGACGGGCTTGCTCATGAAGTCGTCCGCCCCCACGCCCAAGCCTTCCACCACGTTGCGCTCGCCCCGCCGGTTGGTCACGAAGAGAATTGGGATGTTCTCTTTCACGTTGCCCCTGACCCACCGCACGATGTCCGGGCCGGAAATGTCGGGAAGCTCCCAATCGAGCAGCAGCAAATCGAAGGATTCGCGGCGCAGTTCGTTCATCAATGCAGCCCCTTCCGTGAAGGTGTGGCAATGGTGGTTCATCGCCTTCAAGGTGCACTTGGTCAGATCTAGCTGAGTCAGATCGTCATCGACTGCGGCGACTCGCATGGTTTCGGGTGGTTGTGTTCGGTTGTGCAACTGGAACTTGCACAGTTGCTACGCACATTAATTTTAATTAACAACTAATTTCGTACTGGATTTAAATAGTCAAGGACTGTCAAATTGAAACAATTAGACACAATTCGCGCTGGGAACGACACGGTTGTGGAATCCAGCGCCCGCGGCATTCTCGAAGCTGTAGCCGAAAGCACTCAGGCTCGCCACCGTCGCAACCTCGCTACAAAATTTGGCACAAGAGTAACTTTCTGTATGGTTAAATCGGCGCCAATATCGCGAAAGAGGACGAGGGAATCCCATGAAGCTGCTGCTGAGCGTCGCGTGCGCCGTTGTTGCCTTGGCCGGGTGCGTCAGCACGCCGCCCACTCCAACGGAGCCCGGAACAGGATCGGGCCTGTCGTATGTGCCCATGGTGGCCATGGAGGGCGTTGACAAGGCCCGCTATGCCAGCGACGTGGCCG
>Ga0209673_1000874_pt1 | contig 39105 bp, 38 predicted proteins | sample AraplaCol_mMS_r2_2_FD_184274 | JGI IMG/M metagenome (GOLD analysis project Ga0209673, IMG submission 184274) | Arabidopsis root microbial communities from North Carolina, USA - plate scrape MF_Col_mMS_r2 (SPAdes) (version 3) | ecosystem: Host-associated > Plants > Roots > Endosphere | place... | reverse complement strand
CGGCATAGCCGATTTCCTCCTCCGAATCGCGCTGGCGGCGATAGCCGAGCACGGGCAGCACGGCATCATAAAAATGCCCTGCGCGATAAAGGTCGTTGGTTCCGAGCGTGACGTAAAGAAGCATGGGGATCAGCGGTTTTAGCGCATCGTGCTTTCCGAAAATCGGAATCGCTTTTCGGAAAGCACGATGCGCAGGTTTAAAGTGTTAGAGCGTCCTTTGTGCGTCCGAAAGGACGCACGGCGCTCTAATCTCAGGGTCGCATCATCGGACAGGACCGGCCCCAAGATCAAACTTGCTCTGCTTCACCTTCCGCCTTGCGCCCCTTGAAGCCCTTGGCGAGCAGGAACATCTCGACCGATTCGGCGCGCGACGAGTTCGGCTTGACATGCACGACCTGGCGGAAGTTCTGCTTCAGCATGGCGAGCAACTCACGCTCGGTGCCGCCCTGGAAGGTCTTGGTCAGGAAGTGCCCGCCTTCCTGAAGCACCTCGACGGCGAAATGGGCCGCCACTTCGCAGAGATGCATGGTGCGCAGATGATCGGTGCGGTGATGGCCGGTGGTGGGTGCGGCCATGTCCGATATGACGAGATCGGGCGTGCCGCCGACCGCCTCCAGCAGCTTTTCCGGCGCAGTGGGATCGAGAAAGTCGAGCTGCAGGATCTTGACGCCGGGCAGCTGGGTCATTTCGAGGAAATCGATCGCGGCCACACGGATATCCTCATCCGTCGAGCCGGTGACCTTGGCGGCGATCTGCGACCAACTGCCCGGAGCAGCGCCGAGATCGATGATGCGCCTGGCGCCGCGCAGGATATGGTGTTTCTCGTCGATCTCCAGCAGCTTGAAGGCGGCACGGGCGCGATAGCCTTCGAGCTGGGCGCGCTGCACATAGGGATCGTTGATATGGCGCTCCAGCCATTGGCGCGAGGAGGCCTTCATCTTCTTGTTCTTGACGCGCTGGCCGAGCTTGCGGCCGGTGCGGTTTCCCGCGATCGGTGCCTTGGTCATGCCTTCCTCTATCTCGCTCTCTGGCCGCGTCGGTTGCGGTGGCGCCGCCACACGCCGTCATCGGCCATCATGTCTGTCAGCAGGCCTTCCCTCAAGCCGCGATCGGCAACGCGCATGCGCGGGCTCGGCCAGCGGCGGCGGATCGCCTCGAGGATGGCGCAGCCGGCCAGCACCAGATCGGCCCGATCCGGCCCGATGCAGGGATTGGCGGCGCGGCTTTCGAAATCCCAGGAGAGAAGCTTTGCCTGCATGGCGGAAACCTCGTCATCGGACAGCCAGATGCCATCGACCTTGCGCCGGTCATAACGCGGCAGGTCCAGATGGACGCCGGCAAGCGTCGTCACCGTGCCCGATGTGCCGATCAGATGGAAGTCGCCGGTCTGGGCGACCTCGATCTCCGGGCAATCGAAGCCTCCGAGCATGCCTTCGACTTCGCGCACCATGCCCTCGAAAGCCTCCGGCGTGACGTCGTGCCCGCCATGGCGCTCCGACAGCGTCACCACGCCGACCGGCAGCGAGGTCCAGTGGGTGATGTGATTAGCGAGGCGGCTGAAGCGATTGTCGCCGATGCGGATGACGGCGATCTCCGACGAACCACCGCCGATATCGAACAGCACGACGGAGCGCGTTTCGCGACCGACCAGCGAGGAGCAGCCGGAGACGGCAAGCCGCGCTTCGGTTTCGCGATCGATGATCTCGAGCGTCAGGCCGGTTTCGGCAACGACCCGGCTGAGGAATTCCTCGCCATTGACCGCCTGGCGGCAGGCTTCGGTGGCGATCAGCCGCATGCGGCGGATCTCCCGGTTCCTGAGCTTGGAGGCGCAGACCCGCAGCGCCTCGATCGCCCGCTCCATCGCCTCATCCGAGAGACGGCCGCTTGCCGCAAGGCCTTCGCCGAGGCGCACGATGCGGGAAAAGGCGTCGACGACGCGGAACTGACCCGGGCGGGTCGGCTGGGCAATGAGCAGACGGCAATTATTGGTGCCGAGATCGAGAGCGGCGTAGAGCTCCTCCGGCCAAGCGTGGTCGCCGGCCTGGCGATCCCCCTGAAAACCGGGATTGATTTGGCCATCCTGACGGCCCTTGCGATTGGCGGCCGCGCCGTTCTGCGTTTCGCGCGGAACGGATATGCGCGCCTCTTCCACGCGGCTTTCCTGTTGCGGAGCACTGGAAGGCTTTGCCGATGTCAGCGGCCGGCCCTGCAGACCGCGCTTGCCACGATGCTTGCGGCGGTTGCGCCGGCTCGGCGCCGAATCGCCATCGGAGCGGGCGGCATGCTCTGCCGCTGCGGCCTGTTCCATCACAGGAGGTTGAAGTGAACCGTTCTGCGCAACACCGTGGCCGCCACGACGGCGGCGCTTGCGCTTGCGGGCCGGATTGCCGGCTGCATCTTCCATCGGGCGCGCAGGCTGTCCGGCACCGCCGGAATGCTCATGCGAAGCGGGATGAGCAGCGTTGCGGGATTGCCCGCCACGTTTGCCCTTGCGGCGCCTGGACTTCTTGCCGTCCTTGCGCCCTGCCGCCGACGCCCCGTCTAGTTGCGGCTTGGCGCCGCCTTCGGGGTCTTCCACGTTCTTTTTCCATCGCGCCGCGCAAGTCCCTGAGGTATGCAGCAGGCGCTCATTCGATTTTTGCGTTGCCGCAAGAATATCAGCGCCCGCCGAAATCGCCAAATTCTTTTTTGGACAGGGGATTTGCAGCGGTTTCACCGCTCTCCAACCGCACCGATTTTTTTCAAAACAGGTATTTGCAATCCCCCGGCTTTTGTTTATAAGCGCCGCACACCAGCCGAACCGCCTGCCGGTTCGCTTATGCTGGGGAATAGTTCAATGGTAGAACAGCGGACTCTGACTCCGTCGATCTTGGTTCGAATCCAGGTTCCCCAGCCAAAATTTTCTTACGCTATTTTAATTACTTAGGGCGCACTGTTTTTAGACGGCAGCATATCCCGAGTTTCTGAGATAGTTTGCGCATTCGTCTGGCGAGAATGCTTTGAGCGTGTGACCCGCGGTGCGCCAATTTGTTTCGACACTTCCTGGCTCGGCCTTTCTGATGAGATGTTGAGCTTGGCAAAATCTGCTCAATGGATTGAGTCGGGACTGTAAGGCGACAGGAAGATGAGATGCGCGCCGGCAGCCCTGATTGCCCGGCGGATAGCCTGTCCCTTGTGGCTGCCGAGATTGTCGAGGATGACGACGTCGCCTTTGGCAAGGGTTGGCACAGCGCCGCGTTGTTCGGCGTCTCCTCGATGCAGACGGCGCTGCCAGAAGGGTGCGTAGAGGGGCTGATCGACGGTAGGTTGATGAACTTGGTGGTCGGTTGGTAGTTCAATGGACTCCCATCACGAGGGCCGTAGAGCCGCCAGTTGGACCGTTGGTGCCTGCCCAGATGATGCGTATGCGGCTGTAGCTTTTTTCAGCGTTCGCCCGTGTGGCGATCTGAGTTGATGCCCCCGCCGATACCTTGGTTTGACACCTTGCGCCCGATGGAGGCGGCCAAGATAGCAGGCCTGGTGGGAAGATATCGACCTCAAGAAGGGTGTCTTTTACGTGCGCCAGCGCGCCGACCGCTATGGTGATGTCAGGATGCCAAAGAGCGAAGCGGGGCAGCGCAGCGTGCCCCTTCCACCGCTGGCAGTGATCGCCTTGAAGACCTGGAAAAGGATTTGCCCAGATAGCGAGGCCAGCCTCGCCTTCCCTAATGAGGCCGGAAAGATCGACTATCGTGCGAACCTGGTCCAGCTAGGGCTGGCCGGCGCTACAGGCCGCCGGCGTCACGATCAGAACCGAGAAGGTCGATGAGGAAGGCAATCCGATACTGGCGCCGAAATACCCCGGCTTCCATGCGTTGCGGGATTGGGACGCCTACTGGCTGCTCAGCAGGAAAGTTGACGGCGGCCTCGAGCTGACAGCGAAGGCAGTGCAGACACGAATGGGCCACAGCTCCATCCAGGTGACGTTCGACACTTACGGCCACCGGTCTCCGGCGGCCGACGACGGCGAAGAGATGGCGGCGGCAGAGCGCGCGCTTTTTTGCTGTGCCGGTGGAGGGCTGCGCGACAAGGCCGCAAACATGGAGACGAAAAATCAAAGCTTTCAATCTATTAGGCCCTGTGTCCGGGATTGCCATCTGAACCCAGGAAATTTAAGAACGACGCACTAGCAAAAACCCTGAACTCAAAGCGCAAACTAGAGGGACTAACGTTGATTGCTGCGACGATGCCAAAGAACTTATTGAAGACAGTGCTTTTGCTTTTTTTGATAATTTACATTTCGATAAATTTGAGATGGATATTTGTTTATAGAAATGAGGGCCTGTTCGACATAGACGAGTCCGCATACCTTATGATGGCGGTCAAGAACTATTATTCTTACGTCCAAGGCGGATTGCGGTTGTGGCTTTCTTCAGTAGAAGCACCCAATGCGGCTTCGCCTTTGACATCGGCCCTTGCATCGCTTTTGTTCATATTCACAGGCCCGCGTCTTGCATTCGGTATATACGTACCGCTGCTCGCGTGCTTAGCAACGGTAGTCGCAATATATTATATTGCCAAACAAAGTAGCATCCAACGGGTTCCAGAGATAAGCGCGTTAGTCGTAGCCACGACACCGCTTCTGGTGAATTATTCACGCAGCTTTCACTTCGCAATCCCGGCAACAGCCTGCACAACTCTGGCGTTGCTTTGCTTAATAAGATCTCAGCAGGCTAAACGTTGGCCCTGGATCATCGCTTTTGGTTTTTTTGTCGGCCTAATGCCGCTTGCTCGAACAATGACGATCGCATTCATCCCGTGCTTGGGCTTGGCTGCGTTTGTATACGTGGCTGCTCCTCCAGGTGAACGACTTGCACGAATTGGACGGCTAGTTATGGCTGGCGCAGTCGCTTTCGCGACCGCCCTTACCTGGTTGTTTTTAAACGGAAAGTACGTAGCCGAATACTTATTCAACTTCGGATACGGAGCAAGGGCAGCGGAGTTCGGCCCCAAGTTGTCATTTATCCACAGCGTCATTTACATGATCCAAATATTTCTTGATCAAGTTTACGCTCCACACTTCATCGTAATTTCAATTGGCATCACAATATCCATTCTTCTGTTTTTGAAAAATCTCCTGTGCTCCGACAGGAACGAATGGCTTTTAAAATACGCCAGCTCTCCAATAACTCCCATATCAATCTTTGTAATATTTTCTTTTCTAATTTTGTCGTCCTCGCAAAATAAAGGCACGGCATTTATTGCACCGCTCCTCCCGCCAACGATTTTTCTTTCGACGTGGGCGATTTTCAGACTTAGTCCCAATCGCCTATATGGAATCGCAGTAGCTAGCGCGCTGGCTTTCATATCCATGTATGCATTTATACCGATGGTAGACCTGAACTCCGAGACATCTAACCGTACGACGCATTGGCTCCCCTTCTATGGAAAGGTCGTTTATTCGGACGGCAGTGGAACCATGCAGGGGTACGAGGCAGCCTTCGGAATAAACACGACGGAACCGGGCAAAGCATTGCCCCCGGAGATGGCGGAAGCGTGGAATCAAATAAATCAGGACACGCTTGATGCGATTACGCCCCTTATGGGGGCAACGAGAACTGTCGCATTCGGCTTCAGAAACGCGGTGTATAATGTTAACACGCTCGGCTTGACCAATAGCCTTCGCGGCCAAGCGCCCCTCAACTTATCTCAAATAGAGCCATTGATAACGGGCGAAAGCGCTGAAGGATACCTCGCCTGGTTTGTGTCTGGACCCGCAGGACGTGCATGTGTGCTTCTATCGTCGCCTGGTGAAAAAGGCGAGTTCCCCCCCTACGTTAATACAGCGCTAGTTGAGTTTGCAGCAAAACAAACCGGGTTTGTGGCGGCTCAAACTTTAAGTATGCCAAACGGGAGGGCTGTGACAATTTGGAAGCGACCTTGTTGAAACACGCCGGTGGCAGCAGCCTTCGTTTTCGCGCGGATTGAGCAGATCTTGCATTTGTGAGCGCGTATGACGAGCTGGTAGCATTGCTGCTCGTCCGTCATACAAAACGCACACAGGGGCTATTTGCGACGTAGCAGCAACACGCCTTTGATAAATGGCGTGCGAGCCAAACCAAATTAATGCCCTCTATCTCGTGCGTGCCTACTTCCGCTTGAATGGTGGGCACTCTTTGAGATATGGGAGCGTCCAAAATGGAGTATTCAATGCTTTCCAACGATCCTAAGTTCGCTGCGAACGATGCGCCTTATCAGGAGTGGCTGGCTCCGGTCTTGTCGATAGTGGTGCCGAGCTTCAACGAGCGAGATAATATCGAGCTTTTGTACAATAAACTCTCATTAGCTCTGCGCGGCACACCCTTCGAAATGATTGTGGTAGATGATAATAGCCCCGATGGGACTGCTGAGTTTACGAAGGAATTGGCAGGAAAGCATAGCAATATACGATGCTTGCGCCGTTTTGGCCGCAGAGGGCTTTCGTCCGCGTGTGTAGAGGGAATAGCATCGGCATCTACGCCCTACGTTGCAGTGATGGATGCGGATCATCAACATGACGAACGCATTATTCCCCAAATGCTCCAGGAAATCATTGGGGGAGCAGACCTAGCGATAGGTTCGCGCTATGTAGCCGCGGGGTCAGCCGGGGACGGGTTCTCTGGGGCTCGACTAAAGGGTAGCCAGCTTGCGACACATCTGTCTTCGATGGTAACTGGACAAGCGATCTCCGACCCGATGAGTGGCTTTTTTATGGTGCGAAGAGACCTCTTCGACGCTGTCGCGCCCAAGCTGAGCAAAGAAGGTTTCAAGATCCTGCTTGACATGGTTGTTGTTTCGAGGCGCCAAGGAAGGGAGCTTGAAATCGCAGAAGTGCCATACACATTTCGTTCGCGTCACTCGGGTGAGAGCAAAATGAGTTCTCTCGTTGTCGTGCAGTTCTTGGGCCTTTGGTTTTCTCAGTTGACCGGTGGCTTGCTGCCTACGAGTTTCCTGTTGTTTGCGATGGTTGGTGCAAGCGGCGTCGTCGTCCATATGACTGTACTTGCAATATTCACAGCGTTCTTGGCCGAGGGATTCGTTATAAGCCAGGTTGCAGCGACCCTCGTAGCTATGACCTGGAACTTTTTACTTAACAACACGCTGACCTATTCAGACAAAAAACTGAAAGGTCGTAAGTTGTGGATCGGCCTTGCCGGCTTCTGCGCAATCTGCTCTCTCGGAGGGATAGCGAATATTTCTGTAGCAACCGCGATATATGAATTCCGCCAACAGGCATCCATCGCCGGACTTGCTGGGGCATTGATGAGTTCAGTGTTCAATTACGCCGTCACGCGAGTCTTTACTTGGCGCTAACGCCAGCGGACCCGACCCTGCCAGGGCGAAGGGTTCAGTTGCGAGCAGGCTGCTTTTCGACAGGTGAAGGGGTAGATCGGCATGCGCGTGCATTTGCCTTAACATGCGTGGTTGGGATGAAGCGTGTGATGAGCTTAACCTCCCGAATTCAACGCCATTGCCCGTTTTTACGGGCGCAGATTGTTGTGCAATTGATGCACCCCATTGAAAGTATAAGGCCGATCCCATGATCGAAACGTTGCGCGTCATATGGCGCCACAGAACTCTCATTTGGAGGCTGGCACAGCGTGAAACTGAAGCCCGCTTCCGTGGGTCATTGTTGGGAATAATTTGGGTGGCACTCGTGCCACTCATAATGCTTGCTGTGTACAGCTTGGTTTTTGGATCTATTCTGAATGCGGGTTGGCACTCTCCCACGGCTGGGCAGGCCCAAGAATTCAGCTTTTCCATGCTAATTTTCATTGGCCTAACCCTTTTCGGGGTGCTCGCAGAAACCATAAACCGATCTCCATCACTTATCTTGGAGAATCCGTCTTATGTTAAGAAAGTGACGTTTCCTCTTCAGATATTGCCGGTTGTAGCATTGCTTTCAACTCTGATTAACGCAGCAGTATCATTGGCAATATTTTTTATATTTTATCTATTCATGTACGGCCTACCGAATGAAAGCGTTCTATATTTACCTGCTGTCATTTTTCCTTTTGTTCTGCTCTGTCTAGGAGCTTCCTACTTCCTAGCTTCTCTGGGAGTCTTTCTGAGAGACATGAAACACGTTACAGGCCCTGTTACGACCGCGCTTATGTTTCTTTCGCCAGTTTTTTACGCCCCCGACAATCTACCAGAGAATTACAGGCAATTGCTTTATCTGAACCCAGTGACGCCGGTAGTGATACAGGCACGGGACGTTATTTTCTGGGGTAGAGCACCGAGCCCGTTGGAATGGGGTGCATATATGGTGGTGGCCTTGCTGATTTATGCGCTTGGCTCCGCATGGTTCCAACGAACCCATAAGGCCTTTGCTGATGTTATCTGAAATTGTGATTGAAGCCACATCGTTGAGCAAAGCATACTTGATCTATAGTAAGCCGCAAGATCGTTTGAAGCAAATGTTTCTCCGGTGGCGCAAGTACTACCAGGAGTACTGGGCCGTTCAAAATGTAGATCTCTCAATTAGAAGAGGGGAGACGGTCGCGATTGTGGGTAGAAACGGCTCGGGTAAATCCACGCTGCTGCAGATGATCGCGGGAACCTTGCAACCAAATGGAGGGTCGCTGCGTGTTCACGGTCGTGTGGCTCCGCTTCTTGAACTTGGCGCAGGGTTCAACCCTGAATTCACGGGAAGAGAGAACATTCGTCTTTCAGCCTTCATTCTCGGCCTTACTGATCGAGAGATCAGAGAACGGGAAGAGTCCATTATCGAATTCTCGGGGATCAGCGATTTTGTCGATCAGCCGGTCAAGACCTATTCGTCCGGTATGTATGCAAGACTTGCGTTTGCTGTTGCAGCCCATGTGGATGCCGACATTCTCATTGTCGACGAAATCCTTGCTGTCGGGGATGCGGCCTTTGCGCAAAAGTGTATGCGCTACATCAGGAAATTCCGTGAACATGGTACCATCCTCTTTGTCTCGCACGACACCTCCGCTGTGACTGCGCTTTGTGATCGCGCGATATGGATGGACAAGGGTCGAATACGTGCCGAGGGCTCGGCTAAAGATGTCAGCCTTCGGTACCAAGCTTCGCTTCAGGAGGAAGCGGACGGGCAAACGCTGTCAATAGAAGGCCGCCGGAGAGACGTGGCCAACATTAAAAGGGATACGCGCCGCGATTTGATCCGCAACTCCGACAAACGCAACGAGATACATGTTTTTGAGTTCGATCCGGCAGCGCCGTCTTTTGGCGCAGGCGGCGGAAAAATCACGAGTGTACGCATCCTGGATAACGAAGGAAAATTGCTTTCCGTTATTGAAGGTGGAGAGGACCTAGTTATCGAAGTCAGCTGTAGAGCCGATAATGCGCTCCATGGGCCGATAGTTGGATTCCTGGTTCGAGACCGGCTGGGTCAGAGCATATTCGGTGACAACACGTTTTTGACGCAGGCGGCTTCACCACTTCATATTCCAGCTGGCGGCGAATTTCGAGCTCGGTTTGCGTTCCAGATGCCTTATTTGCCAAGTGGCGATTACGCGATAGCAACGGCCTTGGCAGAAGGGACACAGGCGGATCATCGCCAACATCACTGGGTAGACGAGGCTCTGATTTTTCATTGCGAGAGTAGTCACGTAACGCATGGCTTGATAGGGCTGCCGATGTCCGAGATTAACTTAATTTACGGGAATTAGGAAATGGCCACAGGGCTCTGCTGCTCGGTTTGCGGATCAACGGAATTTAAATTTAGTGAGGTACTGTGGGATGGGCTGGCGGACGAGTGGCAGATGTCTGCGGAAGAACGTCGCTATATCGACAGGCAGCAAGGTGAGCAATGCACCAGTTGCGGATCAAACCTCCGGTCGATAGCACTCGCCGATGGGCTGCGAAATGTATTTTCGACAGATAAAACTCTCTCGGATTTTGTTGCGTCCGCCAGTTCGAAGGCTTCCATTCTCGAAATTAACGAAGCAGGAACATTGCATTCCCTGCTTATGAAATTGCCGGGGCATGTGTTTGCCGAATACCCCCGTGTAGATATGCACGCAATCCCCTTCGATGCGGAGAGTTTCGATGTCGTTGTCCATTCTGATACGCTGGAGCATATTGAAAATCCTGTACATGCCTTGCAGGAATGTCGCAGAGTGTTAAAAGCTGGCGGAGCCCTTTGCTTCACCGTCCCTATCATTGTCGGTCGAATGTCGCGTTCGCGCGACGGTCTTAAACCGTCCTATCATGGCGATCCAACTCTCAGCGCAAGCGACTATCTCGTCCACACCGAATTCGGGGCAGATGCTTGGGCCTACATTATGCAGGCCGGATTTTCACAGCTCCGTATTTTTGCGGTTGAGTATCCCGCAGCGATGTCGTTTGTAGCGATTCGTTGATGACGGTACTGCATGCAGCAAGTTAGACAGTTCGGAATAGGGGATCGCACAAAATGCAAGAAGAGGCAATGAGCTCGCTAGAGTTCACCGGTGAGCGCTTTCACCCCGAACTCAACGGCGAAATCCGGCAGGAGCATATGCATCGTTATGCGTGGTGCCGGGAGCTAGCAGAAGGCAAAGACGTTATTGACGTTGCGTCAGGAGAGGGGTTTGGCTCGGCCATGTTGGCTGAGCACGCGGTGTCGGTCATTGGTGTTGATGTTTCCGGCGAGGCCGTCGCGCATGCATCGTGTCGTTACACGCGCGAGAACCTAACGTTTAAGCAAGGCGACGCTGCAGCGATCCCATTGCCGGACGAAAGCGCCGATTTGGTTGTATCGTTTGAAACAATCGAGCACGTCTCAAATCAGCAGAGTGCGATCGCTGAATTCTCCCGCCTCTTGCGTCCGAACGGGCTTCTGGTCATCTCCTCGCCGAACGTAGATATTTACTCCACCAGGCAGGCATACGACAATCCGTTTCATACGAAAGAGCTAAACCGTAAGGATTTTATCGATCTCCTAAAAGATCACTTCGGTGCGGTTCGAATATTCGGTCAGCGCTTGCTAGTATCTTCGACCATTTTGCCGGCAGATGCATCTACATCAGAAGCGGAGGTGCTGGTGGATGACGGAGAAATAAGGAGGGTTACTCGTGAAGCACCACAGAGTATGTATTTCATTGCTATCGCTGCCCATAGTGAAGGCACCTTAACACTGAAACAGGCATCTTTTCTTCTAAGCGAACGCTATGACGTCTATTGGCAGATGAAAGATGAGCTGACCGCCACTGGAAAGACGATGGCGCAGCTGAAAGACGAACTGACCGGGACTAGGAAGGAGATGGAACGGATTCAAGGGCACCTGGAAGCGGTTCTTGCCGAATTTGCGCCCCTCAAGAGCGAAGTGGTGAAGTTGCGGACAGAGCACGGCTTGGCTAACCAACTCAAGCACTTGAATGTCATCGCGAAGAGCGGGCTGTTCGACGCGAAGTTCTACGGATCTCAATCCGGCAAAATGGGATTGTGGAAATCGCAACTCTTAAAGGATTATGTCGTTCGCGGTGAGCAGGCAGGATTGGCGCCATCCCCATTATTTGACCCATCTTTCTATGCCGCAAGCTACCCGGACGTGGTGGAAAGCGGAATGGGGCTTCTTATGCACTTTATAGTTGCCGGAAAAAAAGAGGGGCGGTTACCGAAGGCGCCTGACTGAGCAGCTCGCCGACTTCTCAATACGCGGCGTTCCGAGCGCTCCTAGCTACAGGCGTAGCCGCTTATCCATCCAGCCCGTGAGCTGGGCATCGGCTGAGAGCAGCAATGTCTTCCAGATTGCATACCGCGATAATTCCCGTGGTCGCAACGCACCCGCCACCAAAACTTTCGGAGCCTTTGGGACCGCGTCCATACCACGGACCTGACGTCGCGCTTTGCATAGCATGCTCTACCCCGGAGATGATTTCTCCAAAATTCAGCGTATTTCCTCATCTTTTGTGCAAACATTGTCTTGAGCACACGTCGAGCAGCAGTTGAACTCTTTATCGCTTTCAGCACGTTCAGATCATCTGGAAGCTCGCCGGCCCTTATCGTCATGGAGCAGGAACAGCATATTTTGCGTCCCAGAACATGGTAGAACGTCTAGCGTTCACCAAAAAAGGAGTGCGTCTAGCCAATTGGGCCTGTCCCGCTTCCCTGATTTTTGCTAGTTGCACGAGCTAAAGACCGTCGCCGCGCAGCCGGAGCCCCATTTATGAGCACATTCGACGTTTCTACGAATGATAAATCAGCGTTTCACCTGTCCAGCACAGGCCGAAGGCTGGTGTTGCTTAGTGTTTTCTATGCGTTCACGCTGTTGATGTGCTGGGCCTTCGAAACCGAAGGATACATCACGAGGTTCAGTGCCTTTTTTGGGTCATTGGCGGTCATAATTATTGCCGTAAGATATGGACCGGCTGCGCGGGTTTACGAACGCCTAAATTCGTTTTCTGCTTTTCTCGAACGACGTGGTGCGTTTGAATCAAATCCAGTGAACGAGGCGCCCAAATTCGCGCTTCTCCGGATGGGCTTCGGGCTCATCATGATTTATCGCGCCTACTGGCTGCTGCACTACCTCACCTCTTCAGATTGGAGCGACTATCGCGTTTTCGTTCCGGCGTTGGTAAGCATCGTTGGCGGTTTGATGGTGGCTTCTGGCATGTTCACACAGCTCGCCTTGGTAGTCCTGATTGTCTTCCAATGGCAGGTTGGCGACACCTCGCTTAGAACTTCGACGCTCGGAAATGATATCGCTGCGCTCTTCGGGTTATTGCTGATATTTGCCAATGCCGGCGCTCATTTTTCGGTTGATGCAAGGTTGCGACGCCAGCCGCACCTCTTCGGACGCCTCGTTGCCGCTGGCTATTACCGCAACGGCCTCGCGCCCACAGCCACCTTGCAGGCGGCAAAGTTCCTTGCGCTTCTGGGATATGGTGCTGTCTGTCTCTATTCACTTGCAATGCATCTTGGGGAGCCTGCTTGGATGCAGGGTTATGCTGGGCCACAACTTCTGACAAACAACTTCATGTCGATTTTCGGCGATGAGTTCGCCCAGTTATTCACTTACTCCAGTGTATTCGTAATGCTCGCCCGCATCGCATTGTGGGGGATGTTGCCTTGGTACCTTCTCGTCGTAGCATGCGTAGTGTGGGGCGGATGGCCAAGGACCTACGCGCTCATCTGGGCATTCTTATTCTTCTGTCTCAGCAAGTTCGTCTTGAGCCTAGGCATGCTGGCTGAATTCGAGTTTCTGTTCTTTGCAGGTCTTTTTTGGCAGCGGGCTTTCATCTCCGGAGCCAAAACCTTGAATGTCGCCTACGACGACCGATGCAACCTCTGCGACCGGACGGTGAATTTCATTAAAGCGACGGATATATTCAACCGGGTGCAGCTAAGGCCGCTTTCGAAGAATACTAAATGGCTCACAGCGCATGGTATCGACCCGAGTGAAGCTCAAAAGGACCTATACGGTATCGATGCCAGTAGCCAGACGGTAGCTGCGAAGGGGTATGACTTTTATCTGTTGCTGACCAAGAAGGTTGCGTTGCTCACCCCCTTCTACCCTATTTTACTTGCGGCAAGTTTCGTGGGTGGGCGGGCCATCTATCGTTTCATCGCAGACCGCCGCACGAAGCTATTTGGGGTTTGCCACCTTCCTACTCCGAAGAAGGAGTATGTCCTGCTTCCTGAAGGCCAGACGGTAGAAGCTAAGATGTCTTTCAGAGATCCTATAACCCCATTTTTTCTTCACGTGGCGTTTCTAACAATTTGCTATGTGACGACAATCCCAACTCCATGGATCTTTCTGTCAGCTCCGAAGTCGCCTATACAATCTTCCCTTTCCCTTTTGGGCCCGTTCGGCGATGCCGCCCACGTCTATGGGATCACACCTATCAACGTGTTCAACCACTATGACCTAGGGCTCGCGGAGAATTGGTTCACGCTGAGTAAGATTGATTCGGATGGCAAGGCCTCTCTCCTCCCAGTCCTCGACGAGCACGGAAAGAGGCTCGCCGCGCATCGTTCTGATCGGAACTATTTCGGCGGTACCCTAACTTTCAGGAGGTCCGTGATAGACACAAAGGGCTGCCAGTACGACAGCCATGCTGAAATTATCAACTACTTGGCCGAAAGTGCCGGGGGACATCACGGTAACTATATCTACAGGCAGTACCACCAGACTCTGCCTGACTCTTCAAAGCTAATTAGCGGAATATACGAAGCACAGCCTATCAGCGTGGTTTGCGATATCAATTTCGCCCTCAAGTGAGGCCGCCTGAAGCCTCCCCCACGGCCAACCAAAGCGGAGCCCCGTCTCCCAGTCCGCACATATTAGCCCGATGCACTGAAGTTACGTCACTAATTCCGTAGTTAGCGACGTAGTTAAGGGTGAACTTATGGGGAGGGTTGAGATTCTGACAGGCTTCCAGTGCGACCGTGTCTGGACCGAGGAGGACAAGCTTCGGATCCTGGAGGAGGTTGAGACGAGTGTTCTAGCGTAGCCGAAATTGCCCGCCGGCACGATATTCTCCCGCAGCAGATTTACACCTGGCGGAAAAAACTTGGTCGCGTCATCAGGTAGCCGGGTGGAGCAGGCGTGAGGCTGTTGTCGGTGGCGCTGATGGGGGTGGATGCGGAAAGCGAACCAGATTCGCGCCGCGGCAGCAGAGAACGTCACGGCAAACGGCCGGCAAAATCATCGCGCATTGAGATCGGCTGCAAAGGTGGCCGCGTCTTGAAGGTCGATGCCTCGATTGCGCCGGAAACGCTGAAGGTGTCAGTATCGGAGCAATACTCCCCAATAGTGCCGTTTGAATCTTCCCTAGGTGTTGCGGCCGCCGGTCTTCCGGGGCGCGCCCCGGAAGACCGGCGGCGTGTCATCGCCGATACTCCTTCCGATGGTCGGAAGGGGGATGTTGGTGATCAAACTGAGGGAGACGAGATCCTGGATCTGCATCAGCAGGGGCTGACGGTGTCGGCTATTTCCAGAGAAACTGGCACCGATCGCAAGACGGTGCGTAAATACACCGAGCGCGGCCTCGAGGCTCCGGCCTATGGTCCAAGAAAGCCTCGGGCGACGGTCATCGATCCCTTCGCTTCATCCTGCGGGAGCGGGTCTGAGCGTAAGGCGCGCTTCTCGAGCTGATGGAACTACAGCTTGGGGAACTTGAAGTTGACTCCCGCGAAGACGAACTGGCGGCGGACTTCGCAGCCAAGACCTCAACCGTCAGGCCCCTCGAGCGCAACCGTCTGTCACGAAAGACGTCGAGCGCCGTCATCGCCGCCCCGACGAGTTGCCCTGCTGCGGCTTCGGCAAGCTGTCAAAGCTCGGCGAAGACATTACCGACACCTTGGAGATCATCCCCTCGATGGAAGGTCATCCAGACGGTGCGGGAGAAGTTTATCTGCCGCGAATGCGAGAAGATCAGCCGACAACCGGCATCCTTCCATGTAAGACCGCGCGGGTTTGCAGGACCGAACCTCTTGGCGATGGTTCTGTTTGAGAAGTTCGCCCCGCACCAGCCACTCAACCGCGAGAGCGAACGCTATGCTCGCGAGGGTATTGACCTCAGGCTATCGAGGCTGGCCAACCAAGTCGAAGCATGCGCCGCGGGGGTGCATTTGAAAACGTTGAGGACTTCATTTTAGTGCTTGCCATACGAGGATGGATTGTTATGACCTAAATGGATGCTGCCTCCTTTAAAGAACAAAACACAATATGGATGACTATGCTCGATGGCTAGCACGGCTGATCGTAGAATGAACTTCGGTATCGCCTTCCTATTTACGATTTCCTTGTGGGCTTCAGCCCGCATCTTGGGACTAGAAGCGCAGCTAACCTTGGCTCTTATAGTTGTCGCAATTTTTCTTTCGGGTCGGGTTACGGGTATAATTTCCGGAATTAACGAACCGTTTTTAGAATTTATAGCTGGATTTTCAATCATATCTTATTTATTATTGATATCTCAATATTTTAGCTTATTTTTACAATGCTCTATAATTTCATTTATTTTTTTTATTTTGATTTGCGCATATTTTCGGTGCAGCACCACAAGCAGATCGAGAAATGATCTAGTTTTAGGAATAGTCGTCGCCTTATTTACCTTCATTTGGTCTTACGACTTAGTCACCCGACTGCAGGAATTCAAAGAAACTGGCAAGCTCCAGTTCTGGTCAGACATTCTCCTGCATGCTGGGACGATCGCGCAATTCAGCGCTTCTAGCTCCCTACATCGTGGAATGACATCCATGGCAGATGTCCAACTTCCGCTCTACCACGTTGCCAGTTATATGCCGACAGCACTCGTTGCTCGATTATCTGAGATATCGGCTTTAAATGCCGCAGTCTTGGTGTGGATACCTTTAGGCACTCTTACTATGGCGACTGGTATCGTTGCGCTAGGCATAGCACTTGGAGGGAGAGGAATTGCCCTGGTTGCGCTGACAGCGATAGCGCTCGTCCCAAGCCCAGATCGAATTATACTTGGCAACGGTCTTCTGAGCTTCCCTTGGCTCCTGGATGCAGCTCCGGGAACAGCATATAGCCTGGGCGTGGCCTGCGGTTCGATCGCCATGCTTATTTACTGGATGAAAACGAAAAGTCGCGCTGCACTCGTCGTTGGCTCGTTCCTATGCGCCGCTTGCCTCTTAGTCCGAGCAAATACATTTGCGTGGTTGGCGCCCTGCCTAGTCCTCAGTTTAGTTGTGGGAACGACAAAGCTTTCAAGGAGCCAAAAAATACTGAGTGTTATCTGCGGATTGACCCTGCTTTGCCTTTTGTTGATCGCGATCTCCTGGTCGGAAATCCGCACAAATGCGGCAGATTTCCTCTTCTCGTACGTGGAAACGGTACATCTAGGCCAGCCACCGACCGGCTATCAGGCGCTCTACCCCCGCCTCACCCAAACGTTAGGACGTGAGGGCGCGGCCGTGATCGGCATAGGACTTGTATTTACGGGAATATTAGGCCCCTGGATTGCAATCTTTTTCGGAGCCGCAGCGGTATGCGGCACTCAAAAAAAGCTGGTTGAGTTCGACGCGATACCATTTTTGCTGTTGGCGGTGGCTTCGATTATGGTGATTTTGGCACCCATGCCGCCTAATGGGGACATTACAGAATTTCGGCATCGCGCAGGCCCACTTCTTGTGGTTGTCACATGCGTCTGGTCGGTCAGATTTATCGCCATGGCGGCTCCGGCGCTTCTTCCCGGCGCGACCGCAACGGCCTCATGGAAACTGCTAGTGTTCGCCGCAACGATCTCGCTTGCATTGATGGCGACCAATATTTCTGAATTGCGACGTCCACAAATGGATTGGGCAAAGAATTTTTATGATGTCCAATTCCCTCCCGCGCTTTTTGCGGTCGCCTCGGAGCTCGAGAAAAATGTCGAAGATACTCCCCGATTCGTTGTTGCCGGTCAGCCTGAGGCGTCCCGAGACATTGACGATGCATCTGCATTGGTGGCTCTAAGCGGTATCCCCGCTTATATTTCCCGGCCACGCCTTTTCGAACTGCGCAGCGATAATGTCGGGAACGAAGCAAGACGGAGGATCGAAGTCGTTAAACGGCTTGACGCTGCTCCAACGGTTTCGGCGCTCAAGCAACTAATGGCGTCTGAACATATTACTCACTACCTAGTCACAAACACTACGCAGATGGCGTTTGATAGTGAGCGCACTGGCGCAACATGGAAGAGCGGTCAATATGCCATATACACAGACCGATAGGGTGCTGAGCTAACTAGAAATCCTTCTTACTACCTCAGGAATCTTCTAACGTCCTATCGCGCTTTCCAACGAGGTCACGATCAACTGCTGCTGCTGCTCGGTTAGGCCAGCCCAGAGAGGCAACCGAACTAAGCGGCTGGATGCTGCATCCGTCACTTCCATGCTACCGCAAACTCGTCCGTAGCGCCGGCCCGCTGGCGCCGAATGCAACGGAACATAGTGGAATACTGCGCCGATGTTGCGTTGCCTTAGTTGTTGCAGGACTACGTCGCGCTCAACTTCCGGATCCAGAAGAACATAGTACATATGGGCGTTGTGACTGCAGTTGTGCGGCACAAAAGGACGTCGCAGAGTACCTCTGAATTCCTGGGGCGCTAGCGCTTCATGGTACCAATTCCAACTGGCCAAACGCCGATTCGTGATCCTCGTTGCGTCCTCTAGTTGCGCCCAAAGGAATGCGGCGACGATCTCTCCGGGAAGGAATGATGAACCCGCTTCTTGCCATGTGTACTTGTCGACCTGGCCTCTAAAAAACCGACTGCGATCAGTACCCTTTTCTCTGATTATCTCTGCACGCTGAACAAAAATGGGGTCATTGACCAGAAGCGCGCCGCCCTCTCCCGAAATAACGTTCTTCGTCTCATGAAAGCTGTAGGCGCCAATATCACCAATACTTCCCAACGGGCGGCCTTTGTACGTAGCTAGCACGCCTTGGGCCGCATCTTCGATAACTTTCAAGCCGTGACGTCGTGCGATTTCCATGATGGCATCCATCTCACACCCGACACCGGCGTAGTGCACGACAGCGATTGCCTTTGTTCGCGGTGTGATCGCGGCTTCGATCAGAGTCTCGTCGATGTTCAACGTGTCTTCGCGGATGTCGATGAACACAGGGACACCACCACGCAGAACGAATGCATTGGCCGTCGACACGAACGTATAGGAAGGCATGATGATTTCGTCGCCGGGGGAGATGTTCAGCAACAAGGCCGCCATCTCCAAAGCTGCGGTGCACGAGTGTGTCAACAGTGCCTTGACAGTACCTGTTTGAGTCTCAAGCCATTCGTGGCATCGCTTCGTAAACGGGCCGTCACCCGCAAGGGCGCCGTTGAAATGAGATTCGGCTATGTAGTACAGCTCCTTACCGGTCATGTGAGGCCAGTTGAAGGGAATTTTCTGATCACTCATATCATTTCATCTCGATTGCGTGGGCGCTCCGGAGGATGCCATCGATATACGGCCTTACATGTTGAGGCAATGTCCGGTATCCGCCATCATTGAGCGGCGGCGACGTATTCATATACCGGCAGTATTTCGGGCCGCGCTCAAGGTTTGACTATCGCGAGAGGGCAATATGCTGCCGGCGAAAAGCAGATGGGCAACCTTTAGGAGCCCTCGGGCTTGCGAGCCACGACCAGTCGAGAGCCGCCCACAGGCGCGCTGATACCGGCCTTGATGAGGAAAATCTCGCAAGACAACAAAAACTTAAAGATCATATTTACGACGGGCGGCAATTGCAGTTCGGCGCGCACATCGATTTCCCCTAACGGCTTGTCGCGCCTCACTAATCGCGACAACGCCATTGCCGGCAGGAGCAGCGTCACGAAGGACGTGTTTCTAAGGATCTCAAATCCAGCTGCTTCCACCTTTCGACGAAGTTCCGCTTCCGTGTAGCGCCTGAAGTGGCGCGAGTATTCGTCGAGGGTGCTCCACAGCCAAGGATGTTGAGGCACCGTGATCATGAGCAGACCGCCTTCTTTCAGCGCGGCATGCAGTTGTAATAGGACTAACTCATCTTCCTCGATATGCTCGAGCACATCGAAGGCGCCAACTACTTCGAATTCCTCAATGAATGGAATGTTTCGTGCATCCATTTGCATCAGGGATGCCGTCGGCACGCGTTCGCGGGCGAAGCTCAGGCCAGCGGTAAAGATTTCGCTCCCTGCAATGCGAGCATGCGGATTGAGACGGGCTATGCCTGTGATAACAAAGCCGGTGCCGCAGCCAACCTCCAAAAAGGAACTGAAATTCGGGCGGAACCGCCTCAGCACCCACTGCAACAACTTGTTGCGAGACTGAAACCAAAAATTGTTCGCTTCCAGCCCAGCAAGGTCATCGAAATACCCGGGTTCGAATCCACCTCCGGCCTGGGCCAACTCGGGCGCATATGCCGGCAATCCATCGATCCTTGCGGGAGTCCAGCCGCAAGCCGGACATATCTCACTGTTTTCGGAGGAAGAAAAGACGGTATCGCAGTGAAGACAGCGGATCATCCTACGCATCCATTCATTTTGCCGGCACGGGGAAACACGAAAAACTTGAATGTGGCAAATAGAAAAAGAGCAACAACAATAATGGATACTGCCTGAACATAGGCGTGATTGTAGCCCATACGATCAACGAATACGGCCAGGATTGAATAATTCACGAGATAGCCTATCGCATAGGCCAGCAAGAACCGCAAAGTTGTGGCAAACATTCCATCATTGCTACCAAAGACCCACCGTCGGTTACCCACGAAGCTTATGCAGACGCCAACGCAGTAGAGCACGGTCATCGCCAGCTTCGCGCCGACGCCGAGATAGGTGATACCGAGGTAAAGCACATACCCCGAAATATTTGTGAGAGCGCCCAATGTACCGTAGCGCACAAACTGCGTCAGCGATTGCCAATTGGCGATCGATTTCAAATGGTCAACTCTAGTCGTAAACTGCAAGGCCAAACCCGGTCTTTCCAAAGCGATTCCCATTGTACATCAGGTACCAACGATCTCTGTGAGCGAATACGAACGGATACTCGATCATTTCGCTGTCCCAGCCGGAAGGTGATACATCAATGCCGGCCTCCGACAACTTCAACTCCCATGCCTCGCCGTCATCGCTGGCTGCGTAGCCGATGCGGTAGTTTTCGCCCAGCCCGCTGCGATATGAAAACCACATGTGATAGGATCCGAAGTGGCGTATGACCGTAGGTCGTGAGAAAGCCTGCGCCACCCCGATCTGATGTGGCACTGCGTCGCCTCGCCGCTGCCAGGCGTGTCCATCTTTCGATATCGCCGACTTAATCACGTGCAGCATTTCGCCGTTGCCGGCATCCCAGTTAAGGGTTGAGCCATACCACATCAGAAAGGCGCCGTCTTCGCGCTGTTCGACCCACGGATAGGAGAGGCTGATTGGATCCTCGGCGTTGGTTCCGATGAACGGCCCATGCCGATCGAGTTCAAGTTCCAGCGACGGCGTTACCCGCAAGCGTCCGATATCGCCGCGCCAATGTCCATTAGGAGGATTTTGCCATCCCATAAAAAGCATGTAGAGGCAACCGTCGGCGGTGTAGCAGTTACCGATACTGATCCCGGCTTCATAGAAGCTGCCCGCAGGGCCATGCTCGATGAACGGCGCCACATGCTCCTTGACAACGACCTTTTTCACGATGTCAATATCGACGGCGCCGACGGAAGAACGATTATCGGCGTCACGCCCGCTGAAAAACACCCGATAGACGTCGTTTTCGAGGTGAACCGGTAAAGGATTCGCCGCGTGGGTCCGAAGTTTCGGGTGCGTTCCAGAGGGAATATAAAGTTGGCCAAGCTTATGCCAACGTTTCATGGCGGTCATATCCGCCGCAATTTGGTGCTGGGCACTTTCGACCGCTCCGTCGCCTGCGCGACATACACGCCGTCAGGCTCGGCATCGGCCAGTAGTAGCGCGCCCGCTCCGATCACACACCGGTCTCCGATCTTGATATGATCCCGCAAAGTGACGTTTACGCCGATGAAACATTGTTCACCGACCTCGACGCCACCGGAGACGACCACGTGCGAGGCGATGAACGTATGGTCGCCGATCGTCGAATGATGGCCGATGTGGTTGCCGCTCCATAAGGTGACATTGTCGCCAATGACGGAAAATGGCTGGATCGTGTTGTCCTCAAAAATGAAGCAGTTTTGGCCGATGCGACCATTGTTGAGGACGCTCGCGCGTGAACTGATATAGCTTGCAATTGGGTATCCCAGCGCCTTTGCGGCCTCGTATTTGCTGCGTCGCAAAGCATTTAGTTTCGTGTAGCTCAGGGCGACAAACATCGAATACTCGGAAGGCGGATAGGTTTCGGCTACCGTTTCGAACGGTTCGACAGGTAGAGAGCAGAACTCCGTCTCGCCCAGGTAAGCGCTGTCGACGGTGAACGCGACGATTTGGTAATCGGAATCGTTGGAAAAGTAGGCATGGGCGATTTGGGCGATTTCTCCGGTTCCAAATATGATTAGCCTTTTCCTCATGATTTCCTCACCAGTATCGTGAATTCGTAAAGCCCGTAGTCGTGCAGCAGCGCCACCTCGCGGGAATAGTTTCGCTTGCAGTGATCGAACATTGCGCCCGGATTCGCATAGTACAGGTAGTCGCGCATCCTATCCGCATCGGAATAGGAAGTTAGGCAATTAAAGGCAAAGCCACGGCGGCTGGTCCTGTCGAGCACATCCAGAGTCTTGAGAATATGGGTGTGCCAGACTTCTTCCCCCCCGTCGAGTCGCACGTTGAAGATCCCGCTTGCTATGCCATAGTCTGCAATAGTGTCAGGCTCGCTTGCGACGACGAACCGTCCGTTATCGAAACCGGCGAACCGTTGCGTAGCGGCGGCGATCATGTCGGCCGAAAGATCGATACCAGTATAGCGGACATGTTCGCAATTATTGCGGATGTAATCAAAATAGCTGCCGTAGCCGCATCCCAGATCGTTGACAGAGAAGTCGTCGGAGTTAACGATGACCTTGCTTAGCTGGGCAAATCTCAGAAACTGGCTTTCTTCACCGTTCCAATCAACGCCGCGCGGTGATTGCCCGTGTTCAGCGAGCTTACTGGAGTAGTATTGCGCGACGGCCTTCAGCACGTCCTGCTTGCTCGCATCTGCCAAAATTCCGTCCTTTCCTGACACCGTACTCAACGCGAGATTGGCCTCGCCTCAAAATAGAGAACAAGCGACCTGTCGGTGGGGCCCAGCACCTTCTGAAGGAGGTGCAATGGATACATGGTGTACTGATTGAGAATCAACGAGAAAATCGACGGAAAAGTAGTCTTAAATTTGACATTTCGCCGACCAGATTCTTTGGTCTGCTCCAGTTTCGATAGGCTGACTTTTGCCCCTTCCTGCTTCGTCACGAGGTAGTTGGAGACCGGCAGCAACAGGTTTGAAACGGGGAATGTTAGGCCTTTGAGGTCCTGTAGCGACCAGCCGCATGTTCGTGTGATAGCTTCGATCCGATCTGGCGTATATCGGCGGAAATGGCCTGCAATATCGTCCTCAATCCCCCAATAACGAGGGCCGGCCGGAACGATGCCGATAAGAGTTCCGGCCTTGTGCTCTAGATTGGCGCGTGACTTCTGCATGAAGAGCGCTTCGTCCTCGTCGTTCAAATGCTCCATGACCATCGATGATATGACGATATCGACGTCTGCTGTCTCCGATCGGACGTAATCGGAATTGATCAGCGCTAGGCGACCCTCAACAATTGGGTCCGCGAAACGCTCTTTCAGCCTTGCCGTAGTATCCGCGTCGAACTCGTAGACCGATCCGATCCATCCCCGGGAAAGCAAGAGGCTCGTAATTTCACCGTTCCCCGCGCCGATCTCAATAAAGCGCCCGGGCTGCAACCTTCCCAGACGCTCCGAAAGATACATTAGCTGGAGGATCGTACCGGGCGGAAGCGCCTTCATTTCTCGACATGCTCCAGAACAAGGTCCACCTCATAAAGGGGACGCTCTTTCACCTGATCGAAGATCTTACCAACATAGAGTCCCAGAACGCCAAGAGAAATCAGAATTGCTCCGGTGCACGTCAGCATTGCCACAAAGAGACTCGTCCACCCCGGGGATGATCCGTAGAAAAAATAGCTACATACAAAGTATACGCTCGAAATGAGCCCAACAAGAGAAAATGTCAACCCGGTTGTTACGATCCACTTGAGTAGGTCGGTAGACTGGAAGAAAATTCCATCCATGGCATGCCGTATGAGTTTTGACAAAGAATAGGAACTCTTTCCGGCGAAACGTTGGTTATGATCGTATTCAACAGTTCCAGCATTGAAACCGAGCCAACCAAGGATGAATAGATAGTGCCGCTCCCTCTCGCTGAAGCGCAGAAACGCATTAATCACCTTGCGTGACAGGATCGAAAACGTGCCGAAAGAGCTATCGAACGATGCTTTCTGCAAACGCCCCATTAGAAAAAAATAGGCTTTGGCGCCAATGAGACGGCCGGCAGAATGGCTGCGGCTCACTCGTTTGGCGAGCACGAAATCGTAACCTTCCTTTATCTTGGCGTATAGATCGGGGATCCGCTCAGGCGGATCTTGCAGGTCGCAGTCCATGACAACCGCATATTCTCCCTTCGCTGCCGCAAGGCCCGCAGATATCGCAATATGCTGTCCGAAATTCCGGCTGAGGCGAATGCCCGTTACCTCCGGGAAATGCTCGTGTGCTGCGACAATTTTTGCCCAGGACTGGTCAGGGCTGCGGTCATCCACCAATAGGATTTCAAAGGGGACGTGAATGTCCATCAGAGCAAGCCGCACCCGGGCACAAAGCTCTTCAATACAACCGTCGCACCCATACACTGGAACGACAACGCTGATAACAACGCTGCCGTCTGGATCTCTCCCGGACTTCATCCTGCGATACCGAGTTTCGCCGCGCGCGCAGCGCGCCATTCACGGTCGTTCAACGGGACTTCCGAGGTGAAGCCCAATAGCCTCAAGGTGCCTTCGGAAAGCGCGGACCGTTCACTTGCCAACGCCTTCGCAAAATCATACTGCTGCTTCAGTATCGGAACCGTGTACATCTGATTGATAGCGCGGCGAATATTGGGCGAGGAATTTGCACCCGCGCGATGAAAGACCATTGAGTCGAATAGAATCACAGAACCTGCTCGTGCCTCGCCATGCACCCGATTGGCCGCTACATATTGCTCAGATGGCAGATACTCGATTTTGTGGGAGAACGGCAGGAACTGGGTTCCGCCGGTTTGCGCGGAAAAGTCGTCGATTGCGAATAGTGCGTTCACCGAAAGCGGTCGCGAGATGACGAAGTTCTGATAAGGCAGATCCCGGTGCCAGGAACTTTGGTGGTGCTCGATGTTCGGGCGATTAATGATTGCATTCTGAAGATTAAGAATGAACCACTCGCCAAGAAGAGCCCTGACGATTTCCATAATCTTCGGGTGTTCCGCAAGACCGAGAAAATCACGATCATACAAGAGCGGCGCGCGGCAAAGGTCTAGTTCCTTGATCGCAACAAGACGATCTCTGCCGAACTCCTGCTCCTGCTTGGCATAAGTGAGATCGATCCTCTTTCGCCAACCGGACAGCTCGTCGTACGAGAGCACGTCAGGCAAGACAGTGTAGCCGCGGTTCCTGATCTCCTCGACATGAGCCTCGTGGTCGCTGGCAGCTGCGGATCTCGCGACTACACCATACGATTTTTGCTGCATTGTCAGTTGCCCTTTGGTCTCGTTGCTACATACCGCATGAATGCCGGGCTGTCCTTACCGCAATTGAACAACAAGTCCAGAACGGTGACCCCATGCACGAATTCGCCCCAAAGCTGGGAGTATTCTGGATATCCCTGGTAGTCAAACCAACTGAGCTTTAGACCACGGTCGCTAAAGGCTCTCTCCTCAATGTAATCCTTGGCGGCTGGGCCGGAGATGTATTCAGTACCCCCCGCCTGGAGGCAAAGATCGGCCAACCGTTCGGATTTGCCATCAACGAGAAGGTAATCCCAGGAATTAGTTATTGGTGTCGTGATACCAAGATAGCGGCAGACGATTTCGAGGAGTTCGCGATTGAGTGCCGATAGATTTCGGTGATTTTCACGTTGGTAAATGGGTTCCAGAAAGTTGGCAATATCGTCGAAGAAGGGCGCCTTCTTGTAGTTCAGAACAATGGACTTCCAATGTGCGGCGGCCCAATCCCAACCGTCTATCTCCGTTTCCCGGATCGTCTGGTGGTACTTCCCTTTTACTTTTACAGGTACCGTTAGCCAGACGACGCCTTGCGGTGTCTTGATCTGATTGCGATTGCGCCAGTCACGTCGTGTATATTGCATATCGTCATAGAGGATGAATTCGTCCACAGCAGCGATCAAATCAAAATAGCCCTTCCACGGGATATAGTTAGACTGCAGAATCGCGACTTTTTTCATTTCTGTACGTCCTCAATTTACCGGGCGACGGTTATCGTAAATGCCTATTAGAAGGCAAGCCTCCTCCAACTGACACCACTGCGGTGAATCTGGGTTAGGGTTCATTAGCCGATGATTCCGTGAGGCACTGGGATTTCTGCCTGTCTTGTTGCCCTAAATTCGATACTGCGCTCGTCACGGTGGCGTGGCGTCCGCCAATCGGCATGGTTCGGCGCGCGCCTACCTGTAGAAACCGTCGACCTCAGTAGTCAGCCATTTGAAGCCCTGGTGTTCGCAAATAAAAGGTGTTATGCGCTCCATGGCGTGGAGGATTGTTCCATCATACCCGACGGGCTCGGCCGGGTAGTCGTCCCAGGTCAAACCGGAATTGAAGATTGGCGCAAGTGCCTGAGGCCGTGCGTAGAACATATTGCCGACAGGAAATTCTACCGAGGCCGGCAGCGCTTCGGATACGCCGAGCTTTACACAGAGTTCCTGCGCGGGCAGGTAGTTTTCAGTCCAACCGACGACATTCGGGTCTTCCGGAAAAATCAAGCCGATGTTCTTGTCCTTCTCAAAGGCGAACAGTGTCTCGTCGATTGCTGCGGTCGCGCCCCCGACTAGGTTCTCAAACAAGAACTCTCGCCAGACATCGCCAAATGGCGATACCGCGCGCCCCGCAGAAATCTCAAGACTTTTCTTTCCGTGTATATGCCCGACAATATCGTAGTCTGCCAACATATGACCGAACTCAGTGATCATCGGTCCGAAATCGCGGCCCCTATTGGGAACCTGCTTGATGATCGTCTTACCGCGCTTATAGTGTGCGAGCCTCGCGGATACATAATTTAGGCCTTCCCGCGAAGTAACGCTGATGAGCAAGTCCGGTCTGGCCGAATTGTGCTCAATGCGTTCCAGAATATTATCAAGAACGTCGGGATAGTGAAGGTGGATATGTAGGCCAATTTTCAGATCGTTCGGCGGTAGCCTTGAGCTACCGGACTGCCCAAACCGGAGCACCTGCCTGAACCACGGTCCCTCTGGGCGGCCTGTATCAATCCAGTGCGCCAATGGATTCTGAAATGGAGGCCGGTTCAATTCCGGATGATGCTCAAGGTAAATATGCGGCGAGAAACCCAGCAGCGGCCGGCGGTAGATGCGATCCACACCCTGAACCCCACTGGCAGCAAATCGCAGATATTTGCGCACCCGCTCGTCCTTCGACGAGATCTTTCCCAAGGCGTTCCCCAGGGAAAACTCCGAAAGAACATCCGCCTTTTTCAGTGTTTCGAAGTCCTGTTTTTCCTGATCAGTCATTGAGCGGGCGTCTTTCAGGATCTCAATCAGTCTGCTGACATAACTGCGCATGTCGAAGGCCTCGATAGATACTGCTCTCAAGGAATCACCGATATCCCGTGAAAAATCAGGTTCAGTAGCAAGTCTGGCGAGAATCCCTGCTGCGGCATCGATATCCAGATAAGGTGCGACAAGAGGCTTGAATTGAGGGATATTCTGAAGAAACTCCGCGGTGCCCGAAGCGCCTTCGAAGCAGACAACGGGCATTCCGTGCTGCATGGCATCTATGGTGACATTGGGAAAGGGATCCAGCCTCGAACTCATCATCATCGCGTCGGCGTTCGCATAGAGGTTGTCCAGGCTTTTCGCGTCCACTCCCGGTATGATCGTTACGACATCTTCCAGGCCACTACGCGCAATCTGGTCTCGCAACCAAACGCTGTATGAAAGATCCTTATCAGGATTGTAGCCGTCGCCCACCCAAACGAATCGTGTATTCTCTGGGCCGAGTTTCTGTGCTAGTCGATGAGCGACTGATATGAAGAGGTCGATCCCTTTCCTAATTTGTACAAAACCGCAGCCGATCACCAGAAAACGCTTTTCCGACCTCTGCTTCTCGAGTAGCTGCTCAAGTTGCGCAGAAACCAGGACTTCTCCGTTTTCCGGAATCTTCGATTTGCCCTGCGGCAGAACCATATAGTTCCTAAAATCATTGAACGCTGCGGACTTCCGAGCAGAATTCGCCGTCAAAATCGAAGAGAAAACAACGGTCTGTGAGCCGGTCACCATATCACGAACACGCATCTGCGGGACGACATATTCCGCAAACTCGTGCATAAGGGTCACCGCTGGAACACCAAGTTCCTGCGCAGCGCTGGCAACATTGGCGGCCTCGATGCTGTTTGCCAGCACGTAATCCAAGCCAAACCTTTCTTTGACCGGTCTTAGGACGCGCTCCAGTAACACGCGACTATCGAGACCTGATGCCCCCTCCGGAGTGACGAGCAAGAGCGACGCATGCTCACGGAAGCTTTCAACAAGAACTCCACCTTTTAAAATAACGCTCACGACATTGCAGGTTTCGGCCAGCTGCGCCGATATATTACAGCCAAGAATGGGCGCACCTGTCATGGAAGCTTCGTGTGATACCAATACGACAGTCGGACGGCCTGAAACGAATGCACGCTTTCCCGCCAATGAGAGATCGTCAAAATCCAGAGTTGCCAAGCGCTTCTCGCCTCTTCCATGCCGAAAATAGTGCATCAAAAGCGAAGATTTTAGATCGGCAAGGTCTTGGTAGCCGTGTCGATAGACGAGCGGATCAAACAACGAGCTCGGACGCAGATTGTTTTTTTCACCGTGCTGAAGATAATCGGAGAAGGCGGCATGCGCAGAGTCAAACACCTTACCTGCGGAGTTTTGATAGTAACGCACATCGAAGTAACCGCTTGCGGCGATGTCATTAAGTATAGCGACATCAAACGCTGGCGCCAATCCTGCAATTGCTGACCATCGTCCCTGTCGGTAGCTTTCGAGAAACCGTCGCGATATCTTCATCAGAAGGTTTGAGCGTGAAAGTAGCGCTTTTACCGCCTGCCTTTTTTTCTCATCTCTTTGGAGGCGAACGATGTACCTTCTCACTCGACATTCCCCGATCTCAGCATGGTAATTGTCATGTCTTCCAAGGCCTGCCTAACGGATCGAGGCCTCCAGTCACTGTCTCGGCAAATCCGGTCAATAGAGAGTACGTTTTCGGGTATATCAAACGATCTTTGCGACGTGTAATTAACAGTCGGCAAAATAGACGAAACCTGACTAATGGTTTCTAGGAGCTTTCGAAGTGAAAGACCCTCTCCCGAACCAACATTGTAAATCGGTTTGATACCCTGCGGTGCGGGGGCCATTCGCATGATCGCCACCAGCGCGGAAGAGGCGTCGTCGACGTCGATATAGTCTCTGACGATGCTTCCGTCGCCCCATATCGTAATGGGTTCTCGATGGATTATCTTTCGGGTAAATATCGACGCGGCTCCTTGTAGCTTCGCCGCGGATTGATAGGCCCCGAAGGGATTGCTGAGGCGCGCGATCCTTATGTCAAGATTCGTGCGCGCGCGGAAATTCTGTGCATATTGCTCCGCCGTCGCTTTGGTAATTCCGTAAATGCCAATCGGCCGCAGGGGGTGTTCTTCGGGAATAGGCAGCGTGTCAGCAACACCGTACACCGTACCACCGGAAGAAACAAAGACGACGGGGACAGGCATACTCTTCGATAGCTCCTGGAACAGAGCCAGAGTACCTGCGAGGTTAATCTGTACATCAGAAGCCGGATCACTTTCGGCAGAGCCGGGCGTCGTCGACCATGCCAAGTGAAACACGCCATCTGGCCGCGCCTCAATGATATTGGCAATCGTCGACCGGTCTCTCAAATCATATTCAATCCAATGATGCAAATCACCGTCTTGATGACGCCCGCGGGTTGCTAGGATAACTTCGTCTCCAGCGGCTTGCAGGATGCGCGCGAGGCTCCTCCCCACGAAGCCCGTGCCTCCGGTAATGAGATACCTCGCCATTATTGATTCCCCGCGAAATTTGCAGAGGTCTTGGCCAGTTCTTCGACGAGGAGCTCGACATACGTCTCCATATCAAAACGCCTGCGAGCTAGGCTTACTGCGCGCAACGACAGTTGGTTCCGCAACTCATGATCGTTGGCAATCTCGAAAATTCGCTCCGCCGCTGTGCCAAAATCAAAATAGGGTACAACGAGTCGCTTGAGGATTTCATCCTCTTCAAAATAACCAGGGAATCCGCTGGCCGCCGCAAAGCAGATGACTGGAACACCCGCGCTCAAGGCATCAATAGCAACATTGGGTAGCGGATCGAGGCGTGAACTCAGGAACATTGCGTCCGCCCGCCTATACAGCTTCGCGAGGTCTTCCGCGGAGAGTGCGGGGACGATGCTAATATCCACACCATGTCCACCACGTTCAATCTGGTCCTTGAGCCAGACGCTCAGAAAATAATCGCGTTCCGGATCATATCCGTCGCCCACCCAGACGAATTTCGCCCGAACGCCGCGAGCCAGAACTTGGGTTGCAGCTGCGATAAACAGATCTACGCCTTTACGCATCTGGACGTGGCCACATCCTATACATAAAAATGAACTTCCGTCTGCCAACTCATTAAGGAGACTGTCCAGCACTGGGGAATGTGGCTCACCGCCGCTTACCGGTACCTCGCACTTCCCCTGAGGAACTATGATCGCATTCGGAAGAGTCATCCCCGATGCATCGCGTGCAGACTTTGCGAGCAGTTCTGAGGAAAATACGATGGTGCCTGCGGAATTAAGTACCTTAAGCAGACGGGGGGGGGAGGTGTATTCAGCGAATTCGTGAATGAGCGCCATCGATGGAATCCCCAGAATGGCCGCTGCGCTGATGGCGATCTCTGACTCTACGCTATTGGCAAGGATAAAATCCGCTTCAAACTTCTCCCGAAGGGGTCCTATCACACGGCGTGCGAAGGCTTCGGGGTTGGCGTTGCCGATGGAGCCGGCAACGGGGACTACAAGTCCCACACTATAGCGAACAAACTCAGCCGCCAGTTTGCCCCCGCAGAGCAAGACACAAACCACATTATGGCTTTGGCTGAGTTGACGTGCTAGATTCCAACCCAAAATGGGGGCGCCGGTGAAACTCCCTTCATGAACACACAGAATAATCGTCTTGCGCGTTGGGTCATAAGTCTTCCCGCCTGCCGTCAGGGGCTTCAAGCGCCATAGCTCTGCGGTATAGGACAATTGCAAAGCAATATTTTTTACAGCCGGTAGTCGCCGCGCCAGCTTGCGCGCTGCGGAAGACAGCAGTGGATGCCGATTAATAAGCGCGAATATCGCATTCATTCTCGTTTTAGATCACCTTTTCTGTGCGCATGGCAAAGCACGCAAATATGCGAGAGCCGCTCGACGCTAGGCCTCATCTTCAGGCGAGATTAGGCAAGCAATGCATTCAGCCACGCTTGCCCTCAATGCAACAAGGAAAAGATACCCGCGCACGCACGCCAGAGCACATAATTGGTTTCAGGACCCGGATCAATATGCTACCGACGGCCGACGTGTTTTTAACCCCGTGGCCAGATGCAAACTTCGTTGACCTCAGCCAAAATCAGCGGCGTGATCGTGAGTTACAATCCCGATATAGACGCATTAAGGCATCTAGTGGCGGCAGTTGCTCCGCAATTGGACCAGCTGTTTATTATCGACAATGGCTCCAATTTCAATGTCGGCAGAAGCATTGACCATTCGATGTGTACCGCGATCATTGAGCTTGGCGACAACTATGGAATCGCACGGGCGCAGAATATCGGCATCGAGCGCGCCCGCTCGAGTGGCTCAAATTTCGTTTTGCTGTTGGATCAGGATAGCATTCCCGCCTCTGATATGGTCGCAAAGCTTCTTGCAGCTGTTTTCGCCAAGCAGGAACAAGGGTACCAAGTAGCTTGCGTCGGACCTCATTATACCGACAGCCGCCAGCGAGATACCGCTCCCTTTATCAGGCTTGAGGGGCTCAAGCTCAAGCGCCAAATGTGTCCCGCATCAAATACGCTCATCGATGTCGATTTTCTGATAGCTTCCGGATGCCTCATCCCCATGCCCACCATCGATGCAGTCGGCATGATGGTCGAGGATATGTTCATCGACTACGTCGATATCGAGTGGGGATTGCGAGCTCAGCAAATGGGATATCGATCCTATGGCGTTTGCGCTGCCACGATGGTACACGCATTGGGCGATGAATCGATTGCGTTTGGAACGCGCCATGTCCCTGTTCACAGTCCATTGCGCCACTATTATCATATCCGCAATGCGATCTGGCTTTGTCGCCAAAAATGGATCCCATCTCAATGGAAGTTCGTACTGATGTGGAGAGTCGCGCGTCAGTTTGCATTCTTCTCCTTGATGACCTCACCAAGGCTGGAGCACGCAAAAATGATGGCACTCGGGTTGCTTCATGGCATGGTCAATCGAATGGGAAGAAGATAACGTGAAGTGTAAACGGCCAAGCGGACCTGCGCTAGAGTCGAATAGCTCTGTCCGTATCATGTCAATCCAGCATTGATGTGGATGTTGGCGCAATGCGATATGCGCTCGATGTTATGGATGCTCATTGGGCCCGGCGCAAAGCTCAAGACGCATCAGCGAAAAGCCGGAGCCGTCGACGCTCTCGGTCGGTGACCGGGCTCCTTCAATCTGAAGGTTTTCGGAGGACAGCGGCCTACCGCTGGTAGGGCATCGGCCATAATCAAATATTCAAATCAAGCGCACCTCAGGCCTGTCCTCTGGCAAGGCTGGACTAATCGTCGCACACGCTTGCCGCCCATCGTTGAATAGAACTACGTCCTTCCAGGCGTCCTGTTGCCGGAATACAACGTTGAATAAAGCCATAGATTGCACCCACATCCACGGCTTGACAGCCATGCGCCTGATCCTTAGCGAGGTAGCATGGACATGACCAGGCCCGGCAAACTGAATTACTTCAGACAACTCAAGATAGCGGTTTTTGATCCCGGGAATGGGCCGTCAGGTGCCCTCGACCGAAACAACCGCATTGTGGTCTTTCTCTTTGCACTCCTTCCAGGACTTTCGCCGAACTTTAACTCCTTCATCCTCCTCGCGTCCATGGTGTGGGGACTCTACTGTCTAGCGACAGGCCGCCTTCGATTGAACCTGTCGAGATCCGACCGGCTGGTTACCATCGGCATGTCGATCTACCCATTGGCAATGATCGCAAGCATATTCATCAATCCGCCTTACTCCGAGGAACTGGACTGGATATTCCGGCTCCTGCCGTTCTTTTCGGTCTGGCTCATCTTGCCACGGATGCGCCACTCACTCGATGGCCGTCTCGTGCCGCTCTTTATTCTCGGCGCCGGTATCGGCATGATCGTTACCTTTCTTTTCAGTCTGCTGCAGATCATGTTTCTGATGCCGAGGGCAGAGGCGGGAACTTCGAACGCTGCTCTCCTGGGTGTCATAGGCGTTCTTTTCGGCGGCATTGCGCTTCTCAACGTTCAATCTCCCAGAAGCGTAGAGCAAAGAATTGCGATATTGGGATACGCTGCGGGTCTAGGCTGCGTGCTGCTTTCGGGAACGCGCTCAGCCTGGCTGGTGATTCCCGTTCATCTCGTCATCTTTCTCTGGTATTTTCGCAAACACAGCTTCCATCTGAGTTTGCGCAGCCTAGCCATTACCGGCTCCCTTCTTTTGGCGGGACTTGTCGCCTTGGGCAGCGGCCAAATCCTCGATCGCATCCAGGCGCTCCAGGGAGATCTGACAACACTCGAAAACAGCGACGGCGAGATCACATCGCTCAGCGCGCGGATGGCTTTGTACAAAGGCGCGCTATCAGCAATCCGTAAGGACCCGTTGACGGGTTATGGCCCGCAAAACCGGATGGCTTCGGTCCTGGCGGAACTTCCCGATAGCATAAGGCCGCAGCTGCCCTTCTCGCATGTCCACAACGGCTTTCTGACCGCGGGGATCGACGCCGGCGTTTTCGGCATTGCAGCGCTTTGCCTCATGCTCATGACGCCCGTGATAGGCGCCTGGAGAAAAGACGCGGGGCCGGGCCGGGACATCTCCATCGCGCTCGCTCTTCTGCTCGTCAGCAGCTACGTCATCACGGGCAGCTTTGGCATCATGTTCAATCAGAAGGCTCTGGATCCGATCTTCGCCTACCTCGTCGCCCTCATTTGTGCGGATCGCGGCAGCACAGGCTTTGCGCCCGTCGTTCGGGGCTAAATCTCGATCCAGTGACTGCTATCGACGTCTCTCGCTCAGAGACAACAAGGCCGATATCGCTGTGCCTTGTAACTTGAACGCGATGTTGCGTTTACCTGCCTCAAGAGGCCTGTTTCCTTGAAGCCGAAGATAAGGAGGCTACGCCTACAATCTGTTCAGGAGAGCGAGGATGGGAAGAAATTTGGTCTGGAGCGTGCTTTGGCGCTTTATCCCGGTTCGCTTGAGCACCGACAATCTCTCAAAGGGCCAACCACCGTTGCGAGCCCGCTGAAAAGCCTGGAAAGCGGTGCGATTTTCGGGGGTAAGACGATCCTCGAAGGTCTTGATCGCCTCTTCGTGAGCCGTGTTCCACGCACGCCATTGCCCCCGGAAAGCCATCCACAATCTAGCGACTTGCATTGAGATACCGTTGTTGGCACCAACCAGGTTGGTGGCGTGCTGACGGTATTTCAACCCCGGTTCCGAATCGTATCTGACCACGCCGCCGCAGCCTGCCACAACAATATAGAACCACCAGTCGTGGGAAATGAGACGTGTTTTCGGCAATGTGTTGACCACAAGATCCCTTGCCGCCTGATTGAACATCATGGTGTTGCCTCCACCGATGCTCTGGACTAGGGCGTTGCGAAAACTTGGTTCGAGTTTGAACTCGGGCGACATGCCTGCATGATTGAGTTGTTCATCGACAATTTCGGTCCGAGCGAAATAAACTGCCGGTGTGCCAGGGTCGATCCGCGACAGCCAGTCGAACGCACGTTCGAGTTTGTCCGGATACCAAATGTCATCCTGGTCGCAGAACGCATAAGCGTCAGCACTTTTGAGATTCGAAAGGTTGTTGAGGAAGTTACCGCAAAAGCCGAGATTGACGGGATTTCGTATCAAGCGGAAGCGCGCATCCTTTGCAACCAGAGCTTCGAGCATTTCGACGGTACCATCCGTTGAGCCGTCGTCGAAGAACGTCACATGCCAGTCGGTGAGCGTCTGCGCCTCAATGGATGCAATCTGCTCCCGAAGATAGCGCATTCCATTATAGGTCGCGCAAAGAATTTCTATCAACTGAATAACTCCGATCCAGCTCTTATAACGGGGCGCCCGGCGATTTGTCGATCCGCTGTTTCACCACACATATCGCAATCCCATGCGGCCGATGCCTGTGCCAGCGTGCGCCATAAAGCATGATCGTCACCTCTGCCAAGCGCCAATTGAAATTCAAAGCATGTCGGGAGTGAATTCTCGCTGGCAGCAGCGGTTATGCCACTCCAAAGGCACCTTGCCGTCTCGGATAGAGGCGAGCCGGCACCTTTCACGCATCCTTTGGCAGAACCGGATTCTCATCTTGCTGTCCAGGCCCCGGCGCGGTATGTGCTCAGCAGCACGATTGGCTATATTGCCGGCGTTGGTTGCTGTCACAATTCAGCGATCGAGCCTAATGCAAGGATGTATGCATTGAATGTAGAACAACTGGGGATCGGGGACGTTAAACGGATCACTCCTGCCAGATTCGGTGACTCGAGGGGCTATTTCAGCGAAGTCTTCAAAGATTCCTGGTTCCGCGCGAACGTGGCCGATGTTTCTTTCGTGCAAGATAACGAATCCCTTTCAGCGCAACCGGGCACGGTCCGGGGATTACATTTTCAGCTGTCTCCCTTCGCACAGGGCAAACTCGTCCGGTGCCTACGCGGCGCGCTCCTGGATGTGACGGTCGATATCAGGCATGGCTCTCCGACATACGGAAAATGGGTTTCCGCAGAGCTGTCGCCGGAGAATGGCTCACAGCTTTGGGTGCCGGCGGGATTTGCGCATGGGTTCGTAACTTTGCAACCTGATACGATCATCAGTTATAAGGTAACCGCTCCCTACAGCGCCGAGCATGATCGCGGCGTGCTGTGGAACGATGCCGAGATCGGGATCGAATGGCCGCAGATGGAGGCCTACGTTCTCTCGGATAAGGACAACAAACAGCCGTTGCTTTCCGAACTCCCCGCATATTTTCAATTTTCGTAAAACGGAGGGTCTCATGCGTGTTCTTATAACAGGTGGCGCTGGCTTCATCGGTTCGGCATTGGTGCGCTATCTCGTCAGCGAGATCGGCGCCGACGTCCTCAATATCGACAAGCTGACCTATGCCGGCAATCTCGCCTCGCTGAAAGCGATCGAGAATGCTCCGAACTACAGGTTTCTCAAAGCCGACATTTGCGACAGAAGCACGGTCAGCAGCGCTTTCGAGGAGTTTCGTCCAGATTACGTCATGCATCTGGCGGCCGAAAGCCACGTTGACCGCTCGATCACCGGGGCGGCGGATTTTATCGAAACGAATATAAACGGCACCTTCAGCATGTTGGAGGCGGCGCGGCAATATTGGCAAGGCCTTCCGGCGGATGAAAAGGCGGCATTCAGGATGCTCCATGTGTCCACCGACGAAGTCTATGGTTCGCTGAGTGAAGACGGGCTTTTTGCCGAGACGACACCTTACGATCCCTCCTCTCCCTACTCCGCGTCCAAGGCAGCCAGCGATCACCTCGCAACGGCGTGGGAGCGGACTTACGGCCTGCCCGTGATCATTTCCAACTGTTCGAACAATTACGGTCCTTTTCATTTCCCGGAAAAGCTCATCCCCCTCATCATCTTGAATGCGCTGGAGCGGAAGCCGTTGCCCGTCTACGGAAGCGGCTCCAACATCCGCGACTGGCTTTATGTCGACGATCACGCACGAGCGCTCTGGCTGATCGTGCAACGGGGCCGTCTTGGCGAAAAATACAATGTCGGCGGGCGCAACGAGCGGCGGAACATCGACGTTGTCCAGCGTGTCTGCGCGATCATGGATGAAGTCCGGCCAGGACGCGCGCCGCATAGCGATCTTATAAGCTACGTTACCGATCGGCCGGGCCACGATGCCCGCTACGCTATCGACGCGACCAAACTCGAGACTGAACTCGGCTGGAAAGCACTGGAGAATTTCGACAGCGGCATCCGCAAGACCGTCGACTGGTATCTGGAAAATGCATGGTGGTGGCAGCCGCTGCGCGAGGGTGTGTATTCGGGTGAACGCCTTGGCGTGTTGAAAAAGGTGTGAGATGCGCATCGCGGTAACAGGCAAGAGCGGCCAGGTCACGTCTGCGTTGCAAGCGCTGAATGCGCCTGACATCGAGGTCATCGCCATCGGCAGGCCCGAGTTGGATTTGCTCGCGCCTTCTATGGTGCGTGAAACCATTGCGAAGCTCAAACCCGACGTCGTCGTCTCGTCGGCCGCCTACACTGCCGTCGACAAAGCCGAAAGCGACGAGGCGGCGGCGTTCGCCATCAATCGAGACGGCGCAGGAGCCATCGCTGCCGCAGCTGCCGAGCTGTCCGTTCCCGTCATCCATCTCTCGACCGATTATGTGTTCGATGGAGACAAGCCCGAACGCTATGTCGAGAGCGACCCGGTCGGACCGGTATCCGTCTACGGCAGATCGAAGCTCGAAGGCGAATATGCGGTTGCCGCAGCCAATGAGAACCATGTGATCCTGCGGACGGCCTGGGTCTATTCGACATTTGGCCATAACTTCGTGAAAACCATGCTCAGGCTTGCGGAGACGCGAGACGAGCTGAGCGTCGTGAGCGACCAACTGGGTTGCCCGACCTCCGCCAACGACATCGCTCAGGCTATCGTCAAGATAGCGGCCAGATTATCAAGCGACTCCAGCCCGGACTTGAGGGGCGTTTTTCATTTGGCAGGCAGCGGCGAAACGAACTGGGCCGAGTTTGCACGATATATACTATCCATTCTCGAGGAAAAGACCGGCAGGCGTGTCACCGTCAGGGACATTGCGACCGCCGACTACCCCACAGCCGCGAAACGGCCCGCCAATTCCCGATTGTGCTGCGATAAGTTGAAGCGCCTTTATGGTGTCAGCATGCCGGCGTGGCAGGTATCAACGCGAGCTGTTGTGATAAAGCTCTTGGAAGAGCCGAAGGAGGCCGTATGAAAGGTATTGTGCTTGCGGGGGGCAGCGGTACTCGCCTGCACCCGATGACCCATTCGGTCTCGAAGCAGTTGCTTCCAATCTATGACAAGCCGATGATCTACTACCCGCTGACCACCTTGATGCTGGCTGGTATAAGGGAGGTTCTGATCATCTCCACCCCGCACGATATGCCGCTTTTTCAGCGGTTACTGGGTGATGGGAGCGACTGGGGCATGTCGCTGAGCTATGCCGTGCAGCCGAGCCCCGATGGACTGGCGCAAGCCTATATTATCGGTGCGGATTTCGTCGCGGGCGGACCATCCTGTCTCATCCTCGGAGACAATATCTACTTCGGCCACGGGCTGCCAGAGCTGCTTGAAGAGGGTGTATCCAAGGGTGATGGCGCGACGGTATTTGCCTATCACGTGCACGATCCCGAGCGTTATGGTGTCGTCGAATTCGGCAGTGATATGACTGCAATTTCGATTGAAGAAAAGCCAGCGAAGCCGAAATCGCACTGGGCTGTCACCGGCCTTTATTTTTACGATGCCGACGTCGTTGATATCGCAGCCAATTTGAAGCCTTCGGCGCGCGGCGAATACGAGATTACCGACGTCAACAGGACATATCTGGAGCGGGGGAAGCTGCGCGTCTCGATGATGGGCCGTGGTTATGCCTGGCTTGACACCGGCACGCCCGAAAGCCTGCTCGAGGCCGGCGAGTTCGTCCGCACGCTTGAAAAACGCCAGGGCTTCAAGATCGCTTGCCCGGAGGAAATTGCGCTGGCCAAAGGCTTCATCACCAAGGAGCACTTTGCCCAGATTGCCGCCAAAGCGGGCAAAGGCGATTATGGCCAATATTTGCGTGGCTTGGTCGATTAAATAGCTGCGATCCGGCGAAATAAAGCATGCCGCACAAAAGTGCGCGGCGGTTTTGCGATAACGCCATGCGGAAAACAATGAGGGCGCGAAGAGCGAATCTGGAAGATTGCAACGCGCTGTATGTGGCGTGGACAATTGCCTTAGCCACACGTCGGCAGGCGGCCTGAGTAGAAACTTGATCGTGCAATCGGAGCCATGTCTTCCTATGAAATTCGGCACGAGCGGCCTTCGCGGACTTTCAGTCGATCTCAAGGGACGCGCCTCTGCTCTCTACGCCACCGCGTTCGGCAAATATCTGTTGCAGACCGGCAAGGCGCAGGCCGGCGACGTCATTCTGATCGGCCGTG
>Ga0209673_1000870_pt1 | contig 39182 bp, 7 predicted proteins | sample AraplaCol_mMS_r2_2_FD_184274 | JGI IMG/M metagenome (GOLD analysis project Ga0209673, IMG submission 184274) | Arabidopsis root microbial communities from North Carolina, USA - plate scrape MF_Col_mMS_r2 (SPAdes) (version 3) | ecosystem: Host-associated > Plants > Roots > Endosphere | place: USA... | reverse complement strand
TTTTCGATCAAAATACCGGAAAAAAAAAAGTAAAAAAAAAACTGCAGAAAACAGAAAAAATCTATATATAATTCTGAATCTGAAAACAAACAGATCCAATCTGAAACAAAAAGGATTTCCGGATAGTACAATACAGAAATCTCCAGTAAATAATACAGTTGATAATAAATAGAATTTATCAGATAATACAAACTAATTATTCTGAATTTTTTCGGTTTATTTATTTTTTTAGAAAATAATAAAACTATTTCAATCGGCGAAAACCGGCCGGAATTACTATTTTATATCTACTATATTTGTTTAATATTGATTTCTATTTATATATTAGAAAATTGTTTACAATTATAGTAATTTGTATTTAACAACTATTTTGTGGATATACAATTACAGTATAAAATATATAAATATATTCCAAATCAAATAGAGAAAAATAAAATCTCAGAACTACTATTTTGGTAGATTATAACTATTGTACAGATATTCTGAATACTATAATATCTGTATATAACCGAATAGATATATATTTATCTATATATATATAATATCGCTAGCTGAGTACAATATTAGAATATACAATTTTATTTCTCAGATTTTATATATCAGAAATTATTGATTACTATTTTAAATATTTGAATACAAAATATTGTATAATAATATTTTTCTATCTATAAATCAACAGAAAAATCAAAAATTTTAATAATTTAATTAATAATATTTTGACAAAATTATTAATAAATAAATCTATTAAATTATAGAATTTATATTTAAATACAGTAATATTTATTATACAGATTCAACAATATATAAATACAGAATATAGTTTTTATTATCTGATATATAAAATATATTTTTATATATTAGATAATAATAATTTAATAGTATTTAATCCGATTGTAAACAGGATTAAAAAACTAGAAATTCTATTGAATATATTAATTATAATAAATAAATTATATATATAATAGTTTAGTTATAAAAATTAATTTTCAGAAAAATATCCGACTATTAATACAGAATAAAAATAGAAAAGAATTTGAATATAAATAGTTTAAAATTATATAAAATTCTGGAATTCTATCTATTTAAAATATATATTTTAGAAAAATCAAATAGTTATTATAAAATTTTATTAATAAATTAGAATTTCTAAAAACAACAATAAAAAATCTAAAATAGTTATAGATATTTTTTATAATATAAAATATATTGAAACAATTAAAAATTAGTTTAAAATAATCCGAAAAAATTAGAAAAATTTTTGATACAAATAATTTATTATTTTAATATTCAGATTTATCTATATTTATCCGAATAGAATAAAATAAATTTAGATACAACAGTATATACTATAAATAAATAGAAAAAAAACAATTATAAAATATATTATTAAAAAAAATCGAATAAAAATAGACTAAAATAAATTACTATCTAAAATTTCTAGAAATAATACTGAATATAAATTTGAATATAGAAATATATTGAATAGAAAAAGTATTTTTTCAGAAAATATTCAAAATAGTTAAAATACTAATATTTATAAATATATACTGTTTTATAAATTAATTACTGTTATAATTTTTTCAATTATAATAAAATCTAAAAAATAAAATTGTATATTTTAATATTGTACTAATCTAGTAATATTATATACAAATAGATACATATATATCTGTTCGATTATATATAGATATTTTAATACTAAAAATATCTATATAATAGTTCTAATCTACTAAAATAATAATTCTGGAATTTTATTTTTTTTCTATTTAATATAAAATATATTTATATATTTTATATTATAATTATAGTATCTATAGAATAGTAATTAGATATAAATTATTATAATTATAAATAATTTTTGGAATATATAAATAAAAATTAATAATAAATAAGAATAGTAAATATAATATAATATTTCTGATCGATTTTTATCAATCAAAATAATTTCAAAATTTTTTAAAGAAAATAAATAAATCAGAATAGTTTAAAATAATTAGTTTATATTATTTATCAACTATATTATTTACTGAAAATTTCTGTATTATACTATCCGGAAATTTTTTTTGGTTCTAGATTGAATCTGTTTGTTTTCAGATTCAGAATTATATATAGATTTTTTCTGTTTTCTACAGAATTCTTTTTTCCGTTATTTTAATCAAAAATTTCTATCTTGTTATTATTTACTGGATTTTTTAAATCAGATAGTCTGAATGTTATCCTATATTATAAAATATATATATAGTAAAGATATATCATATAATATACTATATAAAATATTATATGATTGTGATGCTTGCTTAAAAGCCAAAGCCAAACGGTATATCAACAAACAATCAAATAATAATTTGATATATAAAATAGATAAAAGAATACACTCTGATATTGGTGGCCCAATAAATCTATCTATCTATAACTATTATAGATATTATATAACGTTTGTTGATAAAATATCAAGATACTTATTTGTCAGTCTATTAAAAAGCAAAAATGATATTTTATTAGTATTCAAAAAGATTGCTATTTTAATAAAAAATCAAACTGGTGTTAATATCAAAGAACTATTTACTGACAACGGTACTGAATATATCAATAAAATATTAAATGAATTTACTACCAAAAGGGGTATTATTCATTCAACAAGCTCTGCTTATACCAAAGAGCCAAATGGTCTAATTGAAAGAATAAATCTTACTTTAATAAAGTAAGAGCAATACTAATAAATAGCAAATTATCTAGCTATTTATAGGGTGAGGCCTTACTGGCTGCTGTATATATATATAATATAACGTCCCATTCAGCATTAAAATTCAAAACACTATTTGAGTTATACTATAATATAAAATCCAGTATCAATATATATAATAATATTAAAACCCGGGGTTTATTTGCTTATTATACTATTAATCAACAGATTAATAAACTGAATAATAAACAAGAATCAGCTATATTAGTGGATTATACTCACTTTGGCCACTATAAATTATATATACCAGAGAAAAGAATAACAATAATAGTAAAAGATACTACTATTATTAATAACAAATTCTATACTGATTCAATATCAAATAACAATAATAATAATAATAATAAATCTATAAATTTAGATCTAGAATTTAAATCTAGAAAATCTAAATTTATAAATCAATAACCCTATATTAAAACTAGGGCGCAAGTTGAAACTAAAATTGCAAATGACCCAAATCATCAAATTGAAATTCAAATACCAAAAGATACCAATAATATTAATACTATTTATACTACTAATAACAGTAGTATAAATAATAACAATAATAATAACGATAATAGTATAAAACAATATATATATACTATATCTGATACTATTATTGATGATATTTGCCGGCCAATGGCTAAAAGTCTATTACTATTTATTTTAACAATTGTCAATCTTCAAGAGTCTAGCAATCTAAAAGATACTATAAAGAGCTCTGATTGGCCATATTGGGAAAAGACTTGTTTAGAAGAAAATACAGTTTTAGTCAATCAATATATCTGGGATATTGTTGATATACTACCCAATATTAAACCGATATCTGGCCGTTGGATATTCAAAATAAAATCTATTATAAAAAGATTAAATAATAATAATAATAATAATAATAATAATAATAATAATAATAATAATAATAATAATAATAATAATAATAATAATAATAATAATAATAATAATAATAATAATAGTAATAATAATAATAATAATAATAATAATAATAATAACAATAACAAAAGCTATATTACAAATAAGAATAATACTGTCCGCTATAAAACAAAATGGATTATTCAAGATTTCAATCAGAAATTAGGTATCGATTTCTTAGAGATCTTTTTATCAATATACCGAACAGAAATCTGGTATATACTATTATTAATAGCTGTTAACAAAGATCTATATATATAGTAATATAATATTAAAAATAAGTTTTGCTATACTAATATTGATACTGAAATTTATACAATACTACCAATTGGTCTATACAATAACAAACAATATAACAATAAATATACTAAATTAAATAAAATACTATATAGTCTAAAACAATCCCCTCGATTATAGAATAAATATCTAAAAAATATATTAAATACTTTACAATTTAAAGTATTTATATATAATAAAAAGATTTATATTAATTCACAAGATAGCTGTATTATAATATACTATATGGATGATATTTTAATACTATACAAAGATTTGGTTTATATCAAAGAATTGGCCAATCAAATATCTAATACTATTCAATTAGATAAAATTGGCCAAATTACTATCTTTCTAGATAATAATATTAATATAAACTATAAAACCAAACAATTAACAATATTACAAATCAATTATACCAACAAAATATTAAATAAATTTATTGATAATATTGGTAATATTGATAATAACAACAATAACAATAATAACAATAATAATATTATTATCAATAATAAATTATATAAACCAACCAATCTACCTGGCAAATCTGGTGTTAAATATTATAAAAATATAACACAGATCAGTAATATTGATATTAAAAACTATCAAAAACAAATTGGTTCACTACTATATTTGGTATTAAAAACTAGACCTGATATAATATTTGCTGTTATAAACTGTGCCCGTTTTATGTCAAATCCTGATTTATATTATTTTGATATTTTAGCCAATATTTGGTGCTATCTCTTGTACCACAACAATTATGGTATTATCTATAATTGTAATGGCGATAATTTATATATAAAAGACTATTGTGATACTGATTGGGGCAATGATCTCAATAACAGAAGATCTACTACTGGCTATCTATTCAGTTTATCAAATGATCTAGGAATAACAAATCCTATATTATGGAATAGCTAATTACAAACAACAGTTGTCTTCTCAATATATGAATCAGAATATATGGTATTAAAAGAAGCTACCAAAGAAGCTATCTATTTGAACAATATGCTAAATTATTTCAATAATATATTAAAATTAGACTATACTACTGATAGTATATCTATTATATTAGTGGATAATGAAAGCGCCAAAAAACTGGCTGAAAATCCTGAATTCCACAAACGATCTAAGTATATTGATATTATATATCATTATACCAGAGATGCTATACAAAACAATATAATTAAAATTGTGCCAATACCAACAAAAGATAATATTGCCGATATTATAACAAAAAACACTACTAAAAATGTGTTTAATCTATTATACCCTAAAATAATATGGCAGATATAATATTTATTTATAATATTTATATTATATCAAAGAAATAAAATAAAGATTAAGAGGGGCTCTGAATATTAAACTATACTATACTATACTATAGTAATATCGGCTATAGTAATCAATACAATTACCGATAGTGGTGATATCACTAATCGCCATATGGAATCTAATAGAATTGAGTATATGGCAATTCTTTCAGAATAGATCAGATAACTGATCAGATGACTGATTCTATTCACTATCGTCAGATTAATATAAATAGGGCCGTTACCCCCCGGCCTAGATGAAAGGAATCATCTTCTCTATTTTATTTCAATCTGAACAATTGAAAACTTCATATTTGGGACTACTCCCCTCTGCTACTAAGACTATTAGTCAACCCTACTACTAGTCTTCACATGAAAAAACTATAAAATAATTCTGTATTATAATTGATAGAAATTCAAAATTTAATAGATTTTCAATGTTTTTATTTAATATAATTTTGATAAATTATTATATTATATTGATTTCATAATAAAATTATTGATAATTTGAAACTAAATTATTTAAAATAAAAATATTTATAGTATATTAATTTAATAAAATCTATTAGAAAAAAAATCGAATATATACAGTTTTTCAGCTATTTAAAAACAATCTAATATTTTTTGATAAAAATAAATATAATTTAGTATCAAACCGGAATTGAATTTTTTCAGAATTTATAGAATATAAAAATATATTTTAGATATAAGATTTAGAGATTATATTTTCAAAAAAAAACCTGATTATAAAATCAAATTCCAAAAAAATACTGTATTTTTTTACAGATTTTTTTTTGTAAATAGAATTAAAAATTCTACAGAAATATTTTGATAAAAATTTAAAAAATAGTAAAGTTGGATTTTCTATAAATTCTATTAAAATTTCTAATTTATTTATTTCAAAAAAATAGAAATTTTTATAGAATTTATTTCAGAAATTTTCGATTGTTTATCAAATACTAAATTTTTTAGTAAAATAAATATTCAGAATATATATTACTGTATTAGAATTAATAAAAAAATAGAAAACTGTATTTTGTATCTATTATAAATATATAGTTATATTATTTGGTTTTATCAATATTCTGATTATTTTTCAGAATTATGTTTATATAATATTTATAGAATTATTAAATATTATTTATATTGTATATCTAAATAATATACTGAATTTTTGAAAATCTGTAAAAAATATATTTTATTATCGAAAAATATTTAAAAAACTTTGAAAAAAATTTAATTTTTTGTAAAATCTATTAAATATATATTTTATTAATCTGAAATTAAAATTTTTTGAACTTATTATAGATCAATAGAGAATAATTATAGATCAATAATAAATCAAAACTATTTTAAATTTATTATAATATATAGATATTTCTGGATTACTGTAATTCTATCAATAATATCTTTAAAATTATTTATTTATTGTTATATTTTTTTTATTGAATTTTTGAGAAAAAAAATATAAATAGAAAAAAACCAGAATCTGTATAATCAATAAAAAACATATTTTGTATTTTATTTAACATATTTATAAAATTACTATTATTACAATTTTTTAATTCTATAAAATCTATTTATATAGAAACAGATATTTTAGAATTTGATATAGTAAAAATATTTTTTTAATTTTATAAAAATATATAATATCTAGTTATATTCTAATCAAAAAAATAATATTTATAAAATATAATTATACTATTCTAAATTAAAAATTATATATTATTATTTAGTTTTTTAAATACTGACAATAATAGTTCCAAAAAAATAGATATTGTATTAAAAGTTTTTTAGATTATTATAATTTAAAATTGTTTATACAGTAATCTAAAATTAATAAAAAATAGATTAGATAATATCTTTATTTAATTCTGTTTAATTTTATTATTTTATATTAATCAGAAAAAATAATTTTTATCGATAAATTCTTTCGAATTTCTGGAATCGAAAATTTTTTTTATCGAAAAAGTTTTAGAGTTTTTTTATAATCGATTCAGATTCGAAACAAATTATTGTTTAAAAATTATTTATAGTTAATAAACTACTCAAAAAAATATAGAAAAAATATTTTATATTCAACAAAAATTAAAATATTGATTTATAGAAAATTATTAAATATCGATATTTAATCTATATATAATTTATTTAACAATCCAATTTATAAAAATATTGTATATATAGAATATATTTTTCATATAAATTGAATATAAAATATAGATAATAAAAATAATATTATTGATTATATAAATTATTTTTAAACTGATTCTGATAAAAATCAGATTAAAATTAAAATTAATATATTTTAAAATATAGAAACTAATAATATATTTATAGATTTTTATAGAATAATTGTTGTAGAAAATCCAGATCAGAAAAATAATATAATTATTTAGAAAAAATTGAATTGTATTTAGTTTATATTTTCTAGAATTGTATTTATTATAATAGTAGCTAAAAATTTTTTATATAAAATTTTTTTAAAAAATTAGAAAATTTTGTTATTTGATTATAGTTCAAAAATATTACAATTTATAAATAAAAAACTATATTATCAAAAAACAGATATATAGAAAAATATTAAAACATAAATTCAAAAAAATTGTTTTATTGTATTAATAAATTATATATTTTTATTATTAATAATCTATAATCTAAACTGATTTAGATTTATTATAATAATTTTTTAATAGATTATTTTAAAAAGATTTATACAGTTCAATTATTTTAACAGAAATATTATTGGAAAAAATTGCCGAACAAAATATAAAACTATATTATAGTATATATAATCTATCAAAAAATTGAAATTCTATAATATCGATTTTATAGATAGTTATAAATATTTTCTGTTTTTCAAAAATTTTTATAGAATTAATAATAAATTTTATTATAGAACTATTTAAAATAGATTATCAAAAAAATAATTAATACTATTTTTGTTATTATCAATAGATTTATAAAATATTTTTAGTTTATTTCTATATTTATTATAATCAATATTATTAAACTTATACAAAATTTTTATAATTAAAATTAAATTAAAATATAGAAATCTAGATAGAATTATATCAGATTAAAAAACTATTTTTATCAGTAAATTCTGATTAGAATTCTATTATTCAAAAATTAAATTTTAATATTTAACTATTTTTATTTATAGATTAATAAATAGATTAAATAGATAAATCAAATTTTAGAAAACTATCTATATTATTTTATAGATAAATAATATATAAACTAGATCTGACTGTTTAAAAATAATTTAATTTATTTATAATAATATTATAAATCAATCAATTGAAAAAATTCTATATTGAATTTTTATAGATATTAATCCAAATTTTCAATTCTGTAAAAATAGTAAAAAAATATAATTATTTTTAGTAGAAATATAATTATTATAATTATAAACTGTATACAAAAATTTTTAGAGAATAATACAAAAAATTTGAAAACAGTATTAGAAATATTTGTTACGGAATAATATTAATAAGTAGTGGCAGACGTACAGAATCTCAGAGATTCGGTATTTTGGTCTTTTTGGCCTAGTGGTAGAGTCTGCCCTACTAGATACGTAATATAATACCGAATCTCTACCGGTTGGTTATATATTCGAATTCTATACAGATTATAATTATTTTTGTGGTGATAATCGTATATATCGGATTAGACGTACCAGCTGATATAGGAGTAGTGTACTGATACCTAAACTTATGGGGATCTAATACTTATATAAGACGTGGGACTGTTCTATCTATACAACTCGCTCTAGGATTTATTGGTTATCGAGGACGATAACCGTCTAGAGAAAAAAATAGTATTACGGAGTAACATTAATAAGTGGTGGCAGGTGTACAGAATCTCAGAGATTCGGTATTTTGGTCTTTTTGGTCTAGTGGTAGAGTCTGCCCTACTAGATACGTAACAATACTATACTAAAAAATATATTCTAAACAAATTACAGAAAAATAAACTGATTAAATTATCTATCAAAACTTTTCTATTTCGATAAATTGATCTATTCTAAATCCGAAAATAAATCGTAGTATAAATATATTAATTATTATTATTAGATCTAATTAAAAATTAAAAATTGAAAAATGAAAAAAATCTGAAATAAAAAATAAATACAGAAAAAATTCTTTTTCTATATTAGATAAAAATAATTTTCTAAATACAATATATAGAAATCAAAAATTTATATAGATAATATCTAAATATTATTTATATCTATCAGAAATAATATAATAAAAAATCAATTATCTAATTAATTCAATTCCAAAATAAATCTTAAAAAATATATTTAGAATATAATATACTAATTTAACAGATAATTTTGAATATCTATATAATAACAATACAATAAAATTCTAACAATTTTGGATAAAATTATATTTAATATTTATTCAATTAGTATATTTTTTATTTTCTATAGTATAGTAAAAATATTAATAGTAATAATAATATTTTTTTTAAATATTCTGGAGATTATTTTTAATTAAATTCTGATTATTCTGTAAAAATATATGTAAACAATTTTCAATAAATAAAATAAAAATAACAGAATCTATTTTTTTGATTTCAGAACAATAATCTAAATAGAAAATCCGAATATTGTTCAAAAATATAATTATTATTTTAGAAAATTATTCGATATAATTTCAATAATAAATCAGAAATAATAGAAATTTAAAAATAATCTAAATCTATTTCAACAGATAATTACAATTATATATATTTCTATAAAAATTATAGATAATAGTCAATATATCAAACAATTTTTTAAATATTTATTATACTTAGAATAGTTCTGATTTGTATAATAATCAAAATAAAAAATAATAATATTTAATTTTTTTTTGAAAAATTATAGATCTACAAAATTAAATAAATATTGTAAATTTTAACAATATTTGTAGATTGTCAATCTGAAAAAACCGGAACTAAAAATATTTCAGTATAGAAATCTATTCAAAACAAAAACAAAAATCAGAAAATTTTTATAATACAATAAAATTCATAATATAGAATAGATTAATACAGATATTTTCTACCAATATCAAAAATTCTTTTTCCAGAATTCAAAACAGAAAAAAAATCTGATACTATTATTTAAATAAACTAAAATAAATTAATATTTTTATATTGAATTGAAAAAAAAAACTGAAATAATAGATTCAATATAGATCTGAATATAGTTAATAGATATAAACTAGAAATTTCGAAAAAATTTATCAATATTAAAAAATTGAACAGATATTGTTAATTCAGATTTTATCTAGCGATTTCTATATTAAAATAGCTATATCAATAAATTGAAATTTTTACTGAAAAGTTTTTTCTGAATCTGTTTAAAACTGTATCTGGTTATAAAAAAAATAGAAATAGAAAAAAATAGATAGCAAATAGAAAAAATATATATAAAAATATAAAAAAATACAGAAAAAATTCCCAAAAAATTCCAAATTAAATTGATTAAAACTAAAAAAATAACTATTTAAAATTTACTATATTATATATTAATTAAATCTATAATACTATTAAATATTAGAAAAATATTACTATATATATTCACAATATTTTTAAAACAGTTCTATAATAATGATGATTATAATAAAAAAAAATTATTTTCAATCTGTAATCGATACAAAAATTATATATACAGAGAATTAGAATACTGGATTAGTATCTGTTTCTGTTGTAATATTTTAGTATTATAAAAAATTTATTTTAGTTTTTTTCTATTTATTAATTTTACTATAAAAAAATTATACTGTACACTATATTATTTAATAGTATAAATAAATAATATTATAAAAATATATAAATTGATTATAATTTTCTTATAAATTTTTATAGTTCAAATAATACCAAAATTGTTATAATTTATAATTCAACTATAAACAAATATAGAATTCAAATTTTTTTTAAAAATTTTAAAAATTTTTTAAATTATTCCAGAATATTGATAAACAATTTTGTATTATCTAGTATTATAACAGAAAACTGTTAAAATATTAATGAAATAAATATAAAATAAATCCGGATTATCTGCTATTTTATATGTTTTTTCCGGAATAACAGTTATAATACTATTTTGAAATTATTTGGTTAACTAAATATACAATTTCAAAAATATAATTTCTGGAATTATTAGTTTTATAAATATTTACAGCCGAAAGTAAATATTGTTAATAAAAAAGATATTGATTACAATTTATCGATAGTATACAAAATTCTATTATTATTATTATTATTATTATTATTATTATTTCTATTTCTATTCCGATTATTCTCTGAAACAGATATTGTTTACTTTTTTTTATAAATTGTAATTTATTTTATTTTGGTTTTATTAAATTTTAATTCGATTTTAGTAATAGTAGACTGAGCGGTTTTCGATAATAAAATTTTGATTTTGATTATCTGTATAGATATTGTAAATATAGTAATATAGTTTACTGATACAGATATATTAAAAATATCCAGTATAATTTTCCGAAAAAAATCGGTTTTTACTAATTTTTTGTATTTATATTTATTTTTTTTTAAAAAAAAAATTCTATAATTTTTATTTACAGTATAATATTTTTTTTGAAATAACTACAATTCTAAACTAATTCTACTATAGTTCAAACCGGATTTTTTTATATTATTTTAGTTTTTTTATATTTTTTTCAAAAATATATCTAAAACCAGATTCTTTAAAAGAAAAAAATAATTATTACAGAATCTCTGATAATGAAATAAAAAAATTTTATCGAAACAATATAGTATAAAATCTATTGTATCTGAATAAAATATTTTTGATATTACAATTCTATTTCGGATATAAATATATATCGAAATATTTATATTTTAAACTGGCTGAATAATTTTATTTGTATATATAGAAATTTTTGAAAACTTTTTGAAAATCAGTCTCTGTATTTTATTACCGATTAATTGATTTTTTTTATTCTCTTATCTAGTCAATAAATACTAGTTTGTATTTTAGTTCTATTACAGATAATAATAATAATAATAATATTTTTTCAAATATTCCGAAAATTGTTTCCGATTAGATTTTTAATATTCTATAACAGTATCTGTAAATAATTTTCAATAAATAAAATATAATAACAGAATCTATTCTTTTAAATTTTACATTAATAATTCAAATAAAAAATCCGAAAATATTCTAGAAAAGTAATTATTATTTTTATAAAAATATTTAATACTGTTGCAGTAATAAATCAAAAACGAAAATAATTCGAAAATAATTTGAATTTATTTTAACAGTTGATTATAGTTATAAATATTTCTGTAGATAGTGATAGACAAAAATCTGTATATAAAACAATTCTGTATATATTTATTTAAAATAATTCCAATTTATATAAAAATTATAACAAAAAAATCAATATTTGATTTTTTCTGTTTAGAGAAATTATTGATCTACAAAATAAAATAACTATTACAAATTTTTGCAATATTTGTAGAATATCAATCCAAGAAAATTCGAGTCGAGAATAGATCAATCAGTACTGTCTGAACAAATTCTTTCAAATTGAAATTATTATTGTTCTGAACAGAATAAAAAAAAGTATCCGATTCAATATTAAATCGATTATAATTGATAGAAATAGATTGGAAATCTCGAAAAAATTCAGTTGTATTGGAAAAATTAACAGATATTATTGAATCAGAATTTTATCTGGAATTTTCAGTATCAGAACAGTTATATCAATAGCCGGAAATTTCGATTGAAAAAAAAATTGTATTTTTTTGAACAATATTTGATTATAACAAATAATTACAACAAAATAAATAAATATTAAAGGATATTAAAAAATTAAACAAAATTGAGTTCAGAAATATATATAAAACAAAAAAATATATAAAAAAATACAATATTATTTATATAAAAAAATATTATCAACTATCAACAAAAAATATATATATAATAATTATAAAAAAATACAATACTATCTATTACAGTATCAAAAAATATAATTATTTCAATTTTCAATTTTATTATATAGTATACAATCTATATAATCAGAGTAATTTTGTTACAAAATAAAATTAAATCTGAATCAAATCGATTGAAACTAAAAACACAATTATTCAAATTTATTATATTATATATTGATCAAATCTATAATATTATTGAATATTATAAAATTACTATTATATATATTAACAATACTTCTGAGATAAATTTATATTGATAATTATAACAAAAATTTTATTTTCAATCTGTAATCAATAAAAAATTATATATACAGAAAATTAATATACGAAATTAATATCTGTTTCTGTTTAAAAATTTCAATATTATAAAAAATTTAGTTGAATTTTTTCTAGTTATTAATTTTACTGTAAAAAATTGTATTGTATATTGTACTATTTGGTATTATAAATAAATAATATTGTAAAAATATACAAATTGATTACAATTTTTTTATAATTTTCTATAGTCCAAACAATATTAAAATTATAATTATCTATAATTCAATTGTCATTTAATATAAAAATTAAATTTTTATCAATTTTTTTTTGAATTATTCTACAATATTAACAAATAATTTTGTATTATTTTTATTTTAACGGAAAACTATCAAAATATTAACAAAATAAATATAAAATCGGTTTATCTACTATTTTATATTTTGTTTCCAGAACAATAGTTATTATACTATTTTGAAATTGTTTAATCAAATAAATATACAATTCCAAAAATATATTTTCCGGAATTATTTTTTTATATCTACAGTCGAAAATAGATATCGTTGATAAAAAATATATTGATAATATTACAAAAATCTATTATATTTTTGTTATTATTATAATTATTATTACGTTTGTTTCTATTTCAATTTTTTTCTGAAACAGATACAGTTTACTGTTTTTTTTTTTGCAAATTGTAATTTATTTTCTTCTGTTTTTATCAATTTTTATTCTAGTTTTAGTAATAATAGATTGATCGATTTCGATAATAAATTTTTGATTTTGATTATCTATATAAATATTTTAATTATAGTTATATAATTTGTCGATACAGATATATTGATAATATTTTTTTAAAAAAAAATTCAATATAATTTTCCAAAAAATCAGTTTTTACTGATTGTTTATATATCTATTTTTATTTTTGAAAAATAAAAACAATTCTATAATTTCTATTTACAAATAATTTTTTGTTTATTTAAAACAATTACAGTTCGAACCCGATTCTATTATAATTCAAACCGGATTTATTTATATTATTTTTCGTTTTTTTTTATATTGTCTTCAAAAATATATCTGAAATCAGATTCTATAAAAAAATAATTACTATAGAATTTCTGACAAGAATAAAACAGTCTTGTTGAAACAGTATAACGCAATATCTATTTTATCTGAATAAACAGTTTTGATACTACAATTCTGTTTTGGATATAGATATATATCGAACTATTTATATAACAAGCTGGCTGAATAATTTTGTTTGTATTTATAGAATTCTTGAAAGTTTTTTCAAGAATCAGTTTCTCTGTATTTTACTATTGAATTTATTTTCTGTTCTTTTTCTTCTATTATTTTTTTATCTAGTCAACAAATACTAGTTTTTATCTTAGCTCTATTATATCAGTATATAGTATATTATACAATTCTATTTTCAGTATACCGAGTATATTTCTATTCGATAACAATAAATATTATTTTTTGCTAGTTTCAAATAGAAACAGACTGATCAAAGATATTTTATCAAAATTTTTTAGTTCCGCTATACAAATTAATTGTTGTTTCTGAATTTTGTTTTTGGATTTTCTGAATCTGGATATTCTGAAATAAATCGATACTATTATCTAAATTTTACAGAATATTGCTGCAAATTTCCAAAATTCAATTTAGTTTTTATTCGAAATCTAAATCTATCTATTCTATATTTATCTTCAGATATAAAATATATTTGATTTATCAATATACCAATAATATCTATACAAAAAAAAAAATATAATTGTATATTATAATATTAATTATATTTTACTAGTACAGAATATTAGAAATATTGTAATATAGATATATTGAGAATATTTAATCTAATATTTGGAATATTTTACAAGTTTATTGAAACTATTAGCAAATAAGAACAGTATTTTTTTTACACTAATTCCATATATTTTTTGGCTGTATAAATTTGGTATCTATTTCTGAAGATAGCTATATATAGTCTTAGTATACTGTAAACCAATTTTACGAAACCAGACTATTTATAGATAAGTTGCTGTAATTTTTGTAATATCTTTTTACAGATAACTGCTAGTATAAAAATATAGCAGTAAATACAAAATTTATACAGCCAAAGAATATACAGCAACAACTATAAATATACTATTTGTATCAAAAAAATCTATATTTTTGTATAAAAATTTTCAAATCGCGATATAGTATATAAATTTTAACAATACTGATATTTACTAGAATTTCGAAATTTATTTATACAACTATTCTGGATCAATTTCGATTTTTTTATGTATCAAAAACAAAATTCTATATACTTATTCAGTAAACAATATTCCATAATATTTCGAATCAGATATACTAGTTTTGTATAAGTTTGAAATATTTTCTAATTTTCTGTCACTTTTCTGCTGTATTAAAATCTCGTATTTATTACTACTATTTGGTATCTTCTTAAAATATATATATTATTTATTGTTTTCAATAATCTTCTGTATACAGTGGACTATTGTAACAGCAAATTTTCAAAGAATATTGATATCAATTGAAGATCAGATTTTCTGGATTACTTCAATAAGAAATTCAAGAACCTTTTCGTTATCTGGTATATCTTTTTTTTCAGAATGTAATCTGTAGACTCTTGTTTTCAAAAATATTTATAAATTTTCAACAGAATTAAAATCTGGTAAATAGATAAATCAGTATATAATCTCAAAATTTGTTCAGCTAACTATTTGTATACAATAATGATTGTATAAACTGGAATATTGTTCTGTTGAAATATTGTTTTATCTATACTATTTGATGATAGAATTCTAGAATTACAAATCGATTGATTTTTCCACAGAATAAATTAGAATTATCGAAAAGTAAAATATAAAATCTGGCAAAAGATCAGACCGTATAAATTATTACCAAACAGTTCCCAATTCAATATCAACCGAAGATACAACAGATATTTCTGTATCAGATATACAATTTTACAATTCTAGTAATTGTTATTATAAATACAATTTTATATTTACTAAATATAAATATCTGGATTATAGTTATCAAGAAAATCTTTTCTTATTAGTATTCTATTTTTATAGAAAAATTAATAGAATTGTATAAATATTGTTTAAATAAATCAAAACTCTATTCTATATTAGTATAATAGACTATTTAGTTCTCTTCAGTCTATAGTAATTATTACAATACTATTTCCTAAAATTATTATTACTATCAATTTTTCGAATCTGAATAGTAATAGATATTTTTTAACAATATTTTTTTTTGATATCTATTGTTTCTATCTAGCTTTTGTTCGTTTACTATTTCTATAGTAATATTTCAATCTATTATTATTAATATTAGTAGAATTTCTAATGAAAATATCTGTCAACTATTTTTGTTTTTGTATTTCTCAGAACCGAAATAGAATAAATCAAGTACAAATAGATATACAATACTACAACCAAAATATATACAATTATAGTTTTTCCTAAAATAAATTTAGTCGGTGGAGAAAATTTATAGATTGAAATTGAACTCAAAATAATATTCTGGCTCTCTAAATTGTCAGATTGATTTAATAGTACAATCTATCTCCAATCTCAATTTGATCTATTTGAAATATATTTTGTAATATCTTGATTCAGATTGTATATATCAATATTAGAATTGAATCAGTTATTTTGTATTCTGTAAATAAATACAATAAATTGTTGTAGCAGAACAATATTGTATTTTCTCGGTAAATACCAAAAATTATATATTTACTACTGGACTAAATCTTTAAATATCTATTCTATTATACCCGGGAACAAGTTCTATATACTTCTAAAATTTGTTTTCTCTGTAGATTTTTTATAGCAAAAATAATAGTATTTTCTATCTGTTTTTTTTAAAGAAATAGATAGTTTACTCTGGTGATCTAGTCTGTTAAATACTATAGCCGAGAGATTTCAATAATCTTTTTCTATATATCTATTTTCTGAGAGAGAGAAAGAATTTACTATTGTTATCGAAACCAAAATTTTCGAAATAGTATATTGTAGAATTGCAATTAGAGCAATATTTTACTTTTCCGGAAATACTAGCTATATATACTATATCGATTTACAGTATTAGTAAATTATTTAGCTGAATAGAAAATTACAGATATAATTTGATAACAAAATACAGTATATTTTTATTTAGTAGTCAGATATTTAACTACAAGATAAATTCAATTTCTGATCGAATCTAAATATTTTTGTTTATTGAAAAACCGGTATATATAATAAACAATAGAATTCTTTCTCCAGTATATAGATTATATTTTTATTTTGACTGAATATGGTTCTATTCAGTGATAGCAAATACTGATCTGTATTGTTTTCAAATAGAAATAAATCAGTTAAAAAATTGAATCAAAAGATTTTTAAATCTACTATACAATTTGATTATTATTTCCGGATTTTCTAGACTTTAAATCTGGAGATTCTGAAACAATTCGAAACAATTACTGATACTGCTATCTAGGTTTTGTTAGAATACTATTGAAACGTATAGTTCTAAAATCAAATTTATCCGTTTTTCGAAATTTGTATATATATAATTTTTGTACTGTTGAAATTGAAAATATAGCTGATCTATTGCTGTATCAATAATATCTATATAATAGAGAAAAAAATTTAGGAACAGTATATATACTAAATATTATAAATCTTTTCGATACTATTTTATATCGATATCTATTCTATTATTCCTATATATACCGTATTTTTCAATAAATTATTAATTAGATTAGCAACTGTGTGATTTTAGAATTTCTTTCGATCGATCTAATCGATAATTCTTCAATAATAAATTATGTTGATCCAAATAGTTTTGAATCTAATAATATTTCTAACAATAATTGACCAGTTCTGAAATAGAAAAATTCGAAGTGAATAAATTATTTTTTATTATTTTTTTTACAGTATTTAGAATAAACCAAGTACTATCTTTTTTTGATTCGTATCAAACAAATATAGATTGTTATATATATAGTAGAAAATATTATAATTCAGTTTTAGTCTGAAAAAACCAAAAACTTTCTAGAAAGATTTTTAGCCAAATACTATCCCGCAATTCTATTACTGGAGTAATCCAATTTTCAATTTAATACAATAATAGATAAATATCTAATAAAAAAAGATCTATATCGATTATTTCTATAGAAAATCTTTTGTTACTTACTATATTATATTTCTGATAAATATAGATAATAATACTCTTTTTTTAATCTATTATAGAGTTTTTTATATAATATATTACTATTATACCATTTCGAAAAACTTATTCAAAAATAAATTTTATTTTATTTTTTCTTGTATACAAGTATCGGATTTTTTTATTAAATTGTAAATATTTTTCGAATTATATCCTGGATTGTTTTCAAAATATTGTTTATTGCTCAATCTATTAATATTGCTATATATCGATTTACTAGAAAATCGATATCTATATATCTAATAGATAATTTTATAGTTTCTCTAATTTTCTTTCTCTATTGTAGTATCTAGAATCTTTTATCTATTATAAACTAAAAATCTAGATTATATATTGAATATTGTAGTATTTCTATAAGAAATTTTGTTTAGTATTTATACTATACTATATAAATCTAAAAGATATTAGAGTACAACTAATTTATTTAACTATTATAGCAACGTAAATACAGTAGTAATATATACTGGTAATAATGATTCTGAAATCGAAATACATACTACTATATCTATCAGTTGAGAAACTGTCAATAAATTACTAGAAGCAAAAGTAGATTTTTCTATCTTTAATACTAAATTGTAGAATATTTGGTTTATATTTAAATATATATATATATATATTTGTGAACAGTACTGTTATTAGACGGTAAAATTTGAATATATTAATACTAGTTTACTGTTTTTACTAGCAATTTAGTCATTATCTGAATATGTACTATACTATAAATATCTCCCAGCCAGGAATATAATAGATCTATAATCTAGAAATATTGAATTCTATTGAGATTCTACCTATTTCGATATATTTAATAAAAAATATATAGATAAAATAGTAGTTAAATAGACCACTAAAAATAGTATTAATATTGAACTGATAGTTTCCAGAATAATATCTATATATATATATATATATATATTCTATCTATAGAATATATCAATTATATTTTTGTATTATATATTGAGATATAATATATTGATAGTAATATACTAGTATAGATATAGTTTAATAAAATCGGTTTGGTACTTTATCTATTTATCTCTTTATATCGACAGAAACAAATATTAGTTAAATTTCAATAGAAATTCGGTTCGTTATTTTTATAATAAATATATACAATATATACAATATATCTATATTATAATAGGTATTTTTTTACTATTTATATATTAGTCAATTGTTTCTACGTTTTTGATTTTATTAAAAATCTATTTCTGGGCTAAATAGTTTTTATGATCTAATTTCGCTAGTATTAAAACAATCTATTTTATATTCGATATCTATCTATCCAATCAATATTAGAATTTTTTCTTCTATTTCTATATCTATTATTACTAGAAATACTTTAGAATAGTACAATATATATTTCTAGATTACTATCAAAGATCTTTGTTTTCTTTTTGTAGAACAGAGAATTTTGAAAAATTTTGTAATTTAGAGAATAATTATCTATTGATCAAAACAGTTCTGTTATCTAATATCAGTAAACAGTAAATTAATAGAAAAGAATTTTGTTGTAATCGCAGATAAAGAGAACTACTATATTGATTGATATATAGATAATAGAGATAATAGAATTTGGTATAGAGAAAAATAATATTAAATTATATAATTATATTCCAGTATATATACAAAATAGTATATCTCTAAACTATTCTATAAATTCTACTATCAAACCGGAAATAGATTCTGGCAAATACTATTATTGTAATACTGAGTTTAGTTGCCAGAATTATAACTATATAGTTTAAATATACCGAAAATTCCAGTATTATATCCATTGTATACAATTCTAGTAATTGTTATTACAAATACAATTCTAGTAATTGTTATTACAAATACAATTCTAGTAATTGTTATTACAAATACAATTCTAGTAATTGTTATTACAAATACAATTCTAGTAATTGTTATTACAAATACAATTCTATAGTTTCTAAATATATAGTATATTCGACTGATATTAATTAATAATAATAACTATAATAAGATTTTACTTGTATTTGCTAGAAATAATCTACGGTTTGACAAGAGAATTGGATAAATATTTTAGAGATTTAGTACTTAATATATATACTAAAAAATAGTTATATAATTCAGTATTGTTTTTCTTACAATAGATGTTACTATTTTTAATATCTATTATAAATATTATTGACCGATCCTATATTTAGCTATATATCGTGTAATCAGTCTCTATCAAAAGATCTATATAATTTAATATTTTATATAGATTCGATAATAATAATAATAATTCAGAGATATATAAATATTATATTATACAGACAGTATTTTCGATAATAATAGATATATAGACAGAAGAATTCGATATTGGTCAAATAGATATAAATTTTATATAGATTAAATTACTTTGATAACAGAAGCGGATTAAACAAATTATTCAATTCGGAAATATCCATTTCTAAAAGATTTCAAAATATAAGAACAATCAAAATTATAATATAGATAATAAAGCAAAATATACTATATATTTTGTATTTTTTATTACAAAAGCAATAAATCTATTTGTTAATTTTTTGAGAAATATAGATAAGTAAAGTTATAAACCAATTTTATTGAAATATATCTGTATAAATATACTCCTGCCGATATTACTGTAAACAAATATAGTACAAAAATCTATTTGATGTATTCAAATAGTATATATATATATATAGATATTAGAATTGCAAATATAGTTTTATATTCTTTGCTACTGTTGTTCCGTTTTTCAAATATTCGTATATATAAATATATATAATAAAGAATTACCAGAACTTTCGAAAAAGAAATATCAGTACTATTGATCGTCCGTTTAGTTATTTTATCAAAATACTTATTTTTAAATATATCGAAACAGTCAGGATTTTATATTTCTAAGATATAGAATCAATATGTATAATAATTATTTGTAATATCTTTTGAATAAAAAACTTTTATAATACAGAATAAATTTTAGTAATTATATAACTATTCAATTTTTTTTATAAAGCCAGTAAAATAGTATCAATATTTTTTGATCCTATAAAAATAATATTATTTCTGTATATAAATGTATATATTTAAAGACAAAACAATAATATAGATAGAATACAAACCGGCCGGATAAACAAAGTGGTTATCCGTCTTAGAATTTAGATAAAAATCAGCAATTAATACCGCCAAAATTCAATATTTTCAATTCGTATTATTATTACTATTAAGATTGGGGTATCTGTTATATTTAAATTCTATATTCCGTACCAAAAGAAATTCCCCATCCCATTTTTCGAATATCAAAATTTCAGATTACATTGAGATTTTTCTAGATATTGTTTTAATATTCTAATCTCTAGTTATAAAAATTAGAATTTACAGTTTGATCTAGTTTTGGAATCAATATATATACTATGTCTCTTTTTACAGCTAGAGTACAATAATTATATATTTGTAAATATATCCGAAAATTGATAAACAACCGAATTTTTTAAAATTTTTATCTTATGGAATTTATTCAAAATATACTTCTTGTATACAATGGACTATAAGATTGATATATATTTTTGTATAGTACTATATAATAAAAATTATTTTTCAAAGATTGTCAAAATTTTGAATTACAGTTATTCTGTCAATAAAATAGACGTAGAAAAATTTTGTATATATAAAACAAAGATTATATAATTGTTTATAATTTTTATAATTTAAAAGGTTGTAATATAAAATATACTAACAAAATATTTATATAGTATACTGAATTTACAAAACTTTGCTGTAAAAATTAGAAAGAGGAATTTCTTTTGGACAGGAATATATATTTCAACAGTTTCTATATCTCTAATATAGATATTGAATCTGTTCTGTATTATCGGTCGGTAATCTATTTTTATTACTACTATTATTTTAATCGATAATTATCCCGGATTGTAGATATTCTTCTATCAATTCAGTAGTTATTCCAGATCGATTAAATATTCGAACATTAGATATAGTATATTTGTATTTTCGGAAATCCAATTTGCTTTGCAATTGTTTAATTTATTTTTTCAATAATACAATATTATATATAGTATATTCGACTTTTTTTTTCCCAGTTGATATATTTTCTGTTGGATGGAATAGAAAAATAATTGAAATTATTTATATAATAATTATTGAGTCGGAAATATCTGACAATAAATATTTCGGAATATATTAGAGATTTGAAATTATTATACAGCAGAAAAAATAAAATTAGAAAAAATATTAATCTGATATTGAATTTTTTAAAAATTTCTTGTAAATTCAAGAATATCAAATCAGTTATTGTAAAACCATTAACAACAGTAATAAACTTATTGAATATTAATATATATATTTGTAAATCTATTTTCAAAAAAATGTATTTTATCATTAGGATATAAATTGTAATATATTTTTGTTCTATATAATTTATTTGTATATATATTCAATAACCGAAAAAATACTGATATCAAAAATTTGTAATAAATATAATAATAATATTATAAAACCAATATAATTCTGTTTAATAACAATTTTGAAATCTGTTATTAGATAATTATTATAACTATAACAAAAAATTGTGAGAAATTATATTTTATATTTTGGATTTGCAAAATAAATTCTTTTGAAAATATTTCAATTCAATTTTACTATTTATATACTTGAAAAATTTTCGAATTATTATAATTCGAATACTACAATATATTATTCTTATTGAAAATGTTGTTTTTGAAAATAATAATTGATAATATAAATTTTTGAAAATTAAAATTTTCGATTACGGGTATTTATTTCTATCGGTTGAATTAAATAATTTATTTTTCAATTCAATCTGTACTGATAACAATATATATGGTATTTATAATATCTATAACAAATTCAGTTTTATCGATCTAAATATTTTTATCAGAAATACTATAATAGACAATAGTATTACAAATATTATCAATCTATTTCTGAATCAATTTATTATTTTTATATAAAATATACTGATAATTATATCAAAATAAGAAATATATCCGAAAAATAGATTTTTATTTAATAAAATTGCAAATCTATTTCTGACTGACTGTAACAATTTTATTATTACTATACTGTCAAAACAGAATATTGACTATATCTATTATTATATTGTATTTGAAAATATAGTTTTATTTATCTGTATTCAATATCTAATTTTCCAGCAAATTCTTTTTTATTTCGGTCAATTTATAATAATTGATATATATATATCGATACAATTGGTAATACTGTTTATTCGGATTTGAAATATATTCTGCAGAATATCAAATATTTTCGCAGTGTTACGAAAATTCGGTATTTCTTTATTTCGTAAAACTTGTAGAACAAATAGAATATATTTCTCTGTTCAGAATCTTTTTGAATCGATTGGTATCTAATTGATAGTATAATAATATATCAAAATTGGTGGATAGTAAAAACATAGTCGCGTTCTAGACGGGTGGCCAGTTCGTTTATCCGGCCAGTTTGTATTCTATCTATATTAATTCTATAGTTCAGTTATATGAATACAATAAACTATTATTATTTCTAAATATTTGTTGGTAGTTTCTCATCTAATAAATACAGCAATAGTTACTCCGATATAAGATTTATTATTATTGGTATAGATTAATATAATATCTGTATTGCTATAGAAATCGTAAATAACTTGACTATATTTTAATACTATCTAATCTTTAGCAAAAACGATACAAATAGAAACAATATATTATTGAAATATTATAAAAATTCAATACATTTCAAATAATTTATTTAATAACTTAGTTTATAGTAACTAGATTTTTCTAGATATTATAATAAAAAAATACTATTACTCAACCAATAGCTATTTGATATATAGATATTATTATTGGATTCGATCTGTTATATTTCCAGAATAGAGTTTTTCTGAAAATTGATATAAATTTGAAGTTTTTTGGATAAATTGGTATATAGCAATATTAATGGATTCAATCATCAATAATACTTTGAAACTAATATTAGACTATCTCGATAATCGTAGTTCAATAGAGAATTTTATACTATATCGATCGAGAAATATTAGTATATAAATTTTCAAAAACTTTTCAATTTTGTATATCGATAGTATATTATTATATTTAGATATTTGATAGAGAAACTAAACTAAATTCTTCTATTGGTATAGTAATCAAATTTGAAAATAGTATATACAGTAAAGAAATATTTAGAAAAGATTTATTATTTTTCCAGAAACTGAAATCGGTTCAGAATTTTTTTAAAAAATATATAGTAATCTATATCTCTATTAATATTTTGTTATTTGAACAATATAGATAAAAAGCAATTCGGAAAAAACTTGTAGATTCTGTATACAGCATATATATATACTGTTGAAACTATTGTTTCGGTTCTGTTTCTATTTCGCAAAAACTTTTCTGCAGAAGCAAATCCGACAGATTATTAGAATATTATTAAAATTCTGATAAAAAATATAGATTTGAACTGTCTGTTCAACTATTTAGTCGGTATATTTGTTGGTAAATATACCGAGATAATTAAAGATCAATTAAATCTGGATTTCAATTTTCGGATTGTACAGACTACCAATATAATAAACAATCAGTTGAAGGATTTTTGACCGGAGTATAGACTGATAAATATATAGACTATTTACTATCTGGATTGCCATCTGGTTGTCTACTATAGTTTAGTCTGTTATTTTCATCCTATAGAGTATTATATAGCAATAGAAATCTAAAAATAACAAAAATGGTAACTATATAGTAAATAAAATTTGAAATTAATAGTAAAAAATCAGAATAGTCGGTATAGTAACAATATATTGAAAATACAATTAAAATAGAATAATTGGTTCAAATATTGTAGAAAGTAGTATATTGGATAGTATACAGAATTTCGATTTTGGTAAATAGAAAAACTGAGATTGATATAGAATAACTGAATAACTATATAAATAGTTTTCGGAATTCTGGAAAATATTGTTTCTGTTGAAATCAATATTCGATATAAATTTAAAAAGAACCGTAAAGGAAAACAGTTTTTCTATAGAGATAATTAATATATTTACGATAATTGTTGTATAGAACAGATACAAACAATATATTGTTTCTATTTCTAAATCGGTATAGCCAATTTCCAGAAATTATTAATACTGGACAAAGACTTTCTGGTATACTATACTGCAAATATTATTTGTATATTGTACCAATATAATATAGCTATTTTAATATATAGAAATATTGTCTGTTTTCTTTTTCTATTTAATATATTTATTAATATACAGATATATTAGTTATACTATATATTCAACAAATTTAAAAAATAGAATATCAACTTGTTTTAAATAGAAAATAAATTTGAGTTTGGAATTAAATTACTGATAGTATTCAGAAAAAAGTAGATAATAGTATCAACAATATCAATTTTTTCCAGAATATCCAAATTCGAAAAATCCGAAAAATCCGGAAATAATAAACAGTTTACACAAAAGACCGGAAAGTTTTTGATTTAGTTTTTTGAACTATTCTATTTCTATTTATAAATAGTATCAAATCGTTTTTGTTGTAACTGAGTAAAAACAAATTTAGTCAAAACGGAAATTCAATCTGTATAGTAAATATAATTATATAGTATTTTATATATATCAGTTATCTAGTCTAAATAATATTCTACTATATATAACTATAGTATATTTTGTTATTAAATCAAATATACAATAATCTATTTATTGGTACTACAGATATTATATATAATATATAACTAGTATTCTCCGCAATAAAAAATTATTGGAACTATAGTTCTGTTTTATATTATATCGGAAACTGTAGTCTGAAAGATATAATAAATTAGAACTAAGAAAAAATAGAATATATCTGTAAAGAAAAAATACTAGAATTATAGTTATAGTATTTGATTAAATAAATAATCGGATTAAATTGTTTGTTAAGAATATAATGAATATAGAATATTGTTATTTCTACTACAGAAAATTTTTGCAAAGAAATAAATCTTAGAATTATATAGAATTTGTTTTCGAATATAGCGGAATATATATTTATAGAATTAGTTTAGTAGTGAATCTGAAATTTTGGAACAACTTATATTCTTATATATATATATGTCTTTATTTGAAAATATATTTATTTCTCGGAAAATTACAACTTTCGCAAAATATATATTTTTCTAAAGATTATTATATATATTCTAAGATATATTTTCTTGTTTATTATTTTGCAGTATCTCAAACAGTTCTTTTTTCCGTTTTTTTGCCAATCTGTAGTACTGCCAAACTATCGCGAAAAACCAAAGAAATATATTCGAGATTTTCTGGCTGGTATTTTGTATCGACTGCAATCTCGATATTACGGCTGCATCGAAGAATCTCTATATTATTTTTTTACCTGGCTGAAACAAATCAACAACCGAACTATACTATTAGTCAAATTTTTGTTGATTTTTTTGATACCATAACTATTTCTATATCAAAAATAAAAAATGGCGAACTTTTGGCTAAATTTCAATTTATCCGAATTATCGCTTTCTGGTTGAACAATAAAAATATCGAGACAATATATCTGTATTAATAAATTGGTATCTGTAAATTTGTTATTGACTAAAAAATCTAAATCAATCAATAACTAGTGATATCGAATAATATATTCAATAGTAATGGATTAATATCGACTTCGGAAACAAAATTGCTATAACTCTATATTTTTTAAATAATATTATTATAAATTTTCTTGTTAGTTTGGTGATAAATATAAACTTGTTCAATCGAAGAATATTTCTATTTCAAATTATTAATCTGAAGAATATAAAATATCTAATTTGGATTATTTACAATTCTGTTATAATCCCCGACCATTTTAGTATATTTGATACCAAGTACACCGACAAAATAGTCAAACAGACAGTCCAAAACAATTATTTTCTCTCTGTCAGATTTTTGATAATATTCTGTCGGATTTGTTGCCGCAAAACAGATTTTGCAATAAGAAATAGTACTAGATCGATAGTTTCAACTATATATATATATTCTGTATACAGAATCTAAAAGTTTTTCCAATTGTATATCTGTTTATACTATTCTGTTAGTAGAATATTTAGCATAGATATAATCAGATAAATTCGTTTGCTAATTTATTTTGTTATTTTTATTCATTGATACAAAAAAAATTGAATAAACATTCTGATTGAAATTTTATTTGATAATAGTATATAATAAAAGTATATAAGCAGTTTAATATATTCTGTTATAATTATATTCTTTTGTCGCTCTATACCCTTCTAGGTATTGGTGCTCCTATTATCAATACACAAATATTTTGTCTTTCTTCTTTTTATATAGAATTGTCCAAATCTATTCTAAAAAAAAGTTAATCAATATAACTACTGAATAGTAAATTTTTATTTTATTATTTTTTTCATAGAATTTTATATTTGTTGTATTGTTATTTGATTTTTTATTGGTAGCTGTCTATTGTTTGTCTATTGTCAATTTTCTTTTCGAACTGTTCGATTTTTGATAATTTTTTTATATAATAGAAACTAGAGAATATTGAATCTATCGATAATTTATGAATTGTATTATATTTTATTCTGGATTATATATCTATATATCTAGTTGATAATTATGAATATATAAATATACCGATATTCGGAAACTACAAAAATATAAAAAATTAAATTTTGAAAAAAATCTAATATAATTTTTTCCGCAAATCAAATCGACTTCGACTGTAAAATGATTGTTATAATAATTTACAAAAAAATTGTTAATAACTATTTTTGATATTTTGGATTCAACAAATACAATTTTTTGAAATTATTTCAAATTAAATTTATCAGTTATTTATTTTATTAGAAAAAAATTTAAATTGCTATAATTATGATATTATAATATACTATATTTGACTCAATTTTTTTTGAAAATAACCATTAACAATATAGCTTTTCGAAAATTCAGATTTTCGATAATTGTAATTTATTTTATTAGATTGAAAGTTTTTTTGTCAATATAATTTAAATCAATAATAATCTATATAATATTTGCAATATTTATTACATATTCAGTTTTATCAAAACTGTAAATATTTTTAAATCAATTTTTAATAAATTTCGGACTTTTGTCTTTAATCTATTGATAATTATAACAATATAAACAATATATACAAAATTTTAGATCAATATTTAATATGTTTTGTAATTCAGTTATAATCTATTTTAACAATTTGTTTCATTATTCTATTAATACAATAGAAAATTGATTATATTTTCTACTATTTAATACTTAGAAAAAATATTTTGTTTATCCAGATCAAATATCCAATTTTCAAACAAATCTTTTCAACGTAAATTAAATTAAAACTGTTGATACAAATATCAGTACAATTTGTAAGACTATATAATAAATTTTGAAATATACAGTACAGTACTTCGAATATTTTTGCAGTTTCGCGAATATTTTTTTTTATTATTTTTCAAAATCTTGATAGCAAATAGAATACAGTTTTTCTGTTCAGAATCTTTTTAATTCGATTGAGATCTGTTTGGTGGTATACTGACGTAACGAAATTGGTGGATATTTAAGATACGGTCGCGTTTAAAACGGGTGGCCAGCTCGGTAGTGATATACATTACTTTAAATTCAATCTGTAATCAGGATATTTATATTATAATATTTATATAATCAGATTAGATTATCAAAATAATTCAATTTATATTGAATATATATTTATTTAATCAATATTATATTGATTCCACTGGTTATATATTTTCTACAAAACAATATAATTAAACTATAATATTTTTAACATTTTCAGTGTGCTTTTTTACAGTAATAATTTGTTTCTGTATAAATATCTATATTGTAAATCAATATAACTGATTTATTGTCTCAAAATATAGATAGATCGGTTTGTTATAAATAAATTCTTGTTTTGTTCACGGAACAGAAAATTTTGAAAAATATTATAATCTAGAATATAAATATCTATCGTACTGTTATTGTTAGAAGAAACAGAAAATAAAATAGTTAATAGTTTTTGTATATATTTAGATAAAAACAACAGAATAGTTATTGTCTTAACAGATATTGGGGATCGCAGAATTTGCGAAAAAAATAGTACTGAATTATATAATATTTTTTGGTATATATATAATGGCGGTGAATTTCTAATCTGTTCTGTAGAATTATACCGTCAAATCGGATTTAGTCTGCCAAATACAAAAATAACTTTATAATTAGTATTATTATTGTTAGAAACATTCGAAAATATAGTTTCTATTTTTATTTCTAAACAGAAACAGAAATAAATTTGAGAAGTTAGACTGAAATCAGAATCTAGTATTTATAGTCAATATTATAGTTAATAGAATTCAATTTACTCAAATTTCAATAAACTACAACTATTCTAACTAGATATTTTACGAGAAATAATAAATTTGCTAGAAAATTTAAATCTCTATATATCTAAATATAGAAATTGATTACTATGATAAAAATTCAAAATCGAATTATTTAAAAATATCTGTATCGAAATCGATGTTTTCAACTATTGATGAAATTTTATTTCTATATTTATTATTGAATAACAAATCAATCATATTATTCTTGAACTATTCTAGATCAAAAGTACAAATAAAATATAATTGTTACAAAAAGATTATACAGATATAGATTCAAAACAGAAATATCGAATGCAATATTAAATTAGAAAAAATTGAATTATCAAACCGCAGAATAGAATCTTTTCTATCAAAAAACATAAATTATAAAAAATATAATATAGATCAATCGGAGAAATATCGAAATTCTATTTTCAATAAAAATGCAAAGTTTCTATTAAAAGATTATTGTTAGATTATTCTTAGTAATAGAAAATAATAAATAAATAATCAATAAATTATTTATTGTAAGTATTCTAATCTTGATTATAATATTTTGGATATAATCAAAAAATAATAAAATACTGAATCTATATAGCTTAGTATATAGAAGTAATCAAAAAATTGTTCTATTGTACATATTCTCTGACAGATAGATCTATTAAATATAAACTTTCTGCGAATAAATAATCTTGTTATTATCATATTTAGTATTATTACTATATAAATTGAATATTGAAATACAATTTTCACAAATTGTGAAAAATTTCTAAACCGATTCTACAAAAGTATCGACTAAATTTAGTTCTTTATAATAATTGTAATATAAGAACTATAATAAAAATAAACAAATCAATTTAATCCAAATAAAAACAAAATTAAATTAAAATTACAATATATTTATTTGCAAAAACTATCAAAAACTTCGCCTAAATATATATATATATATAATACTATATCTAATATAGATTAATAAATCTGTATTTCCAGACTACTATCTCTACTGAATCTTTACTTGTGTAGAAAAAGATATATATACACAAAATAAAATCCAATACAGCCGGTTCGAATTTATTTAATTTCTTTAAGAGAATTTATCTTAATTATTTTCTAGTTTGTTTTGAGAATTTATTGACTAATCAATTTATTACAGAAATTTCTTTTTCTGAAATAACAGAAAGTTTTTTAAGAAATTTTGTAAACTAGAAGAGAAATATTTACTGACCGAAATCAGTCTTTTTGTCAAATATCAGTAGAAATAGTAGATAAAATAGATAACAATATATTTATTTGTATAATAGTAGTAATATTACCAGCATAGCTGATAGATAGAGATAACAGATATGGAAAATAGTAGATTGTATTGTAAAAAATATTCTAGATTATATAACGATTTATGGTATATATATATGAAACAGTAAATTTCTAAATCGTTCTGTAAATTTACTGTTAAACCGGGAGTTAGTTCTGGCAAATACAAATATAATTTTAGTTATTATTATTATCAGTAATAGCCAAGAAATTAAATATTAATATTAATTTATTAGAATTGAATATAAAATCCAATATTACTAAAGTACTATTAATTTAGAATTTTCCCAGTTTATTTACGGCAAATAAAAACTAATTTATTAATATAGATATATTATTTACAATACTGTTACCGAAATTTTACAGAAGAAGAAAACAAAAAAATAATAGAATAATAATAATAATAATAATATTCAAATTTTCGAGTTAGTCTTTGGTATAATAATTATTCGACTTGAAAACAAAAATCTAAATTTGCTGAAATTCAGTTAATAATTTTTTAATTTTTAATCCCGATAAAAAATTAGATATAGTAATAAGAAAATTTATAAAATAGTTGACTGATCAAATATTACAATTGTATAATTGTTTTAGCTAGATAAAATTGGTAGATTGAAATTTTTCGATACAAATTTAATATCAAAGCTGCTGGAATTGGTATAGAAAACCGATTAGAAGATCTCGAATTGATATATATTTTTTTTATAACAATATACTAATATTATAGATTGAACAACAAGATTATTCGATCTACTACAAAATTATACTCAAAATAATAAATTATTAGTATATATAAAAATCCAGACCAAAATTATATTAATCCAAAAATTTGTAGTACGAATTGTTATATAGTATTTTTACTATAGTTTCAACTATCTATAGTATTTTATATTTTTTTTATTTCAAATATTATATATAGTATTATAAATTTTTTATCAATAACAACAACTTGGTTTTTATTGATTTCTGATTGGCTAAAAAAACCAAATTAATAATAGTTCAATAGTATTAATCAGTATATTCAGTACTAATAAGTTTATACTAATATTAGCAAAAAGTTTATTATTACTATTTATTCAATAAATAATATTATATTAATTTCTTTTCAATATTCTGGTAGCAAATATAGAATTGTTAGATATTATTCTATTTCTATTATAGTTTCGTTAATTTCTATTTATAATATCAAAATTTTATTTATCGAACTTTTCTAACAATATTGTATTCCAAATTATTAATATAGTATAATATAAATTATCTAATTTCAACTATATATAATACTATTGTACTTGAAAATACTCGAAATAAAATTATCTATAATAACAATATATTTCTGATATCAATATTTGATTCCGAAAATTAATCTATATACTTTCTTTTTTACAATATAAACCAACTTTGTTCGAAAAGAAAATTTACTATATTAAAAACAGAAATAATAAAATATAAAATATATTAACTATTGTTTATCTATACTAGATAATTTCAGTTTCAATACAAAATTTAACAATATCTATATTGCATATATAACAATTCTAAAGAATTTGTTTTATATAAGTATTTTTATATTTGTGAATATTTTGATAGTTTATATTGTTTTTAATCGCAGTTCAGTTGTCAAATTATTGTTATATACTTCAAAAATATCAAAAATATCAAATCTAGATTCATATAATCTTCAATTATAGTAGATATTTGATAAAATTCTATATTTACTATTTATATATTATATTTTTATTACTGCTAATTTATGTTGTTTATTTTTACAATTGTTCTATTTGTACAAAAAATTGATATAGATTTATAAAAATTGTTTTAATAAATCTAAATTCTTTGCTATACTATTATAGTATATAAACGAATTTTTTCTGATTTCGAAAAATTACTATAGTATTATTGATAATACCATTTTTCGGATCTAAATAGCAATAAATATATAACAATTCCTTCCATTCTTCAAATATTTTTTTTGTTATAAGTTTTCAATATAAAATTTCTATTACAATCTCTATATCTAACCAATTCATCTATATTACTAGTATTAATCGAATTCAATAAAAATACTGATTGTTTCAGTTTTAATATTCTCTAGACTTGAAATAAAAATTGTTTATCCAGCTGATTGGGATAACAAAATCAATACTATATATTTATTTTATCTGTATCTGTAAATATAATTCTAATTCGATAGATTGTTCTAGTATATATTTTTATTTCCAAAATTCTATAAACTGTTTCAATATTATATTTTAGTCAGTAAACAATCAAATATCAGATTTTACCGAAATATATAATTCTAAAAATTCCAGTTTGTTTATCTGATTCAATCAGTTACTAAAAATATAATTCTGATAATTTTCTATAAAAGTAAACAAAAAATACATAGTATTTATAGAATTATAATTCTTAATCGATATTTATTTAATAACTTTTTATTATTTTACTTTTTTTGAATTTTGTTAAATTGTATAGATTTATTTTGTATTCTATCAGACAATTTCAAATAGATCAATTTTGTACTAAATATATTTATATTATTCTGTTTTGTTTCTGGAATCTGAACAGAGATTGGATCAGAAAAATATAAACTAAATCGGTTCAAAACAGAGATTTCCAGTTTCAGTTTGACATTGTATACTACTGTTTTGAAATTGATTTGAATATAGTAGAATTTGAAATTTGTAATAATAAACAGAATATAATTAAAAAATAATAATAGTATTGATACAGATTATATAAATAAATATTTTATATCTATCAGATTTTAATATATTGAAACTGATTTTCAAAAATATTGAAAAATAATAGATATAAAAACTATAAAAAAATAAAAATTTGAATACAGAATTCGATCTACTGAATCTGATCAAAAATTGTAGTAAAATAAAAAAATCCAAATACTCTGTTATTAATATCAAGAAAAATAAAATTATCAGAATATAGAAAATAACAGTATTTATAATAATTATTTACAATATCTATTGAGTATTGAATTCAATAAAAATAATCAGACTGAACTATAAATACAATATAAATTATAGTATTCTGAAAAATTTAAATATAATTCATTCTGTTTCGAATATATTATAATATTAATCAAAAATATTTTTTACAGATAGTAAATTGATAACTATAGTATCTATAGTAATATAGAATTGTAATTTAATAGAATAAATTTAGTTCTGTTGAATATATCAGTTTATTAATAATAAATAATCGAATTTCTCTACGAAATAAAATTAGAAACAAACTATTCTATTGTAATATTATATTAATACAATTTTGAATATTCTAATAGTTCTAAAACAGTTAAGATTCTATTTATTGATAACAACAAATTTATTTTCTGGAAAATAATAGATCGATCAGTAGTTAATTAAAAAATTTATTCTATAATTTCTATCAGCAACTGTTGATTGTAAATTTTCTTTTTTGTATTTTAGAATATCTGATTTATTATTTAAATAAATTATAAATTGATTACTATAGAAATATTCTGCATAAAAGTCACAAAAATAAGAACAAAATTTATTCCAGAAACTATTTTTTTTCTCTGATAACAGATATTTAAGATTTATTACTATACAATTAAATTAAAAATATAACGTAATTCCCGGTTACTCTGGCCACCCGGCTACCCTGGCTATTCTATCAAAAAATACGTATTTCTATCTATCTATCTTCTTCAACCATCCACTATACCACCAATTCGTTCTGAATCTTTACAGAAATTGGCCAATCAAGAGGAAAAGATTCTGCTAGTCTTTGATAATATTAAAAATAGCTGTATCAAATCTATTCGCGCAGCAGCAAAATATACAATATTCTATACAGTATTCTACAACTACGTATATATAGTATATTCTCTATCGTAGAAAAATATAATTCTGACTATAAATTGATTCAATTGGAAAAGGATTTGTTTGTTGATTGGATTATTTCTATAGATTTATATAGAACAGTTTCTAGATTAACTATTATAGCTAAAATAGCTAATATTCTACTAGCTGTTTATAATAGTTATTTTTTATCTACAGTTAACAAAAATTGGTTATCAGTTTCTATTAATCGGTATAAAAATATTCGATTATATTTTTCTAGATAATATAACTATCAGTATATATTAAACAAAAATCCGAAATTGTTACAAAATTGGTTTTCCAGTATATAATATATTATTGATAAAAATAATATTCAGTCAGAGAATATCTATAATTTTGATAAAACTGAATTTGTAATTGATTTTATATCTATATAGAAAATAATTATATAAACTGAATACTATAAACAGTAATTAGTATTACAGTAAGAAAACTATAAATAGATTACTGTTATTGAAATAATCTGTACAGATAGCTATTTATCATTACTATATATAATATTCAAAAACAAAATTATTATTATATATTGATTCGAGAATTTATCAAAAAACTGATAATTTAAAATTTTTAATAGTTGAACTACCGATAAAATTATTCTGTATTGACTACAAAAACTATTTATTCTGTCAATAAATTTGTATATATACAGTTATTTTCGATTATTGATTTTTGATAATTATAATAATTATCTAATATTTCAATTTGATCTATTATACAAAAAAAATACTATATTTTTTTGTATATCTATATATCTATATATTTTTTTTTATATTTTTTACAGCTATTAGATATTAACTGTTTTACAGAATTAAAATATATATATAGTTGTTTTATAAAAAATCTGGTATACAGAAAATATAATTATATTGATTAATTCGATTTTTTGGAAAACTATCATATATAACTAGAAATTTTTCAATCAAATACTATTCAGAATAATTTTACAGCCAATAGTATAGTATCAATTGATACAAAAAAAATATTTTCAAAATTCAATTTTTTTACAAATATCTATACTACCAAACAGTCGGTCAGATAGTAGATCTAGTCAATTTATATTCCAAATATCTAAGACTGCTATTCAACTATTCAAACAAATTTCTATACTGAAAAATCTATTAAAACAGTAATCTAATAATTCTCCAAATCTATCAAAAACTATATTAGGTCAGATTATCAAAGATTACTGTATAGTACTATACAATACTGCGCTACTAGTACAAGAAAACACAAATCTATGTACAGCGAATAAGAAAAAACACCAGAAATACAATCGATCTAATAGACAGATACTCTGTGATAGTGGTTTTACAGTTGAGAAGAGTCTACAGTTTTCTCAGCAACTAGATTTGCTGGATAAAGCTATTCAGGTAGATTCGTATACACAGAACGAATTGCCTAATCAGACAGCTGGATCGGCTACCAGAACTCCGCCTAGATATAGTGGATACAGGGAGATTGGCCACAGAATTAATTTATGTAAAAATCGTTATGTTTAGCTGAATCAATAGATATTGGTTGAGATATACCAATTTGAAGTTCTTTACTGAGAGTAGGTGGCCCGGACGGCCGTATGGCCCGGACGGCCGTGGATTACGTTATATTAATCAGATTTTTACAACTCTTTTTATTTCCGGTATTCTAAAAATAATTCAAAAATCTTTCCAGAACTCTATATTATATATTTTAGTAAAAAGTTTAGTTTTACTGTATAGTAAATAATTCACTGTATTTGAATATCTAGATTTAAATATATTAATAAAAATTCAAATATACTGGATTTTGATATTTATTCAGAAATATATTTCAGTACAATTGTATTATAATTATCAAATAAATCAATCTAAATTGAAATACTGGATCAATCTATTTTATTCTCGATTTGTTCTTTTTTAAATTATCAAGAGTAATTATTCTGATTTTCAGTTTTTTTAAAAAAAAGTTTTATATAAACTATTTCTGCTGAAAAAAATTTATTCTAGATTTTTTATTCTATTTCTGTTGTTCGATTCGAAAAATAATAGAAACAATCTATTTTTTAGTCTGTTTCAAAAAATTTATCGGATATTGAAAAATCATAATTTTTTTTCAGTAGAAGATATATATAGATTTACAGTAAACAGAGCTACAATCTTTTTTTACAATTTTTTTTAGATAAGAAAACAGTACAGAAAAAATATACAAGATTTTGTATTAGCAGACTGGAAATTGAGCCAGAGCAGTTAACGGTATATAGATCAACAGAAAGATCTTGTTCTATCGATCTGTACTGTCTGTATCCGAAATTTAATTTTAGTTATAGCTATTTTGATATCTAATTGTACTCAATATTCTGATATTATTAATATAATTGATAGATTATATATCTATTCGATTTTGATAATAAAATAATTAATTTAATTAATTAATTATTTTTATTATTTAACTGTATATATATAAATCGAAAAATTATTTCTTAAATAAATACTATCAATATAACTAAATATCGATTATTATAGTTGAATTATAATATTAATTAATAAAATCCAGATTATATATATTAGTTAAATATTGTTAAAAATTATTAAAGATTGTAGATAAATAAATATTTAAAACTACAAACAGAATTCTGAATCAGTTTTTATTCAACTATATTTTTGAATTATATTCTATCAGTCTATATTCAACATTTATTTTTTTTACAATATTTATTTTTGTATAATATTAAAAAATTAAATATTGTATCTATTTTTTTAGAATTATTTTTTCTTTTCAAAAACTTACAAATTGATTTCTGTTCAATCTATTACTATTTTTTTATTTATTAAATATTTTAATATAATTTACAGAATTGATTATAGTAGAAAAAATCTTTTTTTTTCTGATTAAATATTAATCGAAAAATTTTTTGGGAAAATCTGTAATGAACATATTATAAAAGATTTGGAATCAGACAAAAAATCGATTCAATCCGGAGAAAAAAATACTATATTTTCCGAAAACAATATTTTATTTATACAAAAATATTTTCGACAGTTTGAAAAATCCAGAAAGAATTTTGTATTATTATCGAAAACCAAAAATAATAATATCGATTAGTGATTTCAAAAATTCCGTCGGAAAATCCGATTTTTCCGGCAAAAAATAAATCTATCACTGAAGAAATTTATTCCGGTAAAATAGTACTTTTTTGTAGACTATTTATACTAATCTTCTGTAATCTAGTCTATACTATATCTGTCTCTGATTATTCTCTGCTGTAAGAATTTCAGTCCAGATCTGGACTCTGGAACTATATATATTGTATTTATGTAATCAAATAATTCTTTCTTAATCTACAGTAAAGATCTGGATTGATACAATTTCAGACGAAGAGATAGTATTTTGTTCGGGAAGAAAACGGTCAGGATAGTATCGATATAGCAGCAGTATTCCCTTCGGATATCTCGTATATCCAAACAAGCCGGAACCAACCAGAAAACTGCTGTTGGAATAAATTTGGTAAGATATTTGTACTTCTAATCTGTATGAAGAGTATACTGCTGTTCTGAACTGAATACGGTCAAAAACTATCCGACCAGAACCAAATTTTACAATCAGCGGTAGATCTCGCCAAAACCCAAGAGTATACCCGAATCCGCTGCCTGAGCCCTAGAACAAGAATATAGATTCGTACTCTTGCCCAAATGGGTCTCGAATATAGACAGAATACGGTATACTGTATCCAAGAAAAAAAATATAGAAATTTGTTTTTGTCTGAATAGATCTTGGATATAAATAGAATACAGTATACTGTATTCTAGGATATAGATACAAATCTATATTTGTGAAGACTAGTAGTAGGAATGACTAATAGTCTTAGTAGCAGAGGGGAGTAGTCCCAAATAGGAAATTTTCAAATTGTTGAGATTGAAATAAAATAGAGAAGATGATTCCTTTCATCTA
>Ga0209673_1000867_pt1 | contig 39276 bp, 29 predicted proteins | sample AraplaCol_mMS_r2_2_FD_184274 | JGI IMG/M metagenome (GOLD analysis project Ga0209673, IMG submission 184274) | Arabidopsis root microbial communities from North Carolina, USA - plate scrape MF_Col_mMS_r2 (SPAdes) (version 3) | ecosystem: Host-associated > Plants > Roots > Endosphere | place... | reverse complement strand
ACCATCGCGACAATGAGCGATGATCCGCTGATCAACTTGCCCGCGGCAGGTTGACCCGTTCCCGGCCCTGCCCGGAAAGCTCGACGATCGAACGAGCTACACCACTCCCTGGGACATCATCCTTTGAAATGCAGATCGAGGTGTGCGATGCCAACTCAAGCTATGTTGAATCGCATCTCGATGAAGTTGGCGGGAGCTTTTTACCGAAGTCTTTCTGGTGCCCGTGGTCCTCAACGCTCGCAGCCGAAGTGACCCATCTGATCGACCCGGAAAATGAAAAGCTGATTATTTGAGATATTCTCTCTACCAGCCTGCGGTTGGCGGGTTGGCATGCTTGACGCCGTCGCATCGGGGTGAGACTAGCATAGCCAACGCAACTTGCCGTAGGTATGAAAAACGCGCTCGATCGTCAACAACGGCCCATCCGTCCCGCGAGACCTGGGCCGCGCACTTCATCTTGAACGTGCAACCCTGCCCGGAACCATCGCCACGCTCGTCCGCAAGGATCTAGTCGCGCAGACCGCGAATGGAGGCGATCAGCGTCATCATCTGCTGAAGCTGACAGCCGCAGGTGAGGCGCTGTGGCGCGGACTTCCTGATCTTTCATTCACGACGCTGCCTTCGGCGGGATCGACGAGGCTGATCTCGCCACGACCATCGGTGTGTAGTCTACCGTTGAAACTCCAAGGCGAAGTGAACGAAGCCGGCCGAAACGCGCCCCAGGATGATCAATGCTTCATTCGGCAGTGGACAGTATGCGTTGCGCGTAAACCCTATGGATCATCGACCGTGGCGAAATCCGGCGAACCCGTGGAGCAAGCCAATCTGCTATAACCCGCCCGTCGGCAGCAACGATCGGTTCGCGAAATCGGCAAACGCGTGCCCTTTGCACTTGCCAGCCTGCCGGTGGCGATCACTGCCCAAAGATCCATCTTAATCTGCAAGAATAGCTTCAGAGCTTAGCTTGTTCGACGGAGCTAAAACGCAGTGCTCTACCGTCTGCCGCGACGATCGCATCCATCTGCTCTGCGAGCGCATCGCGATCATCGACACCGCGCAATAGACGGCCAGCCAGAGTATCGAAGCGTCCAGCAGCGATGTCAGCGATCAGAAGTGCGGCCCGCGACGGCTCGATGTTGACACCATCTTCAAAGAGCTGCTGGATCCCGGGCAAGTACGTCTTACCGGCCTCCGACGATAGCTGCAACCCGGTCATCGCAGTGCGAACAAGACCGGGATCGACGGCGAACGCGCGCACGTCGTTGCCAATGGTTGTGTCGTTCAGACACTCCGTGAAACGCATGATGGCGGCCTTGCTGGACGCGTAGCCAGAGCCATGAGGAAAGCTGTTGCCCGTTCCGCCACCAACGAGGTTTACGATCCGGCCGCTGCCCTGCGCCAACATCATAGGGGCGGCCGTGCGGCACGTGTTGAATGTACCACGCAGATTGATCTCGACATCCCGCCACCAAACATGGGGATCGCAATCCCATATAGGACCAAAGCCTTGAAACGAGCCGTGGTTATTGATCAGAATGTCGATCCGGCCCAATTCGCTCGCAACGCGAGCGAAGGCACTTTCAACGGCGGCAAGGTCAATCAAGTCCATCGAAACAGCGATCGCTTCACCGCCTGCTTCCTCAATGAGAGAGACTGTTTCCTCAATCTCGGTGGCCGTTCGCGCCAACACGGCGACCTTTGCCCCTTCGTTAGCCTGCTGTAGAGCGATCTCTCGACCTATTCCTCTGCCGCCGCCAGTTACGACGGCGACCATGTTTGAAAGGCGGGCCATGCTTACTCCTATGGCGTCTTAACAATCGATCTGGATACACAAAATATGTATGCCTCGGCGGTTGATGGCAATGACGGCGGCTCGACTCCGATCTCGTGATAACGGCCGATTTCAAGGCGTCGTACCCGGAGCCGCTGGACGACGCGCTGACGCAAGACCTTGCTCGCTTCCTTTTGAGATAAGACGAAACCCGTTCCGTTCCGTCTTCTGCTGGGACCAACCGATGTTCGGCCCGCAAACGGATCCAGGATTGATTTCGTGGTAGAGGCCGATCGAAACCAACTGTCCGAGATCGTTCAACAGGTCCGCGATGGCAGACTGCACACAAATGTCGGCAAGATCACAACTTTGACCGATGCCGCGTCTGGGGCGGCCAACAATTCTGGACGCCCTCTCGCCTTGATGGGATACGAACTTAGAACCCTCACGCTCCGTAACTCAAGATATTGAATATCCTACCTTCTATAGCAGCCATCTGCGTTAGTTTCCCAAAGGGTGCGCCGCGCGTACAGAATTCCAGTCATTGCGGTGCTCGCACCGAGTCTAGTCTTCGCCTTCGACTATTTGCCGTACCAGATCGGCAGCCATCACAATGCGGTCCTTTCTGTCGAACAGGATACCGGCGATCGTTGATTGACGAACGTTCAGGTTCCCGTCGGCGCCAACCCCATGTTCTTCCAAAATCGCCTGGATTCTCGACTTTCGACCGGATTTGATCTCGAAACCTTCTCGGGTAACCCGCATAAAGTGCCGATTGTTCGATGAGTAAAGACTCCAGCGACTATCCGCCTCGTACCCGGCATAACCATAATGCCAGAGCGAAAAATGTTTGTCTTGCGGCACGCCAGCCAGTTCCAGGACTGCACGTACATAGGGGTCAGAGTAATAACTGCTCAGCCGCGTTTGCTCCATCATGCAAAGGTCGAAGCCCATCTGATAGCTCGATGAAATGAAGATGCCGCTCTTCCCCGAGCGCATTGCCGGGTATTTCGTCATATAGTATCGCCAGTCGTACTTCTTCGACGCCACAACCTCGCGCAGATAGTCTTCCGAGATCTTGCGAAGCGTCGCTCCGATATCAACGTGGCCTTCGCCGTACACTGCGTCTAGGAGCTTCGTAAGCGTAGCCTTAGTATTATTAACTCCCGGTCTGTTCCGAGCCACGAAGAGGTCGCGCCAGACACTCGGGAGCGATGGACTTGCGAATTGAAAACGGTCGCCGGCAATCTTCTGCGAGTAGTCGCCGCACGCCAGAAGTGCTTGGGATATCTCCTCGTAAGACGTCTTCCCCGCAAAAACAGCGTCGAATGCGCGGGCGCGCCTAATGAACACCGCCTCGTCTACATTCAGATCAAACATCGCGAGATTGCCGCGAAGAAGGTCGTGGTCCTCGAGCCTGTACATCGTCTCGTCCAGTTCGACCGATCGGTTCGCCAACAGAAAAGACGCTTTTGCAACCTCTTCATCGACCTGCGCTCGATTGAAGCTCTTGAGCACCGCCAAATCTCCCGTGAGAATATAGGCAGAGACCTCACCGAGAAGCGCGCGGAAAATCTCCACGCGAATTTCGTTTTGGGACGCGAAGATTACGTTTCGTAGGCAACGTATCCTCTTGTTTATTTCACCTCGCGAATGCCTAGGATCGGCGACGATGTACTCGATGACCGCATGAAGTAGGAGGGTTCTCGGCAAGCTGAAGGCTCGATTACGCCCCTGGCTTAGCCCGTAGCTTCTGCAGCAGTCCTCGAGGAGATTGACGTCACCGAAGATAGTTACGGCACCCGCCTTATGTTTGTCGTCCGCAAAAAGTTCTCGAAACCACTTGTCGATATCTGTCATCGTCGTTGCGGAAGCGAGCTCCGCATGGAGCCCGTCCAGCGCTGAGAACAGACCATTTTGGGCAGCAAGCGTGACTTCTGTTTCGGGGCCTCCGTAGACCGCCTTGGCAGTGGCTTCTAGATCCTCATCCGCAGGACGACCCTCAAGGCCAAGACGCCACATCGTAATGTCAGTAATGAACATAAAAAGGCGCAAGAACTCTTCATCGGCATTGTCATTCGCGCCTCGGAAAGGCCAGATCAGATCCGCCCATTCCTGATCGATCTTTCTCGTGAACTCCGCGTACCGACCGGTTTCTTTACTTGTCGCAGGCGACGCTTCCTCGAACTCTTTTAACACCTGTTCAAATTGCGCCTTGAAGTGCTCGAATTCGGTGAGCGGCTTCCCGCGCGAGTTCATTTTTATGTAGAGTTCATCGGTCAGTCCCATCTCTTTGAGCGAGAGGAGTTCGAATGTGATACAGGGGTTGTCTTCGGACGTCAGGCGGGTCCATGCGAAATGGCAGGCGTCATCACCGACGTCCGCGAACAATGCCTGGATGTCGTCGAGCACAACCAGCATCGACTGGATCGTCGGGTCCTTCCTCCACGATCCGGCGAACCAATGCTGGTCCTGAAGCCATTCAGAAATCCGACAGACGTTCAGTACAGGGCAAATCGTTGCGATCTTCGCGCAAAAGTCGCGTGACGAAAATCGTGTGTGATAGGTAAATCGCCGGATGAAATCCCGCTCTGCATCTGGGACACGACAGCGGACTGCCAAATACCAATGCAATAGGTACAACGATGTCAGCCGCTGTTGCCCATCGAGCGGAATAAAGCACCCGTCCTTGGTGTCTCCGTAAACGAAGTCTAAGCTAATCTCTTCCTCTCCTGTCAGTGCCTGCTTAAGGACATCAAGGAAGGAACGTCGTATCCGCTTGACCTCGATGTTTTGCCTTCCCTGTGCGAAGTCTCGCTGGATTATAGGGATTTCGATGGTCGCGATGTCCGAAGAACGAAGCATATTGCGGAAAGAGGTTTTTGTCATTGAGCACCAACCAGATAATTTCCTACGCCCCGATCTGGTGAGATCAATGCCTCCAAGTAGCTTTGCCGATCATCGCGGCTCCACAAGTGCATCTGTTCGCTTCCAGCGTCGACGTAATACTTCAGAAAAACCTGCCTGGTGCAGATCGGTATGAACGCTCCTTTGCGATCAAGTTCGACCACTTTCAATCTTTTCACGGCGAAGGCTGAATTGCTAAGGCTGCTGTTGATGGGCCTCGAAAGGAGAGCGAGGTTAGCAATTCCATGAATTGAGTCGTCGTCACTCTCCGGGCTAAGCAGAGCCGTCACCTTCCGGGAAAGCCTAGTGAATCTGCTTTCGGTCAACTGGACGGACAGCGCTTTATCCACTTCTGAAATGACGTCCTTCCTTTCAGAGTCCGAAACCTTTTCGTCAAGGCGCGCCTTCTCCAGCGCCGCCTTCCCATCCATTAGCCAATGACGCCATTCCTCGGCGGTGGTCAGCGACTCCGCATTCTGAGCGTGAATGTGCTCCAAAGACCACTTCTCACTTTTATGGGCGTGAAATGGGTACCGCTCGCTCGAATGCTTAAGTCGCCTTACGGTCTCGACGTTGAACAGGAGCAGTACACTCTCGCATTTCCGAGCATCGGTTTCATAGTTCAGCTCCATGATGCCTGCGGGAGACAGCCCGATCGAGCTGATAATAAGTCGGTCGACGGCGCGGCCAAATGCGGACTTCGTCTTCTCCAGCTGCGAAAGATCCAACAGCTGCCGCAGAGAAGTCCCTGTTGTTATAAGGTAGCCCAGCTTGTGGTAGAGATCGCGGTCCTCAAACCATTCCCGGAGGACTTGATAGCACTGGACGATTGTCGCCCACACGCTCGATGAGTTGCCTTTGACTCTTCCGTCCAACGCGTTTTTGAAATGCAGGAATGTAAAGAAGCGGTCTTTCTCATTTGGCGGGCGTTTCGCCATAAGATCGAACAAGAGTTCGATACGCGTCGGGTAGTTCCCACCATCGTTATTGCTCAAGAAAGCCCAGAACTCTGACTGCTGAAGGTCTTGCTCGATAGCGTCCCATTGCGACCCAATCTCTACACGCCGCTGAAAATTATGTGCGTCAAGATCCTTCGAAAGCAGCAGCGCCTTGACCAATTCTGCATTGGTCAGGGGAATGCGTCCAACGTTTAGGCGAATGAAGAGAGTGGTCGCATCGATGTTGTCGGGCTCGTACCAGATGACGTAAATCAGGTTTTCGAGATAATCTAGGACCTTGAACGCGATGAGCTTAGAGGACGTACCCAGGCGAGCCGCCGTCGCGGCAAACCAGCCCCGGATGCACTCAAAGGCCTCGTGCATATGGTAGAAATCGATGTTGTCGCTCATCCGCTCCGCATCGAGAGACCGCAGATATTCCTGGCTCGCTGGCCGCGTTTCGTACATCAGGGAAAATCGGTGACTAGATTCCAACCCGACTTCGGTGTTGAGATAGCGATAGATTAAGTAGAGGGTCGTTAGACGTTGCTGGCCGTCGATCAGTTCATAGGCTCCTTCGACAGCACGCCGTTTCACTACTACGGGCTGCAGACAGTAGTTGTCGGTTGGCGCGCGGCTGCCGTCGGCGTAAATGTCGCTGAGCAGAGCCTCAACTTCATGGCCTCCCCAGCGGTAACCTCGTTGATAGGCAGGAATGAAAAACTCACCTTCGATCCCGTTTTTTCCTCCCACCTTCTGAAGGCGTGGACTGCGTGCTGCGGTTTGCGTAGTTTCGAATGTGTCGGCTAGCACGTAAAACCTCGGGCGGCATGAGCTCGAATCGCGTGGATTCAACGACCATACGGTCAAACGGCCGGTTTTCAATGCTAGTAATGCCTTTGGGTCCGATAAGTCCTGATTGTAGTCCTGTGGCCGGGCTCTCCTTGTGCCTCGTAACAAACTATCTTGGCACAGACTGCGCGGCGGGCAGAAGCGGTCCCTAGAAGAAGATGTTGCGAATTTGTTATTATGTTCGCCTCACCGTGTTGTACTGCCGCGGAATATATCGACTTTTGTTTCCAGGCACTTACGCAAGCTCAAGTCATGAGATCCTATCTCGAACCACCCGCCTGGTTTCTGATAGAAGTCGAGGCCACGGCCAATCTTGATAACCCAGCCGTTGTCCAGCCTGATTTCTCGATCGTGCAGGTTGGGATTGAGAATCATTTCGAGGGTAACATCCAGCTCTAAAAGGCTTTGCTTGAGCTCCTCGAATTTTTCCGAGATGTCAGCGAGTTGGGTCTTATCATCGTAACCCGTAACGAGCGTGATCTTTTTAGCCGCGCTGTGTCGAAGAACTGTCTCGCAAAACCTGACGAAGTTTTGGATTTGGTGCGGCATCCGAATATAGGGGTCCTCAATAACCACAGATCTCGCGCCCCGCAGATATGGGCCAATGATTGTCTCGTAGCTGTGGCCGGTGTCTCCATACAGGATGCTAAAGTGCTGCTCCTTCAATTCTGGCTCAGTCTTTTCAGAGATGAGTGAAGCTGCACCTTCCGTGTTGTGCAACGGATGAATGGCTGTCGGCGAAGCCGTTTCAGGGTGATCAACTACAGAGCCTTCCGCGCTCTGTCTCAAGCGGCGTCGTGCCGGCTGCTGCGTCGCTTCGGCATTCTTCGACTCAGGGCAATAGACGACCACCTCTGTACCCGTCGCATCAAAAAAAGAGAGACCGATCTTGGCAAACTCGTCATCGGGCTTGCGCTTGTTCATCTGCTCCTTCACGCGACGTCGGCATTCGACGGCGTAGGCAACGTACTCGTCAAACTCTTCATCCGTAGGAGGCCCGTTTGGATGGAGAATCTTTAAAAATGCGCAGATGGTTTTTTTTATGCCCTTCTCGTCACGGCCTTCAACTGCCTTCCCCAGGCGGACGCGGCGGCTGACCTCCTCATAGCGGTTTGTATGTTTGAACTGATAGTGGAAGGCCTCCGCCAAATAATCGGTGATGAAGCCATATCGGTTCGTGAGGAATGAGCTGCTGTTCTTGGGCATTTCCCAGCCCGGAATATAAGCCGCAAACCGATCCATCACCGCCAGATCCAGTTCAGGCGGTAAGGGCTGGAATAGGTCATATTCCGTTGAGTTGACAACCTGCTGCACCGAAAGATCAATGTTTCCGACGAAGCTCAAGCTCGCATCCGCGATGATTTCCGCGCCCCGCGAGAACCTGCCATTCGCCATGAAGTCTTTCATGATCTGGATGGTGTCCGGATCACGCACTTTGATGCCGCCAACTTCGTCGAAAGCCACCGTGTCCCAATAACCAACCAGACCAACTTTGCGTCGGGCATTGTTGTAAAAGAGTGTTGCCTTGGTGGCCTGCCCCCCTGAAATAAGGGTGGCGTATGGCGAGAACTCGCTGAAGAAGTAGGATTTTCCCGTGCCTCGCGGACCGAGTTCAATATAGTTGAAGTTCGGCTCCACCAGCGCAGCAAGCCGGGCGATGAAATGCATCTTCACACGCTGGTCGAGTTTTGACGGTTCCAAACCGACCGAGCGCATAATTGCATCGATCCACTCGTCACGCGTGAATTCATTCCGCCCTTCGGCATAGCGAGCAAAATCGAACCGCGACAATTGTATGGGCCGCAGATCTTCGATGTAGAAGGCGTACTTGTCTTCCTCGATGTCGTTGTGAGCGAGTGTGACCTCCGCCCAAATTCCGCCTTCGAGCAGTCGGTCATTGTCGCGATAAAACTTCTCGCCGATAGCAATGCGCTGGGAGTTGAAGTTCTCTAGAGACGCCCAATGCCGTTTTTCCTTCTCGACATAGCGCACGTGTACCTTGTCGATGAAGCGGTGGGTTCCCTTTGTCGCGACCTTAGACTGCGCTGCATTCGCCTCATCAGGACGCACATAGTTGTCCTGCAGTGTTGCAAGCACCGCCTCCATGCCCGCATCAATTTCCGCCTGGCTGTCGCTGGCGCAGAAGCGAGCGAGCAAGAATTCAAGAACAAACGTCGGCACGTTCGTTCCCTTCTTGATCCGATGCAGGAGGTCTTTGCGAACGACCTTTCCATCGAATGCCGACAGGAGCTTCGTATCGAGTTGGTCATGATCGCTCATACGGTGTAGTCCGTCTCAAGGGTGAGAGTGAAGAAGCTGGCCAAGGTTGTCGGATTCAAGGCTTTGACCATGAATTTACCCTCAAACTCGGGGCTCATACCTATGGCGATCTGCTTACGATCACCCGGATAAAGACTGATCGTGCGCGTGGCGGGGTTAACGTCGGCGCTCGGTTTGGGCTCACCTACAACGTGCCCTTTGGCATCCTGTGCCTCCAGTAGGATCTCAACGCTGACGTCACGTGAGAACATGTCATCTGAGTGCAAGGCAACCTCGATCACTGGCACACGAGTCGTGATCCGCTTGGCACCGTTGCGATACCGCAGCTCAACGGAAGAATGCGAAACGGCGGCCTTCGCGCCAGAATCGAGGCGGGCGACAAGAACGGGAACGACGGCCTCGGCCAACGATGCGCCGCCATGGAAGTAGAGATGACCACTGCTGTAAGGAGCCATGCTTTTCGGCAGTGCCACTTGCGGAGCATCGGTGCGAACACCAATCCGCTCAGCCGAGACCACGAGATTATTGCCGTCTTCGTTACCGGTGCCAAGAAGCATGCGGTCATGAGCATTCACGACCCAATTGCCTGCGGGCTTGGCGCAGACGTCGCCATGATCCGCCTGGGCGTTCAGGAAGAACCCGTGGTCTGTGACGATCACGGCGTCGTTGAATTTCTCGTTCTTCAATTTGTGGAGCGCGTTGCGGATGAATTTCAGCGTTGACGGGATGAGGCCGAGCGTTGTCTCCGGATTGTTCTCAAGCTGGCTGTCGATCTCCGTCGACCGCAGCACCAACAGATCCACGGTGGCCGGGATCTTCGATTTTCCGCGAACGAAATCGGCAAGAGTCATTTCGCTGAAGCGATCACCAAATTTTCGTCGGAGCACATCCATTCGCGCGTTCACATTGGCGAGCGCTATGCCGCCAAGTTTCGGCACAAGTGTCCCGGTCTCCGTGGTCAAGGTCAGCTGTGACCTAGCATCTGGCAGCAGGCTAGCCATGCCGACGGGGGTGATTGTCGGCAATTGCGCGAAGGCAGCAGAAAGCTCGACCGGTCCGTCTTCAGCCAGCATCTTTTCCAGGGCGACGCCGAGCTCATAACGGAGCGCGTCAACCAGGATGTAGGCCACTCGACGCCCCGACTCTTTGAGGCGCGAGGCAACGAACCGATCGAACGTCTCTGCGTTTGCCAACCGCTCAGCAGGCGGCCAACCAGACGTGGCAAGATGTTTCATGAAGATGGTCTGCACCTTCTCAGCAAGCCGCCGATAGCTCTGGCGAGATTGATGAATGACCGCATGCATCATGTCTTGAGGATCAACAAATTCCCCGACGGCCTGCTCAAATTCTCGCTGGAGGCGATCGACTTCACGCAGCGTTGTCACATAAAAATCGATGAGGTCTGACTGCGTGCGTGCGCGATCAAGAAGCTGACGCTCGTAGTCTTCGCAAGCCTCGAGGAGATTGAGACTTGAACGCACCAGTTCCCATTGCGCCTGGCTTTCGGCTTTGCCGAGCCAAACCGAGTGTTTATGGCGTGCCAGAACCGTGCGCGCGGCATCCAGATCTCCAATGGTGATGCCTTTGATGGCGACGCTCAAATAGGTGCGCTCTTCGAATGGGAAGGTGTCGCGCTCGCCAAGATCCTCGATCGAGGCGCATTGCTTCGGTAGATCGAGCTCGGCCTCAATGGTCTCTGCACGTTCGATATAGGTCGATTTCCAGCGTGGATCGTTGCGCAGTCGCTCACAGACGTCGTCGATGACGGGACGCGCCTCGACCGGCGCATGGGGAACATCCTTAGTAGCGCCTGGCAAAGCACCGGGCAGATCGAATGCAAATTCGCTGAACAGAACAAAGCGCCAGAGTTCGTCGGCCAAAGCGCTCCAGGTCTTGCCACGCGTTTTGACGCTCATCGACAGCGTCGCCCGCAGGAACTCCCGCGCCTCGTCGGACCAGCCCTCCTGCCGGCTCAACTCGACAGACTGCCTTTCGTTGGGCACCAGCAGCGCAGTCAGGATCTCTCGTCCGGATTCCACGCCCAACGCTGCACGGAGATGAGGCCAGCTGGCGCCGCCGCCGATGGCGTCGATGACGGAGAATGCGGGGCCTGTGGGTGCAGCTGCAAAGGCCTTGCGGATCTCGGTGGTGTGGTCCGGGCGAGCGCGAAGGCATAGGCTCAGATATTCATCGCCGTCATCCTGCGGGAAAACGGCCCCGCACGTCGAATAGATGGAAAACGGGTCCATTTGCATAGCCTCGTCCGTATCCGGTTTGCGCGCTGGCACATAGATCAGCAGTCCATCGATCGCTGGTTCCGGCTTGCCAAGGTCGAGCAGCTTGGAAAGCGCTGCTTCGCGCGCCTCAATGCCGCCCTCTGATACGTCGACGACGACGATGCGGTCACTTGCCAGGCTCAAGCATAGATCGCGGTATCGATGGTCGGGATCGTAAACGACCGAGCATCCCGCCTTTACAAGGCGTTTCAGAAGGATTTGCTCCTTGATGAAATGTGCAATGCTCATCGGTTCAAATCTCTTCCAAACATCCGTCGTTCATCTCGTTCAAGACGCAAAAGGAGCTGATCGGCGTGGCACTATTCGAGTACCGACTCATGCCCCGCTGCCCTTCTTCTTTTTCTTGCCGCCCTCCGTCGAGGGCACCGGCTCGTACAGATGCTCCAGGTCGTGGGCGATGGCCAGCGACTTATCGGTCTTGCACTTCTCGCGCACGCGATCGGGCCAATAGCTCATGGCCAGATGCGCCCAGTCATAATCGCCCTTTTCCAGTTTGGTCCAGGTGTCTTTCAAGACCTTCTGCCAAGGCTTGTGGCGGAACAGCGGCCACAGGGGTGCGGCCGTGATCTGCACACCGTCATCGTGATTGGGGCGATAGGTCGGGGCTATGTTCAGCAGCGTGTCGCGCAGCTCGATCAGCTCCAGCTCAAGCGCTTGAAGCGCTTCGAACGCCTTTTCGTCGTCGCGGGTGCGAGCGGCACCCTTCTCGCGCTGTATGGCGGCATCGCGGCTGACCTGCTTTAGCTTCGGCTCTACGAAGTCGTTGACGGCGGTATAGAGCGTCTGGCTGGTCAGGCGGGGGTAATAGAGCCACAGCGTATAGCTGCCCGAAGTGGTCGAGAGCGGCCAATAGATCGGAGCCTTACGGCGGCTCTTGCTGTATTGCTTAAGGTGCAGGGGGAAGAAATCGCGCTGAAGCCAGCGGCGCACGTCTCCCGGCACATCTGTCTGAACGCGGGTCAGCACTTCTTCGATCAGCCGCGCCAGATCATACGGGTGGCCCTGATCATCGACTAGGATGCCGCTATGGTCATGGAATGGTGCGACACCGTCAGGCAGCATGCCTGGGCTTTTGGCTGGAAGCGGGTCAAACGGATCCGGCTCTGGCGGTGCTTCGCGCTCACCGGTTGCCAGACGCCAGTCGAAGCGGCCGAACACGGCCCCGATCGCCCAACTCAGAAGACCGTCCGTCATGTTGACAGGCTCGGCAAGATCGTCTTCTTCACTAACGTCAACGTCTTCGACACTCTCGCTGTCGTCACAGCCCACCAGTTCGGACGATCCAAGCACTACGGCGCGATCCGCGTTGCTAAACCCGTACAAGTCGAAGGCGATGTTCTCGATTTCAGACAGGATATCCGCCATCTCAGCTTCGATAACCAGAGGATCGTAATCCCCAAGGCGTGCCCGTAATGCAGCTGGTAGCAGGAAGGCGTGAGAGGTCTCTTCGATTGTGTCGAGGTTGCGTCGCGAAGACCAAGCGCGGCGCGCTAGAGCAGCCAATGTCGCGTGCTGATAAGAATTGAGATTTGGTATCGGGGTTCGTTTGATGACGCCGACCTCGTAAGATCCAAACGCCATTTGCAGCGACACTAAAAGACCAAAGGCACGGCTGTTCACTAAAGCGAGCATCGACAGCAACTCAACAGGTGAGTCGCCGTCAAGGAACGCTGACGGTCCTTTGTCAGCAAAAATGCAGCCGCGGGGTAATGCGCGGAAACTCAACCCTCCCTGTGTGCGGCGAGGCCACGTAATGCCGGGTCGCCCGAAAAAATTCGTTGCGGTATCTCTAAGCATCCAGATGTTTGAGCGAATTTCGCCTTTTTCATTCAGATTGTTCTCAATTTGCGTCCTGTTCGCGGGCCAGTTCACTAGAAGGTAAATGTCAGCGTAGTGCGGTGAAAACGCGCCGCCTTTAGCAAAACCAGACCAACTGCCACTCAATGGCTCCCACCAAATGCGGACAAAGCGGAAGTCGTCAGCGGTCGCAAGGCCTTGCTTTGCGCTACGATGTTGCGCTTCGACTGCAGGCATAGTTTGGAAAATTTCGCGAAGGGCATCGCTCACCCAGTAAGCGAACGGAGCGGTGGGGACGGACTGAAAAGATTCCGGATCTACCTGAAAAACCGAAGCATTTTTGGCGCCTCTTCGAACCGCGCCGCAGGTATCGAGAAGACGTGCGGCTTTATCTTTTTCAGTTAGGAGCCTTAGAAACGTACTCATGCTTGTTTCTCCAGAACATAAGCGGCGGCCTCGACCATCGCATCGTCCATTACTCCGTTACCTAGGTCCGCCATAACTTCCGGCTGGGCAATCCCGAGAACCACATCTTCACGCCATTTTTGAAAAGTCGACAAGAAGAAGCAGGTCCTGGACGTAATTGCTCCCAGCCGGGCACCTCTACGTATGATTTCTAAACCACGATCAACGAAAATGGCCAGGAGGTCGTTTTTGCTCTGTGGGTAGGCTTTCCCGAGGTTCGTCTTTGTTCCCGCCGAAGGAGCCCCGAAGGGCGGGTTCATTAACACCACGTCGAAAACCTCCCGGCAGTGGTCGATCATCCGCAGCCCTTGCAATGCGTCGTCGGCAAACAGCCGGCCCTGATAGGTGGATCGCGCCGCGCGGGCATAATCCATTAGTGCTTTGCGCAGCCGCGTCTCGGCTTTCTGCCACTGCGCCATGTCTTCGGCACGAAACAAATCGCCGTGCTCGCCAAACACCCGGCGGATGAGTGCAGGCAGCTCCTTTTCGACCTGCAGCAGCACACCAAGCTCCGGCAGACCCTTGAGCATAAACAGCGTTTGCTCGAAAAGCTGGGCATCCAGCGGGTCGAGATCCTCCATAAACCGTTTTCGCAGATCCACCTCGGCGGGCGGTGCTACTGCGGCCACCACCTGACCCTGGCCCACCTGCGGCCGGTCCTTGGCCTTCACCCCCGCTTCATGCCAAGCGCGCTGTGCCCGTAGCCATAATGCCAGCGACGCAATCTGCGCCGCGCGCGTGTCGATATCGACACCATAGATGTTGTTCTGGATGATCAGCCGCGGCACGTCCCGAAGCAGCGCATCCTGATCGGCATAGGTTTGAGCAAAAGGTTTCAGATCGGGGCTGCCGCCGGTTTCTCGATCGAGTGCTGTGGGGCCATGAGTCTGCTCGCAGTCCCAAGCCTCTCGATAAATCTCCTCAAACAGGTCGAAGGCATAGAGACCGAAATGCATGGAACCGCAGGCGGGGTCGAGCAGCTTGATCGTGCGCGGGTCGCGCAGCCTCTTTGCCGCTTCAGGCTGTTCGTCCGGTTTCACCAGCAGATACTGGCAGCGGTCACGAAGCCCCGTCTGCCCCCCTGTCCAGTTGAACCAGAGCCGCCCCAACGTGTTGTCGACCAGGAACTCCACCACATAGCGCGGCGTGAAAAACTGATTGCGCACCGCCAGTTCGCGGCTGTTGCGCGGCGCCTGGGACGCGTCGCGCATGGCTTTGCGTTCTTCTTTCGAGTTAAAATACTGGTAGATCCAGCCGATCGTCTCGTCCTCGGCCCAAAGAGGGTCGATTTCACCGTGATTGACCAGAGACAGGACCTGGACAAGTGCCGCTTCGCGCGGAAACAGACGCCCTTGCGGTGAGTAGCGGTCGAAGAGAGCCGGCAGATCCTGCGACAGCTCATCGAAAACACTCAGAAGATAGGTGCGATAGGCATCTCCGGTTTCGCCAAGGCCAGCTCCCGCCAGCCGGGCATAAAGCTGGAAACCTTTTGCCTGGTATCCATTGCCGACAGATTCGATCAAAAGCCCGCGCGCTTCCGCCATGCGCAGGGCTGCCAATCGGTTAAGAACCGTGAAGGCCTGCTCCCGCACGATACGGTCGAGCCCTGAGGCAGGACTTGTGCCTGGACTTGCGCAATAATGCGCCAGCGTGTCCCGCAGGATACGCGCCGTCTCCCTCTGCGTGTCGTTGAGATGCCGCAGGTTTTCGATTGGCGTTACCGTGCCAGAGGCAGGGTCAAGCCCGTAGTCGAGCTGCAACTGGCGCGTAAATTCCTCTTCAAGCGCCTTGCGGGCCTCATTCACGAACCGCTGCAAACGGCCACGTGTTGCCTGATCGAAAGCCATGGCTATTTCTCTCCCTCGATAATGAGCGAGAGTTCGACATCCTGATAGGTTGAGAACTGACCACGAAGCTCATTCAAGCGCAGAATGAGCATTTCCAGATCTGCAAGGGTCGTCAGCTTTGCCGGCAGCGGGATCGCTTCGGTCCGCTTCTTGGGGCCGCCGTCCTCCATACCCCTCGGCTTCGCTTCGGCGCGCTGCAGGATGCGCTCTTGTCCCTGGCGCTGAATGAAACGGCGCAAGTCGTCAATCGTGCTGTTGATGTCATAGTCCCGCGTCAGAAGCCGCTTTAGGCCTGCAAGATTGTGTTCGACGCTGATCTCCAAGGCATCAAGCCGAGCAGCGACGTTGCTCCGCTCTTCCTGCGTGAGCTCGCTCCATTCGGGCACACGCTGCAGATCGTCCAGACCATCCTTCAGCCGCTGCTTTTGCTGGTCTGCCAATGTGGCGACGGCATCTCTTACGCGCGCCTTTGTCTCGGTCAGCTGGGTGCTGAAATCGGCCGCATGACGATAAAACTCATCCGTGGCGGTCCAATCCGTGACAGTTTTCAGAGCATCTTCCGAATCCCGACGAAGGTCGCCCGGAACCCCGGTGTTTGGCAGTTGGCTGATTTCGCGGCAGTGATCCTGGAGTTCGCTCAGCGTTTTTTCCAGACCATTGTCGAGCGCGCGCTTGACCTCGTGCGCCCACTTCAGGTTGGTGTAAATCGACGACTCTTCGGCGCCGAGCCGTTGCGGGGCATCGGAGGCGTCGGTGAACAGGATATCGGCGATCTCCTGGTTCATGCCTCTGACGCGCTCGCTGCCGCCAAGGCCCAGACGGCTCAACCTCTCGGACAGCGTTCCGTATTCCAACTGCAACTGTGTGAAGTGTTTGGCTGTCGCTTTGCTGATCTCTTGCTCCAGCGGAATGACGACGTCGCCAAGGAGATCCGTCAATCGCTGCGCTGCTCGGCTCAGTGTCTCGTTCGAGGGCCGTTCATGACGAAGAGAAACACCAACCTGGCGGAAGCTATTGTTTGTCTTGAGCGCCTCGATCGCCTGGGCGCCCGCAGCGGTGACTTCTCGCCCCGATACGGTCAGCTTGATTTCCCCCGCCATCAGCATGGCAGCCAGGATGTATCGGGTGGTGTCTGGGGACCAGCCGAACGGATCATTGGCGAAGTCATCCAACAAGCGCTTGCCGTTGGCGCTGCCGTGACGATCAATGTAATCGCGGATGCTGATCATCGCGCGGTGATCCGTCCGGAAGCTGGCTTTGCCGGCAACCGTCTGAACCAAGCTCAAGGGGTCAAGCGTGCTTGCAAGAGCGGCGGGATTGGCGACTTTGAGGAACTTCTCCGCATTGTCTGTTGGCACACGAACCGGGGCTTCCACGTAACGGTCGAAGACCTCCGCCGCGACCTTACCAAGCAGGTTTTTCGCGGCCTCCAAGAGATCAGCATCAAGCGCAGCAACGGCGGTTGCTTCACCCCGGAAGACAAAGGACCCGGCCTGGAGCGCCTGCTTAATCTTGCTCTGAAGTTGGAGCGACAACTTGGCAGCGCGTTCCCACTGACCGGTGCAGTAATCTCTGATCTCCTGCTCCGGATCATTGCGGTGGAGTTCGGCAATGCGCTGACAACGATAGATCTCGCCATTGATATCATCGAGGTCTTTGTTGGTTCGCGCAACAAGGCCAATGATATTGCGGTTCTGGCGTCCGCGCGAGTCGTCGAGCATCCTAGTTCGGGCGGTTTCGTAGTCGTCGGCCTCAACAAATTCGACGATGGTCTGGATGGCGTTCTGATCGCCCGCCACGCTCGTTGCGAAACTGCCTGATTGCAGTTTCACGCCTGTGGCAACAGCCATCGACCCGTGCAGGGTATAGCGCGGGAGCGGGTCGAACACTTCGCGCAAGTTCGATGCGAAGATGCTTTTGAGATCAACAGACCGAAGGGCGATTCCGCCCCGCTCTTCCTCAATGTCGCGCAGGCGTTCACTCAAGAAGACGAGATTGCCGTCCTTCTCGCCTAGCGGCACACGCACATTGACGAGCATCTCTTCGACGGCTCTTTTCACATCCTCAAGCCGCGAGGGCGTCGTTACGCCGGGCTGCATCAGCGCTGCAACATTTTGGGCGGTCACCGGTAGATTGGCGAGGATCTGAAGAATGGCGATGGTTTTTGCCACCTCCTGGTGGAGCTCACTGCCAAAACATTCGATCTGCACTTTCCCAACTGATTGGAAGATCGAAGGGAAGGCACGCCTGATATCCTTCTCCAGGTCGTCGTACAATGTAACAGTTGTGGCGAGCCAGCCGACTGGCTGGTCGGCCATTGGCTTCGACCCACCTTCGCCCTTGAGAACGTCCTGAATGACCTTGATCGCTGAGCGCAGGCCAATGCCGCCGGTTGATTTCGCAAGCGCGCCGAGCAGATGGAGGAGGATATCAAAATGAGCCGGCAGGAAGGGATATAGATTGATAAAGCTTTCACGACTGAAGTCAGCGTCGTAGTATCTCGCGTCGTGAAGCTTCGTGTTATGGCGCAACGCTTGCCCGTGTGTGTCAAAGATCTTGCCCAGTTCTGCTGCGCCGGCCGCAGACTTTCCGAGAAGACGCCGATAGCAAATTTCCTTGATATCATTCGACTCAAGGTCAATCTGTATCGGAAAGCGATCCTTCAGTTTGAACAGCTTGTCGGAATTGAGGGTCGCGCGGGGGTCGTCCTCCGTCAGTGTTTGTTGCGCAGTCGAGATGATCCAGACTTTGCCGTCTCCCAGTCGCTTGAGGTTTTTTGCAAGCCCGTCAAGATTGAGGATCAGGTTGTCTCGTGACGCCACGTACTGGCCGACCTCATCGACCACGAAAATGATGTTCTCTTTACCGCTTTTCTCGCGAACGATGTCGATCATCGCTTGAACGCGCTGATCTTCAAACTCGTAAAAACCCTCTGTGCTGGATGAGAAGGACTTGGGTTCCGGGAACAGCGCCGGATACATCTCATGCGCAATCTTCGGGATCAGACCATCGATGGCGAGCGGGTTGTTCTGAACTCGTGACCAATCTGCGCCTTTCAGAGCGCGGCCTACGCACTCCTCTAATTCTTGCATACGGCCATCTTTTTCGACCATACGCTCGAACGCCGCAACCTTCAGGTTGCGAGAGTAACCTGCCCACTGCAGGACCTTAAAATACAGGACAGTTGAGACGTCCTCCATCGTCGCGCCGGCAAGCATCTCGCTTGCCAGATCCAGCATCACGACTGCAGCCGGGAAACGTCTAGCAACCGTAGTGAGGAGAGCTTTCGTTTGGGCCTTGTTCAGCCGGTCCTGAAGGTGATTGATGAAAGGCGTTCCATCAATGGTGCGTTTGTCATCAAACGCCATACCAAGATACTTCGTGAAGGAGCTTTTGCCTGATCCGTAGAAGCCTGAGACCCAGACGCCTATTTCGTTCTCGCCTCCCGTCTCCATGGCAAGTTGCATGCGATCGAGAAGCTTACGAAATTGCTCTTCGATGCTATCAGTGACGACGTACTCAGAGATTTCGGCCTTCAGACGGCTTTCCTCTGAAGCGCCGTAGCTGATGACCTTCTCAATGGTTCTTTGAATGTCTTTGTTTGGGTCAAAAAGCGCACGGATCGCCATGTTCATCTCACTGCATCAATTTGTTCACCCGCCCACATGGACGGAGCGGTAATTGCCATCTTCGGGATAAAAGCCCAGAAATTTCAGTCGAGTTTTGCCTGTCCTTACACCGGGGTATAGGAACACGGTGGGCACGTGGAATTTGCCCTGCAACTGGCTCTCGATTGCACCAATGCGCATAAAGGGATGCAGCGCTTCTAGGTCCGTGACCAAGACAAGAGAATTCAGTTTGCCCTCTCGTTTCGCCAGAACTGACTCAAGCCGCGACAGTAATCCGTTGCCTGTGGTAATGATGTCCGCCAGGGCCCGGTTCGAGCGCTGCCAGTCGGTGGGCGCCGACCTATCCTCTGCGACACAAAGATCCCAGAACGGATCATCTCTTAGAAGCGCCCACAGATGCTCTGCGATAGAAAAGACCTCAACCTCCCACTGATCTTGTCGAAGCTTTGACATCCAAGCGGGGGTCTGTCGTTTGACATCCACGATCTGCTCTGGGGGGAAAACAAGGTAGAAAATAGGCTCGAAACTGGCGTGACCGAGTTCTCGGCCCTGCTTTATTCGTTCACGCAGCTCATCAAAATCAGCCTTTAGAGATGTCATCGCAAAGCGCCTCCATGCTTCGGTGCTTCCAGCCGATACGCACGACGTCCCCGGCTGCCTGCACAATCAGGTGGCCCTTCAACGCCAGACGCTTGAGTTCATTGATGACATCCTCGCGCGCCATCCCGAAGAGTTGCCAATCCTGGTGAGTGAGCAAGGCATTGTCGCCCAAGCCCTTAAAGTGAAGGTCGTGCGCTAGATAGGCCGAAGCTGTTGTCGTCGCTCGGTATGGAAGAATACGTCTATTCGACCTAAGCCCCTTTTCCAGGAGGCCGTAGTCTGCGCAACAACCTGTGAGGTATCCGGCGACTCTCCGGACGGTAGTGTCTGACCAACGCTTTGAAGTAAGGCCGTCATCGATCGCTCGCTCGACAAATGCGCGCGCCCCTTCGTTACTGACCTGTTGGTAGCCACCAGCATAACGAGACCAGTAGATCTCTCGTACGAAATCTCCCAGGATAGGGTTTGCTCTGCTTGTGAATAGCAACATTAGTTGCATGAGGTCAGCTAATGGTACGGATGCCATTAGCATCTTAAGGTGAGACGCGGGAGATGCTCCTGAAACGAGGTAGCGGGGCGCAAAACACTCAGTGACGATATTGCGAAGCCTCCGTGCGGTGATCATCGGGAAACTTCCGGACTGCCGTGCGACTTCTTGGAGTTCCCCAGTGCTCATACCGGGAACCCATAGGTCCAGCAGGGCCTTGGTCTCTGCGACCAAACCCAACCCTGCTTGAAGCTGCGTTGTGTAGATTGCGCCGGTCACTTCAGGCCCGAGTGAAATAGGGGAAAGCCTTGCTTCCCCGCTGAAATGAAGCCGCATAAATCCCTGCCATTTGCACGATGGAGTGTGATGTACGTAAAGCGTTGATTTGTCCTAGCGAGATGGGGCCATCTGGAGGGGAGATCGATTTGTCGCCCATCTCCCGCAGCCTCTCGAAGGCAGCATCTTTCCCGTGTATTGAGGCATCTTGAATCTCTGGGTCTTCAACTTCAGCAAGAGCTGTATGCAGATCATGCTCTAGCTCTTCTGGAAGTCGAAACAGGTGATATGATCCAGCACTTAAACTCTCGTCATGAACGAGCCGCGCCGCCTCTGCCACACCGTGATACTTCGCGACATGCCCGGTACGTGGAAAAATGGGCGCGAGAAACGCTTGGCTTGCTGGCTGGTAGAACGAGGTTTTCCACCAGCCAAATTGATCAATCTCACCGAGATAACCGACGAGCAGCCGCATTTTCAGCAGATCACTCAGTGGGTCATTCTGCACTACTATCTCCTCCACACCGGATAAAACCGTCACGAAAAAAGAACGCGCTTCAATCTCGCAACCATTTATGTGCTATCATGCTTTTTCTTTAACTAAACAGCTCTCGGCGTTTTAATCGACATCGTGCCTATGCTCCTCGCCTTTTTTGCCGTATTATTTTCACGAAAGAGGTTTCGGCTTCGATACTGCCTATAGTGGTCAACCAAACTCTAAGCTGCAACCACGAGTGCCGCACGCTTTTGATGAATCCGACTATCCTCACCAACTTGTATTGCATACGATAGGCAAATGCTCTGCGAACGCAGCCCCGTTCGCGATGCTTCTCATCCGCGCCATGATTAACTCCGCTTCAGTCACCCACTAGAGTTGAAAATCCGCAGCCTTGAGCGCGTCATCCGTCTCATCGCGGTTGAGCGTCACGATATGCTGCGTTCTCGCGCTGAGTTTCGTAGCGTCCCCCAGGAGCCCAAGACGCTTGAGGACATAGAAGAGCATGGCGTAGCGAACCGTAAGGACAGCCCGCCCGTCCTTCATGCCGAAATCCTTCGCGACCACATCCTTTTGACTCTGCGTTAAGTCCGGATGCGGCCCGATTTCGACATCGAAGGTCTCATTCCACTGCCGATCATCCACGCCGGATGCTCCGGGTGCGCCTGGATTTCGAACGCCGAGAATGCGCGGAAGCAGAAAATCTTTGAACTTGTTGTCGATGTGGCAATAGGCGCGGGTGTGCCAGCGGAAGCCGTCATAGCCGAGAGCATGCGGCGTCATCCGCCGCCACACGGGCGCAGCCCGCTCCTTGCTCATTGACTGGTAATGTACCTCCAAGGACCCCTTGTCTCGTATCGCGTCAAGAATGGCTCGCAGCGCGCCGGAATCGACCCGGCGCCTGGGCGTTAGCGCGATATCCGCCTCGGGCGGACTGGCGATCCACGATTCGGTTGATTCGCTCAGTCCCTCGGCCAAGGAGCGCAAGCGGGACAGATAACTATCCGGATCCGGCTTGAGGAAAATCGGCGAAAAGTCGGGCGCGGCAACGTAGCGCTTTGCGCTCTTGTCATAGATCGCGTTGCGGGGCGCACGCTCCTGATAAAGGGTCAGGTCCTTCGACGCCTGAGGCACGGAGACATCGAACATCTCGATGATGTCCGAGCGATTGACACCACCCTCCCAGAAGAGCCGGAACTCGATGAATTCGAGCCGACGCTCCACACCCCATTTCAACGCCGTGGCGCTTTCCAACATCGCACTCCGCCTCCGATCGTCGATACGGATAAAAAGTATATGGACATATCGACGCGATCCGTATAACTATTATTCATATTGGAGGGGATCGTCAATGGTGACGAAGCCAAATTCGTGAGGAAAGGCGATGCCCAAGCGCAGTCCCAACCGCGAAGTGACCGGCATGAAGGCGGCCAGCGCCGCCTCTAAGGTTCTGCGGGACCCCAAGAGCAGCAAGGCCGCGGAAAGTGCTGCGGCCTCGGCGCTGACCCAGCGCCCGAACAAAAAGTAATCCGGCAGGAAGAACGGACATGGCCGCTGCAAGTCGATCCACTCTTGTCGTCCATGGTCGTCTCGCGATGCGGGAAGCCCGACTCGCGGCGGCCAGCGACGGCCGCCACGGGCTCCAAATCATGTCGTTTGAGCAGGCCGCCGTTCGACTCGCGGGCGGCTTTATTCGTCCGATTGATGAGGAAAGCCTGCGCACGGCGATTCAGGCGGCTCTCACGGCCACACCGATGGGGGAGCTGGAAAGTATCAAGATGTTGCCGGGCATGGTCGGCGCGGCGGCGGACACGCTGCACAAGGCTTGGCGCGCCAGCATCGATCTCGACGCCCGGGCTACCGGCCACCCGAGGCTTGAGGCCATCGCGCGATTGGAGGCGGCCGTACTCGCCGAACTTCCCGAAGAGATGATCCGTCCGGCCGACATTGTCGCGGCCGCATCCAGCCGCATCGCACACGCGCCTGCCATTCTCGGCGCAATGGACATCGTCGGGCTGACCGAGCTTTCGCCGTGCTGGCGCCCGCTCTTGAAGGCATTGGCGACGCATATCCCCGTGCGGTGGATCGCTGGCCCGCGCTCAGTCCCGGAATGGCTGGGTGGTTGCGACGTGGCGGTCGTCCCGGCCGATACGGAACGGCCGGCAGTTCACAGCATCAGTGCCGCGACAGCGTATCACGAGGCCGTCGAGGCCATGCGCTGGGCGCGGTCGCTCCTTGCCTCTGGCGTCTCGCCCGCGGAGATCGCCATCGCCGCCGCATCGCCCGCCGACTATGATGATCATTTCGTCGCGCTACGCGCCGACGCCAACATCGACCTGCATTTTGTTCATGGCGTCCGGGTCGTCACCACACGCGAGGGACAGGCAACTGCAGCCCTTGCCGACATCGTCGTGCGCGGACTGACTCACTCGCGCCTGCGTCGCCTTGCAGCCTTGTGTCGGGATTCCGCTCCGTTCGCGTCCCTTCCAGAGGGTTGGCTGCGCGTCCTGCCGAGCGATGCGCCTTTGTCGACATCCTCAGCCTGGAACCGGCTCTTGTCCCGTCTCAAGCCGGAGAGCTGGCCCGACGGCATGGATCATGTGCCCGCTTTGCGCACGGCAGTAGATCTGCTGATCAAAGGTCCGGATGTCGCGCTGGAAATCGGCGAAGCCTTCCTGAAAGGCCGCTCCCTGGCGATCTGGCGCAAGGCGCTGATGGCAGGCCCTGCGGCCTCGATCGACAGCACGCTTGAGGCACTGAAACAGGATGACGGCCTGGAGGCTTGCGTTAGGGTCGCCTGGATGCCGGCGAGCGCCTTGGCTGCCTCGCCCCGACGCTTTGTCCGGCTGATCGGCCTCAACTCGTCGCGCTGGCCGAGAGGCATCGCCGAGGACCGGCTGATCCCCAATCATATCATCCCCACCGCAGAGCTCGATCCGCTTCCCGTCAACCTGGCCGATCGCCGTGATTTCGAGACGATCCTCGCCACCACCAGCGGCGAAGTGGTCCTTTCACGTGCACGGCGCGACAGCGATGGACGATTGCTGGGCCGCAGCCCGCTACTCGCCAATTATGACGGCGAAACCTATCTGCGCCGCAATGCCATCCCCGCGCGTGCCTTCAGCGAAACCGATCGCGTGATGGCACGGCCGCAGGAGTTTGCCATCGATCCGCAGGCCGTGAGTGCGCGTATCTGCTGGCGCGACTGGCGGCTGGCCGACGTGACCTCCCATGACGGACTGATCAGGCCCGATCATCCCCTCCTACTTTCCATCCTCGATCGCACCCAATCGGCGAGCTCTCTCAAGACCCTGCTGCGCAGTCCGCTCGGCTTTGTCTGGCGCTATGCGTTCGGATGGAAGGCACCGCAGAGCAGTACCGAGCCGCTTGTGCTCGACGCGCTTCAGGCAGGCGATCTCATCCATCTCGTGCTCGACCGCGCCTTGCGCACCCTCGAAGCCTCCGGCGGACTGGCAACCGCCAATGCCTCGGCCATCGAGGTCGCGGTCGCCGAGGCAGCCGGTGCAGTGGCCGCCGAGTGGGAAAGCGAACAGCCCGTCCCGCCTGCCATCATTTGGGGCCGAACGCTCGGCGATGCGCGTGATCTTGCTGGCAAAGCCCTCGCCTATGGCGACGATCACATGCCGGGCAGCCGATCCTATGGCGAGGTGCCCTTCGGCGGGTCCGAACCGAAATCGGGCGCGGCTCTGCCCTGGGACGCCAGCGTTCCGGTGGTCATCCCGGACACCGGGTTTCGAATCGCCGGCTATATCGACAGGCTCGACATCGCCGGGGACGGGAGCCGTGCCCTCGTGCGCGATTACAAAACCGGAAAAGCGCCACGGAGCGACATCCGCTTGAACGGTGGGCGCGAGCTTCAGCGCTGCCTCTACGCCTTTGCGGTCAAGGCGCTTTTGGGCGACCACGTCGCGATCAGCGCCTCATTGCTCTATCCGCGTGAGCCTCTGGATCTCCAGCTCCAGGATCCTGGGGCAGTCCTGGCCGAGATCACAAACTATCTAAGCGCGGCGCGCACGGCGTTGGCGGGCGGCGCGGCGCTACCGGGACCCGATACGGGCGGCAACTACGATGATCTCGCCTTCGCGCTGCCGGCCAACGCAGGCGCCACATACTGCAAACGAAAGCAAGCCGCCGCGATCGAACGGCTCGCCAATATGGCGCAGGTCTGGGAGATGGAATGATGAGCGAGGTGAAGACTCTCAAGGACGATGGTGCGCGTCGCGACGCGATCAGCCGTCATGACCGCTCCATCCTGGTCGAAGCCGGCGCCGGCTCGGGCAAGACCGCCGTCATGGCGGGACGTATCGCTGCCATGCTGGCACAAGGTATCGCACCGAGCGCAATTGCGGCGGTCACCTTCACCGAGCTGGCGGCAAGCGAACTCTTGTCGCGCGTGCGCGATTTCGTCGCCGATCTTGCGGCGGGCCACATCGCGCCCGAGCTCCGTGTCGGGCTGCCCGATGGTTTGTCGCCGCTCCAGCGCGACAATCTGATCTCGGCCAGCGCAGCGATCGACGAGATCACCTGCTCGACGATCCACGGTTTCTGTCAGCGCCTGATCAAGCCCTACCCGGCCGAAGCGGATATCGACCCGGGCGCCACCGTCATGGACCGCAATCAGGCCGATCTCGCCTTTCTCGAAATCGTCGATGGCTGGCTGCGCGAGCGCCTCTCCGGCGGCCAGGGCGGCATCCTCGCCGAGATGGTGCTCCATAGCCCAGGCGAAACCGTCGCGCTGATGCACAAGATCGCCGAAGCGCTCCGCCGGCGCAGGAGCCTCAACGCACCGGCAGTGATGCCGCTCGCCGCCCCTCTTCAGGCGTTCCGGCAGGCCGCTGGCGATCTCCTCGCCTTCACCCAATCCGCCCGAGTCAATGAGCCGGAAACGGACGTGATCGCGTCCCGCTTATCCGACATGGCTGCCGCTTTGCCGGCCAACGCGGCCGTCGCCACGCCTGCGGGTCTGGTCGGACTGCTGGTCTCGCGTCCGCATCCCGATCTGTGCACCAAGTCCGGCAGCTTTTCCTCATATCGCAAGAAGGGCAAATGGGCGACCGCTGCCAAGCAGGCTGGCCTTTCCAAGGCCGAAGGCGACCGGCTGAACGATACGGCCGAGTCTCTTTATGAAGCCTGCTGTGGTGCATGGACCTCGCTGCTTCAGGCGTCATCCGGCCAAGTCCTGTCCGCACTGATCGAGGAAGCACGGCCGATCCTGCAACGCTATCGGGACCACAAGCGCGCCAGCGCCCAACTCGATTTCGACGATCTCATCCATGCCGCGCGGGATCTGCTTCGCGATCATGACGCCGTGCGCCAGGCGCTGGGCCAGAGATATACTCGTATTCTCGTCGATGAATTTCAGGATACCGACCCGCTTCAGGCAGAAATCTTCTGGCGCCTGTGCGGCGATCCGGTCGATGGCGCACAGGGGTGGACGCACTTCCTGATTCGGCCGGGAGCCCTCTTCCTCGTCGGCGACCCCAAACAGGCAATCTATCGCTTTCGGGGCGCGGATGTCGGGGCCTATGTGGAGGCCCGCGCGGCATTTTCGGTGCAGGTTGCGGACGGTCTCGTATCGATCTCGACCAATTTCCGCTCCTGCGCCTCGATCCTCACCTTCGTCAATGAACGGTTCGAGGCCATCCTTTCTGCCGATGGTCAGCCTGGCTTCACCGCCCTCGATCCCTTCCATGACGACCGTGGTGACGGCGTTTGTGTGAACGCGCTGGACGTCGCCGTCGCCGATGACGGCAAGGCGAGCGCCGAACAGCAGCGCGACGCGGAGGCTGATGCGGTAGCCGCACTCTGTGCCCGGATGATCGGCAGCCAGCCCGTTCTTGATCGAAAGACCGGCGAGAACCGCCCATGCCAGCCCGGCGACATTGCCCTGCTCGCGCCGACCGGCGCAGATTTGTGGCGCTATGAGGAAGCTCTGGAACGGCGCGGCATCCCAGTCGCCACCCAAGCGGGTAAGGGCCTGTTTCGTCGCCAAGAGGTCCAGGACCTCGTTGCTCTGACCCGAGTGCTGGCCGACCGTCGCGACACACTGGCGCTTGGAGCCTTGCTGCGCGGCCCGCTGGTAGGTCTCAGCGAAGAGGAACTGCTCGATATCGTCTGGACGCTTCCCCGCCCCGAGGATGAACCCGATCGCATCCCGCGACTCGATCTCAACGTCGATCCCGCAGCGATCCCCCATCCTCTGGCGCGCGATATCATCGAGCGCCTGCAAGCGCTACAGCGGCACATCAATAGCACGACGCCACACGACCTTCTCTCGCAGGCCGTGGACGTCTTTCGGTTGCGGCCAATCCTCCTCGACCGCCATCGCGGCCATGCCGAGCGCGCGCTCGCCAATGTCGATCTCTATCTCAGTCTCGCGACGAGCTATGCCGTGCGCGGTCTGCGCGCCTTCGCCGAAGCGATGACCGCCGCCTGGACCGACGAGGCGCGCGCCGTCGAAGGTCGTCCCGACGCACAGGAGGAGGCCGTCGCCCTCTACACCATGCACGCGGCAAAGGGCCTCGAATGGCCGGTGGTTATTCCGATCAACACGATGACCGGCGTGATGGCGCCCGACAGTGCGGTAACCGATCGCCAGACCGAGACCTTCTACTGCAAGGTACTTGGGGTTCCGCCGGGGGGATACGAGGCGGCCTATCAGGCGGAGAAGGATGAACTGGATCGCGAGCGGGTCAGGCTTTGGTATGTGGCGGCAACACGCGCCCGGGAACTCCTGGTGCTGCCGCGGCTCGATGTGACGCCTTCGAAGTCGGCCTGGATTGGGCTGGTCGATCTGTCCCTCGCCGCGCTTCCCGCTATCGATGCCTCGCATTGGCCGCTCGATCCCTTTGTCGCGGCTGGAGACACGGACAACAATCAGACGCGCGAGGGTTTCGCTGCGGAGGCCAGCGCGATCGCCGCTCGCCAGGTTCGCCTGAGTTGGCTTGCGCCGAGCCGTGACGAAAATGCAGCCGGCCAAGTGCTTCAGGAGGAAGAGATCGATATCTGGACCGGCACAGGCGATGAGCCGGGTCCGGAGCCGGACGTGCCAACGCCTATTCAGGGTGGGCGTGAACGTGGCCTCATCCTGCACAAACTCATGGAAGAGGTGCTGACCGGCGAATGTGAAGATAGCTCGACGTCGCTGCGGGCTCGGGCAGAAGTCCTCATTCTGGCGCTTGGTATGTCCCCCTCCACGGATCCGGCGAACGGGCTGTCTGCCGACGAACTTGCGCTTTGCGTCTCCCGAACACTGACCTTGCCAGAGATCGTCGCCTTGCGCCCCGCGTTGCTCGCCGAGTTTCCGGTCTATGCCCTTCGACAGGAAGACGCCGGACTGGTCGCGACCGCCGGCATCGCCGACGCGCTGACGATCGATGCGGCCGGCCAGCCGGCTGTGATCGTTGATTGGAAGAGTGACGTGGTGCCTGCCCCGGAGACGCTCGATCACTATCGCGCGCAGGTGCGAGCCTATCTGGGCATGACAGGAGCCGAGCAGGGCCTGATCGTTCTGATGACGAGCGCGACGATTATTTCCGTGTCGCCTTCACCCGCTACGATGGTGGCGTGAGAAGTCTCGCACTGTTGTAGCAACCGTTCGCCAGTTCGCCGATATATCTGCTTTATTGGCCGCTTCCTTCGCAACGGTCAATCGATCTGTGCCGACATTTGCAGCTCGCTGCGCCAATCGCGCAGAAAGTCCAAAAGCGAGTAGTCTGCGCTCGCATCAAATAAGAATATTTTATTGACGGAGATACTTTATATACCTATATATTTTTTATAGTCATTGAGCGGATGTCTAAAGGACACCGCCGCGTATGGAGATGAGCATGAGCCGCGAACATGTAGGTCATCGAGAAATACTGAGCTTTGCCGAGGAACGTGTGAATCTTCCTCAAGACAAAGCAAATGAATATCGCGCACAGGCGCGGCGACTGCGGGAAAAGCTCGAGTCCTATCTCGACGAGCACCCCGATTTCACCCTTCGCAAGATGATGCTCTCAGGCAGTCTGGCAAAAGGAACAGCGTTGCGCTCGCTCAACGACATAGATGTGGCCTGTTACATCAGCGGCGCGGACGCGCCGCAGTCTGTAAGCGCCCTGCTGACCTATCTCGCCGAGCGGCTGCGCAAGGCCTTTCCGAACTTTGCGGCCGATCAAGTCACCCCTCAGACCTACTCGGTAACCGTCTCCTTCCGCGGCTCCGGATTGGACGTGGATGTCGTGCCGATCCTCTACAGCGGTGATCCGCAATGGTATGGGAATCTGGTCAGCCAGGATGACGGGTCATTCCTCAAGACGAGTATCCCGCTTCACCTTGAATTTGCCGGCAAACGGAAGAAATCGCAAGAGAAGCACTTTGCCCAAGTCGTGCGGCTCGTAAAATTTTGGGCCCGCCGCCAGAAACAGGAACGTGACGGCTTCCGGTTCAAATCGTTCATGATCGAGCTGATCATGGCCAAGCTTTGCGATGAGGGTCTCGACCTCTCTGACTATCCGGAAGCGCTGCAGCACTTCTTCACCTACATCGCAACGAGTGGCCTTAAAGACCGGATCGCTTTCTCCGATTATTATCCGCTCTCCAGCATCGGCGCATTCTCAGAGCCAATGAAGATCATCGATCCCGTGAACGCTCTGAACAATGTCTCGCGCCTCTACACAGTCGCCAATATGGATGACATCGTCGAAGCTGCCCTCGATGCAGGAGACGCTATCGATGCCGCATTGGCAGCCCCCAGCAAGCAGTTGACCGTCGGCTACTGGCAAAAGGTCTTCGGCTCCACGTTCCAGGTATGAGGCCGCGATGTCCAGCTACAGCTACACCGAGAGCGCGACATTCACCGTCACGCATGCACGCCACATGGCAGCGAAGATTGCAACTGACTTGAAGCGCATTCAGCGCCTTTACGGCAAGCCAACCGATCAGACTATTGCCGATTACGAAGCCGAAGCCGTGGCGATGATGAAGGCAGGTTACCTGTCTTCTGTGACTTACGGCTTCAAACGTGATGGCTCTTGGATCGAGCCGACGTTAAAATACACCGCTCGCGACCTCGCGAACGGTACGGCAAATGACGACGACCCTGGAAAGATACGTCCCGGGAGGGATGTAACAGGGGCCTCGTTTACGAGTTTCTTGGCCTATTCGGACGCCTACTTCGCACTTCCTCAAGGCGATCGTGACGCTTTCAGCGGCGGCCTTCCTTTCCAGCGGACCACTGGGACCGAACCACCGGTCAGCGGTTATTTCGCCTCCGACCACACTTATTCCGCAGGAGGTCGTGCACTCGATCGCTCATGCGTTAGGAGCTACTGATGCAGAATATGCCCGGACTGGACGAACTTTTCGAGCGTCGGCAAACATATCCCGACTTTGAGCCGCAGGAGCGACTTGCCAGACTGGTAGGCCTCGATGACCAAAAGTCGCGCCTGACAAAAATCCTCGGGCTTATGGTCAATCCGCAGGGGCTCGAAAAGTGGGCTGCCCGGTTTCATGCGACCGAAGCTCGCCCCCTGCTCGACGTGATTTTGCGGCGGCCGCCACTTGTTGTCCTCGCAGGAGACGTCGGATCGGGAAAGACCGAGCTGGCCGAGACGATTGGAGATGCCGTCGCCCGTCAAGAAGATATCGATATTACCCTTTTCCCGCTTAGCCTCGCTACCCGCGGCCAGGGGCGGGTCGGTGAAATGACCCAGCTGCTCTCAGCCGCCTTCGAACACACGGTCCAAGCGGCAAGCAAGCTGAAGGGCGACCGAAAGGCGAAAGGTGGGATCATCCTCTTGGTCGACGAAGCAGACGCCTTAGCACAGTCGCGAGAGGCCGCGCAGATGCACCATGAAGACCGGGCTGGTGTCAATGCATTCATCAGAGGTATCGATCGGCTTGCAAATTTGCGGCTCCCCGCAGCTGTCATCATGTGCACGAACCGGCTTAACGCACTTGATCCGGCACTGCGGCGTCGAGCGGCCGATATTCTGGCATTCGCGCGGCCCAATCGAGAGCAGCGACTTCACATCCTTTCACTCCGCCTTGGACCGCTTGGGGTTTCCAAAGAGCAGCTACAAATGCTTGTGGAGGCAACGGACGGGACCAGCGATGTTCCAGGCTTCACATTTTCCGATCTCACCCAACGGCTGCTCCCAGCCATCGCACTTGACGCGTACCCGAACAAGCCTGTCGAAGGAATGCGAGCGGTACAGATTGCAAAGGCCATGACGGCGACGCCAGCCTTTCGAGACGAAGTCCTTGCAGAAAAGGTCGCAAGATGAGTTGGTCGATCCAAACGCTCCTCTCGGAGCTGCATGATGATATACAGGAGCGCCTTGGTCGCGCTCGTAGGGCCTTCGGTCATCCTGGAACGAAAGGCGATGCCAGCGAGGCCGTCTGGCTCGAGATGCTGCAGACATATCTGCCCATGCGTTATCAAGCAGCATCGGCTCACGTCGTCGACAGCACTGGCGCTTTCAGCGATCAGATAGACGTCGTCGTATTCGATCGCCAGTATTCTCCCTTCATCTTTTCTTTCCAGGGACAAACCGTCATTCCTGCCGAGAGCGTCTACGCCGTGTTTGAGGCCAAGCAGTCGATCAACGCCGAGCAAGTCGCATATGCTCGTAGTAAGATCGCGAGCGTGCGATCTCTACATAGAACGAGCCTGCCAATTCCACATGCCGGGGGCACATACCCTGCCAAACCGTTGCAGCATATCCTAGGCGGCTTGTTGACGCTTGAAAGCGACTGGTCTCCCGGCCTGGGTCACGCTCTTGCCAAATCTCTGACTGAGGGTCCGGAAGATGACCGCCTCGATCTGGGTTGCGTTGCAGCGCATGGGATCTTTGCACGCGATTTGGACGGTTTAGACACGCTGACGCCAATGCGCAAACCGGCGACGGCGTTCCTCTTCGAGTTGATCGCTCGGCTTCAGGAAAAAGCGACTGTCCCGATGATAGATATCCGAGCGTACGCACGTTGGCTGGATGTAGAGCTACCATCTTAGGCAGTGACCGCAACCAGACGGCCCGCATGAGAGCTTATAAAATTCCCCACGCTCGAAACCTCCCCCTCCCCGTCATCTCGCGCAGGCCGAGCTCAGTCACGATCCGCCGCGCCGCCTGCGGCGTCACCTCGAGCGCCTTCGCCACCATCCCTGCCGACACGAGCGGCTTTGCCATGACGAGTTCGACCAGCTCCGGCAATTTCGAAGAGGTGCGTCGCCCCTCCAGCTTCCGGTCCATCATCGTCTTCGCCAGGGTCAGCCGGTCATGTTCTTTCATGCCGATCTCGGCGGTCGCCAAAAGCCCGTGGGCGATAGCGAGCAGCCGCGTCTCGCGGTCGCGATGGCGACGCCGATCGACCGGAATGGTTTTGAGGCCAAGGTTGATGGCGGCAAAGTGGGCACCTGATGTGATGCCGGTCTGACGCAGGATCGATGCGGCCAGCAGGCGGCCGAGCCAAGGTGCATGCTGCAGCACGGAAAGCTCGTTCCAGGCATCGAGGGCAATGATCGCCTGCAGAACAGCTGGCAGGTCCTGGACTTGGCGTAAGACGCCGCGCCATTCGTCGAGCCGGGCATCCTCGTCCCAGTCGAGATCATAAATCATCGGGTCTTTATCTTGAACGCTGCCAAGGCCGGGTCGTTTGGCACTCTCGATCGCGGCTTCCGACCGGGCGAGGACCGCATCGATGGCGGCATAGTCGACGCCAGGAAGATGTTCGATGTTGTCGACTTCCTCCCCCTCCCCTTCCGGATCGATCGCGACCGCGCGACCGATGGCACCGGCGGTCGTCGCCTCTTCCGTGTCGGCCTGCGTGATCTCCGCGGTTTTTCGCAGGATGCGAATTCCGTCCGGCGACAGCGCCCAGCCCGGAAGTTGGGCGGCAATGCGACGGCGGGTCCTCAAAACGTCGCGAGCGATTGTCAGTTCGTGGGTTGGCGTGCGAATATCGCGGGTGGCGTCGTGGAGCACGAGGTCTTCGAGATGGACGAGTTCGCCGTCGATCCACAGTGAGGCGCAGGCGTCGGCGAAATGGGAGCGTTCAATCCAGCCCGGGCCGAGCGGTGAGCGGGCGATGCGCTCGTCCAGGCGCGTGAGCGCGAGACCGGCGTCGAAAGCCGGCCGCATCAGGGCTGTCATGCTGATTTTCGCGAGATCGTAAACCATTGAAATCATGGTAAATGATTTGCTAAACGAACTCTATCTCAAAGTTATCATTCCTCACTTCTTATGATGCCCTAGGCCACGCCTAGCCATCGATAAGTACTGCTTATCGATGGTAGTTGATCTCGAGTCGCAAATCGGAAAGAATCGGGGCAAATCACGGCCCGGAAGGCCGCCGAATCCAATGATTTTGGAGCAATCGTGGCCAAAGCCAAAACATCCCTGACCGCGGTCGACCGCCGCGCCGAAGAACTCGACACCATTGCCGCCGTCTTGCCGATGGAGCGGCGTGACGACCTCGCCGAGCTGCTCACCGACCAGGATGTCGAAACCCTCAAGCATCTCGTCGAACGCGGCATGGGCGACAATACCCTGCGGGCACTCACCTCCGACCTCGCCTATCTCGAAGCCTGGGGCCTCGCCGCGACCGGATCCTCCCTGCCCTGGCCGGCGCCCGAAGCGCTGCTTCTGAAATTCGTGGCGCATCATCTGTGGGATCCGGAGAAGCGAGCGAACGACCCTGATCATGGCATGCCGGATAACGTCGACCACAACCTGAGGCGCCAGGGTTTTCTGAAATCGAGTGGCCCGCATGCGCCCGACACAGTCCGTCGCCGCCTAACCAGTTGGTCGACCCTGACAAAATGGCGCGGCCTCCAGGGCGCCTTCGCCTCCCCTGCTCTCAAATCCGCCATTCGTCTGGCGGTGCGCGCCGTGCCCCGGACGCGTCGCCGCAAGAGCGCCAAGGCCGTCACCAGCGACGTGCTGGCTAAGCTTCTGGCGACCTGCGCGACCAATAGCCTGCGCGATATCAGGGATCGGGCGATCCTGATGGTCGCCTTTGCCTCTGGTGGCCGCCGGCGCAGCGAAATCGCAGGCCTTCGCCTGGAACAACTGACCGTGGAAGCTCCGGTTGAAATTGAAGGCGACACTCCCCTCCCCTCTCTGGCCATCCATCTTGGCCGCACTAAAACGACGACTGGCGAACAGGATGAGGCCGTCTATCTCACCGGTCGGCCTGTCGAAGCGCTAAACGCCTGGCTGGCGGCCGCCAAGATCGACAAGGGGAGCGTGTTTCGGGGGATCGGGCGCTGGGGCACCGTCTCGCGGCGGGCGCTCGATCCGCAGTCGGTCAATGCCATCCTCAAGCAGCGGGCCGAGATGGCGGGTTTGGAGCCGGGGGAGTTCTCGGCGCATGGGCTGCGTTCGGGCTACCTGACCGAGGCCGCAAACCGCGGCATCCCCCTCCCCGAAGCCATGGAGCAATCGAGGCATCGCTCAGTGCAGCAGGCGTCAAGCTACTACAACAATGCCACACGGCGAAGCGGTCGAGCGGCAAGACTAATTTAATCGCGGGCTCCAAGATCGTCGCCTCGATCTGAAGGCCGATCAGACTGAAGACGGCCGCAGTTGGATCGAGATTCTCGACAAGGGCATGCTGATTACCCTGCGCGGTAAAGCCGGATGGCGAGAGGTCGAGGTCGGCCGCGGCTCGGCAGATGCGACCTGCCCGGTCGCCGCGATCGAGACCTGGATCAAGTTCGTCAGGCTCGCGCACGGCCCCTCTTCCGCTGGGTCACGGGCCAGGGCAAAGCTGTCGGATCGGAGCGGCTGAATGATAATGAAGTGGCCCGGCTTGTGAAGCGGGCTGCAATGGCGGCCGGCATCCGCGGCAATCTCAGTGAGGTCGAGCGAGCCTGTAAGTTTTCCGGCCAATCCCTTCGCGCAGGTGTCGCCTCGTCCGCCGAGGTCGATGAGCGGTACATGCAAAAACAGCTCAGTCATGCTTAAACGGAGATGACCCGGTAGACATCAGCGGCGGCGGGATCGCTTCCGTGTGAATCCGACCAAGGCATCACGGCTTTCGCTGTTCCCTCTCCGCATCGTGTGACCGCGTACTTGCGTAGACACAACTGGAGCATTATAGTCACTATGGTCATTCTGGTTATAGGTAAGATAATGCACACATCAACGCACGACGAAAAGAGCTGGACGGTCGCCGGGGCCAAGGCAAAGCTTTCAGAAGTGATGGAGCGCGCGCAATTGGCACCTCAGACCATTACCCGCAATGGGAAGCCGAGCGTGGTGGTCGTCTCTGCCGAAGAGTGGCAGAAGAAGACTGCACGGAGAGGATCGCTCGCGGAATTTCTATTGGCATCGCCTCTGCGTGGCGCCGATCTGGACATTGAGCGGCAGGGCGACGAGCCGCGCGACTTGTCCCTATGAAGCTCCTCCTCGACACGAATGTTCTGTCGGAAGTCACGAAACCCCGCCCTGCAGAAGGTGTCTTGAATTGGCTTCACGGGCTCGATGAGGATCGCACGTTCATCAGCATAGTCTCGATTGCCGAAATCCGACGTGGTGTTGCGCTGATGGACAACGGGCGAAAGCGCGACGCTTTGGACGAGTGGCTCACGCATGATCTCCCACAGCGTTTCGACAACAGGACTATTCCGGTCGAAGGTGCTGTTGCCTTGGCGTGGGGTGACCTGATGGCGCTTGCCAAGCGAAGCGGCCGTGGACTTGCATCAATGGACGGCCTGATCGCGACCACGGCCATCGCTCACGATTTGACGCTAGCTACACGCAATAGCAAGGATTTTGAAGGCTTCGGAATAGATATCGTTGACCCATGGGCAGTCTGACGGCCGTTTAGATATGATATGAAAGGGTACTGCGGTGCTTTCCCACGGCTTGCTCAAAAACCACGCCGGCATCCTGTTGGTCGGCGACTACACGTCCCTTATCTAGCTGCATGAAGTCATTCATGATGTGAATGAGCGCTCGCCAATCGTGAAAGACAAGAAAGGCTCATTTCTTGGGTTGGCGTATGACGTGCGCAAAGCATATGAACGACAGCGCGAAGTTATCCAGCCGCCAAAACACTCTGAGGAAATAGGCGTTCGATACGGTGTCCAAATCCTCTGGCCCGTTCTTATGCTGCAGCAGAGGCTGTTAAGACAATCCCTTGCATTTCTCAATCACACGGCCAAGACGCAAGCGATCGCCTATGCCTTAGAGGCAATGGGCAACGCCAAATCCGCGTCGAACCGAACCAGCCAGGCCATGACGGCTTCGTCAGGGTCATTTCGCAGGGTTTCCGAGACGACGTTCGTATCAAATATCAAAGCTCGATGCCCTGATGCGGATGACGACTTTCACGGATGATGGAATCCAGGTCGATATCCGTGGCAGCTTGCATGTTAATACGAGGGTAGAAACTTGCGGCTGGCTCGCGACCGGTTTCACGTGTCTCGTAGGCTTCAAGCGCTCGTTCAACGACCTCGGCAATCGAGCGGTTTTCACGGCGCACCAGTCGGTGAGCCAGATCCCTTGCCTTGGAGCTTCGGACAGAGAGTTGTGGTGCGGCCATTGCAGTCTCCTTTTTTAGAAAAAAATAAAGGCGCAGAGTGGCTGCCATCAAGATGGCAGATGCCGTCATGCCATCACGCGCAACATTTGCGGCCTGGTCAAGGTCCGACGGAGCTACGCCCCACCAAACTCCAGAAAACCTAGACGCGTTCGCAGAAATTTTGCCAACACAGCTCCCTGACGGGTGTTTCCTCTGTTGGCGCGTTGCTGCTCATCTTCGATACGATTTCGACTCTGACGGGCCGCTATCCGATACGTAAAACACGCTTGCAACCTGTCATTTTCTCACGCATTTCTTATTGTACAAGCAACTCAAAAATAACAGAGAAACCCATGGCAAAACGGCAAGTCGCCAACCCATCGCCAGTCCCGAAACGCCTTATCGGCTATGCACGCCTCTCGACCGACGATCAGGTCCCCGACGCTCAGATGGACGAGCTGCGTGCGGCTGGCTGCGATCGCATCTTTCAGGAGCACGGCTCCGGTGTATCACGGGCCCGGCCGGTGCTGACGAGACTGCTCGGCGAACTCGCCGCAGGCGATGTGCTTGTCGTTGTTCGGCTGGATCGCCTCGCCCTTTCGGTTAGCCATCTATTGCGGGTGATCGAGGACCTTGAAAAACGCGGTGTTCATTTCCGATCGATCCGCGATCCGATCGACACGTCCACGCCACAGGGCATGTTCTCTCTTCAGGTCCTCGGAGCTGTCGCGCAGCTCGAACGGGCCTTGATCGCCGAACGAACCAGAGCTGGCATCAAGGCGGCAAAAGCGCGTGGCAAGATGCCGGGCAATCCCGGGCTTCGAGAACGGCGACCAGAAGCGATCAAGGCGGTATCGAAGGCGCGAGACAAACTTTATCTCGACAAACTGATCTCATCCGCCCAAACCTGGCTACCAATGGTGCGACAGCTCCGGCCAAAACACAGTTGGGACAATGTCGTTCGGGTGTTGAATCGCCGCGGTCACGACTGGACCGTAGAACGGCTTCGCCGCGCGGTGCATCGTATGGTCCGTGAGAAGCTAGCCGACCCCGAGCTCCTGGCTCGTTCACCCCGCCGCGCTCCAGAGGATCATCTGATGAAGCTCGTCGCGGCCATTGCCATTGCTGATCCCGGCCTATCGCTACGCGACATTGCCGCGCAACTGGATCAGATGGGGCAACGGCCGGCGCGCGGTGGGCGCAAATGGCAACCGTCCTCTGTTCGCCATCTGCTGGATGAGGCACATCGGTTTGGTCTCATCCGTCATTGAGGGCACGGAGCATCAACTTGCCGATTGCCCTGCTTCTTGCGCGCCCTGTTTTAGACGTCAAAGATTTCCAGCCTTCGCTTTCACCAACGGCGCGAGCGACTGATGATAGCCCGGGACCGGCCCGCGCTCGAATTGCCGAAAGGCTTCGCGAAAAGAGGAAGACAGTCGAACCGTCTTGGAGGCCTGCCACGATCGAACGCTGCAATCGGAAATAGTCTCCCGAAATGACCGTCGGAAGCCGCTAGCAAGGACAGGCGTTCTACAAGAAACGTTCTTCTCGGCCAGAAACGGCCATCCCCGCCGTTTGAGGGATGGCGAGAGGGAGTTCAGCGTAAAGTACGCCTATTGGTAAGACGCTCTCTGTCGGTGCGGAAAGTTTTTCCGTCAAAAAGACCGAAAGATTTCCAGCCGTCTTTCGTGATCTCGCCGTACAGGTGATGTTGGCCGCTTGGCGCATTTCGGTCAATCTCGAAGAACCTACTGAGATGATGTCCCAGGGAGTGGTGTAGCTCGTTCGATCGTCGAGCTTTCCGGGCAGGGCCGGGAACGGGTCAACCTGCCGCGGGCAAGTTGATCAGCGGATCATCGCTCATTGTCGCGATGGTTTCCAGTGTCATGTATCGCGAGCGCTGAACAGCCCACTCGTCATTTTGCTCTAGCAGCAAAGCGCCGACGAGTCTGACGATGGCATCGTCGTTGGGAAAGATGCCGACGAACTCTGTCCTTCGCTTGATCTCGCCGTTCAATCGCTCAATGGGGTTCGTGCTGTGAAGCTTGGTCCAGTGCTGCTTGGGAAAGGTCATATAGGCGAGGACATCTTCCTCGGCGCTATCCATGAGGCCGGCGAGTTTCGGCACTTTCGGCCTGATCTGATCGGCGACGTTGCGCCACTGTTGGCTGGCAGCTTCCGGTGTGTCCTGGGCAAAAGCCGTTGCAATGAAGGCTGAGACAACGCGTCGCCCGCTCTTGCCGGCATGCGCCAGCGCATTGCGCATGAAGTGAACCCTGCATCTTTGCCAGGTAGCGGAAAGGACCTTGGAAACGACGGCTTTGATGCCTTCGTGGGCATCGGACACGGCGAGTTTGACGCCACGCAAACCGCGCCGTGTGAGCTTACGCAGGAACTCCGTCCAGATCGGCTCAGCCTCAGAGGTGCCGATTTCCATGCCGAGCACTTCGCGTCGACCATCCGTGTTGACGCCGATCGCGATGATCACCGCGACGGAGACGATGCGTCCGCCACGCCGGACCTTGAGGTAGGTGGCATCGATCCAAAGATATGGCCAGTCACCTTCGATGGGGCGGGAGAGAAAGGCCTTCACCTTGTCGTCGATCTCTTCGCAAAGCCTGGAAACCTGTGAGATGCCACTCATGCCCATTGCCTTGACCAGGTCGTCCACCGAGCGGGTCGAGACGCCCTGGATATAGGCCTCCTGGATCACCGCGGTCAGTGCCTTCTCAGCCATGCGACGCGGCTCCAGAAAGCTTGGGAAATAGCTACCCGTGCGTAGCTTCGGATTACGAAGTTCGACAGTTCCAGCGCGGGTCTCCCAGTCGCGATCGCGATAGCCGTTACGCTGAGCAAGCCGAAAGTCGTTCTTCTCGCCGTGGGCCGCACCGGTCTTGGCACCGACCTCCAGCTCCATCAGCTTCTCGGCCGCAAAGCCAATCATCTCGCGCAGCAAATCCGCATCAGCACTCTTCTCAACAAGAGAGCGCAGGTCCATCATGTCATTGGTCATCGGTGGTCTTTCCAAAAGGTTGTGCTTGAACAACCCAACCCTACCGGAAAAAGCCGATGACCACCGCTATCGACCTACACCACCTCTAGG
>Ga0209673_1000856_pt1 | contig 39560 bp, 35 predicted proteins | sample AraplaCol_mMS_r2_2_FD_184274 | JGI IMG/M metagenome (GOLD analysis project Ga0209673, IMG submission 184274) | Arabidopsis root microbial communities from North Carolina, USA - plate scrape MF_Col_mMS_r2 (SPAdes) (version 3) | ecosystem: Host-associated > Plants > Roots > Endosphere | place... | reverse complement strand
CCCCCCCCTCCCCACAGATCCAGTCCGTAAAGAAAAGCTTCAAAGCTTAAAAAGGATCCAATCATACCATTTGTGCAGAAGAGGGTCCGACGGTCCAACGGTCCACGCCCGAGACATCTCCAGTCTCCTGGCTCCTGGACTTCTTCTTGGCTTCCCGCTTGCTTGGTCTCGCCTCGCCTCCCCGCAAGATCATAGCGGGCCGGACTGAGATGTCATATTGCGGATGGACTCGATCGCACAGCACTCCATACGGAAACGTGCATTGCATATGCACTCTGCAGGCGACCCGAAGGGAAACACCACTTCGTTAGAGTTCCTTGATGGCCTCCGCTCGATCAAGCAGAGTTGACCAATGAGTCTTTACATCAGAAGTACGAGAAACCAATCCATTGGATCCGTGCCGCTGAGCAATCCCCGTCAGTCAGCGCCGGGATTTGGTGGCTCACGCCCCCTCCTTCTAACACACAGAGTACGCGAGTATTGTACAGTTGGCCCTATCCAAGATGAAATGCTAGGCCTGTATGTACTTTACTTTCGTACTATGTCTCCGTAACTACTCGATCGATACAGTAGTGGTTTCTGTGTAGTCTCTTCCGGTTGAGATGGCTAAAGACGGGCCTACACTTGCTTCAAGGAGTCCTTTCTGGTAGAATTCTAGCCAACACTTGTGTAAGATCCTCGGTGACACATGAATCCAGACATATCCCCGGTTCTATTAGCGCGACTCATCATCACCTTCCTTTCAGCGATAAGGGCCAAACAAGAACACCTCAAAAAGGACACATGAAAAAAAAAGATTTTGTGCTTTTAGCTTGAGCTCGTTCTTGACAAGCTGTGCAGAACGGGTAATCATCGACGGTGGAGATGGACTCATCGAAATGGATCAAAAGTACAGCCTACTTACTCCCTATTGTCCTTCCTATGTCTTCCCGTACGGAAGCACGGAAGTACAATCCTTACTGCTGCTGCCGGGAGCGAATTTTCTCCGCTGGCTCGGGGAGGAAGGGAAAGTGGTGCAAAACTGGCTGGAACAGACATTTCTGTGCTCCGTGCTTTGGTGCATGTCAATTGATGGCGTGTACTTTTGTAATGATGTTCGTGCGTACACGTACAGAGTCTAGGGTAATCGTGTACTCTGTAATTCGTATCTCAGAGTATATTTCGTAAAGGTACACAGTGAAATAATGTATCTGTTCACTACCTATGATAGCCCTAACAGATGTCGAAATAGGTAAAGGTACATCCACAGGTCGGATCTTGCCTCTTTTCGGTACCTTCGATCCCCGTCGAAGGGGGCAGACTAAAAGGAGAGAGAGAGGGGGGCTTCAACCAGCCAAGGACTCCACCTTCTCCATTCTTCTGCTATTCTCTGTTGTTGTCATTCAGGCAAAATTCAACACGGATTTACCTTCATCCCTTTCTCTCTCTTTCTGTCAATCTTCGGGGATATCATTACGGGGTTCATTTCCATCGTAGCGGTGGAGAGATGGCTGTGATTTCCGCCATCGCGTGGAGCCCGAGATTGTTCCCCCTTGACTTTGGGAGGCTGGTAGGGTGGTTGGATCCCCTGTGGTTTTCTTTTCTTTCCCACTCATTTTTGGTCGTTAAGTGGAGTCGGCCCCGGTCTGGGTCAACCGTTAAGCTGTCATGAAGGAACTGACAGTTCCGACTGTAGTGGATCAGCGGGGCCCAACCCATGTGCTCTGATAGTCGAGGTGGTTGATTTGATTGAAGATTGCCGATCCTTCGGCTGTTCTTTTGCCGTCGATCGCACGGATCTAGCTTCAAATTTTTTTTAGCTGTTCACTGGTTTGATCTCCTTCCTGTTGAGGGCGATTTGTACATACATGGCGTTGTCCTGAAGGAGATAGATGGAGAGCTATCAAGTTTCCCCAGGGGGATTCTGTTAATTTTGACGCTTAGACTGAAAGAGGAGGGGTCGACCGATGTCTTTGCCCCCTTGTTTCTGTATGAAGTGCATTTATGTTTAAAAAGATATTTTTCTTCTATCTTTTCTTCTCTTCTGGTTGGCCAACAGGTTAGCTTCTTCCCTCGTGGAGTCAACGCTCCTGCATGGATCCGGATAGAAATTGAGGAGACAACTCCGTTCAGGCACTTCTTGCGGAGTATCGGGGTGGAGAATGGATTCTCTATCCCAAGGGCGTTTGTAATTGTTCACGGCTACCATTTTTAGTCATTCAATCAGGGTATTCGATCCTGCAAAGTGCCTTTGATTGGCTATTACAGATGAATTCTTTGCCCCGCTCTGCCACTATCCCTGTCAATGCCGAGACAGCAACCAGTTGTCATTTGACAAATACTTGCTGATTTGGAATATGCAATTCCGAGGTGCAGGGAACTCAGCTGTCACAATAACTTAATTTGTTTCATAGGGACAAACGTTAGGCATAGAAGCGGTCTCGGCGGGTTGCTAATGCAAAGGTTGATGCACGAGCGGCTGTCACACAAGCAATCCGTGAACTTGCACCTGCAGCTTGCATATAGGCATTCTTAACATCACGGATTTAGACCGGGAGGCCGGATACTTCAAGTTCAACCAGATATATGAGACAAGCGTAAAGGTAAAGTTCTGGATATATCGTTTCGTATCCTTTGACCGGCTACATCCCACAACTCTGGTTCGTCAAAAGGAGACCAGTATTCCTGAGATATATTCCAGATTTGGAATACATCCCGGTCAAGTGGCATATAACAGAAAAAGCAAGAAAAGATGAAGAATGTCTGGGCTGGTCTCTATACGAATTTAGCTCGCATGCTTACTATTAGTACGGAGTATAATGACTGCACGGCAATATCGATGGAGATTACCACTTCAATATTAATCTGCTTTCGACCCACATGCTAATCTGAATCAGAGTTAGAATTACGGAGTACGGATACAATAGCATATTCGTGAAAGAGTCATGCATCAACAACTCTGATGAGAATCCTCAAAGATCTGAATCAGTACTTTGTATTCCTGAAAGTACATACAAGCAACACGTACGCGGTGGGAAGCCACTGCAGTACAGCTGACCTAGAGTGTCGATCACATGGAACACTTCTCCCTCAAATCGAAGTCTCGATGCATGAACACACGCCTAAGGCTATGTGGAATTCCTATCGCGGAATAGGAAAAGAGGACCACCGGAATCCCTTCCGATGCAGGGAATCGAGGCCGAGATGGAACATCTTGCGTCTAGAGATTCAATTCTGCTACTAGTATTCGGTGATGCTTCGGCCGGGAGGATGCAGACGGTAAAAAGCTACACATGACGATCCTTCCCGTCTGTCATATTCGGGGGTTGGCCATTGAGGCTGGCCTACAACTAGCTTTGGGCTAAGGATGGTGTGACAGGTACAGAATACAAGCTCTTTCTTTTGTGAAAGATACCTCGATATATTTTTGGTGCGAATACGGAGTAAAGAGTAGAGAGCTCACTTCATTATGACAATGACATTGTTTGTCTCACCACCTTGGAGGAAATTATTTCCGTCTGATATTTACCCAAAAAGACTCTTAAAAATACTAATAGTACCGGCTCGAGGCTTGTGCATGTAACCACATACGTTCTTTCTTATTTTATTTTAGATAACTTGTTTTCTTTTCTGAATTTCTTTCTAGATTAGTCTTGTTGTGCCTGTGCCTGTATCTGCATCTGTGCTTGTACCTATACCTGTATCTAACTATACTGGTTTCGTATGAAACTAAAGTCTCTCTGCCACAGAAAAACCCATCAATAACATTGTATCTGTTTAAAATTTCAAGACAGATCGAGAATATTGCATTACACATCTCACCCTGGGCACCGAAATCAAGTTTAGCAAAAACTCCGACGCCAAAGAGGACGTGCATGGCGAGGAGGAAGTCATCTTCAATGATTCCTCGCCACCGCTATACCGCATCCACTCTGACTCCATCATGACTTGGCAGTGCAAGTGGCTGGATAGAAGGAGACGGCATGCTAGCGTCAGGATTTGAGCGATTACCGTTGGGACCGGCGAGCCCTTTCATCCACTAGTTGTTCGGCACAGACCAGATGTATACTGCATATATAGGTTTTGTAAAGGTGTAAGGAGTATCGAGACTCCGTATGGAGTACGTAGTATTGTATGAAGTTTCTGTGGATGTTTTGAAGATACAGATGATCGTCTCGGTGTACTCCAGACCGTTGAATGTAAGTAAATTCTCTGGCGAACAACGGCTCAGGGAAAATCTGGAGCAATAGTGTCATCCACCTATCCCCACTGAAGCGGATCTCAATTTGAGATTTCTGCACATCGCGTGGCTTTTGTGAGGAGCCTCTCCTCGGTGACCGGGTATTGTATTTCCGGAGAGGTTGATCGATCTCACAGGTGGATGGTAGATTGGCATAGCAGTGTCGAGCTTGGAGCTGGTAATCTACCTTCTACTATTCTAGTAGTACACTAGTGTAGCTCTTGTAAATTACGACTACGGAGTATACATAGTATGTACTAGTGAGATGGCAAGTTGCATCGGTTTAGTCCATCGACAAAGTGGAACTTGCACGTTGTCATTCTCTAGAACGTCCATCATGTCGATTTTAGTCTGGAATGTATTCAGGGGGCGGCGCGTCGGTGTACGGAGTAGACCCTCGATCTACTACATTAGTTTGTAGCTCATAACGGAGTGATGCATTTCGGGCGCCGGAAACTCGGGCCATGATTGTTCGAGATGGTCTTTAGCTCGTCCCGAGAAGATGGCTTTTTATATTAGTTGGCGGAAGACTTCGGGTCAGTTTTTGATTAACACTTGAACGAAGTGGGAACTTTTGAGAATTCTCCGGTCGGGATTTGCACCGTCAATCATCCACTTCTTCTGAAGTGAAAGTGGGTCGAGCAGACTAGACTGGCATTCGTTGAAATCTAGGGTTTATTACCGGGTTGATTGTTTAGAGAAAGAGAAGAGAGGAATGAAGCATTGAGCCAAGAAATTATTGAGTTGGAGCATGGAGAATGGGGGAATGAAATATGTATGGATGGGGTTACTTGAAAGAAACAAATCGTAATAAAATTATACCAAAAATTATACCAAATAAAAAAAGAGATCCAACGGTCTTAACGCGCCAATCTTGCTAGGATCGCCCTGAAGCCGCGTATCTTCGTGTTGTATCGTGCACTAGTTAACTACTGTAAGGGATTCCATGTCTCCATAGCCCCAACCTCCCGCCATTCTATCCCATCCTCATTTATTGTATTCCGTACTGCAAAAAAAAAAAAAAAAAATCCTTATTCAGTTATGACCGGGAGACACTAGTCTCTTCATAGAAGGATGCGACGAAAGTCTCGAATATCCTCTTTTTGACCTTCTCCCCGCTGATCGAGTATGGTCTATCTGGTGGGTCTGGGAACGGTCCGGTTTGAATATCGTGGCCCGTTTTCTGTCTATTTATGAATTTATTTTTTTTTCTTTCCTCGACTTTCTATTTGTTGTTATCGTTATTGTTATTGTGTTTATCGATTAATGAGAATTATTCTGCACCATCTACCTGAACCGTGGAGATCCGAATCGTCTCAAATGGCTGTACTACGTACTTTGTTAAGAACCATTCTGTTGGAACAAGTATGGTGCCACACGGGATTCCTCCTGGACAAGCTATACATCCATTGTTTCGGGAATTCTTTTCTGTTAGGACTAAGATGAATGTGAATCTTCCTTCCAGGTGTCTGTGATGTGGTACATGAGCAATAGTCTAGAAGATAGTAGACCCGAGAAACAAAATTTTCAACTTCCCGTGTACACTTGGACTTGAGATTGGAACGTGCAGAAGCTGTCCGTTCAATCACATCTAGCGCGATTGACTCTTTTCGTGTATGTATGTACTAGTGTATTATGGAGTATCATCCTCTTCTCCGTCAAACTTAGTCTAGGGTTATTGGGAGACGGGTCAACGGTGATCTGTACTTTGTACGATCATGTATGATCACTTAAACTTGCCACCTGAAGCCATGACAAGATAACCTGCTTTCTATACAGAGTATGTATTCGACCTATTCTTTCTTTCTGAGATAGTGATGGCGCAAATTCTCTACTTTTCGTTCTTTTTCTATTTTCTTTTTTTACTTTCACTTTCTGGCTAACAGGGCACAGGGCGCAGGGCCCGGTGGACCCAATGGTGTTGGCATCTTCCAATGGCGCACACTCTATTCACGTGAATCTACTAAGTTGCCGGCAATTATATCATATCATGGAGCATCCAGTAATGACTCTACATAGAGCCGAACCGTCAGCAATGGTTCCATCCGTCCGAGCTAGTAAGATGTAAAACGGGTCATTATCCCCTGGTCACGATTGTACCCAGATCTGACACATGGCCGGCCCCGATGAGGAGTTCGGAGTGTGGTCCCTAACCCTGCTGGGCCATCCTATCGAGATGGTCTGCGTTTTAACGTTTCAAAAAGAGATTGCTACATGGGCCGGAAATGCGGTCCATCCCGTTGTACTCTGGTTCGGACATGATTCATGTCCCTCGTCCATTTCTGTAATATTGCAGGTCTCTTTGCCTTGGTTACTCCTCACTGATCCTCGTCTGTAAGCAAGAATGTATACTATGTAGCCATGTAACTGCCACCTGCAAGATTGCATGGTGTGGATTGGTGCGTTCAAGTTCTCATTTTTTTTGATCATACGGGTTCTAGTTCTGTTTCCGTCCGTGTGAGATAAGTTCTAGCAAAGGTGAGCAAATGAATGGGAATTGAGATCAGTATTTGCCTCCATCCCACAATAAGAAATAAAATGATTATACTGTCAGAATTAGAATTATAGTGGACAAATACAAACGTACTTAGCCCAGCTGTCAACATCTTCTTGAGTCTGGAGATCGGACAGTTTACCCCGATTGTCTCCACTTTCGGAGAGTTCCAACAACGCCCCCCTTTTCTTCGCTCAACCGACGCGTTACTATGGAGAGTCCACGAGGTAAAGGTCGAAAATCGGGGCGCGATCTTCGACTAGAGAAGGGAATAAATTAGGAAGTTTGGGACGGAAAGGAAACCAGCCAGAAAAATCAAAAGACCAATTGAATATTTTCCCCATCCTCATCCCTGTCAGTCGTTTTGGTGGCGTTCTCGGTCCGCTCCCAGGACGGAGATTTGTCTGAGTATGGGCGTGAACCGTGCATTGAGTTTTCTTTGTATATGTCCCCCGGTGGCGCCCGTTGCGAATGGTGGAGAATTCATATTGATGCTCTGGCGTTGAGTGCATCAAAGCTCGGCGAAGTAGTGGAATTCCCGGACACTACTGTCCACTACCTACGTGACTAGTGGACTAAGTGGACGGTCAGGGTTAGACGAGAACGAGAAAGAAGGAGAGAGTGTACACCGTAATCTCAATGCCAGTGGTGATGCGCGGCTGAAGCCCACGCGGGCAACTTGGCGGTGCAAGCCTCGCTTCTCTCTTGTCTATTGCGATTGACATGGGCTAGACGGCCCTTTTGGGGAGTGAGCATCTTGAGTTTGGGTACGATTGCCCCTAAGCTTAAGGGTGGAGTATATTCCCAAGGTTCTGATTGTTCAAACGCCTCCTGGATCCATTCCCCTCCTTTTTGAGTTCTGTCATAACAGATCCAAATGCTGGATAGATCATCGCCGCGAGGAGCGTGCAATACATTTTGTCCTGCCCTGGCAGGACGGAATGTGGGATTCAGATTCCACGGAGATCGGCCCCAATGGCGATCGCTGATAAGCATGACACACAAAGAGCGTCGGAATTTTTTTTTGTTGAGGCAATTACTCCGTACATACATAGTACCTCTCGAATTGAAGATATCTTCGGAGTATTTCCGGTTGCATTATCCGTTGGAGGGGGGAGTTTTATGGGGATTGAGAAGTGGTCCTCTTTGGAGTAGAAGAGAAGCGTGGAGTCGATGTGCGCAAAAAGCCGAACGAGATACCTCGAATTGGGATCAGATCTTAGTCTCTTGCCATCTTGAGCATAAGTGCTGTCGGTCACTCTCCATTATGGTTAGGATTATCTGATCGTCCTCTTAGCGATCTGAGGGAGGTCCACCTAACACCCAGGAGGCGAGGCGTGACACGCCTGCTCGCGCCGTTTTGGCCCTGCTTGGTCAGGCTCGAGTCATCAAGTGACGGAGAGGTTTGACACTGGAAGCGGGCCCCAGCCCCAAACGGTCCTAACGGTGCTCTCCATCGCGCACTGTCGATCATTCATCTTCCTGAACAACCCATGGCCTTTTGTTTTTGTTTTGCCCATTCTCTTTCCGGCTCAGTAGAGAAGTCCCGAGGGGGCTGGAGACTGTTCACTAGCTTCGTTCTTCGTACTTTGTAAGCTCTTGTAAATTTCACAGAGATGTGCAATTCCATTACGTCTTCCTCGTCAAGGGGTTCCAGTTTGTCGGGTGTTAGTAAAAGGCTGAAGGATCAGTTGTCTTGGAGGCAGAGCTTCATTTGTGGACCTGGACAAACTCTTCAGTGCCCTACATTATTGGCGCATCGTCAAAGATTTGCCTCGGAATGACGACCAAATTCTCATCTTTCATCTGTAGGTTCGTCCATCATTCTCTGCACTCCTACATAGTAACCCGTATACTCCGTACTTCGTTCCTTTCTTTTCCCTTGCTGCCCTTCCCGTGCCAAGATTAGGGCTCATCGTACATCTTGATCATCCCCATCGACCATTTCCCCAGGCGGGCCATTACTACCTGTTCTGTTTGATCCGCAGCAACTTCCACTCACATGATACGGGACCTTCTTTCATTTTCCCATTCTTTCTTCTTCGATGGTTGGCCCTCATTCTTGCAGCAGTTCCCGCTTCTCGGTGGAGTTTGGATTTCGAGCGGAACCCTCTCCACAGTCGCGCTCGTCGCAGTTTTGCGTCCTGCGAACGCACAGTTGCCAGAACGAGGCAACCGGAGATCTTTTTGGCAGTTCCTCGTTCTGTGAAAGGGCGGCTCTCAATTCTGCTCTTTTCTTTTTCTTTCTGGTTTTTGTTGCTTGCATTAGTATTGGCGTCTCAAGTAAGATTGCCAATGCGTCCAATCGTACCGGTCCTAATCTGATTTCGTACGAAATTCAGCTTCAGCAAGCTGCGACCGGGCTGCCGGTCAATACTTCCGATGGTTTAGATCGCAATCCCAGTACCGGGAGATAGCCGAGTTTGTCTCGTCCATCAATTCCGTGACCCAATGGCCCGATATGATTTTCAGTTGCGGGTTGATGTCTGCTCGTGAGCGGATTCCACTGTCCATCCCACTCTTTGCGCATTCCCATGCATTTTCATCGTGGATAGTACTACGGGCTTTGCTCTCTTCCCCCCTCTACTCCGTAGAAACTCCCCTGTTTGACGAATCGTGCATCAAAGTGGAGAAAGGCGCAGCTGCAAGCGGCAGGTTTTTGGTGCATAGAGTTCGGTCACAGACGAAGTGACCTACCGTGCATACACTAAATCTCAGGAGTGCACGGAGCCCATCGTAGAGTGGCCGAAATCGAGTGACCTGGATGGTGGGCTAGGCTCGCGATGCAGCGACCGGAGTGTAGATCAATGCCTCGCATCGCTAGATCTCGGACCCGTCAACAAGCGCTTTGTCCGAGGGTGATTGTGCATACAGGTTGTGCAACAGGGTGACTTCGATCTGAAGAGAGGGGGGACAAAACCAGAAGAAAGGGAACACAAGCACAGGAGGGGAACCCAGGCCCGATCGAGGGCTGCATCTGCATCACAGCGATGGCCCTGCATTGTCAGGACCAAAATTTTGCCCGGAGAAAAAAAAAAGTTTACATGCCGACCGCATCCTGGCCATCCTGGACTAGGGCGAGTAGTCTCTCAATCATACGGTATGAATGGAAAGACAGCTGAGAGCACGCAGGGTAGTAAAGGCGAAGACCGCCAAGGGCTTGTGCCCTTTAGGGATCCAGATCCAGATCCACGGGGAGGGGATGAGTTTGGAGCGATTCCGAAGATCTTGAGCCGATTACCTTTGGCGCTGTTTCGAGGAGGACGACCGTTGCGCCATGCACGATGGAGTGAAGTCTGTGCGCAGGCAGATGGGGATGAAGGAAATGGGGCGAGGCTGGGTCCCATGTGCTTGGAGGGGAGTATTCAGGTATGTATTGGAGAAATGTGAGATAACATTAGTATTACTAACTAGTGATACTTTGGGGGAAGAATACATGAGAAGAAACAAAAACATGTGAATGGTGGAGGAAGTTGGAGGTTGGCGGAGAGCAGGGCGGAGTTGACAGCCAACGGTTAGGCGGGTCACGTTGAATTGTTAAGATACTAGAATATATACAGTAGTATTGAAGCAGTATTTACTAGTCAATCATACAATTGTTAATATTGGATGTACTCGTGGTATATTGTACAAGATGGAAACAGCTAAGCTTAGGATATGACATCGCCATCGAATTGGCTCGATTCTATCACGATGGCTACGTCATGGGATAGTGGTTCCTGGCAGTGGCCTACACGACACGAAAGTACGAAAAGACTGCAGACTCGACGGGTAACGATCTCACCAATGGACTGGAGACTCAAGTGGTCCGATCTTCGATCCAAGCTTACTGCAGTACCGTTCGGAGATGCTCAAAAGAGGGAAGCATCCCCGACTCTTCTACTACTAGTAGAGCTAGTATGTAGTAGGGATAGTATAGTAACTATAATATAATATAGTATAACTAGTACCATTTGGTGCCGGAATGGCAGTGACATATTATATACAGTACTCCGTGCTGTATATTAAGGGGAACTTTGAACTAGATATAGCACGATAAACGGAGTACATTTTGTTCTAATAGTACCCTACTATTGTTATAGAAGTAGTAATAACTAGTAAGTAGTAGCAGCAGCAGCAGCTGATACTGCGCTTCACTACCTGGTAGGTGGCTAGTACTAGTACTAAAATAATAAGTGTATTACAATATAGTTATAGTGCTGACCTGATAGTACTCAGCAAGAATAGTGACACAGTGCTTATGGTTGACGTGTACCTAGCATGTCTACTATATAATGTGTAGCATTGTACTGCAGTCAAGTCCGATCATCTAGGTACCGATCCAGTTGCGATTTCAAGCTGTGTGACGGGATCTGAGTATTTCTGTATATATCTATATATATATCTATATCTATATCTATATCTTATACCCATAATCATGATCATCATACAATGTGCAAAATAATATACAATATAATATGAAAATAATACTATGTATACAGTATCCACCGGGCAGCAACTAGTGAATCCCAGCGATCCGCAGTTCGCTGGTAATTTGCCTTCAAACGGGTAATTACAATACATAGTCTTACACTTAGTGTGTACGATGTAGTGTAAAATACAACGATCCCTGCTAAATCAAAGTACGATCCATCTCGATCCACCGATGGACTAAATATTATTTTTATTTATTTTAGTTTAGTATTATTCATTTCACCTTTTATCATTTATTTTATTTTATTTCATATTTCTATTTTCTGTATATTTTATTTATTCTGATTATTTGCCAATTTAAGTTCTCCCTCCCCCCCGGTTCATTCAATCTAAGGCCCGAAATGAAGTAGCCTCGATCCCCTTTTGTGTTTCCATCTACCTCATCTCTCACTCTCATCTCATCTTCTCTTCCATCTCTTCTTCTTCTTCTTCTCTCTCTCCCACTGGCTTCATTTCTCCTCCTCCCACCTCGTGCATATTTTATCGACGTGACATTCTCCATTTTCCTCCACGCGCCTTAACCCCCCCTTGCATCCGATCGATCGAATAATACTCATCACTCTACTCTCTACACACACACACACACTCACACACACTACTCTACTCTACACTTTATCTGGGTATATCATTTCTTCAACTCCCATCTTCCACCTCTTTCCCCGGCTTTAATTCGCATCCGCCATTCTCACGCCACCATCAAACTCTTTTTGTTTCCCCAATCGTTAAATAAATCTTGGAGATTCTTTGAGTATCTCCGATTTATCCGCCACTTCTCTCGCCCGGCACGAACTGGTGGAACACCTGTTTTCCCTGGTCGCACGAGTCTCGTCTTTCCCGAGGTTCGACGTTCATCATTCATTCGGCCGGATTCTGGCTTTATTTTATCTTGGTCCCCTTTCGCCCTCAGATCGAGATCCTTTTTTTTTCCCTCCCAAGATCTCTTTCTTTTATTTTGAGGGTCCCATCGTGATCAGATCAACTTTATCTTTTTTTATTTCATCACCATCGGCTTACAAAACATCCACTTCTTCCCCTCCTCCTCCCTTCCACATCTTTTCCCTCTCTTCCTCTCTCCCGTTCTTTCTTATCCACTTTTCCTCTTCCTCCCCTCCTTCATTTCTTCCCCTCCCCCAAAATCCGACGTTCATGAAGTGGACACTTCCTGCGTGACAAATTTCACTTCCGGTTGTTCCCTCAGAACGTGATGGGGTCTTTGGAAGCCGCATCTAGGCACAGGTGGGTTTGCCTTTTACCGCGCGCGCGCGCGTGCGCAACCAACAGCTTTCGGAAGCTCAAAGATTGCTAACTTATCTTTCTTTCTAATGCAAATAGAGACCCTTTGCCCGCCATCGGTTTCTTTGGCAAGGACGGTTCAGGGTATACGCCCAAGCACACCTCATCGCCAACGCCGTTGCTGAGTCCAAACAATATGTACTCCGGACAATCATTACCCTACGGTTATGCGCCACACACGACCAACACCCCTACACAATCAGGCTACGTCTCGCCATCAGAGTCGCGCCGGACCTTGGATGATGAGAAAGACAAAGCGACTCCGCGACAGTCCCTTCCATCGATTCATGAGGCCCTAGGCAATGATCCGACTTCGCTTCCATACCCCGCCCCTACCTCTGCTCCTCAATCACAACCGGGTCACTCCGCTCCTCCATCTCATCTCATCGGGCGCCCTGGCGCAGAAGGTCCAGCGGGACCCCCGAATCCTTTCTCCGCCAATGGACCTCCAGCTGCTTCGTTGATGCGGGAGCCGGGCTACCCTCATCAAAGTCAGCTTCAAACCGAGGCGTCGCGCAATAGCTTGACCTCCATCAACACACAAGAATCACGCAACGCGTCTTTGAATTCACTCAGCACAGGCAAATCCCCGACCCAAAGTGCGAAAACGGCCCTCACTTCGGTCTCGGGATCTCAAAATTCTTCACATTACGACTACAGCGCGCCTCCATCTGCCGGGAGTGTCGCCTCTCCTAATGGCTACAATCATTTCCCGCCAAACTATACCTTTCCTCCCTCACAACCGGCTGGCCCGTCATATCACCAAGCTCCTTACGATAATCGATACATGGCTGCGCCACGCGGGGATGAAGTTAAGGGTGGATTCGTGACTCGTCCCATACCAGGTCAACCTCATAGCGACTCGGTCAAGCGACATCTGGATGTATACGATGTGGAGACGTCACTCAATGAGGTATGAACTCTTCAAATTCCCTATCTTTTGGTTCTTTTCTTTTCTTCTTTTCTTTTCTTTTCTTTTTGTTTTTAAGCCAATAATATTGGGCGCTTTGACCTTTTTTGGTCCCCGAAATTATGGTTCTGCACATGGTTTCTATTTTTCGAGAATCCCGATGAACGGGCCCGCGATCAACGGGTTGGGAGATTGTCAAATGGCGATCTACAACAGAAACGGGCTTGCTTGGGTTGCTTGATGGGGAAAGAAGTGGGCTGACGTTTTCCCTTATTTGAATAGATCGCCGACATGAGCACACGAACATTGGATTTTTCACGGCACTACGCTGCCCGAGCACACCAAACGCAACGGTCTGGGCCGGTCTTGGGGTCCCTCCCCTCGTTGAACGAGGTGGAGGACATGCTCCATATGCAGCGTCGGAACCAAGATGCGTTGATCCGGATACGGACGGCGGTTGTGAACCAGGAACAGGCGTTGGCGGAGCAGATGGCCCAGCGAAAGGCCTACAAACCCGAGGACGAGCACATGGCCCTGTACCAAGAAGACTTTAAGGGTACGGGTGGGTTTGCCGGGGCTGATGCAAAGAAACGACGTGGAGTAAGTTACCTTGAACCGCAATCCCCTTTTTTACCTTTACCTATTCCAGGTTCTCAGGCGGGACTTGATTCTCCCCTAATTACCCATTTATCCCCTGGGACACCGTGGTTGACACGCTGTCGGACCCCCCCCCCACACTCCCCTCATTCCGAGTTGTCAATGGCTAACCAATCCACTTTGTTTCTTTCCACAGAAGGCGGCCCCTCCTGGTCGTTGCCACAGCTGTAACCGAGCCGAAACGCCAGAATGGCGTCGGGGTCCAGATGGTGCCCGAACGCTGTGTAACGCATGTGGTCTGCACTACGCCAAGCTGACTCGCAAGATGGGCGCCAACAAGGCGGCGACCCTGGGTTCGAATCTGAAGCCGAAAAGTGTGCTTGACTCCGCATCCCCTACTAGTCATTGAGCTTCCTTTTTCTTATGTGGCGTTGGAAAAGGGCGGGAAATAGAAATGGAGGGGCAAAATGGAGTTTTTTGTGGGATTGATTGCCGTTGATCCTCTTGATTATTCTCTCTGATTACTATTCTTGTGTCTTTTTGTCTTTTGGGGCTTCTCCAACAGACTTGCCTCACCCATGCTTTTTTCACCCATTCTTGCTTTGTCGCTTTTCTGCTCAGTTTCGGGGATTTGCGAATTATGTCTGCTCTTTTACCCACCTCGGTCTACGCTTACGCCTCTCTTGGATTCTTTGCTATCATTCATGAGCATCTTCACCCACCATCTTGATTTATCTGTCTTGTTTTTGGTCCTTGTTACTGCGTGTGTGGACCTCCCTAATCGGTGCCCTTATATAATACCCTCGCAGCGTTGGGAGCTCGGCTTCAAAGCATAGATTTACCATTCTTTTTTCTATTGTTCTGGCTTTACCTTGGCAAAAACGATCTCGAGGTCTTGTCTTTTCTTATCCCCTGTCTGTTCACCCTTCAAGACTGTTTTCCCCTGCCTTTTCCACTTTTTCATTGGTTTATACCCTGCATCTCTACGCCTGTGATTCCTTTTTCCATCGTCTTACGCGCGTGTCTAAGTATGTTTTCCTATCTGTGATGTGTGTACGATCTTGGTTCTCTAGCATCTCTACGGCCTATATGGATGAAAGTTTGCTCATTCCAGCAGTTTTCTTTATGATTGATTTACACTGGAAGTTTTTTGCGGGTGGCAATTTGAGACTCGATGGCAAATTACCGTGTATCTTTCTCCATTTTTGCAAGAAATAAAAGCAGAATTCGGAAGAAAAATCTGCAAATGACATGATGCCAAGTAGAAACTACGTAGTTCTTTCGATACGAAAGATGTGAAGTCGTCACAGGGCTGGGCTGAGTAATGTGAACCAGAGAGTCTCCCGGCCGATGAAGTTCACGGCCGAAGCCGAAGTTCGTTCCATGGTTGAGGTTTGTTATGATTGTTCTGGTCAGTTCATGAAGAATCGAGTACACGATGATGATTATGATGATGACATGGAGGCAAATAATCAATTAAAAAAATATCAATGTAGTAATGTTTAACGAGTGAGCCATGAAATATACATTATGGTCAATAGTTGGACGTCAAGTAGATGTGATGTAGAGTAGCGCCACAATCGTGGCAAAGTAGACTTCGTAAATCGTGGCGATTTGAGAACATTCCATTATTCTCCATTAATCCATTTCGATTCAAATTGAATCAAATCAGATCATGCAGTAATTGACAAATACAGTATACTAGGACTATAGAATTATTTTGTTCGGCACATTGCGAACCCCCGACAGCCGACAGCCGCCAGGATCGGCCCATCGTGCAGGGTTCTCTTAAAAGGTTATCTCTTTCTGTTTACCCCACGATCAGATCAAATTTTGATGACAGATATTTCCTGATTTAACACGGGTGTACTCCGTACGAAGTACATGGTCATTTGCAACAAAGTTTCAATTCCAAATCAAATACACCTGGAGGCTCCAGCTGAATGAAAAATGTCAGACCGCTTGAATTCCCACGAATCATCGATCCGACTCGATGGGGCGAGTCGCGCGTCTCAAGATTTGTCATGAATAAGCCTCAGCTACGATATACACCGTACTCGATGCATTCGGAGAAGGGGCCGGAGGGTTTATTATACCGATGTCCTGGTACTGTTATGTATGAAGGGGTCTCCGATTGACGATTGACAGGCCTGTTCGTCCGAGGAGTTCGTGGGTCAGGTCTCACTATAATGGAGCTGGTCTTCTTTACGGAGTACATAGATGGAGGGATCGACTGTGATCACCCTGGGCATTACTAGTAATACTGGTATTACTAGTATTTGGTCAGTCTTCACAGAAGCCTGTTTTGGTCTTGGATTTTTCGTGATCGTGTTCAACGATTATGATCGACTACGCTTAGTGTCATGATTTGGAAACATTTACGGAATACAGCTATGGAGTATGAAAGACGGGGTAATCTGACATTGAGCTGAATAGCTGATTGTCCGAGAGGACCCGACAGATTGGATAACCCTGTTGGCTTAAACTTAAGAAAAAAAATTACCTTGGTATAGTTACAAAACTTGAGAGAGATCGGGATTTGGATTGGATGGAAGTGGAAGTGAAGGATTTCCCAACGCTCTGGGCCAAGACAAAAACTAGCAGGGGGTGAAGGATGACAGTTGAGGTATTTGGAATCGTCGTTGAAGATCTCCACTTGAATCGGTCTTCTCATCGATAAACAACCCCGATTGGGTTGTGATCGTGTTCAGTTCAAGTTGACACATGCCTGTGGAGATCATGAATCTGTACAGTACAGGTTTCAGTTTACTTTGTACGAAGTATTTCATTTGTATTTGTAGTACAAGGCAATCTCGAATTCTTCTTTTGGTTCTTTTGCCTAAATAGTAAATGTGAATGAACTACTGTACTATACTAGTATAGTCAATGAAGAATCTCTGGTAGACCCTAAGATATTCTCCACCGCGACTATCTGCTGAACATCCACCAGATGAACCAAACTACTGCACTGCACCTCCCAGTGACATGCATTTCCATGATCTCCGTTGCCATGCCGCTACAGCCGAGCTAATTGTGAAAAAAAAAGAAAAAAAAAGAAAAAAAAAAAGTCGAACCACGTCTACCAGTAGTTGAACGATCCTGCGCCTCTTTCTTTGCCGCTTCTGGGATTCGGTACCGGCCGAGATCGAAGGAAAATGATACGTAGGGGTTTTACCTCTGCCAGCAAAGGATTCGTCGATTGGAAGATGATGATCGTTGAATAGTAGTTCCAATACGATGGTTTTATTGAAATGAAAGAAATGAAAGAACGGCGAACTCCGTTTACTGTATAGTCATAGTCCACTGTATACAAGAGCGAGTGGATAGCCCCACGCAGTGGCAAGGAACTATCTCAACACTTCAAACGATCGGGTGTATTTTCCCAATACATTTTAGTCGTCAGGGGTTAGTGCTTTTCTTTATCGTTTTCGCGTTGATGTTGAACTGCTAGTGAATTTATATCCCCACCTAAGGGTTAGGACATTAGGACCCTCGAGGCATACTCCGTACATAGTACAGCATATCAGTTAGACTGAGAGTATAGAAAGAAGTGGGATTCTGAAACCAAAGAAGAGACAGTTTAGGTAGTACTAACAGTAGTATTTGATAACCACTAGGTACCACTCATTATCAGATTAATATGTGATTCAGAGCTACTGATATCTGTAAGTCTTTTTGTTTAACTACTGAGTACAACTGTAGAAGTTGAATAGGTTTCGTCAGGCCCACCCCTGCAGAATCGATCGGCTCTGGTCTGTGCCGTGCGGCACACAAGCCTCGCGATCGTACCCAATACAAACCCTATCTTAGAAGGGAATAGAACGAGAGGGGTCAATCGGTCTGACGTTCGACCGTGCCAATGTCGGCTTACTGTACGCAGTATACACTTCTGCACTGAGAGTGTTGTCTTCTGCCACTGAGAGGGTGCGTCAGACACGTAGGCTCGATATTGTACATATGTATTACATACTGATTCAATATTCAGCTCTCCTTGCCCCGGGGAATTGGACAAGGCTACACGATAGATCTTGCTGGTATGGGTGGTGATGGTGGCTTAGGACGAGATTGCCCGAAATGTCGGTCTGTCAGTGGCTCCAATTCGTTGACCTCTCTAACACCGGTCTCTAACACGTCCCATTCAAGTCTACTCCGTACTAGTAATTCATTTTCAACCATAACTCTTACTGATACAAAGAACAAAGATTAATAAAATTGCAGGGACTAAACTTCAGCAGATCCATATTTTACCGGGTGCCCGGGCCTCCCGCACCAAACCGTCTTGGGCCCGCGATGGCACCTGGTGGAGTCCGTCTTTTGTTCTGTAATGTTCTTTTCACCTTCGATCCTCCTGGTGTTTCTTTTTTCTTTGCTTTTTCCCTTTCCCTTTTTTTTGCTTTTTTTTTGCTTTTTTTTAATCGCCCCTGTGAGATCAGATCTCGGGATTTGCTGGCCACGATATGGGCCACTACGATATGTATGTCTGAATCAAGCCAATCCAACACCCCAGATCTATGCGAATTGGTAATCAAAATTGGTGTATTAATCTATTTCTTCTTTAACAAACCTAAACGATGTCTTAACTTCAGTACGGAGTACTTGACGGAGATTAGGTAGAAAGTATGGTGGACGGAGTAAGGGGATACCAGTACATGAATACTAGTAACCTCCATACTGTTGAATACTCCGTACTCCATACACAACCCGTGGCTCAACCCAAACCCAACCCGACCTACTGGTTCACTGGTTCAAATTAAATTCTCAAGATTCCAAGCCGATCGTGATCAACAAGTCCGCGGGGCGCACCATCTATGTTATTCTCCTCTTTCCCTGTAAGCTCACTCGTCCATCTATCCGCGATTCACTAGCGGCGGCTGAGGACCATGGGTCGTGCATCCCCAAAGACGGGAATGCAGGATTGAGAATTCAGGATAAAAGTCTATCGGCGACGAGGAGCGGGGCAACGCATCGAGCTACCGACCCCTCGGGTCCGCTATTGATGTGAGAATTTTTGGGTCTGAAATAGGGGAGGTGAATACGCGGTACGCAGTAGGCAGTATGGAGTACGAAGTACATCGTACGTTAATCGGAGATTGATCGTGACGTATACGGACGACTACTAAACTATACGGAGTAAAGTTACCCCAAATTAGTAGGGGTTTTTTTGTTGCCTGACGCTTTGAAGGTATCTTGTAGATCTAGTGGTTGACACTAGGTGGTGTAATGCGGTGTACAGGAGTACAGGAGTTACAGAATACAGTCGACACCATTTGTTTCCTCGCCCTCGCTTACGTACAACGGCAAGTAGATCATAGCAAGTTGAAAGAATCGTCAACACTTCTGAGATGACTGGTCAACTATATCTATCCTCACAGTACTATAATATGCGAGGGTTATAAGATCTAGCGTCTGCATCGACGCCATCTCATCTACTATTCTCGTCTACAACTTAAGATCATCGCTCATCTTTGTGACATGCGTGATGCATATTTACAAGATCGTATCCGACGTACAAACGATCTTTTCCCAACCGTATTGCATGTTGTATTGCAGTAAATCGCGGCTGATTGGCATCGCGACCGGGATCCGATCTTCATCCTGCATGTACGCGGAGCGATCATTGCTTCATTTAGGGTACTCCCTGAACTTACGTGGAATCTTAGATCGGTTGCCCACACGCGAGTCAGCATGTGTCGCCTGGCGATGGGTTTTTTCGTTTTTGCTTGTTTGCCCTTTTTTTTTTCTTTTCTTTTTTTCTCTCACAGAATCTGTGTCTCTTTTTGTCTGCCTGCTTTTGTTGCGGGTAATCTATTGTATGTACTCAACTGGTTTGTTACATCTGATTACATACGATGTATAATGTGGTATTTTGTCACTTTAGCCCCATTCCCCGTGGTATTCGATCGTCTTCTTTGGGCACTAGTAGAATTTCTTTGAACCCATTTATGGATGTGGCTTCGGGCCACTTCACTAGTTTCATTCGATCTGATCAGGAGATCCTATGAGACTTGAAAACACAAGAAGATCTAGCGGGGACCACATCAGATCCCGAATACTCCATAGTTGAATCCTACTGTGGTATGTACATATGCTTCGTGGCGTTGAGAATAAAACTATGTATTGTATGTTAGTTCTCTTATTCGGGAATGCCCCATCGCGTGTCCACTCCCTAAGGATCCACTATGATTTAACATGCTGGAAGTGAGATCCGGCGAACAGGCAACTTGTAGCCACGTCGTTTGGCCCACTCATTTTCTGTATTTGCGGCTCGGAGATGGGTCGGGGAATTTCAATAATTACTGGGACTGTATTTCGCACTCCGCATAGAAAAAAAGACATCTTGATCGACGAATTGGGCATTAAGAATTCCAGAACTGACAAAGGCAAGTCGTGCGCGATCTCCACGCGAGATCTCGATCGGCGCCGAGCCTTCCGATCGGCATTCTCCACGTCCCGAGCCGGCACGGAGGAATACTCTACTTTGCACTATTACAACTAAGTCAAATAGTCTCTAAACAATTTCTACATATAGATTAGTACTATACTTCGGGAAAAACTAAGTGGTTTCTCGAAGTATTCTTATGATGTAAATAATATGTCGATGACATAGTATGCTCCCTTGCCCGCGGGTTGTACAGTAAATGGAGCGTAGGAAGTAATCTAATACAAACTTCGATTGACTCCAGAGCCTCTTTGAATCGTACTAGTCCATACTAGTCTGTTCGAGATTGAATTATTGAAATGTGATTTCTACTTTAGCTCCAGCGGGTTCCAATTGCAATCTAATTAACTTCCTGACTAATCTGGGATATCTTCGGGGCCGTCGGGCCCGAACCATCGGACGAACCCTGGAGAGCCTTTTCAGTTCATTATGAAACCGCCGGTGGCGTCATGACCGTTGAGATTGAGACATTAATCTAGATTAGTAGAGGTCCCATGAATAGCAATCGAGATGGCCACATGGCTCGAGACTCCACTTGTCCGGGTTTCCGGGAGCTCCGGTTACTTTGATTAATTCGGCATGACGTATGGCCTAGTATACTTGTAGAATAATCATGTTCATGTTCATATTCTATTGAATGTGGCTTCAAGCATGTGAGAGTAAGACATTAAGGCATCGCTTAATATTGTCGATATACTACCCACTAACGCATACATAGGCGCTGATTGCGGGGCGATTTAATCTACTGCTCCTAGTTTGGTTACATCGCAGGAGTCCTTGTGAAATACAACTAATTAGTAAAACTCAATATAAGAAGACACTGTCTATTCTGGTTTGCGACGTTAAAAAGGGACGAGTAATCTGTGGTCTAATAATAGATGTTGATAGCACAAACCTTCGCGCAAGTAGGAGACGTTAGTTAGTTTGAAATACTAGTAACACTTCAGCTTCTAGCATATTAGTATACTCAATAAGTCTCGCCTAGGTGATCATTCATCTCATCTCCCCAAACCTGAAGAGGATCTAGAGGTTCAGCCTGTGATAAATATTCATGTCGTCTAAGTCCAACCCTATCATCATCCCATCTCACCTCTTGGAAAGGATACGCTTCATACCTGTAGATACATTGGACACAACTGCATTGTGGATGATACCAGTTGACTTGGTGCCAGCAGTCGCGAAACCATCTCATATCTCGCAGAAGCACTTCTTCAGACAAATTTCGTTTACGGGCTGCAGAAATTGCGGCGAGTTCCGTATAACGGTAAAATACATCGTCTGCGGCAATGTCCATTCTATCTGCAACGTCATCCCACTCTACTGAGGCATCCAGACTTAATCTCCCAATGTGTGTCTTGAGGATGTCGAGAATTCCATGGTAATCGGTATACTGCACTGAATGGGATTGAACGATACCCTCAATGATAAATCGGATTATCTGCACTTTTAGCTGGAAACACAGTCCTACCTTCGTCTCGTCTCGATACGAGTTGATAGTTAAGCGTAAGAACACGAGTGTTTCTATGAAGAGATTGTCAATAGATTCCGTCAAACTTTCAAGTTGATGGTTAATACAATTCTTATCGGTTGTTGTAGAAAGATCCTTCAATGTTTTCCCTACCTCTGCTTGTAGATCACTGTATCCCATGACAAGATCATCTCTTCTTCTAGCAAAATACTTGGCTCTCTCCTCCCAGATCGAACGCACCTCTGCGGTGTTCGTCGTTGGAGTTGGCCAAGAATCGGTAATATCTGTACTCGGGTGAGCCATGGCTGGGGCTTGGGTGAAGTAAGAAATGATAGTGCCTAGTACCATGTGTGTGACTATTTGGGTTGGAGGAGTGATGTGGTGCCGTCCAGATACAAGTATTTATATTGTGCCCTAAGCCATATTTCTCAGTTATAAATATTATGATCCTGACTTAGAACAAAGAACTATGTTTAATGCTTTTGTTTTATTATTGTTCTTTGGTGAATAGAGGCGCTTTAACAATATGATTCAGAAACGCGAAGACAAAGGCTTTATAGAAAGAAAAGCCTCAAAAGAAACACTAACATCAATGCAAAAGTCACATCCTTTTTATCCTTTGATCTGATGCAGATCACAGTATCCCAGGCCTTTCTTGCCACAATCTTTGTTCTTCTTGACTCCAAGATAGCTTGTGAGCATTGCGTCGTGCGTCCTCCTATTACTTGTCTACATTGCCGTATTATTCTATGTTGTTTTCTGTCTAGACTAGCTCATTGGCACTTAGCAAACAGTCAAATCTCACAGATACAAACACTCTAATCTAAATGGAAGGGAAGTTAAAAGGGTAGCTAGTAACCGAGCCTAATAATTATAAGTCCATAGGAGTGTTGGAATTTACTACCTGGCATTCCCCGAAATTTCCACCGGCTTTGATTTCAAGTTGAGTTCAACCATTTCCCCCCATTGAGGGGACAGTGAAGTGAAACATCATAAGGCTGTGTAATTCAAGACATTTATTACACGTACAACTTTCATAAACGATGTCAAATACTAAGAAGCCAATTCTGGCTTTCCTTGGAATCATACTATTCATTTTCTGTGTATGTGATCTCTCGCTGCTCGAAAGCTTACTTTTTTGCTTACTCGTCCATTTCTTGAGCCTATTGATCAGATTCATTACATCAATACGGGACTAGTCACGAGAGAAGCTCTGGTTAATCAAGAAATATTCCAATCTACCATCACCCATGAATGAGAGCTGAGGCCTTTGAAGACCTGACTTGACAAATTTCAGTCCTTTTCTTGTGATCCATGACAGTTTGAAATTAAGCCAATCCATATTTTGCACAAAAAGAAGAATATCAACGCGCTTGTTTCTGGGGTTCTGCAGCTCATAAATTTTGCACGGTTCGATTATGCTTGTGTGGCTCCACAGGATATTTTACACTCAATGCACTCTAAGTAGAAAGCTTGCAGTTTACTACTTCGAATAGGAAGGTGAAAAGCTTCGTCTTTTATTCGAGACTAAATCTTGTCTCAGAGGATTGCATGATATGTGTTTCTTGCATTTTTAATCAGACTATCCACATTGCGAGCGTGGAAAATCTACGACTTCAACAAAATACTGGGTAGATAAAAAAGGAATCACCGCTGTTTCTTCACTTCCTGTAAGATGTACTGTACATATGATCTTATATTCGCCCCAAGTTTCATTGGCTATTACATATATGCATAAAATGATGCACGGGGGAGAACCGCCAATCATTTGCAGCCGTTCGGAATAGCCTCACATCGGGATCGTGGATGGCAATTGTATTGGCTGGATCGAGACCAGAATGGCGAAAATGCGGCCCACTCGTCCACCAGAGCCAAACGGATCCCTCAGCAGTGCGGTCCCTTTCTGAGCACAAATCAAGGGCAGAAAAGTTTGCCCTCATCTCAAATTTCGTTCTGTAAGCACCACAAGCCCATTTGCACCCTAGACTAGGCCTCGGCGCCCCCAAACCACCATGTCCAAGGTCGTATATACAACAGTCGACCCGTCGACGCCAATTCGCCTTCAAGCGATTACACCAACGTCCGACTGGATCCACCCGCATTTAATTGAGAGTGCAGACCCGGTTAAGGGTCGCCAATTTCGAGTGTCGGGCCTTGTTCCGAAAGGCACTTGTCTTCTCGTCGATCGCCCATACGCAGTCATTCCAGTTGTGGACGAGCCAGAGTCCAACGATGATCTTATTTGCAGCAATCCCGCTTGTAATCGTCGCGCTGCCCGCCAATTGGGGCGGGTACTCTGCCCTAAAGCCTGCGTTTCCGACGTGGCATGGTGTAGTAATGCTTGTCAGAGCACTGACCAATATCGACACGAGTTTGAATGTACCTGGCTGAAAAGATATTCGGGTCCGATCAGATCTAAACGAGGTGAATATGAATTCGGCATGTTGTGGCTGATTGTTCGCCTTCTTGCCACCCGGCATGCCGAGTTGCGAAATTCTTCCGCCTCGGGGATCGACCGGACTGCCACGTCAAATCACCAACAATGGGATAATGGATGGTCAGCAATTGATTCACTATGTGGATCGACTCAAACATGGCCTCATGATCAGGTCCGATCGTGGACACTCATTGTTAAGAAATATCTGCAAAATAACCAAAACTTACCTCATGGGTTGAGTGCCGATCGGATACTCCATCTCATCTGCCAGGAAGAAGCAAATTCGTTCGGATTATATCCTCGAGAAACGGGTATTCTGCCATTGGAGGATCCTCCTGTAGACCGAGGCGAGCAGTTCGCTGCAGCTGTCTACCCCACGGCAGCAATAGCCAACCATTCCTGCATGCCGAATGTAAAACCATCTCCCAAATCATCTCCCTCTCCACTTTTAGATGAAAAAGTACTCATTCCGTCGCAGATTATTCACAAACCGGATGAAACAGGTCGAATGGTTTTCACAGCATCTCGCGACATACTTCCTGGCGAAGAGTGTTGCATCTCATATTTCGATTTGACGCGACTTGTGGACTTGGACTCTCGTCGTCAACATCTTCGAAAGTCATTTAAATTCCTTTGTCAGTGCGAAAAATGCGTCTCTGAGGAACTGGACACGGAAAGCAACTTTTTGGATGCGATGCCCTCTATGGATGATTTATGAACACGGAGTTTGATTTGAGCGCATAGCCTGACGACTGCCATCTATTAGCATTACTACATAGCATCATATATACTATAAACTGTAGTACAGTCTATAGTTATAGATTTACATACGATAAAGTCGGCATAGGAATACGAAACTCGTCACTTATCATGCATTATCGCATTCTGAAACCTCCCAACCTACAAGTTATGAACGAGAGAAAAGAAGAGTATTAGTCTAGCCAGCCATCAGTGAAGGGATTGGATGATTAGTAGCATGTCCAGAGTCAGGTACAAAGCATCAAGAGGATCCTAGTATAGACCAGGCTTCATGGTGGCTATTGAGAAGATCTTGCCATACAAAATCAATTTCTAGGAGGTCACACTTGCATGCTATAAAGTCTCTTCTCTAATGCCCATGCTGGAACGGACTATCTACCGTTGGAATACCTGAGCGACTGAGTTGATATAGTCGATCCCTTCCTTGCGCCAGGTGTCAGATTCCATGTGGCTAGTTGTATTAGCGTCAAGAAACAGGTCCAATGGTTTAGCCTTATTATAGCTCCCCCAGTGAATGCTTTCATTGACAACACCCGGATTGGGATCCAAGTCATGAATGAAAGAAGCCCACATGCTAGTCATTATGGAGCTCAAATCAAAATACGACTGCGGTGTCCCTGCAAAGGGCTTTCCATAATGATAACCCAGTCCAGCGAAGTTACGGAATACAAAGGCAACTTCTTCAAAATGGGTTGCTCCACTCAGCAGTGGCACATCAGCTGAGCGTACATTGAAGCGATAGCAATATGCTGGCGTGGAGCTTTCCGCCCATGCTTCGCATTGTCTTCGTCGATTGGCGTGCATCATAAAGTCGCCGGCGAAGGCACTTGTGCGTCTCCATTGGTAGCCTTTTGATGGGACTCTCTTGTTACCTAGAAACTCAGGAACGCCCTGTGAGGGGTCATCTGGGTATAGCTTCAGAATCTTCTTTGCGACTTTTGGTGGTGTTTTGATATTGAGCGAGCCGCCTAGGATAAGGTGAGCGAAGATCCTATGAAAAGTAAATATTGATTTTGTTTTCTCACCGGTCAGGTATTCATAGAATTGGTCAGTCGTGTTTATACCGGTTGGCCCGAAAGCAGTGCCCTCGTCTGTATTTGTCCCTGCGATTATGGGAACTTTGACGAACTCATGTTTGTCTAGTTGAGTACTTCCTGGCCTTTGGATCAAATCGCCATCTACCACTGGGGTGAAACTGTATCGAGGAGACCCATATGTACCATTCAACGCAGAGTTGAGGGTCTCGAATGGCAGTTCACGCAAACATTGAAGTGTATCCTTGGCGTTAGTACATTTGACCTGGGAGACCAATGCATCGTATGAAGATTGATAGGCTGTATAGTTTAGAGCACTGGCATATATCGACCCTCCGGACTCCATAATACCAGCCCTAAACAATTTGTCGTCTCGCCCACCATATGCTGTAAGATGAAAGCCGACAGACATACCACCAGCCGACTCACCCCAAATGGTGACCTTATCAGGGTCTCCACCAAATGCTGCAATATTCTCCCGGATCCATCGAAGTGCAAGCCTTTGGTCCCTTAGCCCAAGGTTTGTATTACCAGTATCGGATACTTGGCTTGAACTGATAAACCCCCAGGCAGAGAGCCTATAGTTGAGCGTGACAGCAATGAACGGTTTCCCTGGCAAAATTTGATGGTCAGCCTGAGATATCATTCACAGAGATTATCTTAGTATTATGGAGTGATACCAATGTTGTACGAGTTATCAACGATTTCAGACATGTTATATCGCTGGTCTGCTCCAGAACCCATGTAGAATCCACCACCATGGATCCAAACCCCAACAGGGAGCTTGGAATTCGACGTTGTGGAAGAACCTCGGATCACATTGAGAGTAAGACAAGCCTCTGACTGTGGATACCAGATAGAGTCCGTCTGAAATCTAGTAAGTAACATGGCTTGTAGTAGGCAGGGTTGGAGAACAGCTGACCCCGTATCCGACACAAATATCAGAATACTCTTTCGCATCACGAGATCCTTTCCAAGTTTCATTTAACGATTGTGGCACTGTAAAACGCAGGTCTCCGACAGGCTGCTGGGCGTATGGAATTCCTAAGAAGAAATCTTGGTCGTATGTATCACTGCGGACTCCAGAATACGTTCCGTTGCGAATCGTTGCAGTGGGAAATTTGGCGCTTGGTGCAGCATGTACAGTCGCCAGCAAGGCGACCATGCCAAGTGCTAGCTCACGCATATTGATGACGAAAAGAATGCAATAGTGAAGAAAGATTTCAATTCCACAATTGTCCGGGACTTCTCCGTCTTCATATACTAGAAATCTTGGAAGCAAAACTGGGGATATAGTGCATATGCGGGGAAAGATGCTAACCCCACGCCTAAAGCGTCGATGATCGACATCGACATAATGTTAACATCGGAGAAACAGACCCAATACGCCCCTCTTTCTGCATAAAATGCCGAGAATAATTGCCATCGGGGGTATTGAGTCTTCGGAAGCCGGGGATTCCGGGGTAATCAGGCCAGTGTCCCGCAAAGGAGAGGGCTGTGCTTGATGTGGGGACCGATGGCTTGTCTTTCTTTAATGATGTAAAAGCGGGATAAGTCCATATTCGAAGCCGAATTCATTTAGCCTAGAAAGCTTCACGGATTTATTTCCAGATTGGTGAGAGAGTGACATTCACTGAGGCCGAGGTTTACCCGCCGCAGATGGGGCCCCGCGGGATTTGGCTTTGGATATGAAATCGTCGCTTTTCCAATCTTGACCCTGAAGTAAGACAGCATTACTGTTGGCAGGATCTAATTGGTCCAGGAACACCGGGCATGTTCTCTCATTCGAGTCGCATGTTCTCGGGAGACTGCCTTGTTTGGGACCGGCATGTCATTGCGTCTAAATTGGAAGACTCGTTCTGAATTGTAACGTTCATATACTGACAGTAGCCACAGAGATGTGATGAAGGTGTCTGCTAAGATAATGACAGTATAGTACAATGTGGATCAATATTGTTCATGGTCTCGAGTCGACTTGATATACCACGCTTCAGAGGGGTTACCATCGTTTCAGCTACTGAAAACACTATTTTGTTTCGATAGCAAGTCATACAGGCTTTCATTCACAATTATCCACCAAAGGTAAAGATCTCATTTTCAACAGTGGCTAGCAAAGGTACTTAGTCGAAGTTACCCAGAGATCTAGGAATGGAGAAAAGCAATCTGGTTTATGCAAAATGAAGAGAATTCGAAGAATGATTGAACATGTACCTAAGCCCTCCTTGCAGTGCCGGTTGAGATACAGAAGCATTGAAAAAGATTCGTTGACTTTTAATTTCATCAGACCACACTAGAGGCTCCTGGGCAGTAAGTCTACGGGAGAGGAAAGCGAATAGCCAAAAGGTGTAGTAGACGATTAGAGTACAGCCAAGCGACATCCCAAGTACTACACTAGTATATCTCGAATGTAGGCCGGGGTTCTAGTCCTTTGGGGTATCAAGGCTTCATTTCCAAACAGATAGACATATACAAATCAATAGTACAAATTAAGCAAGATAGGCTAAACCTGAGAGCCCTTGGGATGAAGCCTTGGGAGTATGCTCTAGTCTTCAATAGATTGGAGGTGGATAAGATTACTTCCAGGGTTGCAATAACTTGAGGGTTATCAAAATTTTTATACAACTGAGCAGCAGTTTATGTTATCCTGGTTCCTTCCATACATTAATTTACAGCAAAATCACAAATGTGACTGGCATTTGTAGTCAACGCACAGTAGATCTGGACTTAAAATAGCCAATATTCAACCTTAATTGAGAATTCATTTCTGTCTGTCCATTCTTTTGATTTACCTAGCCGCATTGAAACTATACAAATTCCAATATCGGCCTTGTAATAGATCAAAAATAGGCGTCGTTTAGGACAAAGCCTTGATTGGTTGAAGCGGATCAACAGAATCAACCTTCGCGATGACGATGAGCCAATCTGATGTTCCAGTATACGAGCGACCCAATATCTCAGAAGGGATGCCTAGAGTATTACATCAGTAGTTTAATTGAGGTGGCTTAGCCAAGCTTTGATGAAAACATTCTTGGGAAGCTAGATGGTTCGGGTTCTTCTGATATGGGAAAAGGTTCAGTCATTCTGATACACTTCACAGATTGAACAACTACCATTTCAGCGATTGTCACTCAATAGACTATGAAAACACGCTACTCATAGGCCACAAGCAGAACCTATTCAGTCTTTATCGAATACGCTGCACATTCCTGCAGATCCTTTGCCTCAACCGGTAATGATCAGAGAACCCAAGGATTTCACTCATCCACTTACATGCTAGAATACTCAGCTGTGATCAACACGAACCACACAGAATACGAGGTAATGCTCACTCACTGTCCAAAAGTCCCCCTTGCACATTATTGCAGGAAAATAAAAGGCTTTGATGGACTCCCCATGCTGAAAATCTGTGAAGTTTATTCAAATTTCTGCTCGAGGCATCTCTAAACTGTCATTATCTACTAGTTCTACTAGAGGAAGTCACAATGAAGCTGACGGTATCCTTACTAGGACTTAATCTACTTTTTCTTCTCCCATTCGCAAAGTCATGGACGCTCGTCTGGCGAAATGCATCAGACAACTCATTTGTCGAACATTCGAAAACTTCTATGCCCTGTACAAAGATTGATAATGCAAAGGGAAAACTATTCGAGTATGACTCAGAAGACGGTCCGTTTGAGATCTCTTTATATAATAATGGCGATTGTTCTGGCACAGCAAGCGGGTGGGCATCCAAATTGCTCAGCAAGAATGCGTCCAGTGCAATAAACTCTTTTAAAGTGGATTCAAGTGCGACAACAACAACGATCGCTACCCAAACACGACCCACAAGCACTTCAGCAACATCAGACATGCCATCATCTGGGCCATCGTCTGGATCGGGACTGTCAGGTGGAGCGATTGCTGGAATTGTGATCGGCGTGGTAGCAGGCGTTGCGATAATCGGGGTCATGTTATTCTTGATTGCTAGACGGCGTCAAGCACGTTCGACGAATCCAACACGCATTGCCAGTATGGGATATACTAGTACCCCTTCAACACACGGGTCTCCCGACAAATACAGATCTCCTTATCATCTTGAACAAGATATTGTCGCTGGATATTCCAAAAAGCAGGAAGAGACAGCAGCGCCTTCGTCCATCCAAGGATCATCAAATGTTCCCTTTCGTGTAGTAGAGCTCCCAGGGGACTATAATCCTGCTGAAATGAGCGCCAGCAATACAAGGACTGAGATGGAAGGCCGGGCGCAATCTGGTAACCCTCCAGCATAGCGAGGTCAGCCTTTCTCCTTTGACGTTTGTTTGACTCGGACAGAAGTCTATATGATATGTGAAATTATGACTCTTTTCGAATTGAGTAGAAAAGAGGAACTGTATTATTGACCCGACTATGCAACTTATGCATTTATCCAAATCAATTTGCCACGATCTGTGTAGTAAAACACCCTGCCGTAACTCCACTCATCTACAACCCCAAGTACCACTTTACTCCATATCCATCTCTTCCAAAGTCGGCCGTCGACAAGAATCTGCCAGTCCAGTAACCTTCCACTCACCATGAAGCTTATGCAGAATGAAAAGTTCGACGCCGACATGATCCACAACCCCATTGACCTTTGCCCGGAATGGCGCCCACACCGCAGCGAGATTCCCAGCTTCGTGAATCTTGACCTCAGGGTCCCAGATACGCTCATCAATGTCATCTTCCAGAGTTGTCATATACTCGATAAAGGATCCGATTGTGCAAAACCGAAGAGTCGTAGGTGATGGGGGTGAGAGTGTCATACCTCCGGCGCGGACACAATGCTTTTCAAAGTCAGCGCGTGACTTGGCGCTCAACGCGGCGAGGAAGCCTTCAGTGACGGCGATGATAGCTTTTGTCTCTGGATCAGAAGCGAGAGAGGTCGAGGTTGGTAAAGTGCACCTCTTTGTCAAACCTGTGGGAGTCGGTTGAAACATGGCTGTGGCATCGATTCTTCGCTCACAGGAATGATCCTTCATTTCATTTTGAATCTCATCTGCTTTTTGAGGAATTGTAATTCAGATGCCTGACTTTCCTTTTCAAGCACCACTGCCCCATTCCAGGCTCAATCTGGCTGATTCAGAGTGTTGCTACCGTTGCAACGGGCCCCGGCCTGTTGTGCTCTGTATGACCTTTATCTTCGTCTCAGCAGGTGCCGCGATCTCAGTTTGTGTGGCACGAGGGGCTTCGGCTGTCGACATGAAGGAAACTTGGTCGATGTCACCAATGGCGTGCCCTGGAAACGTGATTCTCGACTCTTCCCCGATGTCTATGTCCCAGATGTGTTTGATGATCTCAGCATAAGATATGCAAGTGAAGTCATTACTGGCTGTTTGGGGCCAAGACCATGATGCTAATATGTGCAAATGTAGTATTCATGTTCTAGTTGATAGGTCTTCGTACCCGGGATATCTATCTGCTTAAGGGTAGAAGGATAATGTTTCTATTCAGTTCTTTTTCCCCCGGAGTAGCTCCCATCCAACGGAGCCATGCTTGCCCTCCTTCACAGTCATTTCTTCGACCGCTTTGACGAGGTCATAGGTAATCTCTTCGGAGACGACACTGTCATGTTTGTAGCTGGGGTGCTTGCTTACAAACTCGCGAATCCATCGGGCTCCGGTCCATAGAGTTCCATCGGCGCGTTTGCGGATGAGGTCAAGGTATGTTGCTAAGAAGCATCGTGTCTCGACATCCACATTGACACTGTTGAGATATGACTCCACGAGCGGAATGAGGCCAGGGAATCCCCCGTCTGAGCAGCCATTAATGATCTCAGAGATGGTCATGAGTTCATATTCGTCCTCGACGGGACCCAGAGGTGGAGATGGAGGCGGCGTGCTAACCGCCGAGGAAGTAGTCGAGGAGAAGGGGCTGACATTTGATGACTGCTGGTGGTTCCTAGCGGTCCTCTCGGCGAAAGGGTCTTTGCGGAAATAGAATTTCCGATCAAGAACAGCATTTCGAGCATGTGCGGTCTCCATATTCTCGGTTGTTCGTGGAATAGGCAAGTAGAAATTGAGGTTGAAACTCAGAATGGCACGGGTAACAAGGACGATGAAGATGCTAAAGGCCGCATTTTCGAAATCCGTAATTTGAATCTCCATAGATCGGAACTCCACACGCCAACCAATGTCATCTTTATCAGAAGGTGGAGGCTTGAACCGCATGTGCTGCCAGTTGGTAGATTGAAGATTTTCAAAGTGATCTCCCTTATTCAGATCTAATTCTTCCAAATCCTCCGAGAAAATCACCAACGGATCCCGGATAAAGAGATGTGCAAAGTGGGTGGCCAACAGATCATCCATACCACCCTCAATGAGTCGCTTCTTAATATCCTCATCAACGACCAGATCTGGGTCGAGATATTCCTTCCGCAGTCGGGGATCTTGAGAAATATAAGTTGAGTTTGAGGCATACCGAGACTTGGGGATCCTCCAACGATCATTTTTCAGAGGCTACAGAATGTGAGCTAGTGAGTTGGTTTGGCTTATTCTTCAGGGCAACTTACAGTTTCACCAAGTTCTTCGGGGGTTCTGTCATCCACGGCATTACCAATCTGGTTCCACCGGACATCGGTATCCACCAGGAATCCTTTGTAGATTGGAGTCGCGGCAGTGAGGGCAAGAAGGATTGGACCAAGAGGACTCAATTGATCATATAGCTTTCGGCCCTCCGGGATATTCTTAGCCTGGAAAGTGATTTGCAAGCAGCAGCTACCCATCCCAAAAGCCATGGCGTCCATATAAACGTGATCATCCTTAGCAGCACCGTTACGCACGTCAGCATCTTCCGGCCATTGTTGAAGATCGTAGTTGACAGTGGGGTCTTTGAATGGTGAAGGAGTATTGGTATCTTTGAAGACTGGTACGTTCAATTCCACCTTGCGCCCTCGTCGGGACCGAATATTTGCTGCAAGTGTCGGAAAGCGGATGTGTGGATTGGCAATCTCATCTGGGACAAACTGTGATCGTAGGGCAGGTCCCGATGGCGGGTAGTATGGTTGAATATAGTCGTCCTTTGTTCCAAGCCGCGGGAAGGTGGTAAGAGTGATAGGTGATTCATTCGGCGCCATGTGTGCTTTTGCGACTTCGCGCCTTGGTAAGAGTAAGTATATGAAAGGAACAAAAGAGAAAGGAGAGTAAAAATGACGACTTACCTCCATTTCATATTAGATTCCACCTTCAGGAGATCCTTGAACCCAATACCCCAGGGGCGGCCAGGCGTAGCCTCTAACATGAATCGCCCAAACTCAGGATGAAAATGTGGAGGCTCTTCTCCATCCCTGAAACTGTCAGAGCCAGCTCTCAACCATTCGATGTGGGTTGGTGACCTTCAACTTACTGGTCTCCGCCAACATTTTGTTCATTGCCACCAGCTTTCCACAGGGCCTCATCACGGGCGAGAGATTTCAAGATCTCAGCCTGTGCCAAAGACAGACGTGCTTTTTTATTCCCATCATCGAGAGCTACCACAAGGTATTCGACCTAGATTGTTGAAAGTACAGACTATTAGTACCGACTCGCATGGGAGCAGTTGGGTAGAGTATCGAATGTGCATACCTCGTCACCCCACAGTAGAGCATCTCTTTCTTTGCCTCTGGCACGTCTCCAGTTGGCCAATAATTGCTGTATGGCTTGTCAATTTAAATTCCAATATACGTTGGATGACCCATCAACCCCTCATCGTACATACCTCAATGCCCCACTGGCGAACTTGGCCGGCCTTTTTCTTCGCCTCTGGCCATTCCAAAGCAGTTCCAAGGGCTCTAGAAACAGCAGCCATTAGATAAAATATAGACAAAACCAAAGACGACAATGTCAGAGACTTACAAAAGACCCATATTGTCGATATATCAAATTCTGGAGTTCTCCGCACCCCACAGCACAAGATATGGAGGCAGACTGTCCGATGAAGGCGCGCACAAAGCGAAGGTCAAAGGGACCTTATACCAAAAGGCTCTTTAAGAAGATTGAGGAGAGGAATCAATGCGCATAGCCCCCGCGTTCCGCCTGGTTCTTTTCAATTCCCGCCTGGGAAATTTTCAGGCGCAACGCAGGCCGGCGGGGCATCTCGGCGATAACGGCGGATTTCTAAGCAAACCTCCTTTGGGAAATCACCTGATATGGTTGTATGCCAATTCAATCCTGGAAATCTTAGATACTATGCAATTCCTATCGAAAATGGAAGTAAACAGGAGGTTTATTTTCCATTATGTACATAGTACCTGGTATGATCAGGTTGGTCTACAAATAAGAGGTGCAGGAACTAATTGACACGTTGGGTCTAAATCACGACAGACATGCAGAGGGGCGCATAGCGCGCCAAACATGAGCAACCAACTCCAATTGCCCCGTGTATCGGGGTCTCAAGTCAGTTCCATTACGTTTGAAGGTCTGCTTCGCCATTTGAGAACATACCACAGAATTTGTTACTTCAGAAAAAGGCATATGTTGAATGCTGGGATAAGAAGACTGGTGCGATGTACTGCCGACCAATGCGGGCACTGACAAATACGCATTACCAATCTCGAAATTTCCCCAGGTTGATCATAAGACATGCTTACAGTAACATCATGTCCAGTTATTGGTTATTCTAAATACCTGGCCGATCATGATCGAGCTCAACTAAGAACGACGCTGATTATCATCTGACTTGCATACGAATACTGACCATCAAGTGGTCCACAAACGTGGCATATCACCCCGGGGTCGTGGAGAATGGAAGAGTCCCAACGCCAAAAAGGCAGTTCATGAGCAGTCTCGGTATATCATCTATGTACATAACCTGCTGCTTGACCAGCAGTCCCGGCCGCCCAAAACACAACGCATTTCAGAAGCTCTTTAGCAGCAAAACTCAGTTGCTGCGGGCAGAGTCCTTGGAGGCCCGGAGCTCGTCCATCTTGGCCACCCGCTTTTTGAACTCTTCATATTGGCACTTTTCGTATGAGTGTCGCTCATCCTGTAGAAAAAGAACGGAAGGAAAAGGAGTTAGTCAAATGGTTCAGTCGAGTAGGCGCGTCGGCCGAATTTGTTCAGCCAGCTTTGGGAAGACTGTCGTACCTCGCACTTCCAAGGAAGATAGTATTCGGCTTGCCGGCAGCGGTTGAGGGGAATAAGAAGGTGCGCACATGAGTCGCGGTACTGCATGGGAAGACGAGCTTCCGACATTTCCTGGCGGGTCGCTAAAGTTGGTCAGCTACATGGCACTGGGTTTCGGGGTTTCAAGACGCCTCAATTGACTCTAGCGATCGTACCGGAGGTTTCGCCGAGGCCAACGGCGTTCTTGACTGACTCGACAACAGTCATTTTTGGCAATATGAAGGGTTGTAGAGGGGGAGGAGTGGAGGGGATCGGGCTTGGACGTCGAGGTACAGTCGATTTGGACCTTTCGCTATGTTCCTGTGCTCCCGACGGTCATGTGACTCAATCATATAAAGATCACGTGAGAAGAACGTATGAGGTTTAGTGCAACCCAATGCTGCCAGGTTATCATCGCAGAATTGAGGCAAAGGGCTAGCTGAGGGCGATTTGGGATGATTCAGAGCGCAATGCGGCGTTTATGAAAGTATTCTAGTTAATCTTCGCAACAATCCATGACCAATATATCGCAATGATATTTGACAATGCCAATTATGCCTGATTGGGACTGTCATGTGACTTGCTACAGTAAATGAAGTTGCAAACAGAACAAACATTTCAAGCGCACCGCGTCGACGACGCGCCGGCGCGATTTTCCCTTGCTCCACACCGCAGTCTCTACGCTATCGATCCTAATTTGAGGGCGTGCAATGTGTCAGACGACAAAGCATTCTTGAGACAATTTCTCTGTGGACTTCGGATGTTGCGGGCGCTGACTAGTGTGCCATTTTGCTACCATAATTACTCGGGTGTCTATCTGATTTCGTTCATTTGACAACGACGTACACCATGGCTACAATGGACTCGATCTACTCGGCCACTTACAGTAGTGTATGTCTCTCACTGGATCGAAAATAAGCATAGGCTTAAAATGGATCAATTAGGGAGGATCGTCTGGGATCTCCTATCGTTCAAATTGGCTAATCCAGTCCCGATAGGTACCGGTATTCGAACTCAAGATTGACAGTGATAGTGTGATGAGAAGGAGGTCGGATGATTGGGTAAATGCGACGCATATTTTGAAAGCTGCTGGGTTTGATAAGCCTGCTCGAACTCGAATCTTGGAGCGAGAAGTTCAAAAGGGAGTACATGAAAAAGTACAGGGTGGTTATGGCAAATACCAAGGTATGTATGATCCTATATACCAGCATCAGACGGGGACTAGCGTTTGCTCATCTGATCCTGTGTCGTAGGAACATGGATACCTCTAGCCGAGGGCCGTCAGCTTGCGGAACGCAATAATATCTTCGCGAAGATAGCCCCGATTTTCGACTTCGTCCCTGGGGATCGCAGTCCACCCCCAGCTCCAAAGCACTCTTCGGCTCCCGCAAAACCCAGAGCACCTCGTAAATCTACCAATCGCTCTGCGGCTACGGAAATATTCAATGTTGTTCAACCCAATCGCAGTATGGGCCCGCCGACCTTACCCCATGACCACCAACAATACGATATAAATACCCAATTCGATGACAACGAGTCTATTGAACAGGCGACTATGGAGTCTTCATCTATGATTGCGGATGAGGACATCCTGCAAATGTCGCAACATGGCGGACGAAAGCGCAAGCGTGGGATGGACGAGGCAACAGTCTTGTCCATTAGTGAGCAGGAGCATATCATCTATGGTGACCAGCTCCTAGATTATTTTATGACTGTGGGCGATGCTCCCCAAGCAACAAGAATACATCCTCCGAAACCTCCTGATAATTTCCAAGTTGATCGTGCCATTGATGACTCCGGAAATACGGCGTTACACTGGGCTTGCTCAATGGGTGATCTTGATATTGTGCAGGATCTACTTCGGCGAGGTGCTGATATCAAGGCATTATCAATTCACGAGGAGACGCCGCTTGTCCGTGCGGTTTTGTTCACAAATAATTATGAAAAGCGCACATTTCCGGCTTTGTTGGACTTCTTGCTCGACACAATCTCCTTCCGGGATTGGTTCGGGGCGACGCTTTTCCATCACATATCTGAAACAACTCGGAGCAAAGGCAAGTGGAAGAGCTCAAGGTACTATTGTGAAGTTTTGCTCGATAAATTGTGCAAAACATGCTCACAGGATGAAATTGATTTGCTGCTATCATGTCAAGATGATAATGGCGATACGGCGGCACTTGTAGCCTCACGCAACGGTGCATTCCGCCTTGTGAATATGCTTCTTACACACTGCCCTCGGGCCGGCGATCTGATGAATAAGAAGGGAGAAACGGCCAACAGCATTTCCCAACGCTCCCATCATAATGAGCACGACATTCCACCGGCTCCGTCGTCAGTGACAATGATGAATGACCAGATGGATGGCGCCGGGCCAGACCTCCTGAATTCAGACACTCAGACTATTGCTCCCCCTGTTGATTCTGCGGTCACATCTGAGCTACTCACCAAGATCAGCACCATTATGGCCGAGGCGAACAAAAAGCTTGCCGTGACATACGGCAATTCTAAAATCAACCAACAAGATTCAACTGACATAGCCAACCCGGAGGCTCTCTATGAACAACTTGAATCTGATCGTCAGAAGATCCAGAAGCAGATGGCTGCGGTGGCTACAAGGGAGGCGGAGTATGAGCCAAGCGACCACCAATTAGGGCGGTATGAAAGATTAAGGGCTAGCTACGAAAGCCTTCTCGAGCAGACACAGGGTGCTAGCCTGGCCCAGCAATTGGCCAACGGTGCTCCTGTAGAAGTACCGAAACCGGATCCTTCCACGCTTGGCACAGAGGAGCTGCTGGCTCGGTATCAGCTTGCGCGTGAGTTGTGTGCCGCTCAAAGAACACGCCGCGGCACCGTCAAGGACCTCGCTCAACAAACGGCAGACGCGGGTGTGAGTACCAAATTTGACGTTCATCGCAAGCTCGTGGCGCTCGCCACTGGGCTTAAGGAAGAAGAGCTGGATCCAATGGCAGCTGAGCTCGCCGAAACCCTCGAATTCGATCGGATTAATGGCAAGGGAGCTACACCTGAGCCTGAGCACCGTCGGTTACCCTCCCAGAACGAGTCAGGTACTCTTCCCTCGGGGAATGGTGTTGCCGTGGATGCGTGAATAGCCCCAGCTACTACCTATCCCACTCATCGGCGGCCTCCTCCTAACTTGTATTCGTAACGACTTTCATTGCGCACCCTTTTCCCCTCTTGGCAAGCCCTTTTCTTTCGGCGGGGAAGAATGTGAGCAGTAGATACCCCATTATCCTACTTTATATGACCTGTGATATTGAGATCATTTTCATCATCTTGTCTTCCTTCCCTTTTGTCTCTGACTCTTTTTCATTCCTATGTGAATGAGCTAGTCGATATGAGGCTCTGTGTTTTCGGTACTGAGTGGGCATGAGCTTTCAACGCCACCGCATGACCCCCCAGCGGGGTTTCTTGTATGTATATACATTATGTATGAGAATTATTGTTGTATGTGTTAGGGCAATTAGACCTATTGTCATCTCCACAATTGTGACCAGGCCATTCATATCTCCAATTGTTCAGCTGAGCTGACACGTTAGATCGGCATGGATGTAGATCATAATCACGCTAGTCCAATGATTCCTCAGATTGCTCGTTGGATTTCCCACGATCAGCCCCACGTCGCTTGTCGCGAACCGGGAGAGAGCGGAGAGGTATGTACACAACATCTCGTCCTTTGCAAAGCGAGAACGAAGTGAGTGAGAAAAAATTACACTAAAAAGAAATTATAGTTGATGATGTCTGAAAATCTCGGCTAACGTGGAGTCTCATAGCGTATGTGGTGTATGCCTTGGCGGCGGTAGTAGGAATATTCTGAGACGCGGACGACCAGCATTTGCGAACAGCCCCAGAGCCACAGGAGCGCCCCAGCCAATCGATGAACCGCCGATGTGACGGGAGATCTCGCCTTGTCACTCAGGATACTCTAGTGTACCTCGTCATTGGTGGTCGTTTTGGACCAATCGACGGGCACTTCAGCTCGCACCATTCACGTCTTCTAGATATCATGTCCCAATGAGCATCACCCATTCACTTTCATTGTTCGATTAAACCATTTGAAGGAAGAACAAAGACCGAAGAATCAAAGAGTACAATCGAAAGCAAGCCGAACCAACCAAGTCACCTGCCTGCTCTCGCGCTAGTCCTCATTAGGTCTAGTTCCCTCTTCATAATTCATGCCTTGTGGCCTTAATGCCTTAATGCCTTGCCGCCTTAACCCTCGCCCATTCCCCACATAACACTTCCTCGTCTCTTCCCATCTCCATCTCCCTCCTACTAATCTTCACTTCTTTCTTTTCTTCTCTGCATTCTTTCATTCTCTGCA
>Ga0209673_1000850_pt1 | contig 39843 bp, 38 predicted proteins | sample AraplaCol_mMS_r2_2_FD_184274 | JGI IMG/M metagenome (GOLD analysis project Ga0209673, IMG submission 184274) | Arabidopsis root microbial communities from North Carolina, USA - plate scrape MF_Col_mMS_r2 (SPAdes) (version 3) | ecosystem: Host-associated > Plants > Roots > Endosphere | place... | reverse complement strand
AGCAGAACCAGCTCGAAGCGGTTCTCCACCTTGTCGATGCAATCTTCAACTGTGACACGGGCCATTGCCTGTCCTTTACGGTCGTCATTTCGGGATTAGCACGCCCGATACAATTAAAACCGGGCAATTACAAGTTTTTCATTCCGGCCGCCCTCGTCTTTATAAGTGGCTGAACTAAATTTCCATGGAGAATGCCTCAATTCCACCTTGGGTTGCTTGGAATATGCCGAATCGTGCCCTAAGTCTTTCATATATGAATAATTGTTAAAGTATGGATCAGGGCAAAAATCAAAACACAAATCATTGATTTTATTGGATTTTGGTCCCGCGGATTTCGATTGCTCTCATTGGATTGGTAGGCGATGTTTGACCCACGCGAAAAAATTGCACTCTTCATTGACGGCGCCAACCTCTACGCTGCATCCAAGAGCCTCGGTTTCGACATAGATTACCGCAAGCTCTTGAAAGCATTTCAGAAACGCGGCTATCTCCTGCGGGCCTACTATTATACCGCTCTGATCGAAGATCAGGAATATTCCTCGATCCGGCCGCTGATCGATTGGCTCGACTATAACGGCTATAAAGTCGTCACCAAGCCCGCGAAGGAATTTACGGATTCCATGGGCCGCCGAAAAATCAAGGGCAACATGGACATCGAGCTTGCGATCGACGCCATGGAACAGTCCGAAACAGTCGATCATCTCGTCATCTTCTCGGGCGACGGCGACTTCACCAACCTGGTCGAGGCGCTACAGCGCAGAGGCCGCAAGGTCTCGGTGATCTCGACGATGGCTACGCAGCCGCCGATGATCGCCGACGACCTGCGCCGTCAGGCCGACCACTTCATCGATCTCTTGTCTTTGAAGGCTGAAATCGGTCGTGATCCCGCGGATCGGGCGCCACGCCAGGTCGAAGTCGTCGCCGCCCCGGCCAGCGATTTCGAGGAGTGAGCCGGGAGGATTGCCGTGCGAAACGGCAATCCCAAGCGTCGAGCTTAGCCATTATCCTTCAGCAGGCGACTCTTCTGCCGGTTCCAATCGCGCTCCTTCTCGGACTCGCGCTTGTCGTGCAATTTCTTACCCTTGGCGAGCGCCAGTTCCATCTTCGCCCGGCCGCGGTCGTTGAAATAGATCTTCAACGGAATCAGCGTCATGCCCTCGCGGTTGACGGCAGAGCGCAGGCGGTGAATCTCACGGCCCGATAGCAGCAGCTTGCGGCGCCGGCGCGGCTCGTGATTGAAGCGGTTCGCCTGCAGATATTCCGGCAGATAGGAGTTGATCAGCCAGATCTCGCCGCCCTCGTCCGACGCATAGGATTCGGCGATATTGGCCTTTCCCTCACGCAGCGACTTGACCTCCGTGCCCATCAGCACGAGGCCGGCCTCGTAGGTATCGATGATCTCGTAGTTGAAGCGGGCCTTGCGGTTTTCCGCCACGACCTTGTTCACCACGCGCTGGCTGCCTTTGGGGGCCATGACAATATTCCCTTCGAGGCGCGGGAAAAGCCGCGCCCTCATTGCTTGCCCTCTATGTAGGGGAACGACCCGGCCTTGTGAAGACGGCCGGTCTGCTCAGTTCAGCAGCCCGGCATGGCGTAGCGCCGCATCGATCGCCGCTTCCGTTGCCGGCTCCAGCGTCGACAGCAGCGGCGAGCGGACGTTGCGGCTCATCCGACCAAGCCGCGAGAGCCCGTATTTGGCGCCGCAGAGACCGGGTTCGAGGAAGATCGCCTTGTGCAGCGGCATCAGCCGATCCTGATATTCCAGCGCGCCGGCATAGTCGCCTTTCAGCGTCGCCGCCTGGAAATCGGCGCAGAGGCGCGGAGCGACATTGGCCGTGACCGAAATACAGCCGACGCCGCCATGGGCGTTGAAGCCGAGCGCCGTCGCGTCCTCGCCGGACAATTGCCGGAAATCCTTGCCGCAGGTGATGCGCTGTTCGGAAACGCGCTCGATCTTGCCCGTCGCATCCTTGACGCCGACGATATTGCCATGCGCCTTGGCAAGCGCACCCATCGTTTCCGGCGTCATGTCGACCACCGAGCGGCCGGGGATATTGTAGATATAGATCGGCAGATCGACGGCCTCGGCAATCGCCGAGAAATGCGCGATCAAACCCTTTTGCGTCGGCTTGTTGTAATAAGGCGTGACGACCAGAACAGCGTCGGCGCCGACCTTTTCGGCATGCTGGGCAAGCTCGATCGCCTCACCTGTGTTGTTCGAGCCGGCGCCGGCCATGACGGGAACGCGCTTTGCGGCAACTTCGATGCACAGTTCCACCACCCGTTTGTGCTCGGCATGCGACAGCGTCGGGGATTCGCCCGTCGTGCCGACAGGAACGAGACCGCTGCTGCCCTCCTTGATCTGCCAGTCGACGTGCGCGGCGAAACTGTCTTCGTCGATCAATCCGGCATCGGTGAAGGGGGTGACGAGGGCGGGAATGGACCCATTGAACATGCAAAGCTCCTCACGACCAAATCCTTGCTTCGGCCGCATTCCATGAATATTTTGCGCACCATAGAGCGCCGAAATCGTCGCGACAAGCGCGTAGAGTTCGGTTAGGGCAAATTCCGATAGCAGATGTGAATGAATTTTACCTGGTACGGTAAGGTTTCGTTAAGATGCCTCTAGCCAAATGGCAGGGCGTGTTTTCGTTGCGAGATCCCGGATGAAGAAAGCTGTCCTGATTCTGTCCGCCTTCGGCTTTATTGCCGCTGCGTGGAGCAGCGTAGCGTCGCCGCTTGCCGGCGAGAGCACGGCCATGCCCGCTGTCAAGCCGCTCGGCTTCATCCCCGAGACAGCCATGCCGGAATCGATCACAACAGGCGCTATTCCGCGCAATCTGGCCGTCGCACCCGTCAACGGCGACCTGAAAGCCGGCCTCGACGCACTTTCCGACAAGGACCCGCTGCTGGCGCTGTCGATCCGCGACAATATGCGAGACGGTGCGCTCGATCGCCATATCCTCACCTGGGCGATCGCCGTTTCCGGATTGAAGGGCGTTCCCTCCTATGAAATCGCCAGTGCTGCGCAGGAGCTCAAGAGTTGGCCGGGCCTGTCGCGGCTGCGTGCCTATTCCGAACGCGCGCTCTATGACGAAAACCCCGCCCCATCAGCCGTGCTGGCCGCCTTTGGCGATACCGCGCCTGAGACGATGCAGGGCGCCGTCATCCTCGGACGGGCGCTGGTTGCAACAGGCAAACAGGCGCAGGCGGCTAAATATATCCGCAAAGTCTGGCGCGGTGAGGCTCTCGACAAGGCGACCGAGGACAAGATCCTCATCGAATTTTCCGCGCTGTTGACGCCGGCCGACCATAAGGCACGCATGGACTATCTGATGTATCGCGGCCGGGTGGCGCAGGCCAAGCGCTTCGGCGACATGGGCGAGGCGCAGTCGCTCTACAAGGCATGGTCCGCTGTCGACGCAAAAGCCGGCAACGCCGGCGCGCTGCTTAACGCCGTCGATGCGAGATGGCGCAGCGATGCCGGGCTGCTGTTTGCGCGGATCGAATATCTGCGCAAGCAGGACAAATATGCCGAGGCAGCGGCACTGCTGGAACAGATGCCGCCCGAGCGCAGCGAGCTCGTCAATTCCGGCGAATGGTGGAACGAGCAGCGCATCGTCAGCCGTGGCCTCGTCGACCAGGGACAATTCAAGCCCGCTTATCGCATCGTCGCAAACTACGCCGCAACCAGCCCGACGGATATCGTCGAGGCTGAATTCCATGCCGGGTGGTACGCGCTGCGCGGTCTGCAGGATCCGGCAACGGCGGAAAAACACTTCCGCAAAATCCTGCAGACATCGAACGGACCGATCTCGGTTTCACGCGCATGGTATTGGCTGGGACGAGCGGCGGAGGCCGGCGGTCCTGGCAAATCCAGTGAATTCTATGCGAAGGCTGCAACGTTTCCCGGCACCTTCTATGGCCAGCTCGCAGCAGAACGGTTGGGGCGAAAGACGCTGAACGTTACCTATCCGTCGCCGAGCACGGCCGACCGGCAAAACTTCCAGGCACGCGAAGCCGTCCAGGCAATCGCCCGGCTGGAAGCCGCAGGCCATGGATGGCGGGCCGACATTCTCTATCTCGCGCTCGCCGACCAACTGCAGAGCCCCGGTGAACTGGCCGTGCTTGCGGCACAGGCCGAGCAATCCGGCGATCATCATCTGTCGCTGCAGATCGGCAAGATCGCCTATGGACGCGGCATCGATGTCGCAGCGCTCGCTTTTCCGGTCGGCGTCATCCCGGCGAATGCCAATATTTCAGGCTCCGGCAAGGCACTCGCCTATGCCATCGCCCGGCAGGAAAGCGCCTTCAACCCGGCCGCCGTTTCGGCGGCGAACGCACGCGGCCTGCTGCAGCTTCTACCGGGAACGGCCCAGGCGGTGGCCAAGCGCCACAACATCGCCTATTCGAAAGACAAGCTGACGGCCGACGCCGGTTATAACGCCACACTCGGCGCGCATTATCTCGGCGAGCAGATCGACGCCTTTGGCGGCTCCTATATCCTCACCTTCATCGCCTATAATGCCGGGCCCAAGCGGGTACCGGAATGGATCGGCCGCTACGGCGATCCGCGCGGCAAATCGATCGACGAGATCGTCGACTGGATCGAGCGCATCCCCTTCCCCGAAACGAGGAACTACGTCCAGCGGGTGATGGAGAATTACGAGGTCTATAAGGCCCGCCTCGGCCAGTCGACCGATATCGAGCGTGACCTCATCGGCGGACGCAGCGCCTCCTGACGCTGTTTGGCGCGGCTCGAAAAGCAGGCTACATCTTCGGGATCAACAACTCTCGAGGGATGCGATGCCGGATACGGATGCGGGCGGTTTCCAGGAACGATTTTACACCTCTTCCGACGGGCTGACGCTTTATGCCCGCGACTATCAGCCGGGCGAAACGGCAAGCGGGGGGCGGCTGCCAGTCATCTGCCTGCCCGGCCTGACCCGCAATACGCGGGATTTTCACCCGCTTGCGCTGCTTCTCTCCCGGGACATGACAGCACCGCGCCGGGTCATCGCGCTCGATTCGCGCGGACGGGGAAAGTCGGCGTTGGATGAGAACAAGGCGAACTACAATCTCGCTATAGAGGCCGGCGACATCGTCACCGCCTGCGCGACCCTCGGCGTCGAGCGGGCGATCTTCATCGGCACGTCGCGAGGCGGGCTGATCCTGCATCTGATTGCAGCGACACGGCCGGATCTTCTCGAAGCCGTCATCCTCAACGATATCGGCCCCGTGGTTGAGGCCGAGGGGCTGGCGCGGATCCGCGACTATCTAAACAGCGGCAGAAGGCCTGAAGACTGGCACGCGGCGGCCGATATCGTGAAGGAAAATCATGGCGCGTCGTTTACGGCGCTTGAAGAGGAAGACTGGCGCGAGATGGCGCTTGCTCTTTATCGCGACGTCGGCGGAAGACCGGTCGCCGACTTCGATCCAGCGATCGCGGAGGCACTAAAATCGGTCGATCTCAGCCAGCCACTGCCTGATCTCTGGGCGCAATTCGACAGCCTGTGCCGATTTCCGCTGATGCTGATCCGCGGCGAAAACACGTCTCTGCTCTCAAAGGAGACGGCCGATGAAATGGCCCGCCGGCATCCGAGTTTGATCCTGCATGCTGCAGAAGGGCAAGGCCATGCCCCCCTCCTGCATCACGGCGATATCCCCACGGCTATTCGAGCTTTTCTCGCCTCCTGCCGATAAAGCCCGCCGCATTAATTTGATTCAAACGACGCGCTTTCGCGCGTTGTTTTGATGCATGTCGTTGTCTTGGAACCGCGACACGCGTCTGAGCGGCATACATCGGCCTCATCGAAGCCGGCCGGCGGGCAACAGGTGCGTTCGACCCAAAGCAAAAAGCCCGGCTCAGAGAGCCGGGCTTTCCTGATTGACCGAAGTCAGATCAGATTAGAACGAACGCTGCAGGCGGAAGTAGCCCGAAGTGGAGTCGTCTGCATCTTCCGGATCGAGGTACTGAACCGAAGCCTTGGCGTAGAAGTTGTCGACGATCTGGTAATCAACCGTCAGACCGACCTTCCAGGCATCGCCATCGCTGAAGTCGTCGCCAGCAACGTAGTAGTCACCGTAGTACTGGACGCCAGGAGTGATCTTGAGCTTGTCGGTTGCCTTGATTGCGTATTCGGCAGCGACAGCCCATTCAGCTGCGGAGTAGTAGGAGTTCGGGCCAGAAGAGTATACGGCAGCGAGGCCGAGCGTACCGGGACCGATTTCAACCGTACCCATTGCACGGACAGCGCCGTCTTCGTTGTCGAAGTCCCAGCCGCCGGTGATCTGGTAGCTGAACGCGCCGGCAGTGCCGCCAACGCCGAAGGCAACGCCGACGTTGTTCGGCTCTTCGTCCGTCTTGTAGAAGCCGTCTTCCAGTTCGTCGACGCTGATGCCGGCGTAGAAGGTGCCGCTTTCGTACTGATAGCGGAGGGAGTTGTGCAGCGTTACGATCGAGCCGATGTCGTCGGTTTCACCCGAGAGACCATCGTCCCACCAGCTGTAGAACAGACCGGCGCGGAAGCCCGCGACGTCGAGGTAAGCGGAGTCGAGGATGGCGTCCTGATCCGAGGCGTTGTCAGCATTGAACTGCATGACGATGACGCCGGTCAGCGGACCATACTCGGTGTCGCTCTTGGCCGTGAACTGAACCTGACCGCGGGTCTTGGCATCCCAATCCGAATCGTTGCTGACCGAGCCATTGAGCGGCTGATCACCAACGTCGACCTGGAAACGGATGTAGCCTTCGATCTTGAGGCAGGTTTCGGTGCCCGGGATGTAGAAATAGCCGGTGCCGTAAGCGTCGCAGACGCGAACATATTCAACCGGTTCCGGCTCAGCAGCAACGATAGCGTCAGCTGCAAGAACCGGCGTCGATGCAGCAAACGCTGCTGCTGATGCAAGCAAAACCATTCTGATGTTCATTTACCAATCCATTCCTTTGTCGATCGGGGCTGGCTTCCAATCGGGTAGTCGATTTGAAGCCGGCCCAGTTTGAACAGCCATCTCGGCGTGCGGATCGATCGAACCGCCAAACCGTCATCACATACCAAGCTTTATCAAGCAATTCTTGATACACGCCGGATGGCTGCCGCAAAGCAACTTTCCCCAACAGCGTGATTTTTATACAACAATATCAATTATATAGAGAGAAAAACACACCAAGCGGCTCCGCGACGGAAATCCTCCATCGCAAGCCGCAAATGCTATACCCCATTTGTCAAATCTTCACCGTTCGACCCCCGTCGAACATTATTGGTGAAGTACATAAACTCTACCGCCGGCTAGTCAACACATACAAGGCAGCGGTTTGGAACATGGTGTCCCGAATTCGATACCAATGAGACGAAATAATGACATAGCGCTCGTTGGCTGTGTTCAACATAGCGCCGTATTCCTTACCAGGCTATGTATTTTTTCGGAATCTTGGTGGGATTCGAGCGTTTTTTCGCTATTTCCTGGGCTTTTTTGCAGTCAGGATGACATTCCGCTGCTACCCTTGCCGGATCCGTGAAATCAGAATGTGGCGGAATCAGCGTCTCTGGACCGTGCGGCTGCAAGGCCGCACGGCGATTTCAATCCTCGTTGGATTTGGCATTGTCGAGAATCATGTAGTCGAGCGGCAGTTGCGTCGAATACTTGATCTGCTCCATCGCAAAGGCGGAGGAGACGTCGCGAATCTCGATCTTGGCGATCATCCGCTTATAAAAGGCATCATAAGCGGCAATATCGGGCACGACGACTCGCAAGAGATAGTCGACATCTCCGCTCATCCGATAGAATTCCACCACTTCGGGGAATTCGGCGACCACTTCGGAAAAGCGCCGCAGCCACTCGATCGAATGGGTGGCCGTGCGAATCGACACGAACACGGTGACCTTGGTGTTGACCTTCTCCGGATCGAGGATGGCGACCCGGCGCTTGATGACGCCGTCTTCTTCCATTTTCTGGATGCGCCGCCAGCATGGCGTCGTCGAAAGCCCGACTTTTTTGGCGAGATCGGCCACGGCAAGGGTCGAATCTTCTTGCAGCAGACGCAGTATTTTTCGGTCGAGGCGGTCCATTCGCGCAACAGTCCTTTCGAATTATTTTCTTTGTATAACGCGATTCCGCACGACGAAAAGAATTTTGTTTCAGGAAAGCAGCATTTTCGTTCGATCCTGCAGGACTGGGAGCAATTCCTTCTCGAACCATGGATTGCGCTTCAGCCACCCGCTGTTGCGCCAACTCGGATGCGGCAGCGGCAGCACCGCCGGTGACCGGTTAGACAGAAGAGCGTCCCGCCATGCCCGCACCGTTTCGGTCATATTGCCCCGCCTTTCGCCCTCCATGTGCCAGGCCTGCGCATATTGGCCGATGACCAGCACCAGTTCGATCTGCGGCATGGCCGCAATCACCTTTTCCCGCCACAACGGCGCGCATTCGCGACGCGGCGGCAGATCTGCACCCTTGTCGTCATAGCCGGGAAAGCAGAAACCCATCGGCACGATGGCGAATCGGTCGCGGTCGTAAAAGCTTGCCCTGTCAACGCCGAGCCATGTCCGCAGCCGGTCGCCCGAAGCATCGTCGAACGGCAGGCCGCTCTCATGCACTCGGAGCCCGGGCGCCTGCCCGGCGATCAGGATGCGTGCGTTCGACGAAATCACAGCCACAGGCCGTGGCTCGTGCGGCAGCCGATATGCAAGGCCTTTTGCCGGCGCGTCACGACAGATGCGGCAGGAGGCGATCTCCAGCCGCAGCGTCTCCAGCCTGGTTTCGTCGCTCATCGCTTCACTCCCATCCGACGATCCGCCTGATGAAGCGTAGCGGGCCGTGGAAATCGGAACTCTGGCGCGCATGGTCGCGCACATCGCGCGGCCGCTCGAAAGTTCCGGCCCAGAGGCCCGCCTTGGCAGCCCTCGCGTCGGCCTCCTCCCTGCCATAACCGCCATAGGCGATGGCCATGCCCCGGCGCACCATAGCCGCGTTGATGTCGCCGCCCGTCCCGCTCCGGCAGATGACGAGCAGCCTGTCGTAGCGGTCGCGCCGGCTCCCCTGGCAAAGCGTTCCCGATGCCAGGACCATGCCTTGCAGCGCCTCGCGCGCCGCCCGCCCGCAGGCCCAGGCATGTCCCGCCCGCTCGCAGCTTTGGTTGAGCTCCGGTGCATCGATGCCTTCAAGGCGCAAACGTACATCTCCCAAGCTTAGACTGTCGCCATCGGCAGCATGGAAAGCGCCCGCATGCTCAATTTTTGCTGCATCGTTGAACTTGGCGGCGATCAGCGCCAGAAGCGCCAGCAGGGCAAAAGCGGTCACGCCGTCGCGAATCAGGCGCAGGCTCCGTGTCACGCTTTCGCCTCCTTAAAAAACAAATCCTTGGCAAAGATGGCAAACATCTTCTTAAGAATTGCCGGTTAAGCTCTTATCCACCCTGGGATGAAGTTTCAACGTGCACATGAGTACCGGCGTCAGCACATCGACCGACAAGATTATCGTCGACAGGTCGCGCAGCCACCGCAACAAGGCCGTTTCCAAGGCCGTGCGGCAAACGCGCGAACGTCTTCAGTCCGGCCATGCGTCCAATTCTTCCTTCGATCGTGACGTGCTCAAGATGTATGTAGCGTCGATGCTGCAGGGCGCGACGATCATGCCGCTCTTCATCGTCCTCATCACCGCGCTTGGCGTCTATATCACTGAAGATACGCAGTTGCTCTTCTGGGCGCTGCTGACGCTCACCTGTCAAACCGGCAATATCCTGCTTGCCCGGCGCGCGCGCCGGCAGGAAATCACCCCGGAGAGCGCCCGCAAATGGCGCCGCCTGCTGCTGCTCGGCCAGTTCCTGCTCGGCTGCTGCTGGGCGGTCTTCGCGCTGCAGGGCTGCGACACCTGCGAGCCGTCCAGCTTCATCCTTTATAAGGGCGCGACGCTGCTGATCGCGCTCTCCGTCACGGCGATGTCCAATTTCATGCTGACGCCCGCCGTGCTTGTCGCCTTCTCGCCGGCGATCCTGGCGCTTGCCGCCAAGAGCGGCCTGTCGCGCGATCTCCTCGAAATCAGCCTGACGGGGCTCTTCACCAGTACCCTCGTCTTCTTCAACTATATCAGCGATCGGCTGTTCAAGTCGAACCTCAGGATCCTTTCCTACCAGTCGGAGAAGGACGACCTGATCGCCGAACTTGAAGTGGCGAAATCGATGTCGGACGAGGCGCGTCGCCGCGCCGAAGAGGCAAACCTCGCCAAGTCCCGCTTCCTTGCCTCCATGTCGCACGAGCTCAGGACCCCGCTCAACGCCATCCTCGGCTTCTCCGAGGTGATGTCGGCGGAAGTCATGGGGCCGCTCGCCAATCCGACCTACAAGGAATATGCCGGCGATATCCACCGCTCCGGCCAGCATCTACTCGATCTCATCAACGAGATCCTCGACCTCTCCCGCATCGAGGCCGGCAAATACGAACTCAGCGAGGAGGCGATCTCGCTTCTCGATATCACCGAAGATTGCATCGGCATGGTCCAGCTGCGGGCCCGCGCCAAGAACATCGCCATTTCGGATCAATTCGAACGTCAGTTGCCGGCCATCTGGGCGGATGAAAAGTCTATGCGCCAGGTGGTGCTTAACCTTCTCTCTAATGCGGTCAAGTTCACGCCGCAGGGCGGCGAAATTCACGTCAAGGTCGGCTGGACCGCCGGCGGCGGACAGTACATCTCCATCAAGGACAACGGCCCCGGTATTCCGGAAGAGGAAATTCCCGTCGTCCTGTCGGCCTTCGGCCAAGGCTCGATCGCCATCAAGAGCGCCGAACAGGGCACCGGCCTCGGCCTGCCGATCGTCCAGGCGATCCTTGCCAAGCATGACGGACAATTCCTGCTGAAGTCGAAGCTGCGCGAAGGCACCGAGGTCATCGCCATCCTGCCGGCCAAGCGCGTGCTGCAGAGCCTGCCGGCCGTGGAAGAGGCTCAGGCGGTCGCGCGCAAGCGCAAGAGTTTTGCCTGATTCAGCTAAAGCATGATGCCGAAAAGTGTGAGCGGTTTTCGGACGACATCATGCGGATCCAAAGAAGATATGTTTGCCGAGGACGAAGCCGAGATAGAGGCAGCAGGCGGCAATCATGCAGCTCACCGCGAAGGAGCCGAGATCCTTGGCATGTTTGCCGACGATCGAAATCTCCGGCGAAATCCGGTCGATCACCTCCTCGACAGCGGTATTCATTGCCTCCATCGAAAACAGCCCGAGAAACAGAACCACCGCTACGACGATCTCGCCGGCGGTCGCCCCGACCAGCGCCAGCGCCGCGATCGAAACGACGAAGAAACCGAGTTCCTGGCGGAAGGCTGCTTCTCTCAGAACGCGCAGGAAGCCTGCCCAGGAATAGCTGGCGGCGGCGGTGAAATGCCGAAATCCGGTCTCTTTCGTCACCGCACGCTTCGTCAAGGCGCCCCTCTCCTCTTGCAGACCGGGAAAGGCTTTGCCGCCCCGCTTGATGACCGAATACGCAGATACCGAATCCATCTGGGCGGCGCAAGCGAAGCCGCGTGCGGATAAAGCATGTCGCGCAAAAGCGTGCAGCGGTTTTGCGGCAACGACATGCGTAAAAACAAAGAGCTAAAGCAGGTCGCATGCATCGAGTTTGACGCGACGCGCTTTAGGCGGCGCCGACCGCGGCGTCAGTCTTTGTTGGTCACGCCGGCCTGGGCAAAGGTCGCCATGCCGGAATGGCAGGCAGCGGCTGCTTTGACGATGCCGGCGGCGAGTGCCGCCCCGGTACCTTCGCCGAGCCGCATGCCAAGCGCCAGAAGCGGCGTCTTGCCGAGCATCTCGATCGCGCGCAGATGTCCGGGCTCGGCGGAGACGTGGCCGATCAGGCAATGGTCGAGCGCAGATGGATTGGCGGCTTTGAGGATCGCCGCAGCGGCGGTTGCGACGTAACCGTCGATCAGCACCGGGATGCGCTCCATGCGGGCGGCAAGGATGGCGCCGGCCATCGCCGCAATCTCACGGCCGCCGAGCCGGCGCATGATTTCCAGGGGATCGTCGAGATGATCGCCGTGGAGTTCCACGGCCTTTTCCACCGCCGCGACCTTGCGCTCCAGCATCTCGCCTTGCGAACCGGTGCCGGGTCCGACCCAGTCCCGTGCCGAACCGCCATAGAGCGCATAGTTGATCGCCGCGGCAATCGTCGTATTGCCGATGCCCATTTCGCCGATGCAGAGCAGGTCGGTGCCGCCGGCGATTGCCTCCATGCCGAAGGCCATAGTCGCGGCGCAATCGCGCTCGGAAAGAGCTGCCTCCTCGGTGATGTCGCCGGTGGGATAATCGAGCGCCAGATCGAAAACCTTCAGCCCGAGATCGTAAGCGACGCAGATCTGATTGATCGCAGCGCCGCCGGCTGCAAAGTTCTCGACCATCTGCTGTGTCACGGCCGGCGGAAAGGGTGTGATTCCCTGCCTGGTGACGCCGTGATTGCCGGCGAAGATCGCCACCAGCGGCCGGTTGACGGCAGGGGGGCGGCCAGTCCAGGCGGCAAGCCAGAATGCGATTTCTTCAAGCCGTCCGAGCGCGCCCGGAGGCTTGGTCAGTTGCGCGTCGCGTTCGCGTGCGGCCACCAGCGCACGGGCATCCGGCCCCGGCAGGTCGCGGAGCAGGGTACGGAAATCGTCGAACGGCAGGCCTGAAACGCTCATCTGTGCGGCTTTCCTATGAATCCGGGTATTCTTGTTTTCACGCAAACCACTTGTTTGCGTCGGGCAAATCAGCTTCTTTGCGGGTCGCAACCCTCTTAAAGCGGCCAGCCGGGGCGAACAACAGCAAAAGCGCCGCCGCGACCATAAGCCGGGGCCAAAAGCCGAAACCTTGGACAGAACGAAGCAGAATGAAGATCAAGGACCATGCGGTCGATACCGCCCGCGCCGTCGCCTTCCTCAGCCGCATTCCCATGCCGCCATCGCTGTTCAAAACCTACGACGGCAGGCTCGGCCGGCTGGTGCGCGCCTTTCCCTTCGCCGGCATCGTCATCGGCCTTGTTCCCGCACTCGCCCTGCTCCTCCTTCTGGGGCTGCGCGCCGATCCGCTGATGGCTGCCCTGATCGCGCTGTCCACCCAGGTTGTCGTCACCGGCGCACTGCACGAGGACGGCCTGGCCGATACTGCCGACGGCATCGGCGGTGGCAAGAGCCGCGAGCAAAGCCTCGAGATCATGAAGGACAGCCGGATCGGCAGCTACGGCGCGATCGCGCTGGTCCTCTCCTTCGCGATCCGCGCGGCAGCACTTGCCGCCATCGCCCGCCACGCCTCGCCGCTCACTTCAGCCCTTGCCATTCCCGCCGTCGCAGCACTCAGCCGCGGCGCCATCGCCTGGCACTGGCAGCGGCTGCCGCCGGCTAAGGCCGATGGCGTCGCCGCCTCTACCGGCCAGCCGGATGAGGCGGCAATGCAGTTTGCCCTCGCCTCGGCCGGCCTTGTCGCAGCGCTTCTGATCTGGCCTGCCCTCGGCCTGCGTCCGCTGGTCGCTAGCCTGCTTGCCACCGGCATCGCTGCGCTTGCCTTTACCGCTTTCATCCGCCGCAAGCTTGCCGGCCACACCGGCGACACGCTGGGCGCGACGCAGCAAATTTGCGAGATCGCCACGCTTTGCGCCCTTGCCACGGCTCTTTGAAACTCCGATATGTCCTTCATGCAAACACCCTGCATTCACGTCTGCTCCATGGTTTCCGCCACCGGATTTTGCGCCGGATGCGGCCGGACTCTTCAGGAAATCGGCAGCTGGATGAGCTACTCCGACATCGAGCGGAGACGGATCATGGCCTTGCTGCCGGCAAGGCTTGCGGGCGCCGCTGCGCTATCGAACGACATGAAAACAGGCCACGCCAGCGGGCCGGAGCGACCTTCATGATCCGTTTGACCGTCTTCCTCGTCGTGATAGGCATCGGCCTTGCGGTGCTGATCGTCAACAATGACAGCAGCCGGATCCTCGGCCTGCAGAGCGATGACTTCGTCCGCGTCGTCTATCTGCTGCCGATCGCGCTGATGCTGTCGGCCGGCATCTGGGCGCGCCGGAACAGCGTTAGTGAGACGATGCGCCAGATGATAATCTGGCTGGTGATCATCCTGGCGCTCGTGACCGTCTATCTCTATCGTCAGGAAGCGCTCGGCGTCGGCAACCGGCTGCTCGCCGGCCTCGTTCCCGGCCGCGCCGTCGTCGCCACCACAAGCGAAGGCGGCCAGGAGATCATCCTGCACAAGCTGCTGAATGGCCATTTCGAAGCCGATGTCGCCGTCAACGGCCAAACGATCGAGATGCTCGTCGACACCGGCGCCAGCATGGTGGCGCTGTCCCACGAAGATGCCGAGCGGATCGGCATCGACCTCTCCGGCCTCAGCTATTCGATGACTGTCATGACCGCCAACGGCCGCGGCCGCGCAGCACCCGTCACGCTCGACCAGGTGGCAATCGGCCCGATCGTCCGCAACAATGTCGCAGCCAGCGTCGCCGAGGACGGCCGGCTCGACCAGAGCCTGCTCGGCATGAGCTTCCTGGAAACGCTCGGCTCCCTGCAGATGCAGACCGACGAATTGCGCATGCGCGACTGAGCCGCAGCGCTCGCGATCCGCTGTCGGCACGGCTTTACGGCAGCGTTCGCATCTGTCACCTTCAGGCGCAACAACAAGACCACAAAGAGCAAAAAGAAACTCCTAGTCTGGTGGCACCCCGCATGCTCGACCGGCCTTGGCCTGCGGCAAAGGCCCTGACCCATGGGTGCGACAGGAGTTTCGCGATGAATTCACTCTGGCCGATCATCATCGGCGGTATTCTGCCCGCCATTTTCTGGGGCATCACCGCTATCTTCCAGAAGCAGAGCGCCACCGCCGCGACCGGATCCGCCGTCTATCTGATCGCCTTCGGCGCCGCCTGCGCGCTTGCCGGCCTGATTGCCGCGCTGATCTGGCGCCCTGCCCCCTGGACCGCCGAAGGCCTCGGTTTTGCCGCCACCGCCGGCGCCTGCTTCGCCGTCGGCACCGGCCTCATCAGCTTCGCGCTCTTCGCTTATGGCGTCCCGGTGTCGAAACTCGCGCCCATCTGGAGCTGCAACGTGCTGGTGACGCTGGCAATCGGCGCTGCGTTTCTCGGCGAAGCTGCCGAACTCGACATTGTGAGGCTCGTCGCCGGCACCCTCCTCATCCTGTCGGGTGCTTTGCTGGTCAGCAGCGCCTGAGCGGAAAGGGCACAACACAGGCGGGCCCTTCGTCGCCAAAAATGCTCCCGCGTTGCAGCAGGTTCCGCTTTGTTGATATCCTGCGTCAAGGCGCCTGCGCGACCAGCGGAGCTTGAGATGAATCCACGACAATTAAAGACATTCCTCGCAGTGATACGGCATCAAAATCTCACCCGCGCCGCCGCCGAGGTCAACCTCGCCCAATCGAGCCTCAGCGACCAGATACAGGCGCTGGAGGAAGAGCTTGGCGTGGAACTCTTTCTCCGCTCCCGCCAGGGTGTCGCCCCGACGCCGGCAGGTGCGGCGCTAAAAGCCTATGCGGAGGAGATCCTGGCGCTGAATGACGAGGCAAAGGCCGCCGTCTATGCTGCAGCCGGCAGAAGCGAGCAGTCCATCTTCCTGGGCACGCTCGAAACCATCGCCGCCGAAAGGTTGGCACCCTGGCTCTCTCTCTTCCGCAGGCAAAACCCCGGCCTCGTTCTCAAACTCAAGATTGGCGGCAGCGGCGAGCTGCTTGCCCAATTGCGGCACGGCTCGATTGACGTCGCCTTCACCTTCGATCGCGGTGAGCAGGACGAACGCTTTGCGACGCGCCGCATCTCCATCGAACCGCTGGTGTTGATCACGGGCCGCGATTCGCAGGTCCCGTCATTTGAAAGCCTTGCGGCGCTGAGCATGGCGCCCTTTGTCGCGACCGAAACCGGTTGCGTCTATCGCCACCTGTTCGATACAGCCTTTGCAGAGGCGGGCGTGACTGCGCCGCCCATCGTAACGGAAGCTGACAGTATCGCGACGATCATCCGGCTCGTTGCATCGGGCGCCGGTTACGGCCTCGTCCCGCGTATTGCAGTCGGCCCGGACGCTGGGCGCAGCGATGTCGTCGAATTGCCGTGGCCGGGCGAACCGCCCACCGCTTCGCTGGTGATGATGTGGCGGCGCCGGCGCGTGCAGCCGCCGACGCTCGCTCTCCTCCTGCAATCGGCCAGCGAAGAACTTTTGCCCCTCAGACCAGCCGATGCCCGCCTTCGACATGCAGGATAGTGCCTGTGGTGAAACCGTTGCCGATCAGGAAGCGGATCGCATCGGCGATATCCTCCGGCTGGCCGACACGTCCGGTGGGCAGGCGCTGCGCCATCGCATCCAGCGTTGCCTGCTTGGCGTCCCCAGCAACGAAGCTCCAGATCGGCGTATCCACCCATCCCGGTGACACGGCATTGATACGGATTGGCGCCAATTCGACGGCGAGCGCCCTGACCAGACCTTCAAGCGCCGCATTGACGGCGGCGACCACCGATCCGCGCGCTGCCGGTCGATAGGCAGCGACTCCAGAGGTAAAGGTGATCGATCCCGACGGCGGCAGGTGGTCGGCGCCGTATTTCGCCAGCAGCAGCGGCCCGTAAAATTTGCTCGCGACCACGCGCTGCGCCGCGGCAAGCTCGATCGACGGCAGCAATTGATAGGCGCCTTCAATATCGGCGGCCGTGCTGACGATATGGTCGACCGCCCCGGTGATGCGAAAGAGTGCCGAGACTTCCTCCTCCTGCGATATGTCGAAAGCGTGGGTTCCAAGTTTCGGGTTGTCGCCGAGCTGACGGCAAGCTGCCGCAAGCCTCTCTTGACTGCGCCCCGCGATCGTCACCGAGGCGCCCTCATCGAGCAGGCGCCTGGCAAGCGCGAACCCCATGCCCGAGCTGCCGCCGACGATCAACACCTTCGCACCTTCGATCTTGATTGTAGTCATCTCGCATCTCCATTTGAATGGGAGAGCAGATGCCTCGACTCGAAGCAGAAGAAAAACGGAAGAAACCGATAGCATCATCGGCTTTCCCGATGATGCTGTTCAGGAAACGATCAATTGCGCAGCCGGTAGCCGGTCTTGAAGATCCAGCCGAGCGTGCCAAGGCATATCGCCAGGAACACCGTGATCATCGCCAGGCTGATCGCCGGGTTGACGTCGGCGATCCCGTAAAAACTCCAGCGGAAGCCGCTGACGAGATAGAGCACCGGGTTGAGATGGCTGACCGCCTGCCAGAAGGGCGGCAGCATATTGACAGAATAGAAGCTGCCGCCGAGGAAGGTCAGCGGCGGCACGACCAGCATGGGAATGAGGTTCAGCTGCTCGAAATTGCCGGCCCAGATGCCGATCATAAAGCCGAACAGACTGAAGGTGACGGCCGTCAGCAAGAAGAACAGGATCATCATGAAGGGATGCTCGATCCTGACGTCGACGAAGAGATTGGCCGTAAGCAGGATGATGAAGCCGATGATCATGCCCTTGGTGGCGGCGGCCCCGACGTAACCGAGCAGGATCTCGGTCATCGCCACCGGCGCGGAGAGCACTTCGTAGATCGTGCCGGTGAATTTCGGAAAATAAATGCCGAAGGAACCGTTGCTGATGCACTGGCCAAGCAGCGTCAGCATGATCAGGCCCGGCGTGATAAAGGCGCCGTAGGACACGCCCTCCACCTCCTGGATACGCGATCCCACAGCCGCACCGAAGACGATGAAATAGAGCGAGGTCGAGATGACGGGCGAGATGACGCTCTGCAGCAGCGTGCGGCGCGTGCGCGCCATCTCGAAGAAATAGATCGATTTGATCGCCTCGACGTTCATTTGTCCGCTCCTACCAGCGCCACGAAGATGTCTTCGAGCGAACTCTGCCGCGTCGAGAGATCTTTGAAATGGATATTGTTTTCACCCAGCCGGGTCAGCAGCGCCGCAATGCTTTCCTGCTCGTTGTCGGCGTCAAAATCGTAAGTCAGCCGGCCGCCGCCGGCTTCCAGCGTCAACCCGTTGCCGGTAAAACAATCCGGAAGCCGTTCGAGCGGTTCGGTGAGATCGAGGATGAGCTGCTTGCGGCCGAGCTTTGCCATCAAAGCCGCCTTGTCTTCGACGAGCAGCAATTGCCCGCCGTTGATCACGCCGACGCGGTCGGCAATTTCCTCGGCCTCCTCGATATAATGGGTGGTCAGGATGATGGTAACGCCCGAGGCCCGAAGCTCCTGAACGACATTCCACATGTCCTTGCGCAACGTCACATCGACACCGGCTGTGGGTTCGTCGAGGAAAAGGATATCCGGCTCATGTGAGAGCGCCTTGGCGATCAGCACACGCCGTTTCATGCCGCCGGAGAGCTGGCGCAGCATATTGTCCTTCTTGTCCCAGAGAGAAAGCGCGCGCAGCACTTTCTCGATATGGGCGGGATTGGCCTTCTTGCCGTGCAGCCCGCGCGAAAAGCTCACCGTATTGAACACCGTCTCGAACTGATCGGTGGTCAGTTCCTGCGGCACCAGCCCGATCATCCCGCGTGTGGCGCGGAAATCCTTGACGACATCGTGGCCGGCGACCAGCACCTTGCCGCCGCTCGGATTAGCAATGCCGCAGATGATCGAAATCAACGTCGTCTTGCCCGCGCCGTTCGGCCCGAGCAGCGCCAGGATCTCACCCTTTTCGACGTCGAGGTTGATGCCTTTCAGCGCCTCGAACCCATTGGCGTAGGTCTTGGTAAGATTCTGAACGGAAATGATGGGGGCCATGCGTTACTCTTGAGGATTATCGAAGTATTTCGGCCCGCTATATAATGCCTTCATGACGCTTTGACATCCTTGGGAACGTGAACACTGCATTCGCGCCTTGCCAACACACGGCTGCCCACTGGCGTCGGATCTTTTGCGAGAGCCGCCCCGTTCCGGTGAAAAGAAAGATAGCCGCCGTCGATGTCATCATCCGGTGATCTTCGTGCCCGATAAAGGAACCGAGGCCAGCACCGGCATCCGCCCCGCCGCCCATTCCTTGCGGAGCCGTCTTCGGGTGTTCTCGTTGCACCCATTTTCCGCTGCCTCGGCATGTAGTGAAAGTTATTGTTCAGTCACGAAGTGCTTGGAACCGGCCAGCATCCCCTGTTCAGCCGCGTTCGTCTTAGCCGGCCCTGCGCCGGCTTTCTTTTTGGCAGGTCGAAACTTCAAAGGCGTGGGCGGGCGGTGAGCAGTGCTCCCTCACAATTCGTCATAGTTGAACCAGTCGAAATCCGCGATCTTCCCGCGTCCCGACGTATCGAAGGCAAACACACCGGTGAAGGAGCCGGTGAAGGAGCCATGTTCGCCGCGTCCGCCCTCGTCGGAAATCATGCCGGCGTCGAGGATCGGGCCGATCGGCTGCCAAGCGCCCTTGCCCTCGGTCTGCCAGAAGAATTGCAGATCGTTCTCGCGAATTTCCATGGCGAGCTGGACACGGCCCTCAGCAGCGATCGCCACACCGCTTTCGGCGGGGAAGCTGAGGCGTCCGTTCGGATAATCGCCATTGCAGGAGAGGATCGTCACGCAGCGGCCGAGTGTTTCGTGCAGCGTCACGGCAACGGCGTGGAATTTATGGCGGTTGTAATAATGCGTCAGCCCCGCGACCTGCTGATAGGTGTCGGGCGCGAACTCGACAACGGTCTCGGCGCGGAAGCTGTGATGCTCCTGCCGACGGGCGACCAGCGACTGCTCGAACCAGGAGCCGATACTTTCGCGGGCAATCAGCCTGAGATGGCCGGGGCGGTCCGTCAGGTTGAAAATGCGCTCGGGCTCGGGCGTGCGCAGCCATTGGAAATCGGCCGGCAGCGTGCCGCCGTCGAAGCTGTATTCGCTGCGCATCGGCTTTTCCGCAGGCACGGCGCCGAAGAGGCCGGGCACATCGACATCGGGCACCGAGGTGCCATTTTCGAGATAGAGCCAGTCGTCATCGCCCCAGACGCATTTCTGCAGGCTCGTCTCCCGCCCCAGCGTGCAGCGCCGCTTCGGCGGCAGCGGTCGGCCGCAGAGATGGGTGTGATAGGCCTCACCCTCCGGCGTCTCGACATATTGGCCGTGTCCTGCCCGTTGCAGCACCGCGCCGGGATGATCCTTGGAGGTGATGAGATGCATGTTCGGATGCATCTCATAAGGCCCTTCGATGCGGCGCGAGCGCGCCATGGTGACGGCGTGGTCGTAGCCCGTACCACCCTCGGCGGTCGTCAGATAATACCAGCCGTTCTTCTTGAAGAGATGCGGGCCTTCGACGAGGCCGAGCGGACTGCCGGCAAAGATATTCTTGATCGGGCCTTTCAGCGCCTTGGTCGCCGGGTCCCATTCCTGCAGCAGGATGCCGTCGAAGGCCGGCGACTTCGGCGAGCCGCCATAGCTTTCGGTGCGGTGGTTCCATTGCATGTTGACGAACCACTTGCGGCCGTCTTCGTCATGGAACAGCGAGGGATCGAAGCCGGAGGAATTGACATAGACGGGATCGGACCATTCGGCCTCGATCGAGGGCGCGGTGACGATATAGTTCGGTGCATCCTTGAAACTGCCATCGAAGCGCTTGACGTCGGTATAGACGAGCCAGAATTGCCCGTCGGCATAGGAAAGGCACGGCGCCCAGATGCCGCAGCTGTCGGGATTGCCGCGCATGTCGAGCTGCGATCGGCGCTCCAGCGGCCGCCGCACCAGCGTCCAGTTCACCAGGTCGCGCGAATGGTGGATCTGCACGCCGGGATACCATTCGAAGGTCGAGGTGGCGATGTAATAATCCGCGCCGACGCGGCAGATTGACGGATCGGGGTTGAACCCGGGCAGGATGGGATTGCGGATCATGAAGGCCTCCTCCTAGCTATTATTGTGGTACGTACGTCAGATACGGGGCCGAGATATCTCACGTCTCGCCCACATTCCTGTGCTTGTCACAGGAATCCAGCCGCCGCGCGTCTGCGCGGCGAAAGAATCCTTTCACCCCATGGACTTGGGCTGGCTGGATCTCTGTGCCGAACTCCGGGTCTTAATTGCCCCGACCTTCCCTACTCCCGCTCCGCCGACTTCGCCCACAGATTGATATCAGCCTCCCGGGCATAAACATCAATCTCCGCAAGCTCCTCGGCCGTGAATTCCAAATTATCCAGCGCCTTGACGCAATCGACGATCTGCGATGAGCGGCTGGCGCCGATCAGCGCCGAGGTCACGCGTCCGCCGCGCAGCACCCAGGCGATTGCCATCTGCGCCAGCGTCTGACCGCGCTTCTCGGCGATGTCGTTGAGCTTCTTTATATTGTCGATGATCGAGGGACGGATGAAGTCGCGCTTTAGAAAATGGTTTTGCGCCGCGCGGCTGTCGTCCGGGATACCGCCGAGATACTTCGTCGTCAGCATGCCCTGGGCAAGCGGCGAGAACACGATCGAGCCCATGCCGACCTCGTCGAGCGCGTCGAGCAGACTGTCATCCTCGACCCAGCGGTTGAGCATCGAATAACTCGGCTGGTGGATCAGACAGGGTGTGCCGAGTTCCTTGAGGATGGCGGCCGCTTCGCGCGTACGCTGCGAATTGTAGGAGGAGATGCCGACATAGAGCGCTCGGCCGGAGCGGACGATATGATCGAGCGCGCCGCAGGTCTCTTCCAGCGGCGTGTCAGGATCGAAACGGTGGGAATAGAAGATGTCGACATAGTCGAGGCCCATGCGCTTCAGGCTCTGGTCGCAGGAAGCGATCACGTATTTTCGGCTGCCCCATTCGCCATAAGGCCCCGGCCACATGTCGTAACCGGCCTTGGAGGAAATGATCAGCTCGTCGCGAAGTCCGGAAAATTCGGTGCGCAGGATCTCGCCGAAGGCAGTCTCGGCGCTGCCGGGCGGCGGGCCGTAATTGTTGGCGAGATCGAAATGGGTGATGCCGAGGTCGAAGGCCGTGCGGCACATGTCGATCTTGCGGTCATGCGGTGTGTCGCCGCCGAAATTATGCCAGAGGCCAAGGGAAACGGCCGGCAGCTTCAGGCCGGAACGACCCGTGCGGTTATATTTCATTTTCGAATAGCGGTCTGCGGCTGGTTGCCAGCTCATCTGAAGGTCTCCTGAACCTATCTAAAGGCGCCTCTCCTTCTTACCCGCGCTTAACGGCGGCCGAAGGCTTAAACATCTCCGCCGTCAATCCTCGGCCTTTGTGCCGAGGATCTGCCAACAGAACGTTGTAGATGCTCGGGACAAGCCCGAGCATGACGAACTATTGAAACAACCGCGCCGATACGGCAAGCGTACGACGCGAGCTCCGCTATCTCAACAGCGCCTGCGCCTCCTCGATGCCGAGAGCGGCCGGCTGCGTGCAGGTCGTGGTGAGGTCGATGAAACGCCCGTCCTCGCCCGATTTCAGGATCGAGGTCATGACGTCGACCCCGTGCAGCGTGCGGTCGAGCGAGCAGCGCGCGTCGCGGCCTTCGATCAGCGCCATCGCCATGTCGGCAAGGCCGGCGGTGCGGTAGTTGGCGCGCGCTCCGTTCGGGTTTTCCTGATTGATCTTGCCGAATGGATGCTCCCAGTCATCGAGCGGCTTGATGTTCTTGTCGCGGCCGCTTGCCTCGACCGTGCCGCCGAAGAAGTTCGGATCCGGCACGTAGAGCGAGCCGTCGGTGCCGTAGAGCTCCATATTGGCATGGCGATGCGACCACACGTCCCAACTCGCCGACAGCGTCACGGTGGCGCCGCTGACGAATTCGAGCAGCGCCTGGACCGTCGTCGGTGTCTTCACAGGGATGATCTCGCCGTTGCGCGGCTCACTGGTGATGGTGCGGGTCGGCGACGCCATCGAGGTCATGGCGCCGACGCGTTTCACCGGACCGATCAGGTTGATCAGATTGGCGATGTAATAGGGGCCGAGATCGAGGATCGGGCCGCCGCCCGGCAGGAAGAAGAAATCCGGGTTCGGATGCCACATCTCCATGCCGGGGCTCATCACGTAGCAGGCGCCCGACGTCACCCGGCCGATGCCGCCGTCGTCGATGAACTTGCGGGCGAGCTGATGGGCGCCGCCGAGGAAGGTGTCCGGCGCGCAGCCGACGGCAAGGTTCTTTTCCCTAGCGATGCGGCGAAGCTCTTCACCCTCCTCAAGCGAAAGCACCAGCGGCTTTTCGGAATAGACGTGTTTTCCAGCCTCGAGGATCGACTTCGACACCCGGAAATGCGCATCCGGGATCGTCAGGTTGACGACGACGTCGATCTCGTCATTGGCGAGAAGCGCGTCGATCGTCTGCGCCTTGACGCCATATTCCTTGGCGCGCGCCTCGGCCGCCTGCACGTTGATATCGGCGCAGGCCAGCACCTTCAGCCCCTTGAAGAGCGGTGCCAGCGAAAAGTAGGTGGTGGAGATGTTGCCGCATCCGATGATGCCGACGCCAAGTTCCCTGGTCATGATGTGCCTCAATAAGTCTGGAAGGATGCAATCGAGCGGCTGATGTTGCGGTCGATATCTTTGGGATTGTCATGTTCGACGACGAAGTGCTTCGCCTTGGTGGCGCGCAGGGCCGTCATCAGCTTGCCCCATTCCACCTTGCCGTGGCCGACATCGGCCCAGCCGTCTTCGTCCTTGGCCTCGCCAGCCGGCGCGATGTCCTTGACATGCACGGCAGTGATACGCGAGCCAAGCTTTTCGATCCAGGCGAAAGGATCGGCATTGCCGCGAATGACCCAGGCGATATCGGCTTCCCAGGAAATATCAGGCGCCCCCTCGAAGAGGCGCTCGATCGGCAGCGAGCCGTCGGCCAGCTTGACGAATTCGAAATCGTGATTGTGCCAGCCGAATTCGTAGCCGGCTTCCTTGTACGGCTTGCTCATCTGCTGCAGGCGTTTGCCGAAGGCGACCCAGCCGGCAGCGTCGGTAGGGCGCTGCTCAGCGGCCAGATGCGGCGCATAGATGGAATCCATGCCGAGAATCTTGGCAATGTTCAGCGACTTCTGCACGTCCTTTTCCAGGAAATCAGGGCTGAAATGGCCGGTCGCCATCACCAGGCCGTTCTTGTCGAGATCGGCGCGAAGGCTCTTCAGCCCCGCATCGTCGAGATCGGCATAAATGCCGCCGAAGCCCTCGACTTCGGCATAACCCGCCTTGCCGAGCTTTTCGAAAATCGCCGAATAAGGCTGGAAGTTGCGCGCGCTGTACAGTTGGTAGCTGAGTTTCGTCATCATATTCTCCTCGGGCCTCGTGCCCATGCTTGGGAAGGATCAATCCGCCGATTGGCAGGAATGCAGGTCGTAGAACCGGAACTCCGGAAGCGCGCCGCGATCAAGCGGCCGTGCCGGAGTAAAGGTGATGCGGCGGCTCTCGCCGGCTGCAAGGTCGAAGGCATTGTCGGAATATTTGCCGTCCGTACCGGTCTCGATCATCACAAAGAGCGCAAGTCCCCTCGCGGTGACGTTGATATCGATCGCGCCACTCTCCTCGACATATTCGTGAGTGGCGGTCAGGCCCGAAGGCTGCAATTCCAGCGCCTTATAGGTGCCGTTGACATAATGCCCCTCGCCGCCCATGCCGTTCGACGCGGTGAAATGCCAGGCAAGCAGCGTGTCGGCGGGAATTTCGGAGACGTCGATGCTCGCAGCCGTCACCGCCGCATCCGGCGAGCACACGGCTTGCACGTCCTTCAGGTGCAGGCGCTCGCCCTTCATGGTCAGAGCCGAGATCGAAAGATCGATGCTGATATCTTCAAGCGTGTCGTTGACCAGCGAGAGGCGGATCGTCTTGCCGTCCTCGGAAGGAATGGCTGCGACCGCGACCGGCTGGAAGAAGCGCTTGACGAGATAATGCATCGCCTTCCAGCGGCCGCCATAGTCGAGGCTGGACCAGGAGGCGACCGGCCAGGTGTCGTTGAGCTGCCAGTAGATCGTGCCCATGCAATGGGGTTTGAGCGACCGCCAATATTCCACCGCCGTCTTGATGGCGAGGCCCTGCTGGATCTGGGAGAGATAGACGAAATTCGGAAAATCCTTGGGGAAACGGAAATAACGGAACATCGTGCCGGCGATACGCTCGTTGCCGCCGGCATTCTTCTGGTGCAGTTCCATAACGGGTGAAGCGACGTTCATGTCCTTCTCCTCGGCATAGGTCTTGATGACGGGCAGCGAGGTATAGGACTGGAAGCCGAATTCCGAGCAGAAGCGCGGCCGCACCGAGCGGTAATTGTCGAACGACTTGTTCTCGTGCCAGACCGACCAGTAGTGCATGTCGCCTGAGCCGTCGGCATGCCACGCATCGCCGAAATCAAGATAACCCGATGCCGGGCTCGACGGCCACCAGAGCGCGCCGGGCAGCGCCTTCTTCACCGCCTGCTCGATCGTCCGGTTGAGGCGGTCGTAGGAGACGAGATAGCGGTCGCGGTCTTTCCGTGATTCCTCGAACCAGGTGAGCGCTCCCACAAGCTCGTTGTCGCCGCACCAGAGCGCGATCGAGGGATGTGAGGAAAGCCGGCGCACTTGGTAGTCGACCTCAACAGCCACATTGTCGAGGAAGTCCTCGGTCGAGGGATAGAGGTTGCAGGCGAACATGAAGTCCTGCCAGACCATCAGGCCCAGCCGGTCGCACAAATCGTAAAAATGATCCTGCTCGTAAAAGCCGCCGCCCCAGACGCGGATCATGTTCATGTTGGCGGCTACGGCCGATTGCAGCAGATCTTCGGTCTTTTCAGGCGAAGACAGCGAAAACAGCGCGTCGGCCGGGATCCAGTTGGCGCCGCGGCAGAAGATCTCGCGGCCGTTGACCTTGAAGGCGAAGCGGCTGCCTGATGCATCCGGCGTGGTAATCAGCTCGATGGTGCGAAGACCGATCTGCTTCGTCACCTCATCCGTCGGCAATTCGACGGACAGGCTATAGAGCGCCTGCTCGCCGCTGCCGGAAGGCCACCATAGCCGCGGATTGTCGATATGGAAGAGATGGTTGACATGGGTCTCGCCATGGACGCCGACATCGAGGCGCACGCGCTCGCCATCGAGATCGAAATAGACCTGCGCAATACTCGGCCCCTTGGAATAGAGCGTCGCCGTCACCGTCAGATCGACCGAACCGTCAAAATTATGCGTCTGGCGGGTGACGACATGTTCGATGCGCGCGGTCTCGAGCTTTTTCAGCGCGATCGTGCCGTAAAGCCCGAACGGCGCAATGGCGATATTCCAGTCCCAGCCGAAATGGCATTGCGGCTTGCGCAGCATGTTGCCATCCGGGATCGGCGAATTGCCCGTGCTGTAGGGGATATAGAAGGGCTGCTTCTTCTGCCGCTCGGCCCCGACGGCGGGGTTGGAGGCGAAGACAATGCGGATGACATTGTCGCCAGATTTCAGCATGCTGGACACATCGGGCCGGTAGCGGCGGAAGCTGTTGTCGGCTTCGAGCGCCAGGAAGCCGTTGACGTGGACGCTGGCGACCGTATCGAGGTAGTCGATATCCAGATACCAGTCGCCGTCGACCTCCTGCAGCGTGAAGCTGCGCTCCACCGCCCATCCACGCTCGGCGACCCACTGCACCTTTTCCTCGTTGCGGCCGAAATAGGGATCGGGGATCAGCCCTGCCCGGTGGAGCGCCGTATGTATGTCGCCCGGCAGCATGATCGCGGTTCGAATCTCGCCATCGACGGAGGCGAGCTGCCACGAACCGGAAAGGTCGATATTGGGGTTGGTCGATGAATGCGTCACGATGTCGTTTCCGAATTACGGTTTTGAAATGGACGGCGCATGATCGCCGTCCGGCCATTGTCGTTCGTTGTGACCCTTCTTCCCCGTCATGCTCGGGCTTGACCCGAGCATCCACTCGGCATCAATCGGCAGCCTCGGCATGGGTCCTCGGGTCAAGCCCGAGGATGACGGAGAGCGAAGTTAGCCTCTTGCCAAGCTGGCGCCGGCCTCAGGGAGGGTGGAGCGTTGGTAGAATTCATACAAACAGCCCTACAGCAGGCAGGCGGCCCGATCTCCGGCCCGCCCGCAAATTTCCTTAGAGACGCAGCTCACTCTCGGCGTCGAACACCGAAGCCACCGTCATGTCGAAGCTCAGCTTTACCTTGGCTCCGACGTTGAAGCGGCGCGCACCGTTGACGCGTACCGACATCGTGTGACCGGCATGTTTCAACCACAGGAGATTGTCCGCACCCATCGGCTCCTCGATATCGACGGTCGCGTCATGCTCTTCGCCGCCGACATTCTCGTTGACCTTGATATGCTCTGGGCGAACGCCGAGCACCACCTTGCGGCCGGGCTGCAGCACCTCATTGGCGTCGTAGGCAGCGAGCGAGAAAATGACGCCGTTGGCGGAAAAGGCAATGCCGTCGCCTGATTTGACCAGTTCGCCGCGCAGGAAATTCATCGACGGCGAGCCGATGAAGCCGGCGACGAAGAGATTGCGCGGCCTGTTGTAGATCGTCGTCGGATCATCGAGCTGCTGAATGATGCCGCTCTTCATGATGGCGATGCGGTCGGCAAGCGTCAGCGCCTCGATCTGGTCATGGGTGACGTAGATCATCGTGTTCTTCAGCGACTGGTGCAGGCGCTTGATTTCGACGCGCAACTCCGAGCGCAGCTTAGCGTCGAGGTTGGACAGCGGCTCGTCGAACAGGAAGACGTCGACATCGCGCACCAGTGCCCGGCCGATCGCCACGCGCTGGCGCTGGCCGCCGGAAAGCTCAGCCGGCTTGCGCTTCAGCAGTGGCTGAATCTGCAGGATTTCGGAGGCACGTGCCACCCGCTTGTCGATCTCGGCCTGCGGCACCTTGGCAACGCGAAGGCCGAAGGACAGATTCTTCTCGACCGTCATCTGCGGATAGAGCGCATAGGACTGGAACACCATGCCGATGCCGCGGTCCTTCGGCTCTTCCCAGGTGACGTTCTTGCCCTTGATGAAGATTTGCCCTTCAGAGGCATCGAGCAGGCCGGCGATGCAATTCAGCAAGGTCGACTTGCCGCAGCCGGACGAGCCGAGCAGCACCAGGAACTCGCCGTCGTTGATGTCGAGGTTGAGATCTTTCAGCACGCTCACCGCGCCGAAATTCAGCGACAGATCCTTGATGGAAACGCTTGAGTTGGAGACACTTGAATTCACGTTCATGGGATCAACCCTTCACTGCGCCAGCGGCGATGCCGCGGACGAAAAGCCGTCCCGACACGAAGTAGACGATGAGCGGCACGAGACCGGTGAGGATCGTTGCCGCCATGTTGACGTTGTATTCCTTCACGCCCTGGACGGAATTGACGATGTTATTGAGCTGCACGGTCATCGGATAGGTATCCGGCCGGGTGAAGACCACGCCGAACAGGAAGTCGTTCCAGATGCCGGTCACCTGCAGGATCATCGCGACGACGAAGATCGGCAGCGACATGGGCAGCATGATCTTAAGGAAGATCTGCCAGAAGCCCGCGCCGTCGACACGCGCTGCCTTGAACAGTTCTTCCGGCAGCGACACGAAATAATTGCGGAACAGCAGTGTCAGGATCGGCATGCCGAAGATCGAATGCACGATAACAAGGCCGGTCAGCGTGCCGTAAATGCCGATTTCGCGCAGGATGATGACGATTGGATAGATCATCACCTGATAGGGAATGAACGCCCCGATGATGAGGATCGAGAAGAACAGCTCTGACCCCTTGAAGCGCCAGTTTGCCAGCGCATAACCGTTCACCGAGGCAATGGCGATCGAGATGATGACCGACGGCACGGTGATGCGCACCGAGTTCCAGAAACCGCGTGACAGGCCATCACAGTTCAAGCCTGTGCAGGCCTCCGCCCAGGCCTTCACCCAGGGCTCGAAGGTGATTTCCATCGGTGGCGAGAAGATATTGCCGAGGCGGATTTCCGGCATGCCCTTCAGCGACGTCACGACCATCACGTAGAGCGGCAGCAGATAATAGAGCGCCGCGATGGTCAGCGTTCCGTAGAGCATGATGTTGCGCGACGACAGCGCCGGGCGCGGCTTCGCGCCGCTCGGGCCTTCGCCGAGTCTCGGTGCGACGGCATCGATACCGGCAACGGTGGTGTTGAGAGTTCCTACATCAGCCACGCTTGCGCCCTCCGCCGAATTCGAGATAGGCCCACGGAACGATGATGATCGCGACGGTGACGAGCATCATGGTCGAGGCAGCAAAGCCCTGCCCCAGGTTCTGCGCCTGGAACATGTAGTCGTAGACGTATTTCGCCGGCACTTCCGAGGAAATGCCCGGCCCACCCGATGTCTGCGCCACCACGAGGTCGTAGACCTTGACGATGCCGGAGGCGATGATGACGATTGTGGTGATGAACACCGGCCGCATCATCGGGATCACGATGAATAGATAGGTCTTCCACATCGGGATACCGTCGACGCGCGCCGCTTTCCAGATGTCCTCGTCGATGCCGCGCAGGCCGGCAAGCATCAGGCACATGACGAGGCCCGTTCCCTGCCAGAGCGCGGCGATCAGAATGCCGTAGATGACGATTTCAGGCGTATAGAGCGGATTGAAGGTGAAGCTCGTCCAGCCCATCGAACGCACGACCGACTGAATGCCGAAATCGGGGTTCAGAACCCATTGCCAGACAAGGCCCGTCACGATGAAGGACAGCGCGAAGGGATAGAGGAAGATGGTGCGGAAGGTGTTTTCGAAACGGATCTTCTGGTCCATCAGCGCGGCGAGCATGAAACCGATGACCAGGCTGAAGATCAGCGAGAGCACGCCGTAGAGAGCCAGGTTCTCGATCGCCGTCACCCAGCGGGGTGCCGCCCAGAGGCGCTCGTACTGATCGATGCCGACAAAGCTCAACCGCGGAAGGAGCTTGGAATTGGTGAAGGAATAAAAGACCGTCCAGAACGTGCCGCCGACAAAGATCACCAGCGCTGTCAGGATCATCGGAATGGACGCAATCTTGGCATTCAGATTGCGCAGTAACTTGATTGGCCGGCCTGCTTGCGCTTGACCCGTCATGAACACTTCTCCTCAATTCGCAGCTGCGACCCGTAGCAGAACGGGTTGGCAGCGTTTGCCATCCTGTCCCGGGATTCGCCGGAATGCCGGAGACACGCCGCCGGCCGGACCATTGGTCCGGGGGACGATCCGGCTCCTCAAGAGCCGGATCGCAAAGGCAGCGAATCTACCGATCAGTCAGCCGAAGCGATGATTTTGGCGAAACGCTTCTGAGCGTCCTCCGGCGTCATCGACGGGTTGGCGAAGAATTCGGAGAAGAGGTCTTCCTTCTGCTTCTGGCTGTCGGCCGAAAGCAGCTGGTCGGTACCTTGGATCACGTTGCCCTTGGCGAGGATGTCGAGACCCTTCTTCATGCAGTCGTTTGCGGCGGCGAGATCGACATCGCCGCGAACCGGCAGCGAGCCCTTTTTCAGATTGAAGGCAACCTGGGTCTTGGGATCGAGCAGGGTCTTGGCAAGCACGGCCTGCGCCTTGGACTTTTCCTCGTCCTTCAGCAGCGGGAAGTAGAAGGCATCGCCGCCGGTCGAGATGATCTCGTTCACGCCGAGGCCCGGCAGGCATGTGTAGTCGGTTCCGGCCTTCTGACCGGCGAGCGCGAATTCACCCTGCGCCCAGTCGCCCATGATCTGACCGCCGGCCTTGCCTGTGATGACGAGGTTAGTGGCCTGGTTCCAGTCCTGGACGTTGCTGCCTTTGGCCATACGCCGCGCATCGTCGGCGGCCTTGAACACCTTGGCGATTTCAGGACCGGCGGCAACTTCCGCATCCTTGTCCTTGAAAACCTTGTTGAAGGTATCCTTGCCGGCGACGGCGACCATCAGCACGTCGAAGGCGCCTGTCGCCTGCCACGGCTGGCCGCCGACTGCGAGCGGAATGATGCCGGCCTTTTCGAGGGCCGGAGCGGCGGCGACGAACTCGTCCCAGTTCTTCGGAACCTCGACGCCGGCCTTCTTGAAGGCGGCATTCGACAGCCACAGCCACTGCCAGGAGTGGATGTTGACCGGAGCACAATAGATCTTGCCGTCGATCGTGCAGGAATCGAGCAGGCTCGCCGGGCGGATGATGTCTTTCCAGTGCTCGGCAGTCGCTACGTCGGTCAGGTCGCGCATCAGGCCAGCCTGAACGAGCTCCTCAGCCTGGCGGCCATGGTTGAACTGGGTGGCGCCCATCGGGTCGCCGCCGGTGATGCGGCTGATCATGATCGGACGGGCGGTGCCGCCGGAACCGGCGATCGCGCCGTCGACCCAGTGATTGCCGGTCGCGTCGAACGCCTTCGCCAGCTCGGCCACAGCAGCCGATTCGCCGCCTGATGTCCACCAATGCGTGACTTCGAGATCGGTAGCATTGGCGGCGCCGAGCGGAAGCGCGACCGAAGCGGCAAGCAGAGCCGCCATAATACGAATTTTCATGAGTTTTCCTCCCTCACTGAAACGTTGCCGGAAAAACTTAGATCAATCGATTTCAGCACGCAACCGCCCGCCTTCAAATTTTTCCGCGACAATGGGAATTACTACTTGTGCATGTTTCCTGGCGGCCCGACCATCCCCACCGAACGGGCATTCAGGCGAACGATCTCGCACATGCACTTTCAATTTAAAAAATTGATAATACACAGTAAATTCTGAATAGTTGTATTAAATTCCGCCGCATCCATTTCGCAAGTGCAAAAAATCAGGGCATGAGCCGTGGATTCAACCTATGCACACAATGCCGCAATGCACACAGGAAAAAATCCTCGACATTTCAACTGTATCGTTACAGATTGCGCTTCTTAGGGAGGCGCGATTTCGGCAGGCGGCGGGCTTACGGCGCCTGAAAAAGCCTCTATAAGCGACACCAATTCGCGCGAGGCAGGCCTGCAGGGATGGAAAACAAGGGAAATTTCGGGCAAGCAGCATCGCCAGCGGCGCGCGAACGCCCGACGTTGAAGACGATCGCCTTCATGACCGGGCTCGGCGTGACGACAGTGTCACGCGCCCTGAAGGATGCGCCCGACATCGGGGCGGAAACCAAAGAGCGGGTGCGCATGGTCGCCCGCCAGCTCGGTTACCAGCCAAACAGGGCCGGCGTACGCCTGCGCACCGGCAAGACCAACGTCATTGCCCTGGTCCTCAGCATCGACGAGGAGATCATGGGCTTTTCGAGCCAGATGGTCTTCGGCATCTCCGAGGTCCTGTCCGGCACGCCCTATCATATTGTCGTTACGCCGCACTCCCACAGCAAGGATCCGATGCTGCCGGTGCGCTATATCCTCGATACCGGCTCGGCCGATGGCGTCATCATCTCGCGCATCGAGCCGGACGATCCGCGCGTGCGGCTGCTGACCGAGCGCGGCATGCCCTTCGCCACCCATGGGCGCACCGACGCCGGTCTCACACATCCTTTCCATGACTTCAACAACGAAGCCTTCGCCCACCAGGCGGTGGAACGGCTCGTCAAACGCGGCCGGCGGCGCATCGCCCTGCTGCAGCCGCCGAGCAAGCTCACCTATTACGCCCATATCCGCATCGGCTTTCAGACCGGCCTGCATGATTACGGCGCCGAGGAAGTGCCGCTGCGCGTCAACAGTGACGCGCCACTCGCCGACATTCGCGACGTCGTCGAGGTGATGATGCGCTCACCCAATGCCCCTGACGGCATCGTCTGTTCGGCCGGCAGCGCGGCGATCGCCGTCAATGCCGGCATCGAGGCCGCCGGCAAGGCGCTCGGCCGCGACCTCGACATGGTATCCAAGCAATCGGTGCCGATCCTCAACTGGATCCGCCCGGAGATCATCACCGTCCAGGAAGACGTGCGTCAGGCCGGCCGCGAAATGGCCAAAGCCGTCATCGCCCGCATCGACGGCGTCGAACCGGAACTGCTGCAGAGCATCAGCCAGCCGATCTGGCCGGAGGCTGAAAGATAGGGTGATGGCGCATGGGAGTGAAGACCTGCGGCGTGGCGCGGTGTATATTGCCACCCCGCTAGCCAGTAAAAGCCGCTAGCCGCTTTCGGCCCGAGGCAGTCATTGCGGAAGGATTGAAGTTTGATTCCGTCGTGCTGTGGTAGGCGGTTAGCAGGGGCCGGTTACTTTGTTTGTCACTCGCCAAGCCAAGGACTTTTCCACACGAGCGATGTCGATTCTCGACGCTTTGCCTTTCTCAAGGATCAGCATAGCCGGTGTTGAACCATAGGCACATGCTCTTCGAAGAGCCTTGAGAACAGGGCCATTTATGAGCAGATAATCACCCAGATCAACGCAGTTAGGTTCGCCTGTGTCAATCAGATTGCCGTTGGAATCACACCGCTCAATGTAGTGGAAATTGTTTGCTGCAACTGAAAGCCGATTAACGGCAGCGGTCGCGCTGAACATCTCCCAGAAGAAATATGTGACAATGACGATAAAGCCAACAAGTACGCTGACCTGTAAAGGCCAAGAGCAAGACTAGGGTTGGCTTCATCGTCCCGCATCATGTGCTCCTCGGCTTGGGGCAGACGTAGAATGCTACGGATACTATCGGCTTTGAAGGCGATCGCAATATCAACAATTGGCGCAAACGCGACCGCCGCCAGACTCAAATGAAGAGCTTTCACTCATCGTCAAATATCGGCGTGAGGCCGACCAGGAGGCCCGGTCAGCCCTCCTCCACATTCCTCGGCACGCTCGAAAAAAAGCCAAGATTGCCCGCCATCTCGCAGCGAGCCACGGGGATATCGACAGAATGCAGCAGCAGAGCGGCGTGCCCTATTTCAGCCAATGGGAAACACCCGGCATGACGCTGCCGGTGCTTGCCGAGGGGGCGCAGGCCCTGCTCGGCGATCCGCTCTGGCGCCATTCCGGCGCCGCGACGATCGAGGAATATGCACGCTGGGCAGTCAATGTCTGCGGCATGGCCTGCCTGAAGATGATCCTTGCCGCCCGCGGTGAGATCCATCCGACCCTTGAGCTTGCCCGCGCCTGCACGGCCTATGGCGGTTATGTCGTCGACGAGATCGATGCTTCGATCAAGGGGCTGATCTACGCACCCTTCGTCCGCTTTGCTGCCGACCGATTCGCGCTGAGCGCGGAGACGGTGACAGGCGTCGAGACGTCTGCCATTCCAGAGCTTCTATCAAAGCGGCGCTTCTTTATCGCCTCTGTGCATTCGGGCATCCGCTGGCCAGAGCGCCAGCCGCCGTCGAAGGGCGGTCATCTGGTGCTGGTGACGGCGGCGAGCGACGAGGCGATCCGCTTCCACAACCCGTCCGGCCATGACGAGGCAAGCCAGGCTGATGTGACGCTGCCGCTTGCCGTCTTCGACCGTTTCTTCGCCAATCGCGGCATATCTGTCGACGCCTGACCCTTTCAAAACCTGACCCTTCCGGAGGCTTACATGACCCCTTCCCCCAACAGGCTGCGCATCGCCGTGCTTTTCGGCGGCCGCTCGGCTGAGCACGAGGTGTCCGTGCTCTCAGCAGCCAACGTCATGGGTGCGCTCAAGCCCGAGAAGTATGACGCCTTTCCTATTTTCATCACCCGCGAGGGGCGGTGGCTCACGAGCAGCTTCGTGGACGGCGCCTTGGCGACACCTTCATCGGGCACGGAAATCTGCCTCGTGCCGGGCGGCTGCGGCCGGGTAATGGCGATCCCTGCTAATGGCGCACCGCATGAGTTGGCGGCGATCGACATGCTGTTTCCCGTGCTGCACGGCCTCCATGGCGAAGACGGATCGGTACAGGGGGTGGCGCAGGTGGCGCGTGTGCCGCTTGCAGGCTGCGGCATCCTCGGCTCGGCCGCAGCGCTCGATAAAGAGATCGCCAAGCGGCTGCTCAGGGCGGCCGGCCTACCGGTCGCCCGCGCCGTGACGATCCATGAAGGGACGACCCCGTCGCTCGCAGCGCTCGAGAACGAACTCGGCCTGCCGCTGTTCATCAAGCCGGCGCGCCAGGGATCGTCGATCGGCGTCGCCAAGGTTCATGCCAGCCAAGAATTCGCAGGCGCTCTTGCCGAAGCCTTCCGCCACGATCGCACCCTGCTCGCCGAGGAGTTTATTACCGGCCGCGAGATCGAATTCAGCGTGCTGGAGGATGCGGCTGGAAAGCTTTTCGTTTCACGCCCCGGCGAGATCGTCCCGGCGGAAAGCCACGGCTTCTACAATTACGATGCCAAATATATCGACGAGAACGGCGCGGCGCTGAAGGTGCCGGCCGAGCTGCCGGCCGAGGTCGAAGCCGCCATGCGCGACGCAGCGGCAGAAGCCTTCCGGGCCGTTGGCTGCGATGGAATGGCGCGCGTCGATTTCTTCCTGACCTCGGATATGCGCTTCGTCATCAATGAGCTCAACACCATCCCCGGCTTCACCGATATCAGCATGTATTCCAAGGCGATGGCGGCAAGCGGCATCAGCTATGCCGAAGTCATCGACCGGCTGGTGGAACATGGCGTGGCGCGCGCGGGCCGGGCCGGCTAAATCATGAACAGGTTGGTGCTCATTTCCGGATGTTCCGGCGGCGGAAAGTCGACCCTGCTTGCTGAACTCGGCCGTCGCGGTCATGCGATCGTCGAAGAGCCTGGCCGACGGATCGTCAAGCAGGAGCTCGAAGGCGACGGCGCGGCCCTGCCCTGGATCGACATCGCGGCCTTCGCCCGCCGCGCGATCGAGATGGCGGCGGCCGACCACGCGGCGGCGCGCGGGCAGGCCGGCTGGACCTTTTTCGATCGTGGGCTGATCGATGCCGCGTCGGCGCTTCAGCACCTGACCGGAGAACCGATCCTGGAAAAATTGAGCGCTTTCCACCGCTATAACACCAGGGTCTTTATCACCCCGCCATGGCCGGAAATCTATCTCACCGACCCCGAGCGCCGCCACGGCTTTGACGAGGCGGTCGCAGAATATAGCCGGCTTGCCGCGATCTACCCAACGCTTGGCTACGACGTCGTCACGCTGCCGAAAATCGCGGTTGCTGAACGGGCGGATTTCATCCTCGATCGCTTGGAAGCAAAGTAACCGCTCCGTCCGCTTTCTCAGCGCCGGCGAAAGACACACCACTGAAAAGACTGCCGGCCGCCGCCGGGTGTCGTGTGCTCCTCACGCCACTCGCGTTCGAGCGCGAAGGCGGACGAAAATTCGGTCGCAAGCGCTGCCGCGTCGTAACGCTGGACCGGCAGACCGCTGCACCGCTCCGGCCCGTCCGGCGCGAAGGTCGCGATGATCATGATGCTTCCCGGCTCCGTACCGGTTTCGAGCGCATGGCGATAGGCCAGCCGCCGCCCGGGATCGGTCAGGAAGTGAAAAACGGCCCGGTCGTGCCATACATCGTACCGGCGATCAGGTTTCCATGCGGTGACGTCGGCAACCAACCAGGTGATTCGAACGGCTTCGTCCCCGAGCCGCGCCTTGGCGACGTCGAGGGCCGGCGCGGCGATATCGAGCACGGTGAGATCGGACCAGCCGCGCTCGACGAGACGGTCGACAAGGCTCGATGCCCCGCCCCCCACATCGATCAGCGAAGCCGAGGCCGGCAGTTGCAGCTCATCGAGCACATGCAACGAAGGCCCGGGCGTCTGCTGATACCAACTGACGCTGTCGGCCGCTTTCGTGCGATAGACCTCGTCCCAATGTTCACGCTTCGCGTCCGTCATCCGGCACCCCATCTCTTGCAGAGCCCGATCCTGACCTATCAAGATGTAAGGATTGAGACGTCCGTCAACCGCCTTACGCCTGCGAACTTGATCTCACGAGGCCGAGTGACGATAGACAAGATCGGCAGGAACGGTTCGGGGCGCTGCGGGATCGAGACGCGCCCCAAGCCGCTCCGCAACGGCAACGGATGCGGCATTGCCGGGAGCGATATAGCTTACCAGCGATGGCAACTTGAGCGTCGAAAAGGCCCAGTCCCGCAGCGCCAGGGCCGCCTCGGTCGCATAACCCCTGCCCTCATGGCCCATAGACGAACCACCCCAGTTCCTTTTCCGGAAAGAGCGGCCCATGATTGATCCCCACCTGACCGACGCATTCGCCGCTCTCGGCAAGCGCGATCATCAAAGCCCATGCCCGAAAAGCTGCCAGAGCGCCACGTCGTGGCAGAACATCCCCCACGCGGCCCTGAGATCGAACGGGCCGCCCATTCCGGCCGACCGCGGCGAAGCCATCAGCCTCGCATAGGCTTCGAAATCATCGATCTCGGGTTTCCGGAGAATTGGCCGCTCGGTTCGGAGAGTGATCGCGCCGGTTCCGGACATGTCATCGCCTTCTGTTGAACATCTAGCTTTCGAACGCCGGAGCGAACCGAAGCGTACCGCTCGGCGCCGGCCCGTGGAGGACAATGTGTTGGACGAGCCGCGTATCGAGATCGTGATAGCTGAGTCTCCCGTCGCTGCTGAAGCCCGCGCCGCGATAGACGTCGGGATTGCCGATCAGCGCGCATCCGCTGGCGCCCATCTCCTCCAGCAATTCCAGCCCGCTGGCGATCAGCGCCTTGCCGATGCCCTGCCGCTGCCTGTCCGGCTTGACCGAGATCGGGCCGAGCCCGAACCAACCCGCATGGATGCCGTCGATCGTTACCGGCGAAAACGCGACATGCCCGAGAATCTCGCCGTCCTCTTCGGCAACCAGCGACACCGTCAGATCGCCGCTGGCGCGAAGCCTCCCAATGATCGCCACTTCCGTGCCGTCGCTGTAAGCCATCGGCTCAAAAGCAATCGATGTCAGATCATGGATTGCGTCGATATCATCAGGCGTCTCGATTCGGATGAGCATCTTTGTCAATTCCCAGGCGTGTTGTCTCGCGCAAGCAGTGTCTTACCCCATTGAAACGAAATGTCGTAGATCCGAGAGAATCCTGCGGGAATCCGTTGCCCTCTTCCGCCGGAGATTATCCGAGGATATAAACTAAGGCCCGTGGGCACCGTCCTGCTGATCGAAACATCGGAGCGTAACATCTCTGCCGGCACCGTCCGGAGGCTGTGTGCGTCTTCGCAATCAGAGGTTCTGCGATGAATGATATCGCCGATCACGGTGTTCGTTTCGGACGAATTGCCGCCATGCTGCCAGTCAAGGACATGACCAAGGCCTACGACTTTTACGCCAATGTCCTCGGCTTCAAGAAAATATTCGAGAACGGAAATCCTGTCGGCTTTATGATCCTGAAGCGCGATCGGGGCGAGCTGCATCTCACCTTGCAGCCGACCCACAAGGCTGCGGACTTCAATGTCGCGCATTTGATCGTGGACGATGTCGACGCACTGCATGCGCTTTGCCGACAATATGGGCTGAGGATCATCAAAAGCCTTCAGGACAAGGACTACGGATTGCGGGCCTTTGTGTTCGAAGATCCCGACGGCAACCGCATCGACGTCGGTCAACCGATCTAGCCGGGCCGATGGGCACTGGATGGGGAATGCGGATACAGCCCCATCCAGCGCTGGAAAACACCGGAATTCCGCGGCGAACGCCGGATCAAGACTGGTGCCGGGCGGCTGTGGGCTGTGAAAAAGCCCGACGCAACGGCCGGACTCTTCCTCGATCTCTTCTCGGCAAACCTTAGAAGCTCGCCGCACCGCTGCCCCAGGGGCCGTGGTGGAAATCCTTGCCGTCCAGGCGATCGAAGCCGTGGGCGCCGAAGAAATCGCGCTGCGCCTGGATGAGGTTTGCCGTGCCCCTGCCCTGGCGGTAGGCGTCGAAATAGGTGAGTGCCGAGGTCAGTGCCGGCACCGGCAGGCCGGCTGAGATGGCGGCGGCAACGACGCGGCGCAGCGCCGGGATCGATTCCTTGACCATGTCGGAGAAGGCGGGCGTGACGATGAGGTTCGCAGCGTCCGGCGCCTTGGTGAAGGCCGAGGTGATCTCATCGAGGAACTGCGAACGGATGATGCAGCCGGCGCGCCAGATCCGGGCAATGGTCGGCATCGGCAGCGACCAGTTGAACTCACGCGAGGCTTCCGCCATCACCGCGAAGCCCTGGGCATAGGCGCCGATCTTGGCGGCAAAGAGCGCCAGTTCCAGATCCTTGTTCAGCTCGGGACCGTAAGCGATCGGGAAAGAAACGGCCTGCGTGCCGAAGATCTTTTCCGCCGCTTCGCGCTGCGACTTCATCGAGGAGAGGCTGCGGGCGGCGACCGCGGCTTCGATTGCCGTTGCCGGAATGCCCATGTTCTGCGCTTCGATCGCCGACCATTTGCCGGTGCCCTTCTGGCCGGCCTTGTCGAGGATCATGTCGACCATCGGGCCGCCGGAAACCGGATCGGTCGCCGCAAGCACCTTCTCGGAAATCTCGATCAGGTAGGAGTTCAGCCGGCCCTTGTTCCATTCCCCGAAGATGCCGGAGATGTCGGAGGCACTCTTGCCGAGGCCGTCGCGCAGGATGCCGTAGATTTCGGCGATCATCTGCATGTCGGCATATTCGATGCCGTTATGGATGGTCTTGACGAAATGACCGGCGCCGTCATTGCCAAGCCAGGCGACGCAGGGTTCGTCATTGTAGCGGGCGGCAATCGAGGTCAGCACCTTCTCGACGCGCTTCCAGGAGTCTTCCGTGCCGCCGACCATGATCGACGGGCCATGGCGCGCACCTTCTTCGCCACCGGAAACACCCATGCCGATGAAGGTGAGATCAGTGTCCTTGAGGCGGTCGAAGCGCGCGACGGTATCGCGGAAATTGGCGTTGCCGGCATCGATCATGATGTCGCCCTTGGACAGATGCGGGCGCAACGCCTCCATCTGCTGATCGACGGCATCCCCCGCCTTGATCATGATGATGATCGGGCGCGGCGGCCGGATTGCATCGACGAACTCTTCGATCGTCTTGCAGGGAATAATCTGCTTTTTCAGATCGCCGGCGCTTTCGTAGAATTCGTCGGTTTTCTCAGGCGTACGGTTGAAGACCGCAATTTTATTGCCTTTCTCCGCGATGTTGAGCGCCAGGTTGGAGCCCATGACCGCAAGACCGATCAGTCCGATTTCTGCCTTTTCCACGACAAACCTCCGATGTGT